>Ga0265798_10010270_pt1 | contig 11573 bp, 12 predicted proteins | sample P3T30metagenome_FD_192430 | JGI IMG/M metagenome (GOLD analysis project Ga0265798, IMG submission 192430) | Plant litter microbial communities from East Loma Ridge, Irvine, California - P3 T30 | ecosystem: Environmental > Terrestrial > Plant litter > Unclassified | place: USA: California... | reverse complement strand
CGGCTGCATAGACCATGCGGTGAAGCAGATTCCGTATGGGAAGCTGCCGGAGAAGTACTGGGTCAAGGGCGATGGGGGCAGGATATCCGTTGATCAACCGGCTCTCACGACGGACTTTTGTAGGGGCATTTGGAGCGGCGTGGCGTTTAGGGTGCAGAGGCGGTTGTTGGAGAAGTGGTATCGGAATGTGGAGGGTAGGGATAGCCATCTTTGGGATGTGAAGGAGTTGGCGAAGAGCGAGTATGCGGTTGGGACGAAGATTGTGGATCACTTTGAGGTTGTGGAGCATAAGGATGATAAGGTAAGAACTTCAGGCGATCGCATTGGGGTTTGTTGGCTGACTCAAGTTTCTTCATAGGTTATTGTGCGATGCGGCGACTCACCACACGTTTCTGAACCACGACCCTCGGATGGACTCTTCTCTATGGAGGTCTCGAAAGACGATGCTGCGCAAATGGCTACTTTCCACCTGAAGTCGGTCTTTGTGGATACGACGCCAGAGGGCAAGGACGCTGGACCGCAACCTGGGCATATTCAGTGGCTGCATAGGCTGTACACTAAGCTCTGGATGGAGAGTGCGACGCGCAAGTTGATCAAGGAGGCATAGACATGATACCATCGCAATGCAAACTATTCTGGTTACGAAGTACGGTCGAACAGTACAGGACATACTACAGTTCCAGCACTTACCTCTCACATCGATGCGCGACCCTAGGCTTTTTGCGCATGGAATTGGTAAGGATTGGAGACGCTGTGTACGTTGTATGATGAACGACCAACACGCGAGCGATCGGCGTGCGGAGCTCGCCCCGCCTGTTCGGTCGTAGTTCCTGAGCAGCGCAAAAGCAAATCCAATGTTAGCTTAAGCCAAACGCGGGGATCACTCATCGTGACATACGTCAGCGGATCGGCGCGCGTCGAATAGCCGGTACTCATGCGTTCCAATCATGATGGTCCGGAGAACTGCTTCATAGCACCATACTTGAGATACCTAACTTCGCACGCCGTTTCAAACTGTCGCTCTTCCACTTCTTCTAAACACAACCACTGACTTCCATATCCCTACACTACCATCAACTCAAAACCAGCACTATCTTCAAGTCCTCACTACACCTCATCATGGGCGTCATGACCGTAACCTCCTCAACAATATTCAACTACCCACCCGAGATAATCTACGACTTCGTCTCCAACCCCTCAAACTGGGGCCGCACCTACGCCGGCAGCTCCGGCCTGCCTCCGGGCCAAAACCTTTCTCTCCCCCTCAAAGTCGGCGACGTATGGACCGAAAAAGTCGCTTTGGCAAACAACACCTACCACCCCCAATGGATTTTGGAAATAGCGGATCGTGGTCGCAAATTCGCGTTCCGACAAGTCAATAACATCGGTGCGGGGGAGGATGGCAGCGGCGGTGTGAAGGGGTATTGTTGGATCACGTATACCTTCACAAAAGCCGGGGTCGGGTTAACGCTCTTCACGCGAAATCTGACATGTGAGCTTGAGAAGGGGGTGGATGTGCCCGAGGATCTCTGGTTAGCGATGAGCAGGCCGAGTGGGATTGACAAGTATCATGAGAAGATCAAGGGGTTGTTAGATGAGGAGATGGGGGAGCATAGGATTTTGTCGGTTTGAGGTGGGATGAGGGCTGGGCATAGGAAGGTCGAGGGTGGGTTTGTAGCGTTGAGACTGGTACTGGTGCTGCATAGTCTATGCGAGGTATGATTAGATGCCATACAGATGGATGAAGCTGTACTATCACCTAATTTACACCTTCTGCTCCGCCATCCACTTCTCAGCCTCCTCCTTGTACTCCTCCCTCCATCGGGTCAAGGGTGGCCTCTCGTTCACGATATCCCCAACACTCCACAACATGCGCTTCTTGTCCGTCTCTTCCGTGACCTGGTCGTCGGGACAGATGATGTAGAATTTCTTGGCTTGCATCTTGGTGTACATGTAGTCAGCGACCTGGTCGGCTGACCACGCACCTTCCGGTTTGGCCTTGGTAGAGCCCGGCTCGTTCCCAGACTGTGATGTGCGTTAGTTGTTGCCGATGAACAAGAGCAACACGACTTACAAGCCCAGTAAACGTCCACCCCGGAACCAACAAATGCACCCCAACACCTGCGTCCTTCAAATCATAGCTCAAATGCTCAGTCAACGTCTTCACAGCCGCTTTACTGGCGTTATACGCTGGATTACCAGGTGGATTCGTGATACCCTGTTTACTTCCCGTAATCACAATCGCACTTTCCCCCTTCCCGTCTTTCCCCGCTCTCTCCTTGAAACTCGGAACATACGCATTCAAGCCATTTACCACGCCCCCTAGATTCGTAGCCAAGATCTTGTCAAAGTAATCTTCATCACCCCACGTTCCTTTTCCGCCGATGCCGGCGTTTAGCATAAGGAAGTCAACGTCAGTACCGACTTGTTGGCGGATAGACGCCCAGTCGGAGCGGGAGGAGACGTCCGCTTGGATACATTTTACGTCGCCGGAGAGGTTCTTGCGTGCGATTTCGAGGGAGGACTGGTTGAAATCGACGATGGAGACGCGCATTGAGTGTTTCAAACAGAGTTGGGCGACGGCGTAGCCGACGCCGGATGCGCCGCCTGTTATTAGGGCGTGTGCTGAGGGGCGGAATACGGACATGCTGGAAGTATAGAACCCGGAGGCTTGATGTAGTGTATATTGAATGTGTTCAATGGATTGCAATGGGAGAAGGTTGTGGTGTCGTGGTGTCGTCTTCTGGGAATACCGAGGTGATGTCATGCGGGGTTATGTTATCTCCGAGGCGGAGCTAGACGATAATGAATTCACAGTCCTTGGTCTGAGACAACTCCAGTCCCCGTCCGCTGACGATTCCGACCCTCTCATAACACTCACTGTGCGTCTTCGACTTGACCAATGCGAGACAGGCAACCCGGCGTTCAGAGCTCGTATCGTAGGACCAGGTCTCTATAACCAATAGCACCACGCTTACAACAGTCTCTATCAGCTCAATATCACTCGTCATATCGAGGTTTGCTGCCTTCTCTAGTGTCTCAGAGTGCTGGTTCTTCAGGAAGACATCGTAGCGTGTGGCTTCGGATACACGATCTGTGCGCATCAAGGTCGCTCCTATTGTCGGCCCGGATATTTTCAATCGCCTATCTCGAACGTGTCCGTAAGGATTTGCGGTCTGTGGTGTACATGTCACATCTATCACCCGACAGACTGATACTGTGGATGATCCCGTGAACTTGGCCACTGAATTCTTTTCTCTTAGAGCGACGGCTGTAAGTGTCGACGCCCAAGACCACGTGGGCGCCGCATATCGCAAAGGTCTTGGAAGTACCCATGGACGGTCGATCACTCCACCTACAGTGTTCCACAAGAGTGCTTCAGAGAGTTGGAATTCCCATAGACCGGCCAGATATCTGCCCATCGATGGCAGCGCAATTTCTTTAGCGATTCCAGATATACCAGGAAGTCGATCGGTGCCGAATGTTAATGCCCGCTGAGAGTACTCTCTGACGACCTTGTCCCATGATGTGGCCCGTATTTCAGGGTCTATCGATGCCACCGCTGCAGCATAAGAAAGCTTGAATGTGTCTAGTTTCATTGTCAATGGATTGTCGAAACTGGACCTTGCCGATGGATCGTCGAATTGGATGAGCTGGCATTCACACCAGAGCTGTTCCTGACATTCCCACATCATCTCGCTTTCGGTATAGTGAAGTATCCGGGAGGCGAGTAGTCGCTCTTGGAAACACCACGCTCGATCCAGAAGAGGCATATCAATACTCTCTGCTTGCCATTCAATGATTGTGCGGTGAGATATCTGTCGTTGTACATGGAAGCTACCATTAAGTGGGTCAGATAAGTCGTGGCTTGGGACTCTGGGACGAAGACATCCATCGTCGCCATTCTTCGAGCTCGTCGCGGCGATGACCATGTAGGCGTACTTGTAGACTGATGCCATACGCGAGGCTTCTTTAGCCCAGTCTTCTTGGTCATCTTGCACAATGCATAATGAGTCGATCCAGACATATGGGATGCCGATGTTCCTGGTAATCGTAATAGCGTCCTGGAACGTCTGCGTGAGCTCGTCCCATGGTATACCGAGCATGCGAGTAGAGATGTTTCCAGTCAAGAGCAAGGGCATGGCTTTCCTCCGTTCTTCTTTTACACCCCAGGTGTGGCTCAAGGCGACGTATCGGTTATCAGCTGGCATGTCACCCAAGCTGCAGAGTTTGATGTCAGCTGATGATGAACCGACCGAGATGAGCCTCGTTGGTGTCGTTGACATATCTGTTCTGGGAGAGCATTGTGGGTGCAGAGTATCACACTTCCTAATCCATTCTCTGACTATGTCAAAGCAAGCTTGGGAGGCAGGGTCAGCCGTAATGTGTCCTGCTGGCTGAATATCCGAAAAGTAAGGTGGCTTGTCTGGGCATAGTAAGTGCATGTCGTAGGTGATAAACTAGCAAACGAACCGGGATGAGTGTAAAAGTATAATTCCATGGGTAAACTTCCTGATTTACTTGCCATGCCTGTGTATTGTACCGTCACGCGCAGAGGTGTGTCCGGGTCGTTGCGGACGTTAACCCTGAGACCCTGATCGGGCTCGTACTCGGTCAAAGTGGCTTCGGTAGTTCGATGAGGGCGGTATGGAGGAAACGTGGACTTCTCAATTCCTCTCAGAAGTAGTTTGCATCGGACGCAGCCATCGCGTGCAGCCTCGCGCACGTTTGACAGGGTGGTATTCCCCTGATGATTACCGTAACTCCAGTGATGCCAACCATGATCCCAGCTACAGATGCTGGGTTCAATTTGTTCTGACCATGAAGGCGCTTGAGGCAGCGTCAAGGTCATGTCGTGGCGACAATGTGGAAGTGTTCGTGAGACGTGGTGGACAGTGTTTGAAGCGGCGGCGATGAGAGATGTGGTGGGGTTCGTGCGCCTGCACTCTGCAAAAGACGGCAGGCGCGATTTGATTCTGACAACAAGCGAGAGGATCAGGCATAGCCAGCTTACGTGCAGCGAAGATGGGTAGCGAGGAGTTCTTGTTTTACAACTCCCACCAGTCATCGTCTTTGATTGTGCAGCGCGTTGTGCGATTTTATGCCTTATGTCTCGTGGATACGTTGCGCCTTCGAGCCTGGCAGGCAAGGGCTACCCCGTAGCCTGGAGCTATACACTGTCCTACGTCTACTCACTGCATCAATGTCAGATACTGCGAGGGCCTCCTGGGACAATCATGGACAGCACCTTCAATCAGATAGAGACTTCTGTATGCATCAAGAGCGATTCGTTGATGAGCTTTAATGGTGAGTGTTAAGCAGCCTACGTCAGGCATGATTGCGTCATCGCCTAAGAACCCGAGCCCGAGCCATCGACACCTTCAGGGCTGCCTTCCTTCTCTACACTATCCAGGTACCCTTTCGCTCACGCACTTCCATTGTGGACCCCCCACTAACAAGCACGAAGCTGCTCAAACTCCGTCTCACCCTCGTAAGGCTGCAGATAATTATCCGCCAACCACCCATGGCTTCCCTCCACGACACCAAAGTTGAAGGCGACACGGCTCTTTCCACTCTTGTTGGCTTCACTAGTATGCACAAGATTTCCATGCATTAGAATCAATGTCCCGGCCTTGACCTCGAGCTGCTCGAACACCAGATCTCCGTTTTCATCTTTCTGCTGGATCGCGGTATCGGTCGATACGCCATCTACAGTAGCATGTACGGGTTTATCTAGCTCCACGAACTCAGGCAGCCCATTCTTATCCCGACGACATCGTCGTGTAAGAGGCCGCGATCTATGACTACCTGGAGCGACAGCCAGACATCCATTGGCGGTAGTTGCATCTTCGAGAGCGTACCAGAAAGTCGTGCAACTGGGCGGATTGGTGAAGCCTGAGCAGCCGTCCTGGTGCGGCACGACTTTCGCGCCCACTTGGGCTGCTTTGACGATGACAAGGCTCTGCACGACACGCGGATCAGTATATCCCAATGATCTTGCCATAGCCACATGGGACTCGCTCATGATTGCATTTCGGAAAGAGGGCAGCAGGCGATGGATGCCGCAACCTAGGCGTTGGATACGCTAGAGAGGCTCGACTCCGGGTTGCAAGGCTACTAAAGACACTCGCGATCAGTCTAGCGCATTGATGGCTGCACGGAGAGGCTTCCGTTTGGACGGTACTGCCAGCACGCGGCCCACGGGAGAGACATAATGATCTTGACCTACGTCGTACGTGTGCGACTTGACACGCTTGTCATCGGCGTTGGCAAGGATGTCCGCGATCTCGTTAACGTTGCGGAGAAGCTCGGCTACGCAGTCTCTGGACAGCGCATCTGGCACAACAAGATAGCCTTCGTCTCGCCAGAACTGGAGCTTCTCTTTGTTTAGCCCGCCCTGATGCAACTCTGATGAGAGACCTCGTAGTCTCAGCACTGGACTGGCCGTTTGCGGTCGTGCAATGAGTTCCTGCACGGGCAGAGGTGAGCTCAGCGAACCAGGCATTGCTTGTGCTTGCAATGTTGGTCTCGGGTCTAGTGTATCGGGCGCTGGTTGAATGGCTGCTGGCTGAGCGGCAGCGTTGTTGTTGTTATTCCCCATCAGAAGTGCGAGTAGGAGCGGACCGTCATCTTCTTCCTCCGTCTGCGATGCTGTAAGTTCCTGCACTATCAGCTTCGAACTCAACAAACCTGGAATGGTTTGTCTATCTGGAGCTTGCGCTTGTAATGCTAATTTGGGGTCCAGTGTATCAGGAACTGGTTGAGGCTGATTGGCGCCTTTCTGAGCGGCTTCGTTGAGATTGTTATTCCCCATCAACAGAGCGAGAAACAGCGGACCGTCATGTTCTTCTTCTTCGGAAAAGCCCTGCCTCAGGTTAGGGTTGTCGAGTGCCAATGACTTGACGCCGTTGAAGCTTCCCGTGAAGAAGTCATCGTCGCGGTGTGTTGGTTCTGGAGCGAGTAACGAAAGTTCTTCATTTCCTTCTTGGCGAACTGGTGTATCTGACATTGCGAGAAGCAAGTTTTGGGATCGTGTTTGATCACAGCTAGGGTTCAACAAGTTGTAGAAAATCGCGTGAAAGTTGCAACAGAGCGATGAGAGGTGGGTTGTTAGGATGCAATTTCATGATACAGAACTAGAGATATAGGTTCGCGGATCTGGTTTCCTTCGGCAATCTGCCTAATCTTGGAAAATCCACCACCGAGCATCTCCGTGCAGCTCGTATATGTTGCATACACTACAACGCCACCTTCCCCACTCCAGTTGTCATTGTAGCCTATAGTCAACCAGCATGTCCGCCACCGAGATGCAGACCAAATGCAGCTGGAATACACTCCCCTCGATATGACCTCTCAAAAGCGGACACGATAGCTGCTGAATCACGAAATGCGCAGAATAGCCGGCACGAGACTCTATCACATAACATGACTGAGGCCTATTCTTCCCGGACATTGATATTTGGCACAACTAGCCGCGGGATTTCACTCGAGCGCCATCACCGGCTCCAAAGGATTCCTCTAAAGATGCCTCCCCGCCACCCCACCCACATCCAACACCACAAGATACATGCCGACCACGACCTCATCGTCCGCCGCCTGGAGGAGTACATCCTCGCCTACAAAAGCGGGAAGCCAGAAGCGATGATGGAATTCTACCACCCCACCAACTTTGTCTACTCCGACTTTAGTTCGTCCCCCAAAACCCCCAATACTCCCTCACACATCACACATACAACTAATTCGCCTTACAAGGCACATCCCGCCCGCAAATAACATCCCACACCGAAGTCAAAGAAACCTACCGAAAGACCTTTTCTAACTTCCACGATCTGGACATCAAAACGTTGTCCGTACACGGCCACAAAGACTTTACGGCGTGGGAATGGGAGATTACTTGTAAACCAGCTGTGGATTTTGATTCGGGGATGCAGATTGATAGGGAGAGTGCTGAGAAGAAGACATTGGTGGGCTGTACGTTGATGTGGTGGGAGGAGGGGAAGATTATCCGGAATCATGATTATGTGCAGCGGAAGGCTGTGGAAGAGGGGTGAGTGGAGGCTGGTTGGAGGGTTTGCGTGGGGGGAAGATGTGTTGGTTAAACGCAGGGAGGACGTAATTGGGGTAGCTTTTTACAGTTATGGGAAACATGCAAGGTCGTGCATATCTTCACGATACGCGTCCGTTCATTTGCGTAACATACAGTACCGCCTCGTACGAGGTGCAAAGTGCACCGGTACGCTGCCGTATACAATGGTATCAAGACAAGATCTGGTAGAACCGCCAAGACGATGTAGCCTTCTCGTAGGTAGATGTTCAACTTCTTCTTTCTACTGGTTGATCTTCTACATGTGCATGCGACAAAATGTGTACGTTTGTATTAAGATTACTCACAGTAAGGAAAATTGGGTATCTACAGTATTTTTACGCCTTTGTCCACTCCCTCAATCTGTCCCTGGCTCAACATCCACCTACAGGTATCACGGCTTCTCGCTATTAGCAGCACCACCCAAACCCAACCCATCATTCGCAGTCTCAAACCTCTCAACACCCGGCCTCTCCACTTTCTCATCCACCACACCATCACTAAACAGCCCCGCCCCAGCACCAGCAGTAAAGAAGCGCTCAACGCCCGGTCTCTCCTCTTTCAGCACCTGCTCATTCACACTCTCACTCTCACCCCCCGGCACCATGCTACTTTCACCAGCTGGAAACATACTACCACGCTGCTTCTCTTCTACATCATCAACAGCCGGCGGCGTAGTAATATTCAAACTCGCAAGCGTAAGCGTACTAGCATTAACATCCCTCCCATCCGGGCCATCAACTTTCAAACTAAACGGATACGCGATACCGCCAGCCGTGGGTCGGGTAGTCAAAGTATCCGTTTCGGGGATGATGGTGCTGGAATTCTCGGGGTTGTCCGAGACGATGATGTTGGGTCCCATACCCATACCGATACCGGGCTGACTGAGTTCGCTTGTGCTTGTGGGGGAGGGGAGGGGCGAGGCAGAGCGTTCTGGGGCGAGGGTTGTTGCGTCGGCGAGGCCCGGGGTGGGTAGGTCGATCTTAATCTTGGAGAGGTCGTCTAGGGGAAGGCCGGTTTGGCCTTTGTCTGTTACGGCGGAGTGGCGGGAGTGGGAACGTGAGCGTTTTATGCCGGGGGTGGTGAGGTTGTTGGCTCGGCTGCGGGTTGGCGCGCTTTCTGTTGTGCCGTCGATGGCTGTATTGGCTGGATCTTGAGTAGAGGTTGAGGCCTCGGTGTCGGGGTTCTGGTCTGCTTTCTCTTCGCGGACGATCTGAGGCGTGTTAGTAACGTTGTCGTGGCTGACGTTGAGAGTGAGTGTACTTACAGTGGCTGAGTCATGCTTACTGCCCCATCCAGCCCACATTGACATGCCCCAACTCCTCTTCTTCGCCTTCTCGGCCTTCATGCCCTTGATCCTTCTACCAGCCAAGGCAGTCGGTGGGGGTGTCTCTCCCTCGAAGCCTTCGAAACCTTTCTGCATATCCTTAATACGCTGCTTCTGGATCTTAATCTTTTGCTTGGAGAACTTGTTGTTCCACTGAGATTGCGCTTTCATCCATTTGCTGACGGGTCCTGTCTTTGGCACGCCCACGTCAACGCTAGGGATGTTCAGTGCAACAAGCTCCTCCTTCGGAGCGAGTGCATAGATGCGCCCGTGTCGATCGATGCGCTGGCGGATCATATGGCGCTCGAAGGGAGGGATCGCGTCACCAGCTCGACCAACGCGTGCATCTTGAGCGGCTTTCTTCTCGGCTTTGGTGGGTTTGGGATGTTTGTCCGCGGACTTGGGGTCGTCCGACGAAGAACCAGAGCCAGCCTTGTCAGATTCAGACGAAGTGCCTGAATCACTGCTCATGAAGGAGATGTCGTCATCGTCGAGGATGTCGATGGACTTCTTCTGAGCGCGTGCAAGCGCCCAAGCACCGAACTGGGCTATACTACGGTACATGTGCTTTGCCGGGCGGGTGAAGCTGAGCGTAGGTGCGACGTGACATAGGTCATCCCAGACTTGGAGCTGAACGTTCGTGGGCCTGTAGCTGGCGGCCTGAGCTTGTATGGACTCAGCAGTCTGGTTGTTGGAAGGTGGTGGGATGTAGGCCAATGGTTGCGCGGCTTTGTGCGCGAGGTAAATCTGCTCGTCTCTGAGTAGCTCACCACCTCCCGTTTGGATGAGTAGAGGTGGCAGCCCTCCGAGTGTTGGTTGTAGCACCGGCGATACCAGAGGATGTGTCAGGAGATGGTTTGGAGCATACATCTGGATCTGGTCCTTGATCTCGACGCGTTCATCTTCGAGCTGAACTGATAGCTGGCTCTTGGGTCCAATGCTGTATTTGCCATTGGACGAGATCCAGGTACCCATGCCTTGTCCTGTAGCTGATGGATCCGCGACGTCTTCTAGTGGTCGATCTCCAGATTGGACGGAGTAGCCTCGTACGCGCTCAGCTTCCGCCTCCTTCTTTGCTGCCTTGTCCTCCGTCTTGTCTGAACTGTTCTTCTTCTTGGTCGAGCCCTTGAGGGATGTTTCGATGTCCAGCATATCGTCTGCGTTGGGAGGTGCTGTATGTGGTCAGTAGTAACTCTTCGACACGGAAACGACTAACTTACGCCAGCTCATGCTCGGCTTGTGGATGAAGCCGTGCGAGGGAATGTAGTCCATCTTGCCATCTCCTCCCAGACTAGGGAAGCTGTGTGTCAAATCCACCCATGGACTGATCAAAATGGCTCCTGCGGGCAATGGTATGCCTTGATCACGCATTGTCACGAGCATGCTGAGTACCATGCCGCCACCTGCCGAGTCGCCAGCGAGTATGATGGTCGTAGGATCGTGCTTCTGTTCGAGAAGGTAGAGGTAGGCGGCCAGACCTGGAGGTGTTAGTATTGCTTCTTCGATATTCAGCAAGCCACTTACAGTCGTGCAGACCACATGGGAAGGGGAACTGAGGCGCGAGTCTGTATTTGGGCGCCAGCACCCTAGCTTTGAGCTTGCGCGCATGCCGCTGCATCTGATAGCGATGCTCGTCGACGCTGCCAAAGAAGTATGCGCCGCCATGAACATAGAGCATTATGCGGTCGCCTTTGGTGATTGCCAGCTGCTTCCTCGCGTCGTAGTCCTTGCGCATCTCGATCCACTCGGCCTTGAGTGTTGTGCCTTCGCGTCTCCACTGCCACCAGTTCGTTCCTCCGACTGCCTTGATGCCTTCTGGTCCCAATTGTGCATTGAGCAGTTCAGCTGAGCGTTGTAGTAGGGTCGCGGAAACTTCGACTACATTCACGTGCACCCAGCGCGGCACTGGAACCCATTGCGACGTGAAGGCTTGCAATTCGTCGACCGTGTGGAAGGAGGCGTAGTGGAGAAAGCGGCGGATGAGCTCGAGGCCTTCATGATATGAGATGTGCGCCGTGGGCTTTTGCGCAAGCGGGCGGCGATTGAGGTAATGCGAGAGATATGTCTGGATGACCGTGGGCGTCACAGCCGCGCCCACAGAGATGGTGTTGACAGGCATCGCGACTCGGGCTTCAGGGGTGCGGAGCTATCCGAGGTGGCGTA
>Ga0265798_10010268_pt1 | contig 11574 bp, 11 predicted proteins | sample P3T30metagenome_FD_192430 | JGI IMG/M metagenome (GOLD analysis project Ga0265798, IMG submission 192430) | Plant litter microbial communities from East Loma Ridge, Irvine, California - P3 T30 | ecosystem: Environmental > Terrestrial > Plant litter > Unclassified | place: USA: California... | reverse complement strand
TGGGGAAATGAACGATGAAGTCACGTGAGGAGCATTCTTTCACTGTAATCTTAGCAGCGTCTCGGTAATCTGGCAGCATGATGGAGGTGCAACTGAGAGATATTCAAAAGCTTTCTATACGAGTATCAATTCCTAAATGGCACTGCTCGCACCATGAAGAGACAGTTCCAGTGAACGATCTGGTGCGCAAGTAGGGAACAGCCACTACTCAAATTGCATAACCGACATGCTTCAGCACAACAGAACGAAGCTATTACTGAGATAATGCCTTTTAAAATTTGCGTGACTATTATAAGTGAAGTTGCTTCGTCCAAATAAGATATATATTGCTAGATCTGTGGTGCAATATTTCTAGAGACTCAACGGGTCTGGAGGACTAGCAAGCTCAGATAATGTGAAAGGTTATCGGAGATGGAATAATCGGTTCATAAGAAGTGAGAATGATCTAATTGGCCCCGTGAGAACATTAGCTGCTCATAATATCTTCTACGTCTTCTACTCATCTTCTCAAAGTAAAGATGAGTGCGCTGCGCGAAATTCCTCCCTTGCCAGCCTCTGACCGTAAAATTCATGGTTGAGCAGTAGCATAAGACGAGTCGCATTTTGATATCGATGTGGCAGTGATATTGAGCCCCCAAATGACTAGCAAAAGTGTACATATCATCTCTGTAGCCACAAAATTCACCCTCTGACGTCACTTTGCAGCGGTAACTAACGATATCCTTGCCAGCTAGCTGTATAAGCAAACTTGAGTTGCCTTGAACTGCCCCACTAACATCAGCTTCTCATCTATTGTCTCGACAATCGAATCGACATCGAGATGACTGCACGGCTCCACATCCCGGTCGAACACGCGCAGCCGCTCGTACCAGGCAGACCGACATTCTTCTCGCTCCCCGCCGAGCTCCGCAATGAAATCTACGGTCTCTGCTTCGAGAAGGGATGCCAGCGCATGTCGTTGAACCGGTTCTACCTCAATAAGCCAGACTCGTACATTGCAATCGTACAGACATGCACGCAGGTGTATAGCGAAGTGCGGAGTTACCTTGTTGAGAACCAGGTCGCTTACATCCCAGTAATGGTGGGTATGGACTACAATTACGGAGAGCTAAACAATGAGTACGGTTTGACGCAAGCAACGAAAGACACAATCGCGGCAGCACTCACAGACTTCGCAAATGTGCATTTCCACTTGCACGTCGATCTGGTAGCGGGAGCAAATACCTACAACCCTCACCTCATATTCGCTTCGCTGCGCGACGCTATCCAGAAGTTTCAGGCTCACTCCACGAATCTTTTCATCAAGCGCCGTCTCAACAGCCGACGTGCTACCGTTCACCTCGACCACTTGCTCTCGCTATGGCCCAAGTTCCCCCTAGGACACTGCGGAATGCCTGTCGGCGCGCTCAAGGGCCTAGTCGACCTGCTCGCAAAGGACAAAGCCACGGATTGGGAGATTAGATATTACGTGCCCACCGGGCAAGCCAACAAAACAACCACGTATGGAAACTACTTCAGGGCCACGAATAAGATCAGGGATGCAGAGCTAGCGCAACTGCGTGCCTGCGCCGGGCAATCCGATCACGCACACATCGCTGTCTTTGTGGAGATGTATGGCGAGGACACGACATGGGAGTATGGCGACAAGACAGGCTCAGTGGTGCGCCATCGTACGCCTGCCACGGAGTTCTGGCCAAATGTGCATTTCGATCCTCGGTTGAACCATTTCAGAAAGAACTGGCATTTCGTAAAGACATATCCGCGTTCCATGCCCCTCGAATATTTCGAGGATGAAGCCCTCGCTGCTGCCGAAGAGGACAGCGAGACCACAGATGAGGATTGATGGGGAATGTTCAGATGGATGAACGCACAGACACGTCAAATGGGAAAATAGAATATTCTGGCGGTTTTGCTGAGCTGTATAATTACGGACAATGGTTGGGGATATTGCAAGGGGATCTGGAAACCGAAGGCTAGCATGCAGGCGGTTATAACAAGGTTTTCTTCCTTTTACATGGACATAGAACGCAGGATCGTATGCAGGGAGACTACGGTAGCATTGCAGTGGGAAACTAAAAGCGCCGTAACATCTTAGGGGTAGTCTTACGCTGAAGACGAAGAGCAAAGTCACATCCCAAGGTTCTCAACGATCGCAGTGGTGCTAATACCCTAAGCTCCTGACCCTCTCTTTGCCCAAGATATCCACCAAACTGACGAGCTTGAAACTTGCTTCCTTCGCCGTGCCTCCCCCAGCGAGCTCATTAGCATCATCATGCGTAACGAAAAGGCCGCTCGGAAATTCTTTATTGAGCGCATTGCCAACAGCGGTAATGCCATCCGTGTTGCTCACATGGTCAATGCCCTTCTCTTTATCATCGACAATGGTGAACGTCTCTACATACTCATGCGGCGGTGCGCGTTCGTAGATCAGGTAGGCGGAGATACCCTGCGATGACACCATGATGTAACCGTCGGGGCCTGACTTGGCAGGGACAAGCGTGATACCTTCAACGTCGGCGTGTAGCCCGCTTGCGTCGCCTACAGTAGCAATTTGGACACCGGTATTTGATCCTGTCGGCTCTGCTTCGTAACGCCAGATGCCGAGAGGCTCCTCGCCGATGAAGACAGAGCCAGCGCCTTCGTCGGCGACGCAGCCTTCAACCTGTCCCCCCGAGCCACCCCGAAATTGGCGGACGAGCGTCGTTTGAAGCGTGCCGTTGGCGGTAGCAGTGAGTTCGTATTGAAGATACTGTGCTTTCTTGTCGTTGACGAACAAGTACTGTTTTCCGGAGATCTGAGAGCGATAGGTACATGAGCCATATGGCTCGTAATCTGGAGGTAGCGTCTGACTGCCACCGGGAATGTCGCTGAGGTATCCGGTGCTGTTCACTTTGACGAAGCTTCGCATTTGTTAGCTACGTGTCTGAAAGAAAAACGACATGGGTTACTTACCATAGTGTGTTGTCGCCGCGACACGCTGCATATGCGAGATCGACTTTGCGCCCGCCAACGGTAAAATTGTAAATGACATCGACATTGTTAGGCTCATTAGCGGTAAGTTGCTGCAGAAGCTTTCCTTCAAGATCGAAGACACCGAAGCCTTCACCATCGTTAGACTTCGTCGTAGTGATGATCTTGCTCTGCTCTGGCCTAGTAGGGTGAATCCAGATTGCCGGGTCATCGCCATCTCCACCGTTTGCTTCGGTCTCGTGTTTGGCTTTGACCGCAACAAAAGAACAGTCAGGACCAGTCCATCCATCCTTGCACTTGCAGACGTTGGGGCCATCGCACTTCCCATGGCCAGAACAATCGTTGTTACAGGTCGTCTTTGAACAATCGTTACCACTGAAGCCTGAGAAACAAGAACAAGTCTTGCCGGAGATGAAGCCATTCTTGGAGCATCTGTCAGAGATGGGGCTTGTGCAGCGCTCACAAGGCTTGGTGCTAGGACTGTACTTTGTGTTTGGCTCAATACCAAGCGCAATAAGAGCACCGCCCAGTGAGCCAATAGCGATTCCAGTGTCATCTTCTCCCTCAAAAGCGAGTGCCAACGCGCCGAATTGGTACCCAGCGACTGAGGACTGAAGCACCGACAGTCCTCCTTCTATTGAAAACTCGGAAATGCCGCGCAATGAAATACTTCCCGTATTCTTCATCTTTGAGTTGTATACATCGATGACCTCATCATGGGCTACGAAAAGATACTCGTTAGAAGTACCATGATACGTGGCCAGGCCCTCCACTTCAATCTCTTCGTCGACTGTCTTGATTTCTGGAGGTTGAGTCGACTCTGAAGCCTGGAAAGAATACAAGGGACGGTCCTCTGCGGAGAAGAAGACCTGGCCAGCAGAGAAGACGGTGCAGGTCTCGCCTTCAATGGGAACGGGAAATGTTTGCACCTATCACAAATCAATTCTGATATCAGTTGATAACATATGGATAGATCCCTACCTCGAGTACTTCAACGCGCTTAGCAGCACCTCTGACCAAAAACTGAACCACCATGTTTTTCCCGAACAGGAAGATATAACTCTCCCCGCTTGTAGGACTGTGCCAGACACATGCTGTACTCCAATCTCCTAGCTGCTTCTTGTCGTTGCTTTTCACCGTCTCACCAGTCGTTGAGTCGAAAACTCTGATCAGAGAGTCGGGTGAGGGAATATTGACAATTAGATCACGCCCGTCAATATCGGGAACTGGTACGACAACCTTTGAGCGTCCAGTCTTTAGATGCGATACCTCTTTGAGGGTGCTTCCATTGACAACTGCAAATGTTCTGAACCCACCATCTGCTGCGCCTTTATCGTTGGCAGCTAGAAGAGGCGATGTACCGTAAACGAAGCCGGTGTTCTCTGCTTTGAATCCGGTAGCTGCCGGGATGAGCGTGATATTGGCTTGCTGAGCTGTAACCAAAGACTGAATGGTGCTCGTCCATGCTAGACATGCCGTGGAAAGTTTCATATTGGCAACGAAGCTGTTTGCGAGAGCGGCCTGCAGAAACAAACATGGCAAGGAAACCCATTTTATACGCCAGAATCTCCATGGTGCACGGTCTGAACGTGCATGTTCAAGATGTCATTGGTTTTAATATCTCGACGGTCGTCACACCTATTTGAGGATCACCCGCCATGAATCCATGTCCAAGGGATGGGATAAAGTTAGAATGCGTGCTGATTAACGTTAGACTCGGTCAGGATATTGACCAATTGCAGGACAGCTCATGAAAACGTGAGACAGCCATGCAGGGTTAGTCGCCACGGATCGACATCCTTCGTTTACTTGAGAAGCAAATGAAAAGGGCATGGGTGCCTTCATTTTCTTATAACAGCAAAGGGTAATTCTATGTGTACGTCGATGTTCAATGTCTTGCTTGCAGGACCAAAGTGACTGTTGCGAAGATTTCCACGCCTCACTCTGGAATTATCCTGGCTTATACAACAGCAGGCGCAGTGGTATCCTTGAATTATTTTCTGCATTACACAACGGCGGGGTTTGAACAGCACGTCCGGCAAAGGCGTCGCTTTCACAGTTACAACCACAAATTAACTTAATTTCAATGTTAAGAAATTCGAGCAGGTGATGAAGTTGCTGACGGCCAAGAATGCTTGGAATTCTGCATGGACAGTAGTTTTGCTTGTAGTCGCTGTGGCAACATACACACTACCTTCAACTAACAATCCGTACATATTCTACTCAATATCTTGCAGCATGACATGCACCACTGATTTCGAGGCCGCGGCTCTAGTATCAATTTTTACACACTATACCGAGCCATTCACCTCGATATTCCAGGCTTTACTGTGTTTGCAGACCCCGAAATGTTTGATTAATCTAAGATGAAAGAGTAGCACACGCTATAGACACGTAGTATGCCCAGTGTACTGTTTGATATCAATTATCCAGCAATTTACCTACTCTGTATTCGATACGCAGAATATTCGATCTTGTAATCGTGATTGTTGAAAGTCTTAGGTGCGCTGTCACTACCATAAGCTCCAGCGGCCACAGCCACTTCAGCGATTTAGCTCACGCATAAGCTTTTGTTAATTTCCCTCCATGTATAAGTACCCCCAGTAATACAACTTCAGTTTATCGATTTTTCTAGGATTCCAATCTCAGTTCAAAATGTGTTCCCTAAATACATGCCCTTCTGTCTCTCTAACAACCAACTGTCCTTTAAACGAAGTACTTGATATTATTGTTTCAAAATACTTGATAATCAACCAGAAGATGTGTCAAAGTATTGGTATCCTTGCCTATGCGACGATTCAGAGGAAGATCAAGGGTGCGATTGCTGTTAGCGTGAGCCGCGATTTGATCGTAATTATATGTTGGCTTAGGATAGAGAAGGATGCATTGGTACGATAGAGGTACATGTAAACACTTGGCTGATGATTATGCAAATTGAATGAATTCCTAATGCTGTTGGCCTCTTGTCCGATATAATTATCCGGGGCATCGAGAGGTATGCTATAGTACCGATTTTGAGTCCGTGTAATCTCTGATCTCTCGCGATCGAAAGCTTAACGGCCCGCTCGCAAAAATAACACCTCATGTACCTCCAATTACACACCGATGTACGTATGTGCCAAGGATCACAAGTAAGCACTACTGTACCCGTGCGCTAGTCGAGCCAGGTTAGTAGTTAAGCCACCCTACTGTAGTGGATTTATTGCCCACAAGAACGTGTGCTCAATGCAGTAGTAGAGATAGTATTAATTTTGTGTGTGTTAGTTGTTGTCTGAGTGATGTTCGTCGCGACCCTTCGTCGCGATACCCCGTTCACCTCGCCTATCGGAGTGCCCTTCGGCCTGTGCCCTGTGCCTGATTCCTATATCCCTATTCACTCTACCACACTACTAATATTTTAACATTCTAAAAATAAGGCTACATAATACTAAGTTATTAATATTTATAATATTTTATAACCTTTAGGAATGCACAAGGCGTTGCGATCGTTCTAAATTCGAAAAAGTTTATTTGTTGTACGCTTATGGCTACCCTACCTGTGTATGTTTACTAAGTTAATACCACATTTAACTAAGTATAAGGTGCTAGAATAGCGCCTTAACTACTTTCTTACATTACTATTACTACAATACCGCGTTGTGAAGATCTGCTGTTAAGTATCGATATCACTTCTAAAACAATAAAAAAGATTATTAAAAAAATATATTAGTCTCTATCCTTAAGGGTAATAAAATTTAAGAATCTTAGCTATTATATATAGCTCTATAGTCTTATTTTCATAATCTTTTAGTGTTGTTAGGTTACGTATTTGATTATGCTGCGTATTTGACGTACAGACACGGTAGACCTACACAGTCAGCAGTCAGCACTAAACGTCGTGTTGCAATCTAATAATTTCGATAAGTTTTCCTATAAAACAGCCCCAAATTTTCTGCCAGGGTACAGTACACTTGCAAGAACTCATTTACAACCAGGTCTAAGATTTTGTCTCTATCAGTCTGAACTTATTTATACCTACCCAAAGGTCGCACTACCATCATAATGCACAAGCAGCTCTTCAACATCCTTCTTGTCATCTTGCCCTTTGCTGGCTTCGCGTCTGCTAAGTTAGGCTACATTTACTGTAAATCGGCTCCAGTTAAGTGGGGAGTACGTACATACATCACTGTGTTTGAGGCGTTTGTCAATAAATAGCAAAGACGCCCGAAAATTGTCATGGAGACGATACCGATGCCTGCAGATTCTTATGTCCACAGAGTGTGAGTCTTGCAGTTGTTGGAATATTACTATGACAGTAAATAACGTTGGAGTAGTGCGGCCCGGACTTTCAATCAGCATGGGCCAATCCTGAAGAAAATTGTGATTGCTACTGCGCCACCAACGCATCCCCAACGGGATAACTACTGTCATCGGATAGCTATCGCAAACCGGAATCTTACTTCACATGCTTAGATCATTCTGAGAATTGATGCTATAAGTCGCAGACTTGTCCATGCGATGATATCGAGGGAAGGGAACACTGATGCAACATTGAGGAGGATACATGGTTGCTAGATGACAGCTAGAGAATGGAAATCAGGCTTCGAAGAGAAACGTAGTTCGTTATCTAACTGCTCTTGTAGCGGTGAAGAATGCTCTTGTTAGTCTCCTCATCCCGGTTGCTATGCCAATTTGTCAAGTCCAATATGTCCTCGTTTGAAAGCATGACTGGAATACTCAGAGTACCTGCATGATCATCTGATGCAAATGATCGGTCGATGCTCCCAACGTCACTTCCGTGCGATAAGGGGCTGCGGAGACATTTGGCACATCATCGCCCGTTCCATTACCAGATGAGCTCCTGTTTTATAAAACTAAGAAGTAGATGGTGAAGTCGAATTTAAGAAGTGTGAGACTCAGTCGCAATCTAGGCTACACCAACTTCTACCGGCAAATTTTATCTGCCGTGCGGGTAGTGATGGCCACCGTAAGATCTTTTTTGAAGTTGTCTTGATGGAGTCGGTACATAGGGAGTGAATGAGATATGACCAGCCATAGGTAGAAGATTCTGGTGAGGGAAGCTGGAAAGAGGAAAGCAACGCTGCGCAGTATTCATAGTAGACTCAGGTGCTACTATCTTGCTACGCTACTAAGCAAATTTGGTACTCCTTCACGTTGGTACCGTGGAATTACCGTCGCCGTGGGTGCTACTGATTTACGTGTACCTTCTCATTAAATATCACTAGCCTTTATGGTTCACGTACCTAAATGTTGCAGACTTTCCACTGCATTTTGCGTTGAATTGGCAGACCCTGTACCCATCGGATCGCCACCGCTTTTGCAATTGGCGGCTAATGAGTTTCTCCCAAGGTCAGTCTTGAAGATACGCGCGCATGCAGCTAAAGGTCTTGGTAGGATTGCGTGAATTCACACAGTACCTAGTCTGGTAGCGATGTGTCATGGTGAGCTCGGATCAACCTTGCATGTCGACGTACGTTTGAGGGCAGTGTGAAGAATATGCAAAAGGATATGCATTACTAGGCGCTGGTCTGTAACAAGGGGTAAAAGTTTAGGACGTGGCGAGACAAAGAGTTATTTCTGGATTGCGTTTCCGGCGGAGGATTGGGAGGTGTATGATGATAATTTGTAGTCTGGTTGAGATGTAAGAAGCGTGGTCAAGGAGGTCGATCAAGTGATGGGAAGTTTTTAAAAGTAGGTAAGTAGCAGAGGACTATAGGAAGAGAGTATATGGTGGTGATGTGCTTATGAGTTGTGTAAGGGATGGTGAAAACAGTGGCAGCATGCAAGACAATAATGATAGGGTTTGGCATTTCCTAAATTAGAGCAGAAGCATGATGCCGATCTTATCATTTTGTATTGATATACAGATATCGCTTCTAGTCTTGATAAACGCCATATTCCAAATCGAAAAATAGGCCAGACATGGGCAGTCCATTTTCATCACCATGTCGACGGGAGCCACAATCGTTACCCTATTACCCAATGACGCAAAAGAAAACGCCATTTATATGCAAAAACACCATTTGCCTCACTTCTTCGGTCCAGACCTACCGAGCTTCCTTAAGAACGCGTTCTGTACTCCCTTTGTTCCCTTGAGCTCCTTATTCCTACTCTTGTTGACCTCGATGTACGACATAGTTTGGCCGCCAGAGAATTCCGAAAGTGTACCAGCCGCCCTCCGCACGCCGTTCTTCTTCTTGTTGCCCTTTTGCGAGGCGTACTTTGTGCCAAACGCGTCACCCTCGATCCTCTCTTCCTAGGCGTCTTCTTCCTTGGCAAGCACAACGTCTGTGAGCAGCTCGCGTCGCTCTTGCGGTGTTGCGAAGGCCAGTTGGGGAAATGAATCTAGGCCTTCGAGACGGGTGATTACTTTGAAGGCATATCCTTGGTCGACGAGGAAGGCTTGGCGCTTTGACGAGTAGTACATTTCGTCTGTGTCTTTGGAGACAAGGGAGTAAAAGAAGGCATTGAAACCTTCGTCATTCCTCCTCTTGGCACGCAGAATTCTACCCAAGCGTTGGGCTTCTTGACGACGCGAGCCATAATGTGATGAGATCTGAATCAGACATGTTGCCTCGGGAAGATCCAGACTGGTGTCCCCAATTTTGGACAAGAAGATTGTGTTGACGAGGTCGTTGTGCTGGAAGTTTTCCAAAATTCGCAGACGTTCTTGTTGAGGCGTAGCCCCGTAAATGTACGCCTTGCCGAGTTTGCGAGAGTACTTTTCCAGTGCGTAGACGTTGTCTGAAAAGACGATAATCTTGTCACCTCGTGATTCGTGGTAGTTGATCAGGAACTGGCATGCTTGGAATTTCTTCGGGTTCATGATTGATAACAATGCACGCTTCTGGAGGGACGAAGGCTTGAGCCATTCGGTATAAAACTCGGGCGTCATCTGGCACCAAACTTCGGCACACTGCACTTTGGCAATATGGCCCTGTTCAGACAATTCTTGCCAGTTGGCTTCGTACAGCTTAGGTCCGATCAGGAAATTGAGATCGTCAATCTTGTCATCTTCTCGCAAAAGGGTAGCGGTAAGGCCGAGTTTTGCGTGCGAAGCAATCTCATAGGTGACCTTTTTGAAGATGTTTGCGGGTACAACGTGCACCTCGTCGGCTATCAGTAATCCCCATTCTTGACCTCTGATGAATTGCATCACTTTCTCAGCATCATGCGAACGCTTTCTAGCGTTACTGATCATAGAGTAGGTGCTGATAATAATGCCAGCCTGACGAGGAAACCTGGTCTTGTTATCTGCAGTAAAGACGGCAACATCCTCAGGGTTGATGTTGGACCATTTGATGAACTCGGCTCTCCACTGAACAACAGACATGGCGCTGGTGCACAGAACAATGACAGACTTCTTGACACCACAGGCGGCTGTAATGCCAACCAGCGTCTTACCTGCACCACAAGGCAACACGATGATGCCTGAGCGTGCTCGAGAGTTTGAGAACATTTTACCAAGGGCCTTCTCCTGATAGTATCTTATCTGCGCATGGGGTTTAAGGTCGATTTCTAAGTTTGGATTTGTATCGTCGTTGTGGAAATCATATTCCTCAGTAAGCGGAAGACCAATGGCTCGACAGCGCTTGACGACCTTTTCGCGCTCTTCACTCCTTATCTGGAAGGAGTGAACCTGGGCTACCTCATCGTCATCGTCATCTTCTCTAAGAGTGGCAATCATTTCGCTGGGTGCTGGGTTCTGGACTGCTTCTGGCTGTGGCTGCTGTGCCATGTTGTTCGCACCGGCAGCTAGCTTGGTACCTGGAATGGCCATCTGGCCAATCTTGGGAGCGGCCTCCTTGATAAGGCCGTCGGTGGCGTCTGCCCTGCATCCTGCGACTATGGGATCGCGGAGAAGTTTCTGCAGTATGGTCGGATCTTCACTCTCAATGTATGACAGCGTCTTCTTCAAGACAATCTTGGCCTTGCCGAAAGCGGACGTTGACTTTTCGACAAACTGGATGATGGCGCCAGACAAGGCTGTCTTGGAATAGCGGTCCAGCTTGTCGATAATCTCCTCCTTGGAATGGCCGACACTAACGGCAGCGAAGAGACTATGGGTGGTAAGTTGGTACTCGTGCATCTTGGAGACACGCGACTGCGGCTCGGCGATGTTGATTAAAAAGTCCTGGGCCTCATCGAAGAGGGGGTGGAAGGACTCGAGAATGATGCCGCCCGCATCGTTGACCCAGAGCGGACGATCGAAGTGGTCAGGCTTGAGCGGCGCACTCCACTGGTCCGACTTTCTAAATAAATCTGCAGCGGCGTCTCTGATCCTCCCAGCGCGCGCCCGCTTTGTCATGGCCTTGACGTCGAACTCTTCCTTGAGTTGGTCAAACGTCTCCTGGTCGCTCATGGGACCCTCATCGTTGTCGTCCCAGCCATCCTCGGCCTCTGCGTCTGCTGCTGTTTGCGCTTTGCGCTTAGGCGGCATCGTGGCGATCTATTACCTGTTGGCGCGGGGCTGGGTAGGTCTAGGGGACGGCGAGGTTGAGGATGGGGGGATGGGAGGATTTAAGGTGGCGGCTGTCGAGGCGGAGACGGAGGCGGAGGCGGTTGAGGAAGAGGCGCAGACAAGGCAGCAGTGAGTGGTTGATT
>Ga0265798_10010267_pt1 | contig 11574 bp, 7 predicted proteins | sample P3T30metagenome_FD_192430 | JGI IMG/M metagenome (GOLD analysis project Ga0265798, IMG submission 192430) | Plant litter microbial communities from East Loma Ridge, Irvine, California - P3 T30 | ecosystem: Environmental > Terrestrial > Plant litter > Unclassified | place: USA: California... | reverse complement strand
ATGCCAACAAGTGCTTAAACGCTCAACTTTATACGTGGTCCCAACCGTACAGGATGTGGAGTGAGGTAGGACGACACATGGCGAGACAAAGATTGACCCAAGGCGGAATCTGATGTCCTGGTGACATAGGGAGAGTGCGACCTCGAGCCAGCGACGGGGAAGACGGCTTTTTCTCACTTAACATTGACTCGTCGCACTTGCGTTAGCATGCTGTTCACTGCGAGTTACTCGACAGCTGTGTGAGCCGTCGTTTTCTAGGGACGTCGCACAGCATGACTGTTCCTGCAGCGGAGTGACACGGCGGACATGGCCGAAAGCGATCATTCACGTGCCGGCGGCAGAACCCCGGCCCATCTCGAGCTCGGATCCCTGTAAACGTCACTGCCCCGGTTACACCTGCCTCTGCGTCAGCCCTATCTCTTGCACCAAACTTCGCAACACCCAGGAATTGAGCGACGAGCTCCTCATATACCGCATACGTCTTCCAAGTAAGGAAAATATCATGGCCGCAAACTTCGCCCCATACCAAGACATCCCCGAATCGTCACGCGCGCTCTCTCCACCGCCAGTCCACTCGCCGAGGACATCTATCGACCGTACACGTAACATCACATCGCCCACCACACGCGCATACGAACAGCATGACTACTTCCAAGGTCAATCGCCCATATCGCCGCCCGCAGAACCCGATACAGAGCGCATAGCATGGGATCAGCCTTCGCGGAGCACAGGCTTCGGCCGTTCCCGCGAGGACGTAGACATGTTCACAACGTCTTTAGGCTGGCGACTGGATTATGAAGCATGCCTGGCATATCTTCTACTGCCACCAGCGGGTGGTGTGTTACTGCTGGTTCTAGAGCACCAAAGCGACTATGTACGGTTTCACGCATGGCAAAGCAGCTTGCTGTTCGCCTTCGTCTTTGTGGTGCATATCATATTCAGCTGGTCGAGCTTCATCTCCTGGGTGCTATTCATCGGAGATTTGGCGGGGATAGGGTGGTTGACTTGGAGGGCATATCTGGATGGTGGGTCCAAGGTGTGACTGCTAGAATGGAGCCAGGTGCTAACATGTGGACAGCCGCAACACTCGATCGATACGAAGTACCCTTCTTTGGCCCGCTGGCCAGCTCGATACTCGATGACGAATAGGGTGGCACGCGGAGACGGAGGATAGTGTCGATATGAGCAAGCATGGCGTTCATGGAGTTTTTGACAGCGACGATCTTCAGTCGGCTTGGAGTGACATAGACTTTGACAATGCGATATTGTGTTCCTGACAGTCTAGCGATTGTCTCTCATGAAGGCCACTATCAATGCTCAGGTAACGAGCCAATACGCATCCGAAGGATCTCGTCGCTCACTGAGCTTGCTATGCAGCATCCATGAGCAGTGAACAAGGTCAGCAACGGTGCAGCATGGACCGCACATTATTACAGCTTAGATGCCAGCAAGCCTCCATCAGTCACACCCATACCACAAGCGCCTCGAACGATGAGGAGTCGAAGCGAGGTCTTATCGTTTGGAATGGGTGGACGACGAAGGAGTCGTATGAATTGCTTATGAAGTATTATGGAGAGTACACTGCGCGTAAGTTTGATCAAAAGGTGTGACAGCATCAAGACAAGATGTGTCGACAAAAGGGACGTAGTAGGCGCACGTTAGGTTCCAGTCAAGAGAGTCAGCGACCGAAGATTGAGCGAGAAACCAATAGACAGGAACACAATCTTTTCAACATAACACAAATCTATTGAGCCTATTGTTATATGGTCCTATAATGTTTCCACCTATTCACACAAAGTTAATGCGGGCATGCTAGATGTCCACGCCGACGATGTCCCTTCGTACGTCACTCGCTCACAGCACGGCATCAATGATCGATTGAACTGAATGATCTCATAGAGAAACGCCGATGAGAAGATCGCAGTGCAAGACTGCTGGTCGTTTGATAGCTCAAGACTACATCCATTGATCGTATGAGTGCGCCATTCATCAAAGATCTCGTGTCCATAGCTGACTAATAATGGGATCCTGACGGGGGATACGCGAAGTCGTCCACGATATGAGCGGCAAAGGGCGCGAATCTTTAATGTGAGACGCGAGTCATTATAATCTGGCTCATACAAAGCAGGTAAATTCTCGCTGGTTCTGAATGTTTCCGAGTCCGTAGTCACCGGAAGGGTAATCTGAGCATATTCCCGACGCGAGTTGAGGAGACAAAGCGGGGTCGTCAGTTCGGTTTGAACACCCAAGACGTGTGCCACTATGCCTATAGAACATAGACAGAACGAGCGTCTACAGCAATTCAGGACGTTTTCGGCGACTTCTAGTTCCGTGACACCATAATCGACAGTCACATCTGAGCCTTCGCCACATAGGGAAAGCAGCGAAAATACCCGATCGCGAACGACGCACGATTTCTTGGCTTTGAATCGGTCCATCAGGTATATCAGACTTCTGCCCCGAAGTTCATGTGTCGTGCGTGGATCAAGTGCTCCAATGCGGTCATCGCAGATGTAATTGAGGTCGAACGAAAGTGAACTTGCTGATAAGCTGACTTCTCCTGCCATGAACGTGATTTGACGGGCAAGCGCGACTTCTTGAGTGATCCAGGCACGATCCCAATAATCAGCGAAACAGAATTGGCGGTATGCATCCAGGTACGCAGTCGAGATCCTCCCTTCGTTGTTATCGCCCTGTGAGCCTGAACTGTCAATCATCGCCTGTGTATCTCTTTCTGTTATTCCCATTATTTGTCTTCGTTTTCTCAACTTTCGCGGACCTTGCGTCGATGCCCCTTTATTTTCCCCATGATTCGAGGTCTCTAAGAAGAGGGTTACCCCCTTGTGGGTACCAAGCCACGCCACAACCTGTTCCGCCCCCGCAAATATGTCTCCCATCTGTTTAACCTGATGATTTCTCTCGATACCATTGCTCTGATCTATGCAGATAGCATCTATCCAGAACCAGTGGGAGTGGCATTGCTTTTGCTGCCACGCCACTCTCAAAAAGCTGTACAGGTTCCGTCGAACGCGGAACCGTTGACCATTTACCAGAATCCAATAGTAGCAAGAATCATCACCCCAGACGTATGACAAGCAGCGGTAAGTGCTCGTGGTCGAAGCATGATGGAGTTGGCACTGGATTAAGTCATCGAACGACGTTTCTGGGTGGATGCGAAGCAGACGGATAGAAGGGGCGCAATAGTCGAGAGGTGTGTAAGTGAATTCCGTCTGGTATCCGGCGGGAAGTGTGTGACTCTGATTGGCTGCCGACGACAGGGCCCCTGTATCCATCGTAATATGAATGGATTGAGATGAAGTCCTTGTGAACGTGCTGGTACTAAGTTATATTTTGGGGTGTGAGTATCGTGAAGGGTGAGGGCGAGGGAGCGGCTATCTGATCAAGCTGCCAGAATGTGGCTGCTTGTTGTAGGCATCATGCCGAGCGGGGCAGTGCAGGTTGCTGGACGCCCATAACTAGAGCCTGCTTGCCCATTTTCCTATCAGCCTCGTCCATCATTGCTGCGGCCTAAACTTCTTTTGCGACTCGGGCGACTCTGGGATGCGAAAACCTGCGAAAATCGGTACCTAGCTTCACAGCCGGTCGATGGTGCGACGTATACCGATTCCCAGCTACCTAGGTATTGTCAGGGTGTCATGACGGTTTGTCCGAGGCAGCAGCATACGCGAAGCAGTTCCCGCAATGCATCGATACGCGGCAAGAGCAGTCAACCCGTGTGTTCATGCGTAGTTAAGGAGGCGAAGCGATGGAAGGAGAACGCTTCTAAAGCTACCTGAGCACCGCGGACGGCTTCGAGTCGGCCAGGAATCGGCAACCTCGGCAGCCGCTCCTGCTAACGCCGCCTACCTCCATGCCGAAATGCACAGGTAATCATTCATCTCGACCTTAGTCCTCAGGAAGTAACATAGTTGCAGAGAAACCCCGCCTTGAAACGTTAACATCGCGTGCGCGATAGCTTGTGCCATATGCTGTAGCAGGTCAACGTACCCCCGAATACCGCCGAACAACAGGTGCGACGCCTAGTTCACGGAGGATCGTTTGCAATGTTCCCGAGGTCGCCTTTGCCTTACTACATGCGCTATCATGTACTGCTCACCCTTTGCTATCTTCCATTCCTAATGCCGAACAAAGTCAAAACTTATAATCAAGAGGCAGAAGTGGCTAGTACCAGACAGCGTATCTCATGAAGATGTCGCATAGTAGACTACCTAGTCTGGGACGCTCACTAAACATCGGTCCGGTTACCAGAAATCTCAAAGTTCACTAATCACCCACCGGGCCGCGCTTAGATTGACCGATCAGCTTAGGTGTTCCACCAGATTGCGCCCGTAACTCTCAGTACCGGACCAACAAACTCTCCTTCTGGCCAAATTGCATCATCCGTATGGATATTTTCCTCACCAGCACCAGCGCACCAGAAAGAACAAGAGATTGTTAAGCATGCTCGGCCTCGGGGTTTGCCACCTCTTCTATCGCAGGTCGGAGCCTACATAAGGAAGAAGTGTATCGTGTAAATCATAACTTTACAGCTCTCTACCAATTGCTAAACATTCGACATCATCACAGCAGCAACCACAAACCAAACAATGTCTTCACCCATTACCTATCTGATCACCGGAGCCAACCGCGGCATCGGCAAAGGCTTCACCCAAAGCCTGCTTCAACGTCCAAACACAACCGTGGTTGCCGCAGTCCGAGATGTCGCCAAGTCCATCCCAACACTGGAGTCTTTGCCCAAGGCCTCGGGTTCTAAACTCATCGTCGTCAAGCTTGATTCATCAGCCGAAGCAGACCCCAAGAATGCTGTTGCTCAGCTCAAATCCGAGCACGGCATCACCTCTCTCGATATCGTGATTGCCAACGCCGGAATCGCGCACTCGGGAACTACCATCGCCAACACCTCATCCGAGGCACTCCGCGACCACTTCGCCGTCAACACCATCGGTCCCATTCTCCTCTTTCAGGCCGTCAAGCCGCTGCTTCAAGCCAGCAAATCCGGCAACCCCATCTTCCTCGGCATCTCCACGGTCATCGGCAGCATGGGCGCCCAGGCAGCTCTTGCTGGCTTTCCAGAGGTCTTCAGCCCGTATGGATCTAGCAAGGCCGCACTAAACTGGGCTGTGAACAGGATACATTTCGAGGAGCCTTGGCTCACATCATACGTGACGCATCCTGGTTTGGTTGTGACAGATATGGGGAATACTATGGGTCCGCCTGAGGCGCTGAAGGCCGCGGGTGCTATTACTGTCGAGCAGAGTGTGGGTGGGGTTTTGAGCACGCTGGACAAGGCGGAGAGGTCGATCTCGGGAACGTTCCAGAATTGGGATGGAACTACGTTGCCATGGTAAGGACTAGGTTGCATATAGGAAATAGGCAAGTCTTAAACAAGGACGCTTCCAATTTGACAATTGTATAACGTAAAACTCCCAAACTATTCTAGTGAAGAAGAAAGTCGCAATGCAGACTGATCGAGCTTTGCACGTTGAGTTCTAACGACCCCGCATGGATCTGCCTCTGCTGAGTCGCGTGCTATCTCGATCAAAGAGCTGAACTGGAACTCGATTCTACAGGTATCGCCTGTAGGTATCAGAGTAAGATGATGATGCCGACTCTTCTGTGGTGGACTCCACCACCAAGTTCGCGCTCTATCCTCGTTCAGGAATTTTGGCGTTGGACGTGTATAATGTTTCTCCATGTCAAACCCCACTTTATCGCACCTATATCGAGACTCCCCTACTGCAACCATCTCGATACGGGTAAGATTGTGGAAAGCAGATCTGCAAATGCGGCTAGGATAGATGGTAATGGATGGATCATCGTTATGTGAAGCCTGATGAACGAAGCCTGAGATATGCGACCATTCAGTCCCATCGCATTTTGGAACCTGGCAAGGCTTTGATGTGCATTTCCGCGACGGAAGACCGCCTTGGTAATATGGAAGGGTCATGTATGCAAAAGGCTTCGAAGACCCGTCTTCCAAAGGGCCGCGGGAAAGCTGTTGTCCGAGATGTAAGACATCGTGGACAATGCGCATAGAGCAGAGACAAAACGACCTTCCGCAGCACTCTAGGGTGTGTCTTCCAAGTCGCTCTACTGACGTGTTGTAATCGACTTGGACGTCTGATCCGTCATCGCAAAGAGCGAGCAAGGAATATACGCGGTCTCGTATATCGTGGCATCTCTTATAACCAAACTCACTCATCACACAGATCAGGCTTCGTTTGCTAGGTAGCCAACTCGGAGGGCGTGGCCGCACTATCCAGTGTGGGTTGTACTTATCTGTGGTCAAAAGGTTCCCGTTCGCAGAGAGCAGTAGGCGGTAATCAACTTCTACGTTCTTAGCTAGTAGAGTAACCTTTCGAGCGAGTTGAACTTCCTGCGTAATCCAAGCGCGGTTCCAGTAAGGTGCCCAGGCAAACTTGAGGCAGAGGTCGGTAAGGCTGTGATTGACCGCATCTCCCGATGGAGATACCTGTTCAACAAAATATGCAGCAATAGAGTCTTTGTCTTCTCCGAACCAGGATATGACTTCTTTGGCGTAGGTATAGATACGACCCATCTGTTGCACTTGATGGTTGCGCTCGCCGACGTTTGCCTGATCAATGCACATGGCATCGATCCAGAGCCATTCTCCAAGTAATCGGTTGTTTTGCCTTGCTCTTGCAAGGAAGTCGAAAAGATTGCTCCGTACTTTGAAAGGTTTGCTATCGAGAAGTACTGTGTGCCAACAGTCTTGCTCTCCCCACACGTAAGAGAGGCATATGTACGAATTGGAAACGGAGGCGTGGCGAATCTCGCACTGAATTCTGCCTTCTTTGGACTTGGTCGCAAGAACGCGAATCAAGCGAACCGATCTTTTCTGGTGATCAAGTGGTGCGTATGCGAACGGTTTCAATCCTGGCTCCGGCCTCGGCACGGCGGGGAAGTTTTGCTGAAGATCATCTGCCATGACAGAAGGACTTGCCGCATCAATATCAACACACAGTCTATAGAAGAAGTGCGTTAGAGGGACGTGGAGGTTGAACTGTGGACAAGTCTGAGGTGCGAAATCAGCGAAGGTGATGAGAATACCCTAAGCGGGGCAGTGCAAGCCGATGTAGCGGCATCCTGCCCGAACACCTGATTTTTGAGGACATCTGTGGCTGTTCACGGATCAGCTGAGCCCACTACCTAGTGCACCAAACAGAAGAAGAAAAAGCAGCTTGTGGCTTGTGGCTTGACTTCTGCATAGCCGGTCTCAGGTTCAAACGACGCGATAGTGCCTAGATCTGCATGAGTCTGTGTTGCAACAAAGTTACGTGTGTAATATTCGGTATTCAAAGATGCGAGGTGGCATCGCGGAAAGGTAGTCTTCAAAACGAAAGTTGAATGAAGGCGAAAGAACGTTAGCCTCTGATGCGCCTGGAAGCTCTCAGCCCCACATTGGCCGATTTGAAGGCAGTTGGCTACCCGAACGATCGCCAGCCCAGATCAAAATCCACCACTCAATGACTTCAAGCTAATGGGGTGTAGCAAAAGGTCGCATACCTGGATGTGGACAGTTTCGTCACTATTCAAGGAGCCGTTTGAGAAGACATGCTCTCATCGCAGCGGCCTCTGACGAACATGGTAAAGTCCCCGTTGCCGTCAGTCTTTAGCAATTGTCGAACAAGATCCTGTTCACGTCATGTCGTCCCATGCCTTCGCATTCCCTAAAGCTATCGCACTCTTACGAAGTGTTTGTGTTATTACCTTCTGCAGCGGGCATCGAAATCGCAGAAAATGTGCTGTTCCGAGCTTTGGACTTAACGAGTTTACTTTCTTTGGTCCTCTTGCCATTGATGTAGCAAGGACTTCGAAAGAGCACAGTGGCACTAGCTGCTCATCACATGTAAATGTCGATCTGTTGGTCGAGCTTTACTTGCAGGTATGCAGCGTGGCTCCGTCACCGTGTCTTGTACAATACCCCCTTGGCTATGTTTGATCACCGTTGCCCACGCAACGGCAGTTCCTCTGTTCTGAAGCCCTCCTTCATTGTGAGTACGCACGGACGACTTCGGTTTAGCATATCAGCCTAGCTATCCCCCACCCCCAGGTATTTGCCTACATCCGACTTGCGACGCGACCACTACACGTTGTCATATCATTCAAACAATTCCCATTGCCAATAATGGCGCTCCCGCCCTTGCTATTCGATGCGTATCAGAAGTACAAGAGAGGAACCGAAGATCTCGTTCAATGGCTAGCTGAGACAGCCCGCGCCACTGGTACTGTCAACGAAGTGTTCAGCGATAGTCAACAACATGGGAAACCGCCTACGGGAGGTAGATTGAAGGGAAACGCCCGGAAAGACGCAAAGAATGCCCCAGCTATGTACCAGATCACGGCTGGATCGTTCGTCACTCTTGCGACAGCCATCGCCGATGATGCGCGTGTACCTGTTCCAACCTCGGTCTTCGGAACCTTGCAGACTGTCATTCGAGGTCGCAAGGATTGCGCAGTCTGGTACGCAAGCACTTCTGACTGTGCAGACAACGCCGTCAAGAAGAACAACGCGGGCCATCAACACTTCATCAAGACTTTGGAGGATGTCCTCGAAATCCTCAAGGCCGCCAAGAAGCCACCAGTCGAACGTCGACAGCCCAAGACCACGAAGGCAGAAGTTATACGCACGAGCAACAAATACGAGCTGTTGGAGAACGAGGCTCTCCCAGAGTCCGATGATATGCCCGAGATTATCGACGTCAACGCCAGACCCGCCAAGTCGAAGGTGACCTACAAGCTCGAAGAGTCTGAAGCTGACGTTACCTTCGCCATCTACTGCTTTCTCAAGGACGTTACAGTTCTCAGGATTGCAGTAAGACGCACTTGGCACGAGTTCGCGAACGGCGACATCGGTCTCCAAGCCGCCGCGCTAACCATGAACGTCGCTTTGGCAATGATAGAGAAGTTGAGCAACGATTTTGAGGAATCCAACCCTCGATTCAACGGCTCGAACGGTCATAGTGTGCACAGCGAACTCATCGGCTTCTTACAGCGCAGCCGCTCCAAGGTTGAACCAGGTTCGCCATTTGTCGATGCAACCAATGATTGTGGGAGGCCTTTCGCTTACAAACAAGAAAAGCAATCATTGAGCTTCGACACTGTCGTATGCAAGCATGTCACAGAGTTGCTCCTCTTCACATTCAGTCCTATAACGAAGAACGAAGAATCTCGATACTCCAACGATGAAAAGAGATTCCTCAAGTGTATTTCACAGCTTGCAGCATCATCTTCGATAAAACCCCGTTTCATGGATGAATACATGGTGCGAAAGGCTGCATTCGCCATGCTTTGCGAGGGTCGCCTGCAAAGCTGGATTATGTTCTCGCTGCAAATCTTCTGGGACATGCAAAGAGAGCTGGAGCGTCATTTATCTGTCAGCGAAGAGCTCCTCTACAAGATCGGACAGCAGATCATCACAGGATACCAAGTTTACCTCGACGTCAAAGGTTTTGAGGAATTAGATGACGAATATACACTCTATCGTGAAAGCGTTATCGATCGCAAAGAGTTTGTCGAAGCCTTCATTGTCAATAAGAAGGCTCAGATGGCGTTCGATATCGACGAAGAGCGGTTACCGCTAACATTCCGGAAGATACCCGGGTTCTCACTATTGAGATGCAATCCCGCGTACTGCGGTGTACTCCTAGCCACCATGTGCAATGATTATCACGAAGTAGCCATCGAGTGTACCTCAAATGATGGCCAAATCATTGTGATGGCTCATCTGTACAACGCTGCTCAGTGTGCCGGACATTTACCTAAAGATCTGCAATGGGCAGATATGGAACGGTTGATCGAGCAGCAGGTTAGCGACTGGATCTTTATGGGCAAGAAACCACAACAAGACCCTGAATTCGGAAAACGCGTCCTGCTGATCATGGGAAATGTGGCCCACGATTTCACCAAAGGTTACAGACCTCGCACCGTAGGCAGCAGCTCAACCTATGTTTCCCGCGTCAGTGGAACACGTCGCCTCAGTTATCATTCTCAGTATCTCGAGTCAGCCGTTGATAGGATGCCACGCGATAAGACACATCAGAAAGTCAAGACCTTGGAGAAATGGCGTCAACAAAGACAGAAGGGGCCCGCACTTGATGACGAACCAAGGAAAGACACGCTCGTCAAATTAAAGTTGCTGGTTGGAGGCGACCAGGTAGAAGTCTCCTAATCCGCACAAGAGGCTGTCTTCTCTGCAAAAGCTACGTATCTTCAAGGACGTGGTTAGCAAAGATGAGACGGCTCTCACATTCAACGTGTTGCAGCTGCATATGCGATGCACCCAGGTACTGCTGCAGATCTATAAGTACGCTCGTAAGATCGCACCACTCGACTATCCAGCAGCAATTTTCCAAGGAGACTCGTGGTTGACCATCGCTATCCCCTGTATGCTGTACAACCCGAAGAAGAATCAACCACATCACCCGTGTATCTTTCCGGTGGTAGGTATAATGCTCCGCAAGATGATTGAGAAAGAGGGGGATTCGGCTCTCAAGGGTGCTACAGCGTTGCAGAAGAGTATGAAGGTCAAGTTTCCAGGATACCGGAGTGTGGATGAACCTAGCTTCGAAACCCCATTCGAAGACTTGATTCCCGTTCAGCTGCGTACCGTGTTGCCATACTGCTTGTACTGGCAAGTGCTGCAGGAACGATCGGGCAACTCTTCATATGGCTCTGGATACGAGTCAGAGGTGGATTGAGTTGCATCTTGCAAGAAATCATCGACACTTTCAGCTTCGCGCGAAGGGTAGATACTCGGCCCAGCATCGAGGCTTCCAATACAGATATGCAAAAGTCTAGACGCGAAAGCATGATCATTGTCCAAAGGATTGATGAATTAAGTAATTATAGCTAACATCTAGATCCAAAGCATCGCAGTCATGGCGCTAAGCATCAAGAGCCCTCCACCGAGACTCCTGCCCAACACAGCACCAGACTCACCAGTCTGCTCAGCCACAGCCGCACTGCCCGTCGCACTTCCCGTCGGCGTCACACTAGCCATACTCGCGCTGCCAGTAACATTCCCCGTCTCCATCGCATGCTCACCCCCAACACCCCCATCCACATTAACATTAACCGTCGCACTCGCACTCGCGCTCGGACTAGCCTCCGTCTTCAACCCACTCGACGTAGCCGAACTACTCGCACTCTTCTCCCCCTCCTCACTCCCACTCTTCTTAACCTTGCCATCCCCCCCATCCACAACAATACTCTCAAAGGACCCACTCATATCCCCATACTGATAGCTTTCTCCCGGATTTTGATTCCTTACCTCCACCTTCTCCACCACCATCGTATAAGGCGCAGCGCTGTAATCCGTTTCGCCGCCGGCCCACTCGATGGTGCCTTGGGCGTTGTTGGGGTCGCCACCGGCCCAGATGCCGATGCGGACGTTCATGGGGGTTTGGGGGTAGTTGGAGCCGCCGTTTGCGTCGGAGTAGGAGAGCGTGCGTTTTACGTCGCCGTCGACGAGCCAGGTTGTGGAGGAGGAGGTCCAAGCGATGGTGTAGTTGTGGGATGTGGATTGTGTGT
>Ga0265798_10010266_pt1 | contig 11574 bp, 12 predicted proteins | sample P3T30metagenome_FD_192430 | JGI IMG/M metagenome (GOLD analysis project Ga0265798, IMG submission 192430) | Plant litter microbial communities from East Loma Ridge, Irvine, California - P3 T30 | ecosystem: Environmental > Terrestrial > Plant litter > Unclassified | place: USA: California... | reverse complement strand
TCAACATTTCCGGCCCCATGCCTCCCAATCCCGTAGCCAGAAATCCGGGGCTGATGCCAAAGACCTTGACACCATCGACGCTAAGGCTTTGTGTCCAGTCTAGCATCATCATGTTCATCCCAGCCTTACTCGAGCGATAAGCTGTTTGGGCCATGGATGGTGGCTTGGGCCAACCCTTTGGCGGCGGTGCGTTCATCAGCTTGGAATTGAAGCTACTGGAAGAGGTTTCGAGGGAAGACAGACCAGAAGTCACGAAGAGGAGCCTAGGGTGTTTGGAGGCTATCAATAGGGGCGCGAAAATATGGGTCACTACTTGGGTGGAAGTGACATTAAGGGAATAACTTCTGTCCCAAGCTGCGCGAATGCCTTTGGGGCTAGGATCCTTGCGCACAATGGCATCGAAAGACCCGCCTACCACACATCAGTCTGCTGCATTGGAGGGAGAGAAAACAGCACATACCGGCATTGTTGATCAGCGAATCAATGTGACTATACTTGCTCTCGACGTTCTTGAATGTGTTTTCGATCGATGCATCATCCTCAATGTCGATTTGGATGGGGACGACATCTGACTTGGACTCCAAGACTTCATCCTTGAGCTTGGAGATGGCATCGTTGGCTTTTTCGAGAGAGCGACTACCCATCAGGATGGTGTGCGGTTGTGGTGAAGCATACAGAGCCTTTACGGTCTCGTACCCAATGCCAGTGTTGCCGCCCGTGATGAAAACGATTGAAGAGTCGGCCATTTTGGTTCAGACGTTGTGATGCTGGCCTGGCTTTCGACACGAGCGGATAGATTCTCTGGAAAGTGTTATGGATGCTTCGTTGGCTTGTCGGCTTTGTTCCCTCTTTATACCTGCCTAGGTAGGCACCTGAAGAATCTCGTGGGCGGCTTCCTCGCCCGGAGTTAGGAAGACGTCGCCCGGAGTTAAAATCCCCCGCATCGCTCGCGTGTGGTGGGGTTGTGAGCTCGACACCTACGCTGAGATATTCATTGACATCCAAGAGATGATCGGTAAACTCGAACAATCTGCAGAAATCCTGTTGTTGATATCACATAGAGTGTTCTACTTTGGGCACCTTGCGACCACAGCCTAAGGTGATGACAGTAGTTCACGACGTGTATCGACGGCACCGTGCTGTAGGTAAGCCATTCCCAATCCCGGGCTTAACGCGCTGCTATTGCCGAACAAATGCATAAAGATTTCTTCTGTGGATGCGCTGACATCCTGGAGTACTGCACTAACGAAGGAACCAGTGGACTCATTATTCATTATTGAAGACCTCGGGATGTGCTAGTACCTCATGCTGCGGGTATTCTGCGACTGCCATGTGTACAGAAATAGCTGATAGAATCCCGTTGTATATATCAAGACAGATTATGCCAATGAAAAAGATGAAAGGAAACTTGGACTGTTCAAGTAATTTCACAATCAACCAAATTAGCCACTGCCATCATTGTTAAAGTTGCTGATGAAAACGACCAAGACCGCACAATACGCTGCACTGGCTGCAAAAAGCTCATGTCTCTTCGCCTTCGTCACGAGCGACATGGCCGCCGAAAACAGGAGCGTGAAAACTACCAAGATGCCAACAGCGTCGAACGTCGAGTTCCGATCGCCGATTGAAGTCAGCTGATACATAGCCACGACTGGCAATACCAACAAGATGAATATCATTATGGTGATGATCAGTCCGACGAGCTTCTCGATACGTGACTGCGAGTAGTAGAACATGCACTTGTCGCTAGTCTTTTCGCGAAGCTCCTTGGTTGCGAACAAATACTGCATGCGTTAAACATTTGCTTATAAGTTGATTCATCTCTGCTTACCTGAGTGAGACGACAGTGCACTCTTCGGAGGCACGATTCGACAAAGCCGTCGAAAGCTGACCATTCACGGCCATGTCTGAGTGATACGAGGTCTTCTTTGCGCATAATGAACTCTTCTTCCGAGTCGTTGATCAATGGCTTCTTGTTGTAGAACCATGTGCGAAAATTCAGATAATCACGCCTTGACGGGGTTTGGAAGGCGTTGAGATCGCGTGCTTTTGACAATATCTCGTCTGATGCCGCATTAGATATATGATCTGAAACATTGTCTGCGAAACATACCGTAGTTTACGAGCTTGCATCTGATCTCTTCGATGATCTGCGCACGTTTGCTTGTAGTCTTTGCTCTTTTGGCTTGTATGAGATCACGGCTTCGTGACCGCAATGGCTTCTCGTTACCGTTGTTCGAATCAATCAAATCCATATCCGTAAGTCCTTCCTCAAGACAGCGGAGCTCATCCTGTAATTCCAAGATCACGCGAGAGTGCAGGTAGCTGAATCCACGGTATATGGACCAACTTGGCTCACTGGATTGGAATGCTGCTTGCCGAGGATAACCCTGAGGGTAAGCTTCTACTGCTATGGGTTCAGCCGTCTAAAGACCAGATGAACTAAACGAGTTTATACATACAGGGTATCGTCTTAGTCTCCGTGATTTCTCGTTCTGCTTCTACCGCTCTCGACTTGGTCTTAGTCACGCTGTTGCCAGCCTGGTGTTTTTGGGTATCACAAAGATCCGCCTCTTTCAAAGCTAGAGTTGTTGATCGACTATTTACGTCGATGTTTGCTTCAAAGGAGTTTTGTGGGCTTCGAGCGATGCCTTTCTCCGCATCGGAGATATCACAAGTAAACGTGGCTGTCGGATTCATTGCGCAACTCGGACTATACGGCCACTCACGCTAGAAAAGAGTGAAATTTTGGCAGATAAGTACGAAAAAGTCGCGAATGGAAAATTATGTGCATCGTGGTGGGAAGCTGAGCCAATGCTTTTGTAGTGAGATCGAGCCGAAAGGCTGAGATAACTAGCAGGTTACAACACGAGTGTATCGTGGCAGATCTGTACTAAGTTACCCGATTGAGCCCACAAACATAGGCAGAATCTTCTACCCCTCATTAAGCATCTTTGAGCTGGATTCCTGGGAATAGTTTGCCTTTTTCCCAGAGTGATTCGGTGTCCGGGTCCCTTAGCTGATACATCCAATGATTGTCTGTGAACTTTGAATCAGCCACTCGGAAAGTCTTATAACGCGTGTATCCCGATTCTGTGATCATAATTCTGACTGGATCGTCGTTATCATACAGTGGCGTCCGCTGGTGATGAAGGTTAGGCTAATCATCGAGCTCATACGACGACACCATTCACCTACTTTCGCAGGATCGTCACTAGGCTGCACAGTTGACTTTTTCCGGTCGCTTTCAGGAAGTTTATTCTGCTGGATGACGCAAAGCGCGACCGGTCAGTAGCATGCTCGTAGAGCGGTGGTGGGGGGCGGGGTCTGTGTGATCTCACCTGGTCCGACATCTAGGATATCCGATTGGCGCAGCGAGTATGGGTAGGTGAGCACCTTTGTTTAGTTTGCTGTTGTGAAAGTGCCTGAGGCCTCGAGGCAGACAAGAAGGCTAACTTGCGCCCTATATTTGTGCCGGTCTGTAGCATGGTTCAGCCGAACTGAAGCTCAGCTGGCCCCGCAAGCAGGCGAACGGTACTCGTTGGGAATTTGAGCCTCAATTCTGTCGACTGATCGGACGGATGACCCCGTGTACTATCGGACTGGAGGGTCGGCTTCGCTTGTCATTGGGATGATCTTGTTTGTGGCGCCGTGTGCAGAACGAACATCGGAAGCCAGGAGCCAACCAAAAAGAAGGCAACGACTGCGCAGGCTGCCAAGCGAATCACCCTCCCGCATATCGATTGCTTGCGATCAGAGAATGTCAGAATAGTGTAACCACATCGGCATAGCCACATGAGGGACGAACGGCCCTTGGATTGCACAGCCTGTCGTGAGACTTCAAAAAGATGGCTCATGTCCTAATGGCCGCCCTACATCACTCAGGTTGCACAGTCCAGAACCATGTCAAATCAGCAAAAGTTAGCTTGCAAGATCGGGCAGCAAGGCGACACGGCGCCCTTTCATAGTCTTTCGCCAGGGAAAGTCTCTCGGAAGAACACGGTCATCAATTCCGAGGACAGTGCGGACGCACAATCTGCCAGAAAGGAAGAGCAAAATATGGAGCGAGATCGAGACGCTTTGAGGCAGGCCGTTTTCCAAGAAGCCTCGGACGAGGCTTTGAAGATCCCCGTTGGGTACTTAAAGGTCGCAGTGAAATTCATTCGATGGGACGAAAGTATAGACGACTTCTTTGAGGGTCATACTAAAGAGGTCAGTATAAAGTTACGTTATGTGTCGTATTAGCGGGCGTGTGCTCACTCTGGTGTTCAGATCCAGCGCCTGCAAGCGATATTCGAAAAAAGGTTTGGCTACGAATGCTCCGTACACCGCATCAACGATAGCAAACGCCCACAGCTTGACATCAACAAGGCAGTACTAGATCACGTACATCAACATGACGACCCACACAGTTTACTGATTGTTTACTATACTGGCCATGGGTCTAGAGGCGAGGACGGGGGTTATCTAGAGCTATCCGCGTAAGTCACTCTCGCCTCGAACGTTAGTTGAAAGTCTAAAAAAAGTCAGAAAAGAGAACCCTTTGCATGCTAGAGGACGACATATGGCGAAGGCAAGCTGGCGTAAAGCGGAGGATCCAATCTTAAATGACATGGAGGGTGACGCCCTCGTCATACTGGACTGCTGCATGGCAAGTGTGGCAGCCGCCAAGTGCAGAAGCATAGGATCAAGGATCTACCAATTATTAGCAGCGTCTGCCGAAGAGTCAATCACGTCTGCTCCAGGGCCGCACTCTTTCACAACCGCACTTTCCGACTCACTGGAAGAATTGCTGGACGAAAAGGGTGGACCATTTCTTCTGACGCAGCTTTGTGAGAAGATCAACGAGAAGCGCAAAAAGGAACCATGCTTGACGTGGGACCGACTGCGAAGCTACAAGCGCACCGTACAATTAGGGCCTTTGCATCAGCACGAAACCCAGGAACGCAAGGCTGCTTTCAAAAAGGATGCCCTGGAGAAGGCGTCGATCAACATCCGGCTGTCGCTGAAGGTCGAGGACCTCGATAACGACCAGATCAAGCACCTTGCACGAGAGATACCTCGCGCCTGCCTAACGGCAAAGGTTGCCATTCGGCGCATATACTGGGAAGGGATGACAACTCAAAAGCGAGCTATGAGCAGTATCATAGACGCTGAAAGCGACGACACTTACGAGGTCATTATAGGTGATCAAATGGAGGACGGATTCGGGAGTGCTCTTCCAATGATGTTCGAAGCTGCTGCACACGATTTCAACAGAGCTCACAGAGTCCGAGATGCCTTCAGGAGGAGACGGGATCATCGTCGGCTGACCTGTGAAAGTGCAGATGAAAGATCCCAGGTTTTAGCAAGAACTCTGATGGCAGGTTCCTTTGCTCTGTTCGCATTGGTCGGTGCGTTAGTCTTCACGGAGACTAGGGAGAGATGCATCGTGTTCGGAGCTGGTATAGCTATGGTGATGGCGTATCAGATGCAGCGACTTGAGCGGGACATACATGGAGATCGAGGAGGCCGAGGTCCCCGCTAATCACCACGGAATATGCGTGTTTCTATTTTCATGCGAGAAGGATTCGCGTCCGCGATGTTTTTCGGTCGCGATATTTATGCGTTCTGTACCGGATATGGCCTGCATCATTTGTTAGCAGCATCACTATCGCACTCTTACGCTCTGAGAATGCCTAAGCACAAGTATGAACTATTATCGTTGGCCAGTCTGAACATTGAATCTCAGAAGAAAGCACCTACCTAGCTAGGTCGCCGTAGAGACCTCGGGACGCGCCGCGTGACCTCGTGACGGATGATCTACACGCTTGGCTGAAACGGGACAGCTCCACCACCCGCTATCATCGCATCATCGCGTCGACCCAGCCACCGTGCTGGTTGCTATAGACGTTGTCACAGCTCTCGTCACCATCTACACTCCAGCAAACATGAAGTCAACGACGTTCTTACTACCCCTGTATACCGCAGCCCTTGCAGCCGCGGTTTCGCATCCCAAAGACCCACAGGCGGTCCTGCAGGAGCCGCAGCTTACTATCATCGAGCCAGACGAGTATCTTATCGAGCTGTCACCGGGTGAGACAAGATGGGTTACCGAAGATGAGAAGTGGGAGCTACGCAAGGTATGGCCGCCCGGCACCGACAGTGGACGATGTGGAGCCTGCCGCTGACATGCTACAGCAAAACATCAACTTCTTCGACATCACGCACAATGAAGAGCTCGGTACGCTGGACCGCCGGTTCAAGGCCGAGAGCGTCAAGTTCCCCGAAAAGCCTGTACACAACGAGACCATCGTTCCCCTGCTCAAGAAGCTGGAGAAGAACAACATGCGCGAGCATCTCGAGACCTTCACCTCTTTTCACACGCGATACTACAAGTCTAAATACGGAGTCGAGAGCTCGGCATGGCTCCTTGGCCAGGTCAACAAGACTCTTGCGGATGCAGGCGCTGTCAAGGCCTCTGTGAAGGCGTTCCCGCACCCATGGGGCCAGTCCTCCATCATCGCCACCATCCCTGGCAAGAGCGACAAGACAATTGTCATCGGCGCTCACCAGGACAGCATCAACCTTTTCTTCCCAGCTCTCCTGGCCGCCCCAGGCGCCGACGACGACGGCAGCGGTACCGTAACTATCCTCGAAGCGCTGCGCGTACTCCTCAAGTCGGAAGAGATCCTCAAGGGCGAAGCAGACAACACAATTGAGTTCCACTGGTACTCTGCTGAGGAAGGAGGCCTCTTGGGATCGCAGGCCATCTTCCAGTCATACGAGAAGGAGGCTCGGAAGGTCAAGGCTATGCTTCAGCAGGACATGACCGGCTACGTCCAGAAGACGCTGGACGCGGGCGAGCCTGAGTCTGTTGGTGTCATTACTGACTTCGTTGACCCCGGTCTCACCGAGTTCATCAAGAAGATCATCACTGTCTACTGTGGCATTCCGTATGTTCTGACCAAGTGCGGTTACGCCTGCTCAGATCACGCCAGCGCATCCAAGGCCGGCTACCCATCAGCCTTCGTCATTGAGTCCGACTTCAAGTACAGCGACAACAAGATACACACAACTGAAGATAAGATTGAGTATCTGAGCTTCGACCATATGCTTCAGCACGCGCGTATGACGCTTGCTCTGGCGTATGAACTTGCTTTTGCGAAATTCGACTAGCGGCGATGAAGTAGGATAACGTTTACTTTCCGCCGTCGACATGGATATTTCGTAGTTACTGCACGAACAGCCAGCGGTTTTGCAGTCATGAATCAACGTATTGTTAATGATCCTCCAAAACATAGAGCACTCCATGTGGTGTATATGCATGCGTCTGTCGCTGCATATGTGATTCGGTGTAGGGCGTACGCGCTAATACAATGCCCTAGTGGTGACCTGTTTACCTTCATCCCGGAGCCGCGTCCGCATGGCTAGCTAAGATTCCCGAACGAACGTTGCTTTCCCACTTTCTGATCTTTCTCGGTCTGGTCAAACACATCCCCAGTTCCTAGATATTATTCACACGTTGCCGTGGTCACTACTTCAGATGAGCAAGATGAGTGCATGCAGGTGCAAGCAGAATCGCCAGAAGGAAGATGTATGGCGAACGTACCAACAATTACAAGAGTACGCTCTTCCCTTCACCTTTGCGAGTACATGAATTGATCTACATATAGGGCTATGCAACAGACAAGTTCCATCAACAACAAGCTTCAAGAATTGAAAAAGGAAAGAATGCGGCTTCTGGTCGAGAAGCGTGCTCTATACGCGAAGTATGTGGTAGAACTTATTGTTTTCGCGCTCAACCGTACAACGCACTAACGCATTCTTCCAAGGACGTCGCGAGCCACTGTAAGATCTCACAGTCGAGCTTGAAATATGGCCTTCTGCGATGAGATGCAACGTCTCTTACCACGTGAGATACGCGAAATGATCTATGAAGAGCTCTGGAGCGCGAATGGCGGCGCAATCGCTCCTGCGCACAAGTCCTTCAGCCACCTGTGCGACCTTGTAAAGGAAGACTGCTATTGTAAATTCGGAACTTTGGAGGAATTTATGGGACACAAGGCAGCTCCACACTTCATCAAACAGTCCTACGTTGGACTTGAGACCGCGCGCGAGGCGCTGGAGATGTGGTACAAGATAGTACCTGGAGGATCGGGTTACCACCACCTCCGCGCAAAGTCGCTTTCCGAGGCAATCCGGCTGCTCACTGCAGACACTTTCAAGGTTGATCTCAAGCCTATAGCGGTACTGAGAGGACTGATTGTCGAGGACCCCGTCAAGGACCTTGTTGCTAGCCCGGCCGAAGCGCAGGCCATGGTTGACCAGCTACTTCGCATCGTTTATGAACGCAACTTCCACCTTTACATCCGACTGCCCCAGAGAAACATCCGACTCAACCTCTGGACCCCCATTTTCGAACTATTGCGACCCGTATTGACAGCTTTCAAGGAACACAGTCGGAGCATACGCGTTCAATGGTTCTATCAACCAGACAGGACTTCGAGTATAAAGTACGACCTCAACTCACATATCCGGTATCCCAATGCGGAATGGAAGGAATATGTGATAGAAAGTTTTTTCAAACCGCGACAACAGTGCCTCCAGGTCAGACACAGGGACTATCTTGTGGAAGACAATCCGGATTACGACCCTCAACATCAGGAAGATACAACCAACAGAATGAACAACGGCTTCGACAACAATCCAGAGACGGATTCAGAGGACGGATCTGACACTGGCTCAGATGATGGGTCTAATACTGGCCCCGACGAGGAAAGCCCGTATTGTAGTTCGAATGAGTAGTATGATTCAGATTGAGATGTAGATATGCGAAAGAGAGCGCGAAAGCGGAGCTTGTTTCAGTTCCTGACACTATGACTTATCCTGTTCTAAAGAAGGAAATGTTTGTTATTCTAGGTCACAGGAAACCCAGAAGCAAAGTACCGCTAATTCCAGTCTCATTGTTACTTTAGCATTACTTTGGAGCCATATCGTAGTATATGCCTCTAAAAAGCTTACGTTTGGTGAGAAGCACCTGACTGCTGTCCGCCCTGAATATCATCCATCTCTTCATCGTCGCTTCCAGCACCCTCGTAGCTTCCGTTCTCATCACTCTGATCACTAGCCTCATCGTCCTCGGCGTCATGATCGTCGTCATCATCATCGTCATCGTAGTAGGCGTAGCCACCATTCTCGTGATCCTCGTCGCTCGAATAATGTGTTGTCGCCCGTTGACCTCCCACGCGCGGAATGCAATCGGGGCACTGACAGACCCCTTCCTCATGTCTCAAAGTCCCAGTTTCCATGTACTCGCGCAGAAAATTATGGGGCGGAGGTGCGTCATATCTGTCAGCGTACATGATCGAATCCATAATTGATTCCTGGCGGTCGTTGGTTTCTTCTTGAGTGAGATACACCTAACTGTCAGGATCGAAGTCTGGGCGATTCTCATCCCGGTACAAACGGTGGATATCGGAAACATCGGGTTGCTGACGCGTTTGGTTAGCTGGATGCAAACAAAGATCGAAGGAGAACGAACTGCATCAAAAAAGGTCACGGCGTTCGCTTTCCATTCCTCCTCGGGCTGTGTCATAGCATCCAAAATGTCGTACGTTACCACACCGTCATGAATAGAATAACCTTCCTTGTAGATGAAGGTAGCTTTCACGATCGCCCCTTCGTCCTTCATCACCTTGACGGGTTCTCTCAACGCGTCAAAAACCTCTTTCCAAAGATTAAGCCGGATGTGTTTCTGGCTGACTTTGATTATCAGCTTGAAATTCCATTTGTTTTGGATTTTCAAAAGAGGCTCGGTGATGAGTTCTCGACGATGGTCTGCACTGCCGATATTCCCCCAACGCTCTTCTCACCGTTCCAAAGGCACCTGTGGTGGAACAAATTCGTTCACAGTCATGCCGATCTCCAGCTTTCTTATGAACTGGGCCGGCTCGCGTCCAGTGTTAAAAGCGTCCCTGCAGATGATTTCCTTCACACCCTTGGGATTGTACGCATGAAGTAGTTCATCGTGCTTGGTCGCTGCAACGTTGTACCATGACTCCACTAGTTCTGTCGCCATCTCCGGTCCAATCAGCTCCGGGCGCACAAAGAATGGGAGACATAATGATACGGACAACTCAGGTCCTCGGGTTTGATGCACGTTTGGCACGGGGCGTTAATAGTATTGCGCATGTAAACGAGGCTGTCTTCAATGGTATCTTCGTCACAAACCTGGGCCCATACCAGATCCCGAACTTCACGAGGGAAGAAAAACTTCGTCCGTTCGTATTGAGCTTGTGCAAGAGCCAAGAACATAGGGCCGCCTTCGCGGTGAAGAAGCCTAGTGGTAGAATTAGTGGTTGCGTACACGTGAAAAGGAGGCAGCCGCAAGTACATCGGTTCAATGGCATAACGATGTAAGTACCACGATGGATGTTTCAAGTACAAATGATGGAGTTGGGTGTTGTTGTGCGAAATCATTTCCTTGATAATGTCAGGCGTGCTTTCATCATTCAGATACCTACGACAAGAGTAAGCTTTTCTGTAAGTCGTTGCTATGTGAATATAATGCTTACTGAGAGATTTTGGTGGCATGCACCTTGGGCGCTTGCATCTCAGACGCCATGTCGGTGATATTGTAAGGTTGATCGTTCGAAGTTTGGCGCGATCAAGGGTTATATCCGTTCGCTCCAACGCCAAGACCACCCCTCACGACTATCATTTGGAAGCATGTTCAATCCGATTCCGATAGGAACACCCTTGTCTTGTGGATTGTAATGCTACCTGCAAAAGCGGGACGTTGCCCAGGTACGGCGGTGCGCGACAAGGACATTCGATGCGATGACGAACGAATTACATTGGAAGGATCGTTCCTGCAGACGATCTTCTTATGCGAAGTAACGCATAAACGCCACTGACAACATGTGTGATCCTAGAAGAACAAGTCTATGAGAGAGTCAGGGCACGCAGCATGGTCTTAATGTTCGCGACTCATGTGCGCATGCACTGCACAAAGCCTAGCTAAGAGGTTGGCCTCGCTTTGCGCTACGCGACCGAGCTTTGGGTCAGCCTTACTTCCAATCGAGCATAGTATCAGCCACACGATTAATTGTTCAGTCAATCTTCCTAGAAGAGCATGATGTGTGATTCAAAGAGTTACGGCTCATCCGTCTATGTGCAGATGTAGATGCAGATGCGAATCGGAGCGGCGACCAGGTTCATATAAAGGTGTGCGTCCGAGATACAGATTCACGTACACGCCGTGTACATGAGTAGAGGAGACCAAGTGAACAGACATGGAGTGTGCGACAGATCCTGAAGGAGCTCAAGAGGCCGTGAACAAGCTATACCAAGCCATAGAGCGGTCGAGGCAAGGCGCCACAGACCTGGCTGCCAGTGTTGCCAGCCTGGAGCTTCGCACCCTTTAGGCCAACATAGGCTTCGCGCCTGGCTGGGTTGCCAACAGTGACACTCCAGGTCTTCAAGCCATAGTAAACCCCAATGTGGTGTACGAGCCAACGTCCGAAGCTGCCTCCAACGTCTTCCTCGGGTGTCTCAAAGAGCATGAGCTCCTTCTTGATAGCCTCAGCCTCT
>Ga0265798_10010265_pt1 | contig 11576 bp, 13 predicted proteins | sample P3T30metagenome_FD_192430 | JGI IMG/M metagenome (GOLD analysis project Ga0265798, IMG submission 192430) | Plant litter microbial communities from East Loma Ridge, Irvine, California - P3 T30 | ecosystem: Environmental > Terrestrial > Plant litter > Unclassified | place: USA: California... | reverse complement strand
CGTCAAAGCTCCGGACGATGCTCGTGGGCTTCTCGGGGACGACGGCGCCCTGCTTGCGCTTGGTCGCCGTGTCTCGCCCGAGTGGACGCCTTTCGTCAGCGTAGCCGCAGCAGGTGGGCGAATCATTTTCCGCGATGCCGCCGGAAGAGTGCTGGCCCGCTGCCCCACTGAAGACGCTTGGTAGCAAGGCCAGACGCCCCTCCCTTCGCGTTATCCAAACGAGGCCGTCTGTGGTGAGTCGATAAACTCCGTCACCGCATCGCGATATTCACCGTGTAATTGGCAGTTTCAGCCCGGCGTGCCGCGTTACGCATCATGTAGACCTGTACCGTGTAAACTCCGATCGACGGGATCTTGGCGGAGAAGCGGTTGCCTGCCGTTGAACCGATGAACAGCGCCGCGTTGGCACCGGGTGCGGTGACGTTGAAGTAACTTGACGCGTTACTGGTCGTCAGCGCTACCGTCATTGTCTGCCCGGCACGCGCAGGGACAGTGTAGTTGACTGTGGCATAGCCACGGATGGTACCCTTGAAGGCCTTCGCGGTCATACCCTTGGCGAACTGCACCGGAACGGTCTTGACCGGGTCCTGTGCCGCCACCGGTATTGCGAGCGCGACCAGAACAACGCCAAGAATCGGAACACTTTTCACTGCTTCTCTCCTCGTCAATGCACGGCACCGTTGATCAAGGACTATCGCAGCCGTCGTGCAGTTTTGGCTTCATGTCGCAACACGGCGATGATGGCGATAATCGCAAACAGATAGGTGCCCAACTGGAACACCAGGCCGACCACGAGACTGCCATGGGTTGCCTGCGCGCTGAACGTTGTGAAGTCCCAGGTCCCGTGCATGACCATCGGCAACCAGATGGCACCGCTAACGCGCCGCAGGACGTATAGCGCGCTGCCCATGAGCGTCGCGGCAACGCCCTGGATCAACCCGACGTACCAGGGGATCCCGAACAGTGCATTGGGGATATGCATCGCCCCGAATGCGGCCGACGAGGAGAACCACACCCAGCTTTCGCGCGACACCGCGCTGCGTATGCCGGTCAGAAGCACACCGCGCGAAACCAGTTCTTCGTTGAAGCCGACCAGAACCCCGGCGACGGCAAGCATCGCAAGATGGCCGACGGAAAAGCTCGCCCAGTGCGTTCCCACGACGTTCACGGCCACCATGCCGAACATCCCGATAAGGACGAGCACAGCGGCCCAGCGGGGACCGCCAGGCGACGCCTCGCGAGTCACCGGATGCCACCAGCCTAACCAACTAACAGCGGAAAGGCAGAAAAGCGCACCCACGCCGAGTGGGAGAACGAGACTGGTCAACGCCGCCTGCGCGGACACCAAGTCGGTATAGCGGGCGCCGACCAGCCCCCAGACCCCGTAGATGATGAAATTGTACAGCCCGAAGACGCAGATGGCGATCGGCCAGCCCGTCTTCATCCTTAAGGGCAATGTCCCAATCTCCACGACGCTGCCGGTCGATTACTTCGTCCAGACAAAATGCGCTATCTTCCCGCCGGCGCGCTCCTGTGTTGCGGCTCGACAGAACGCCACGTGATCGTTCGCGGAAATTGCGACCTGCGCGCCAAACGTCATGCCGACGCCAAGCGTCGCCTTGCGTTCTAGCTCTGTGCGCTGCGCACTGCTGAGCGATCGCGGTTTCCCGTCGGCGCCGTCATAGATCAGATCGAATTCATTCGAGAACGCCTGCTGGTCGATCGAAAATCCGGGGCACGTCGCCGCGACGGCCTGCTGGTGACCAAGAGCCTGAAGCATAGCGATGTGCCCTTCGTCGAATTGTCCGGAAAGAATGGATCGCACCGCGTCGGTCACGGCAAGATCCATATTAACCGTCGAAGACGGCGGTGCAGCGGTCCGCTGTCGCGAGGTTTGAGCGGAGACGGGAAGCGACATCATCGCGGCGCACGCCAGCGCTAAGCAAGTCGTCCGCATGGTTAATACCCCCTCCGATAGGGATCATAGGAGAATTGGCGGTCCGTCCATGCATAGGAAAATTGACCCCGAACGTAGCAGCGTCGTTCCCCGGTGTAGCAATTGACGTCGGGTGCCGGCGAGAATGCGTTACCCCCATAGCTCCCACCATAGCCATATCGATAGGCATCACGCCGCTCATCCGCGCGCTGTTTGTTCTTCGCGGCTACGGCAGCTGCGATCCCAAGCAATCCGATACCCAAGCCGACGCCAACCGCCGTACTGTCGCTATCGTGGTGGCGGTGATTCCGATGCCAGTCGTCGCGATCTCGGGCCAGAGCAGGCAGCGGTACGATCAGCGCGCCACCGACTGCTAGACCGGTAAGTTTGGCAAGTAAGCTCATGATGCTTCTCCCAATTGATGCAGTAACATACCATGGAGTTTAGCAGACGCAACGCAGCGGGGCGGCTCTCGGCCAACATGGATCGGTTTGTCTACGCGCTAACATAGGTAACAAACCTACGATCATCTGGACGATCGAACGCGAGCTCTGCTTGAGAACCGCCCTCGCCTGCATCACGGCCAGTCGCGCATAGGCTGCGACATAGATGCTTGCGTTTGTGAGGTATCGCGTTCGTCATCGTCTAGCCGGTTGTAGCATGGGTCCGACGTCCCAATGATCGCCAGCTTCGATCGTGCGAAACCGATCGCTGGGCATCTTGCGCTCTGCGATCGACGTATGGAGCATCGCAGGGGAGGCATTGATCTCCGAGTCCGTCATTTCAATCGTGCCCCAATGAACGCCGAGCGCGTAGGGCATGCCCAGGCGCTCCCATACGGCTTCGGCTTGCGGCGCGGTAATGTGGGACTCCGGCTGACGCGAACGGACATGCGTTGGGCCAATCGGCAGGATGGCGAGCCTGATCGGCCCCACTCGACTCGCTTCGTTGACCCAGCTCCAGTCGCCAGGCCCGGTATCGCCGGCATAGTAGATGTTTCCGCCAGGAAGCTTGAACGTATACCCGGCCCAAAGCACGAGGTTATGGTCGTTCAGCCATCGCCCGCTCCAGTGATGAGCTCGGTTTATAACGACATCTATCCCGGGCCTCACCGGCACAGTCTGCCCCCAGTCGCCGCCTATTCCCGTCATCGCGTTCTTGCGCAGCAGCCGGTCGATCCCAAGTCCGCCTACGATCATCGGGCGATCGCGGTCGTAAACATATTTGAGTGCTTCCATATCGAGATGATCGATATGGGTATGGCTAATCACTACCAGGTCGATCTTCGGCAGATCTTCAATCCGGACTCCCGGAGCACGTGGGCGTGGGCGGATACGGATCTGGAAGGGCGAGTTGAAATGCGCCCACACGGGGTCGATCAGGATGTTTAGTCCCTGGGTCTGAACCAACGTCGTCGCGTGTCCGATCCATGTCACGCGCAGTTGATCGCCTTCGACCCGCGGCACCGGAACGGACCGGTTGATCGGAACCGATTTGGGCCACTTCCCTCCGTGTAATATCAGGCTCTTAATCTCGCCAGGTTGCATGTCGCCCCCGCCGGGATTTGCCAGCACGCCCTTGTCTTCAGGGTTGAAAAATTCGCGGCCATCGAAATGGGAAGATGGCGGACCCGCATATAGTGGCGCGGGTGTACCCCCCTTGATCGCCGCACAGCCGGCTACGAGCAGGGATGCCAACACCATGATATTTCGAGATTTTCTGCCCATCTCACCTTTCCGATATGGATTCCGCGGCTGCACGACTGGCGTATATTCAGCCTAATTTTATTGACTGAGCAAGCATCAACACACTGCTAAGGCATTGTTGCGCCCGGCTTAATGGCTTCATACAAGCATAGGACCGAGGGAGGACCGTCGCTTTGCATAGCCAACATTCGTCGGGGAAGATCGCTGTTGCAGTCGCCAAGCCCGTAGTCGAACCATTGTGGATGCATTTCCTGCGAAATCCCCGCGTTGCGACTAAAAGGATCCTAACGGGGCGATGTGCAAGCCGCCGACTTATGACCCTGATGCTATTCGCAGCGGGTGCAGGCACACCTGCCTCATCCTATGCTCAATCGCTAAGCGAAGACCTTAGCGATCTGGCCGCCTTTGCTAACGTCGGGAAGGGATTGGGGACGTTACCGCTGATCAGTCAAACCCCAGGCGCAGAAGATGCGACGTTCCATGGAGACAATTCTGAGGTAAAAAGTTCCAGGTTCTACCTTGGCCATGTGTTCCGGCGATGGGACGCAGAGGGGAACGCGCTGATATCGCCGTACCTGGAAGCAACAATTGGTCATAGCAAGGCAAATCAAACCGAGGAATTCGGGATAGGCTCGGACTTCGCCCGCACCGACCTTCGTTATAGGAGCCGGTCGTATCTGCTCGGGATCGGCGCATCTATTCCGGCCTCCCCCGGTTTGCGGATCACGCCTATGGTTCTGGCGGGCCGCTCGCGCTTGAAGATCAACAGCACGTTCACGGGTGAAGGAGCAGCCGGCTTTGATGAGCTATATGATGGCCTGCTCAATCGCGCGGAAATAAAGAGCACATTTGTAGGTGCGGCGCTCAAGCTTGATTATCGAAGCATGGTCATACGTGACGTGTGGCTGACGGTGACGCCGCGGTACAATCACTATTTCTCGATTAGCGATGAAGTGACGAACAGAGGGCTCCGCCCCCGGGGCTCGGCAGGCGTTGGGACGATACGGGCAGAGCTGGAAACGCCCACAAGGATCTACGTCGGCGAGCGCGAGTTTTTCGTAGGCGTTTTCGGTCGTGGGACGGCTCTCGTCGGCCGCAAGAGTAATCAATTCGGGTTTCAGCGTGTCGGGGAGATCGGCGTGCTGATTCGCCTCGATTATCCAGTCGATGCGGGCGTGGGAGTGGGTGTCTACGGATCGCTGATCAAGGGCTCTGACGTAACGGGGCATACGATGGGCATCACGCTTACGTTCGATCGGGTCGGTTGGGGAAACAGAAGGTAGTCAGCGCTTCGAATGTCATCGTTGATTGGGTCATGGGCAAATTCATGGCGCGTTCTCGCGCCCTGTACGTAGCACCAATGATCTCAAGCACCCGTGCGGGTGTATGACCGAATCCAGGGCGACAAGACTGGATACGCCCGTGATAGCGTTCGGTCGGGTTACGGAGTTCGCTTATTTCGAGCGAGCCCTGACGCTAGTTCCTCGTCGGTCGCACGTATCCACAGCTCGACCTGCTCGAGCGAAACCCCGTACCGGTCTGCCAACTGTTCGATCGTCAGCTCAAGTGCGTCGCCTTCGAACCCAGTTGGTGGTGCATCGGTGGCGCCTGGCTGCATTCGTGCGGTTTGGTTATCTGAGGCGTCTACTTCGTGGGGCGTCGCGAAGGTATCCCTGAACCATTTTTGCGTTGCTGATGGCGCAGCCGCCAACCCCGGCTCCGCGAGAGCTATTAGCGTGTCGAAGGCGATACGGGCGTCCCGCAGTTCATGCAGGATCGCCAGCAGCTCTTGCGATGTGATCAGATAGCCATGCTCACTGCTTGAATGTTGCGCCGCTATCAGACGGTGCAGGGCGCCGACGATGTCGAGCACCGGATCAATTTCGGGCAGTGTATCGGTCAATGGCGCTGCGCGAGATCCACCCAGCGCAAGGAAAGGATCTAACGTGCCGGGCCCGAACCGGTGTTCCATGCTGGCCAGCGTCACGGCATCCAGATTGGCGTGCTCACGTTTCGCGTTTCTGACCGTGCTTGCAGAGCAGCCCAGACGATCTGCAAGTTCAACGTCGTTCAGATCGTGACGGCGCTGGACTGCGGCGACGATCGCCTTGACCGCGGCTCGGTATGATCGCGTCGAGGGAAGCTGGCGTTGGCGGCTCATGTCATAACCTTTAGCAACACATAACAGCACTTTGCGTCGTTAACCCGTTGAATGACAAGACGTTGGCGTTGATGCACCCGATATGACTGCGACGTCACGGCGCACGTGGCGGTAGCAGGAGGATGCAGATGCGCATCGACCGAAAGATGTTGGGTGATCAGCACGACGCACTGGAAGAAAGCGCTCGAGCTCTCGGCGATGTCGTCGATGCTTCAGTGCCGGACCTCGAGGCGCTCGCTAAAGCCAAATGGCAGCTGGGGTATCGGCTTGCCATTCATCTGGCGCATGAAGACCAGCATGTTTACCCTACGCTGAAAGCCCATCCGAATGGCAGGGTGGCTAATCTTGCCGCTCTTTTTGAGCGCGAGATGGGCGATCTCGATCAACGGTTTCGGGACTATCTTGCACAGTGGTCGAGCAATCGGGTCGTCTCTGAGTGGCCTGCGTTTGCGAAGGAGACCCGCCTGCTGCTGACGGCGCTCGCCCAGCGCATCAAGCTCGAGGAGCAGGAACTGTACCCGCTCATCGCGCAGGACGCCGGCCGTTAGCTATCTGTGGCGCACACGCTGCAATTCGGCCACCAGAAAGGCGACGGACCAGCCCAGCAGGAGCACGCCGTTGATTCCCTCGATCGCACCGACCAAACGCCACGGCGCAGCCAGTGACGCGTCGGAAAAGCCGATTGCGGCATAGGTGATCGTTGAAAAGTACACAGACGCCGCCAACGTCGCCGTCGCACCGATGGCAAGATAGACGATGGCGTAGAACCAGATCTCGATGCCGGCCAACGCCAGCAATCCAAGCACGACGACACTCGTATAGGCGGCCCCCGTCTTCGACAGGGGATTAAGCTCCATATCGACAGCACCGCGATCGAGCGCTCGCAATGAGCGCCCGATCGTCAGCAAGCCAAGGCCATGGAATACGGCAGTCGCTATGACGAGCACCGTAGACAGCACGAGTTCTACCAGCATTGCCTTTGGTACCGAACGGCCTGGGTCTAAAACCTGCGCGGCTCGTGGCCGATCATGTCGCAAGTGCCACGGAAACCGTAATCGCTCATGCCCTGGACCGTGATCCTGCCGCTTCGCCGATCAATGACGACGCGCGGCTTATTGAGACCATTAAGGCGATAGGTCGCACGGATCTCGTCGGGACCAACGGACACATCATACAGGTCCCACCAGCCGCTCTTGCCGCGCGAGTTGATCGGCGGAATGAGCGATCGCGGCAGACGGATGCGACCGCCGCCATCCCAGGTCTGCACCATCAGCGATGCGTCGAACACCTCGGTCCTCGTGGTGTTATAGGTGCCATAGTCATAGCGATCGCGATCACGGTTCCATGTCCAGGTTGTACCGCTTGCGATACCCGTCTTGGACCCGTCGCCGAAGCAGACGAGACCAAGGTCGACGTTCCTGCCGTCGACGACCAGGCCACCACCTGGATAGCCCGGCTGGTTTCCGCCAGGCTGGTACGCTGGCCGGCCATAGCCCGGATCAGGCTCGTAGCCCGGGCGCGGGCGGCTAGCGGGTTGACCCTGATAATTTGGATTTGGGCGCATATTGGCCGACTGCCGACAATCCGGCGGCGTGGATGGCTGGATGGAATTGTAGCGGCCGTCCATGGTCGCGATCGTCACACACTGTCGGCGAGCAGCATTCCACCAGTTCGTGTAGCTGCGATCGTCGCCCTGCTGGCCCCCTGTGTTGACGTAGCCACGGCGCTGCAGTTCGCCCTCGGCCTGGCCGGCGCGTGCACCAACCATGTCTTCCAGCCCCGTTGACTGGGCGTCTGCGATGGTTGGAACGGCAGTTGCCGCCAGCAATAGCGCAGCATGTGCAACTGAGCTCTTCATGAGCAACATGATAGTTCCCCTGTTCGATTCCCGCCGCTTTCTCGGCGGAATACAAGATATTTACGGCGTCGGAATGATGGCGTCCATAATCGTTGTCGGCTCGCCGCCACTCGTGCCGACGGGCGATTGTGTGATCAGGATCGTTGTTCCTGGACGAAGCGCAGCGCGAACCGGCTCATAGAATGCCCGCGGCAGGCGGAGACGATTGATGACGGCTTCGTCAAGCACACGTCCGGCCTCCTCTTCGTGACCGGGCAAACCAATATACACCCAGCGTGGCGTGCCGTCCGGTGCCGCGGTCAGCGTGATCACGTGGCTGCCTGGATCCTTGTCGTCGACTTCGGCGACACTGCGGCCGATCTCGACGCCGCCACGCATCACGACGACCTGTGCATCCGATTTGGAGACGATGATCGTCATCGGCCCCGATGGCGATCGTTCGGGCCGCCAGGTGAACTGCTGCCCCGTCAACAATGCCGTCTCGACCGGCCGACCTTTGGCGTCAAAGGGCGCCAGCAGGCTTGTACCTGTCGTGCGGACATGATCGGCGGCATTGCCGTTGATCACGACGGTCGCCCCCAGCGACGTGATGCCGAACAGGTCTCGGGAAAACCCGTAGGGCAGGTGCACGCAGCCATGGCTTTCCGGATACCCCGGCAAACCGCCCGCATGAAGAGCGACCCCGTCCCATGTCAGGCGCTGCTGAAAGGGCATCGGCGCGTCATTATACTTGCTCGAGCGGTGTTTCGCATCCTTCTGCAGGATCGTGAACACGCCGGTCGGCGTCTCATGGCCGGGCTTGCCCGACGACACCGAGGTAACCCCGATGCGCACGCCGTTGCGGTAGACGGTCGCGAGTTGCCGGGACAGGTCAACATAGACCAGCACCTGCCCGGCGGGAGCGATACCAGGGGCCCAAACCCATTCGCCCGGCTTCAGGCGCTCGGCCATGCGGACGAATTCGGTGGGCGAGCTCGCGGTTGCGCCCTGTGCTCCGGCTGGAGCCGGGACCAGCGCCAAAGCTGATATACCAAGACAGGCTATGTTCCGTCGCATTCAAAACTCCCCAGTTTGTTAGCGATCAAATAGCGTCTCGACGGCAATGGCAAGCGACCGTTGCGACACAAAAGCAGATCGCCCATGATGCAGCATGGACTTCATGAAGTGGCTCAATTCGCTGGACGAACTCCTCTACGAGGTGATGAGCTGGCTGCTCTTCTTTCCCATCACGCTCTGGCGTGCGGCGTTCCGGCCGATCGAGACCATGACCGAGATTGATAGCGAAGCGGCGCTGCCGGAAGACAAGCAGTATGCGGCGGTGTTGAGCCCGCCCCTGTTTCTAGCTCTGGCGCTGCTTCTGTCTCACACGGTTTCGACCGCGCTCGGCCAAACCGACGCAATTATCGCCAGCCATCATGGTCTGGCTGATCTCGTGAACGACAATGCCAGCGCGTTGATCCTCAGGGTCGTCGTATTCGCGGCCTTTCCGCTATTTCTGGCTGCTCGTTTGGTGCGACGTGGAAAAACCAGACTCGACCGAGGCTCGTTGCGGCAGCCCTTCTACGAGCAGTGCTATCCCGCAGCCGTCTTTGCGCTGGGAGTCAGCGTCGGTGTCAGTGTAGGCCTTGATCATCATCCAGCCGCTTCGACCATAGGACACACGCTTGCCGTACTCAGCGTTGTCAATTTCTGGTTTGTCGAGACATGCTGGTTCGCAAAAACCTTGGGCATAAGCCACTTGCGAGCAGCAGGTGACGTATTCGTCGGACTATTGGAAGGCGCTGTGTTTTTGTTCTGCGTAGGATATTTGTTCACGCGGTAGCGGTGAATGCAGGCTCGGTGGAACGTCAGGTACCGGTCATAAAAAGCCCTTGATCCCGCCAGCCTTCCACTTTGAAAAATGAAGCGTGGCGGATCTGGCAACATTGACGCGCAGTGTGGTCGGGAGACACCTAGAGCAGCGGGCTCATGATCCGCGCGATGTTCTCGAACAGTCTACGGAACCTTGGTCTGGCGCGCCAAACGGCGAGATCAATCGGATCGCTGGCTTTGATGTAAGCGGACTGGATCGCCTCCAGACGCTGAATCTCGCCGCTGTCGTGAAGCAGCAGGCTTACCTCCTCGTTCAACTGAAAGGAGCGGAGATCGACGTTGCTCGACCCAACGATGCCGATCGCCCCGTCGATAGCGACGTTCTTGGCATGCAGCAGGTAGTCGCGATAGCGATGAATTCGGACACCGCCGACCAGCAGTTCCTCGAAGTAGGAGCATTGCGCGAGGTGCACGATCCGCTGATCGACGACGGCGGACACGACAAGGTCCACGATCACCCCACGCGCCGCGGCGCTGCGCATCGCGTTGACCACGTCGTCGTCCGGTACGAAATAGGGCGTGACGAGGACGGCGTGCCGGGTGGCACGGTGCAGCAGCCACACAAGCAGGGTCTTGAAGCCTTCCAGCGGGAAGTCCGCACCGCTCGGCAGCAATTGGAGGCGGCTGGTCCCCTCAGCCTCCGGTATGGAGACGGGCGCCGGATCAGGTGCGGACCTGCCCTCGATCTGCCAGTCTCCATCGATCACCGACTGCATCGCTGCGACTATCGGTCCGGCGGTGCGCACGACGAGTTCGCGGTTGACCACGCCCGGCCTGAAATCCTTGGCGACCAGGTTCTGCGAGCCGGCATAGCCGATCCGTCCATCTATCACGAACAGCTTGCGGTGATTGCGCATGTCGGCCCGCCCCTTCCGGCGAAGCAGATGCGCGGGCAGCGCTTCCCTCACCTTGGCTCCGGTAGTCGCCAGCAGCCGCAACGTGCCACGACGCCACAGGCGTGAGCCGACAGGATCGAAGATGACGCGACACTGCACGCCGCGGGCGGTCGCACGCTCGAGGGCTGCCGCAACCCTCTGACCGATCTGATCGTCGGCAAAGATGTAAACAAGCAGGTCGACACTCGCGATCGCACCCTCGATGTCGGCAACGAGGCGATCGACGACGTCATCATAGTCGTCGATGAGTTCGACCGCATTGCCGCCAACGCAAGGCAGCCGTCCCAGGGTTTGAGCAAACGCGCCCACCGCCCCCCCGCCGCCCCCGGCTTCGCGCTCCATTGCGGCTGCCGTATCGCCGAAGAAGGGGCGTATCGCACGCCAGCGACGTTCGCGAGCGGGCGAGAAGGTTGGACGGCCGATGACGAGGTAGAGGAACAGTCCGCCGATCGGGAAGAAAAGGATCAACAACAGCCAACTCGCCGCGGCCGCGGGCGACCGCCGGAGTGGAACGACCCCTATTGCACCCAACCGGATTAACCACTCGACGACGTACCAGACGATCGTGAGGTCGGGATGATGCACGAGCATAGCCCCTTGTAGTCTTGGTCGGCGACGAGACTAGATGCAAGGACCGAAACAACCTGAAATTTGGTTTTGCCGGGCGGCGCGCCAACACCATGGGCGGGCCGCTGGGGCGTCCTTTTTTGAGAAGGATGGACCCAAAACTAGACGTTCACGCCCCTTCCCACGCTTCCCAACTTCAGACGCTGATTCATCTTTGCGAATGACCGATTTTGAAGCCCGGCTATCCGCTCGCGAATGTCGTGATGGGGAAAGGAAGTCCTCCGATCCGACAGCTGAGGTATCACCTACGCGGTCACCCGCATCGTCGCTACCCCGTACCCACGAGCACAGAAATTTGAAGAGCGTGTGATGCGTCATCATACTTTATCGGCGGCGATGGCAGTTGCCATGTTGAGTTCTACCTCAGGCTCAGCGACCCCGGCGCAAGCTGTGGTTTCAGGCATCTATGAACTGGACACTACGCGGAGTGACAACGCTTTCAAAGTGATCGCCAGCGCTACCGCCAACATTTCCGACGACAAGCGCCCTCGTGTTCGGATGAGGCTCCGCAAGTCCATTG
>Ga0265798_10010264_pt1 | contig 11578 bp, 13 predicted proteins | sample P3T30metagenome_FD_192430 | JGI IMG/M metagenome (GOLD analysis project Ga0265798, IMG submission 192430) | Plant litter microbial communities from East Loma Ridge, Irvine, California - P3 T30 | ecosystem: Environmental > Terrestrial > Plant litter > Unclassified | place: USA: California... | reverse complement strand
ACCCGAATCTCGAAGGCGTCTCAAGCTATTTCGAAGCTGCGGAAGAGAGCGAAGACGACACCAACGCCGGCGCAGTAGACGAAGGCGCCGACGAAGCAGAGCTAAAGCAACTGGTCCAAAACCCTTCCATCGGGTTTGGTGGGATCTTCGAACGCATCGCTGGTATTGGGTGGTTTGCCGGCGGCGATAGCGAAGAGAGCGGAGTCGAGACCGATGTCGATGGCGATGAAGGAAAGCGTAGGACTCCGAAGCCTCTTCCTCCACCGCCTGTGCCTGGTGATGATGGGCAGCGAGTTGGAGTCTGGGAAGATGCGGCCTGGCTTCTGAGCATTGCGGGCAGAGCTTTGACTTGAAGACGATTCATGCACTGAGAATTGCAAAGCTGAGGTTTTTTTCGACATCCTCTTGCTGGCACGTCTGGCTGGGAAGCAACACTTCGTTGCATCGGACCGCAGTTGAACCCCAAAGCCAATCTTAATAAACTGATACCTTGGCGAGTATTTCATGGAGAACGCGACTTCTCATTAACATCCGAATTGGTCTAGTGGCTAGGATTTGTCGCTCTCATTCCTCTACCAAGAGGACCAGAACCGACAAGGCCGGGGTTCAATTCCCCGATTCGGAATTCTTTTGCCGTTCTTTTGGACTCCAGGACAGTGGTATCGGGTCGAGATTTGAGTGCGAGAGTGTCGGAGGAGGACAGTGGGAGGATTTCGATTTCAATTTTTCGTTTGGTGGGGAGAACGTTAGCGCGACTCATGGCTTCAATCCATGCTATCCATCGACGCACTCGCTCGGGGACAGGACGGGTAAACTGGCAATACACTCATGCCTACACGTTCGGTACGGGTTTGATGCGCTTTTTGGTATTGCTGAGGAAAAGGGTGCAATCGAAACACTGATCCGGCTTTGCGCATGAATACCATAATCCCTTAGCACCGCCTTCCGGATCGAAGAATAACAACATTAACATTGCATCAAATTTAAGGGAAAAAACCCCCATCCCCGTCCCCATTCGCTTCGATCGATGCAAATTCATCTCATGTTCAGCCATACATCCAAAGCCCTTCGAGCGCATACGTCAGGACAAGACCGAAACACAGGGCGAATTTCGTCAGGATGAAGCCGGGGTTTTCGAATTCGGAATTGTGCGTTAGAATGACGAGGGAGAGGAGGAGCGTTACGAGGGCTACTAGGCAGAGTTGCGTTGTGAGGTGTTGCTTTTTGTCGTTGTTGGAGGGGTTGAGTTGGGGGGCGGGGGTTGGTGGGTTGGCATGGTTGTTGTTTGGTTGGTTGGGTGGCTGTTGGTGATGTGTAGTGGGCGATCTTTGAATCCGACGACGGTTTTCGGTTGCGTTGGGAGGGTTGGTTATTGTTGTTTGGTGAGAGGTTGTTCTTAGGGATACTGAGGCGGATGAAGAGGTGGATGGAGTGGGCATGCTACGCCCACCGAGGAGCTGGGAGGTGGAAGCAACAATGATGAGATAGGGCTGTCACAGCTTGGCAAGGCTTCAACGGCAACCAAGTGAATCTCTAGGGTGAAGTGAGCGTGCGCGAAGGATCGAGCGAGGGAATGGTGTCCTGACTAAGAAACTGGTTGTTGGAGAGCTTGGACAGCTATGTTGTCTACGCTATGAGAGGATGACTCGTCAACATATTCATCGGATATCAATTCTACCATTGTGTGATATTACACATAGGTGTCGAAAAGCTCTCGTTGATGTAGGAAACGCGTCTCCAGCAATGTTCTCGTTCGAGCCATCTGGATGACTTGCCCGCCTGATCGTTCGAAATCGTCGTTCGTATTCGGCGCCGTTGGACGTGTACAAAGGCCTGAAATGAGTATTGCGATTGAATTCGCTTTGGATATTTGCAGATACTGTACCTTTGGCTGCTGAAAAATTGCGAGATGCGAAGGAAGTTGACAGTAGCGTGTTGAGGTGGAAAGATGCAGCTTCGGAAAGCGCGATGTGATCACCAACGTTGCGCCAAGAACAAGAATGACATGCAGGAGGCTCAAAGTGGGGCGTTCCAACACGAGAGAAGCATGAATTAACAATCCTCATATATTGTCCATTCTCACACTTGTACATCCCACTTGCTCACAATTCTCGCGATGGCGGCGGAACGTCGTGAGATCGTCGAGACCGACGAAGCGGGCAACATCACTGCCACGTATGTGCAAACTGCCTGGTCGAAATCGAGCTTGGGTCGTGTTGATGTAATCTATCCACGAGAGACAAAGGCGGTATGGCAGAGGGTTCTCGATGTGTTCCTCCCAGCTGGGTATCCGCACAGTGTGACGAGTGATTACCTGGAGTGAGTTCATCTTCAAACATCTTCTACGCTGCCAAGGTGAGACGTGGCTGACAACAGAACAGATATCAGATATACGTAAGTTCGTTCAGCCCGCACGTACCATCGCGGACACGCACTCTAACAGCATCAAGGACTCACTACAAGCATTCTCAAGCTCCATCGCCGGTCTGCTTTCCTCCCGCGCAGTACTGTCAAGCGTGGGCGTGGGCGACTCATCAGCGTCGCCCACAGCAGCTCTCATCCTATCCATCATTCAGGAGTCAGCTGGCCGTATAGCCACCATCGCATTTGCCTGGAGATTCGGGACATCTCTCGAGCCAGAGTGCAAGATGTACCGCCTGCTTGCGGACATCCTGAACGACTTCGCATTTGTACTAGATTGCCTTTCACCCGCCTTCCCAAAGCCTCTTCGGGTGCTCATCCTCAGCTTCAGCAGTATCCTCCGAGCACTGTGCGGTGTTGCAGCAGGCTCGGCGAAAGCCAGCCTGAGTGCGCACTTTGCTCGCTGGGGCAATCTTGGAGAGCTCAATGCGAAGGACTCGAGCCAGGAGACCGTCATCTCGCTTCTCGGCATGCTGGTTGGGAGCGTCGTCGTGCAATGGGTCGTGTCGCCAATCGCCACCTGGACAACGCTGATATTACTCCTTTCAATCCACCTTGAAACCAACAGACGCGCAGTACGTGCCGTGAGCATGCGAACACTCAATCGCCAGAGAGCAAACCTCGTCTTCCATCACCTGCGCCGAGGCCATGTTCCTTCACCCAAGGAAGTCTCAGAACAAGAGGGCATATTCGAACAGCCAGATGTCCTTCGCGGCTCGGATGGTGAGGCTCTAGGGTTCTGCCGGCTGGGTGCTTCCATGTCCGACTTCCTCCGAAGTATTGCGCCAGCGCATGCAACTACCAAAGCAACGAGCGTTCCTGGCACCGCTCTCGCCAAGCTGCTGAAGCCGTTTGAGGAGAAAAAGTATCTTTTGTGGTATGACCCGCTGTCAGTCAGCCGCAAGGTTGGCGTTTCTGTTGTGTTGAAGGAGGGTGTGGCGCCGCTCGATCAGCTCACGGCGTGGTGGCATGCCATCGCTTTAGCGGAAGCATCGCATCAACAGGACAAAGCTGCGAGTAGTGCGTTGATGGGTACTGGCTCTACGTTGTTGGAGCAGTCTATGAAGTCCGCTACAGCCCTGGTTACTAAGTACGAGAGTTTTCTTCGAGAGCTCGGCTGGGATCTCGATACTGGAGCCCTGGAGACGGGCTCGAACTCGAGAGTGAAAGTGCAGTAGCGAGCGATATCTTCAAGACCAATGGCAAGCTGCAAAGGAGGTACTTAAGTACATAGTCCGCCGGCGGAGTAACATGCTTTTCGGCCTCCTGTGTCGGACGTCAAAACGCAACAGCAACTTTATAGAGCCAAGACCTTGTCCATGTTGCATCCTCCCGTACCGATACATGCGCAGAGCTGTAGGCGTCAGTACAGTACAACATGCTCGTCATATCCCAATTTCTTCACGACAAGCGAGAGACCCGCGCGGGATCCCCATTAATTGCGTACCACCCTTGTATGCCTGGCGTGACCGGCAGCTCGCGTCGACAAGACCCCTGTCGGGATCCACAAAGCAGAATTGCTATGATGTTATCCGCAGAAGCCCTCACCACCACAAATTCTGCATGTCAGGACCATGGCGAAGAGCGCGCTGCGGTGAAGACATCAGATCCACAAGAAAAATACTCCGCAGTCCCGCTTGAACATGGCGGTGATCGGGGATTCACGACTCGAACAAGAACAAGCACAAACCAGCCGATGGGTAAAACGACGCGTCCACCCAAACCCTGCCGTCCACCACCCAGCGCAACGGTCACGAGACTTGGAACGGCTTGCGGAGGGCGCACCAACTGCATTCGTGCCCCCCACGGGGTAGTCACGGAGAGAGTAGTGAGGTTTTCCGATTCGCTGTGAAGAGGCGAAGGAAGAGACTCGACCAGTAATGACTCGGCGCGCGGCCAGCTCAGCCCGCAGCTTCAGGGCTTGCTTGTTGTGCGATCGGCGAGACGGCGTTCGTGTCTTGCTGCTCGGCTGCGGATCGAGCAGTTAAGCTGGGCCAGCCGCAGACCGTAGACGACAGACGCCGCCGGCTGTACTGCGGTCAGAAATGCTGTTGGTGGAGAGACTTGATGAAGGGAGAGAGAGGAGGAGAGACAGTAGCAGTCGAGGCCATGGTACGGAGGAGCACATGTGCGTACCTCCTTTACTACTTTCGCTCTCGGCCGGCCAGGCTTTTTCGCCGCAGCAGCGGATAATGCACATCCGAGCAGGTCGATTACGTGTGGAGGGATGGATGGATGGAGGCATATATCCTACAGCAACAGCAACAGCAGCAGCAGCAGTCGGTCTGTCAAACCGTTTCGGCCGTTGACAAGTGTGAAGTGTAGAGGCGATGTGACGCTAGATATCTTGTATCTCTGATGTCGCCGGTGACATGTACCTCAGGCTACGCAAGCACCTGCTGGATACTTGCAAGATCGGCCGGCCGGCCACCGCTGTTCCCAGCCAGATCATCAGCCAGAGTTTGCAAAAGAAAAGGTCCACCTGCACGCGCTGCCGTGTCTCTTCAAGCCACCAAAAGCGTACTGCACAGGTGCCATGCAGTGCCAAATTGCGGGGATGCACGCACGCTCGAGGCACGATTCCCACGGATTCCACAGAGGCGGCACGTCAGCAGGCGGAAAAAGGGAAACTGCCCTGCCTGCCTGCTAAAGATCTTGTCGGTGCGCCGCCTAGGTTTGTCCAACTCGCCTCCGATGACTCGTATTGCGGTACTTTCCCTGGTGCCAGCAAATCACCATCCAACTAAGACTGGGCGAGCCCTTTTTGCCTTTGCTTGCCCCAGATCCCTGGACCATGCCCAATCTGCGCACACCAGACTCTACGAAAGACCGTCCCTTCCCGCCGCGTGGTCGACCCACCCGGGACTGGCCTTGAAGCGGTTTGCCTCTGTTCTCGTCTTTGATATCGTCGTTTCGCCTGCTTTGCCTCAGCAACACCTGTATACCATCAACCATCAACCATCGGCCCACTAGTCAAACAGCGATACTCGACATCTCACGCCACGCCACGCCACCTCTCTAGCCAGACCTCGACCGAGAGGTGCATCATCAATTCACACCAGCCCCGAGAGAGGCATGGCTTGTTCGCGACGACCGCCTGGGACCTCCGGAGGGTGAAACTGGCATCTTCGACATATCTCACATGGCCGACATGAACGCAAACCACAATGACTTCCAAGGCCGTGCCGCACCCGTGCTGGCCGTCAGTGTCGCGCTCGCCGTGCTGGCGACGCTCTTCGTCTTCTTCCGCATGGTGTCGCGTGGCGCGATTGTCAAGAAAATCGCACTGGACGACTACTTCATGATGATCGCATGGTGCATCGCCTTCGGCCTGACCATATCTGTCATTTGGGGCACGCGCTACGGTCTTGGAAGGCATCAGCAAAATATCCCTCCGGAATGGAGGTCGACGCTCAAAAAGTGCAATTACGTCTTCAGCGTGCTCTATAATCCAGCTCTGATGATGTCCAAGACGTCGATACTGGTCTTTTATCTCACTCTTTCAAAAAGCAACCACACTTTCAGGTGGGCGACCATCGGCACGCTTGTCATTGTCAATGCTGGAGGTTTCGCCTTGACCATGCTCAATGTGTGGCAATGCACACCTATTCATGCCGTCTTCCGCAATCCTATCCCGGACACGGCAAGCTGCACCGATATCGTCACCATCTATCTATCCTCGGCGCCACTCAACATCATCACGGATCTGGCCATACTATTTCTGCCGATGCCCATTCTTACAAGCATGCGCTTGCCGAAAAAGCAGAAGATCATCCTCATCATCACCTTCAGCTTCGGTGTATTCGTTGCTGCGGTTGATGTCGTGCGAATTGCCTACCTGCAATCCGCATCGGAGACGCGCATCGCCAACATCCACAGCAACGCGAACGAAGACAACAATCTCACCGCCGAAAGCACGGACTTCAACTGGTACGCATCGTTGAGCTTCATGTGGTCGGTCATTGAAGTCAACATTGGGATCATGTGTGCGTGTGTGCCTGCTCTCAAGCCACTAATCTCGAGGTTCTTGCCACGCATGCTCCGCGACGCTGGAGACGTTACAGAGAAAGACTCATCAAACGATGGTCCGAGATATACCTACACGTCCGAAATGGCGGACGCGCACCGTGTTCCTTCCCTTTCTGGGCCCCCAGAACCTTCTCACCAAACGTACGCTGAGGCGCACGAAGACGACGACGGCCCACTGGGAATGATGGACTTCCTGACTACGCCTGACATGAACGACAACCAATACACAGGAGGAGCCAGACTGGATCGCACCGCCACCATGTTGACAAACACGACCCGAAACACCTTCCCGGACTCGCCCACCTTCTTTGACTTTGTCAACATGAACAAAAAGAAAAGTATGGTGCAGATGACGGCCCGCGAATCAGTCTTCCCATTCACCATGGTATCACTGCTCTTCTTCATCTGGGGCTTCGAGTACGGTTTACTGGATGTACTTAATGGCCAGTTCCAGAGCGTCGCCCGAATGTCGCCGGGTCAAACGACTAGCATCCATAGTGCGTACTTTGTCGGCTATCTCCTCGGTCCATGGCTCGTCGGTCGCTGGGTTCTCGAACACTGGGGTTTCAAGGCTTGCTACTCTGTCGGACTCAGCATCTACGCCTGTGGAACTCTTATCTTCTGGCCATCTGCGGTACTGACATCATATCCGGCCTACCTGATCACCAACATCTTCGTAGGATTTGGTCTGTCTGTTTTGGAAGTCGCCGCAAACCCGTTCATCGCTTTATGTGGCCCGCCACAATATGCAGAAGTGCGATTACTTCTCAGTCAAGCTATCCAGGCTGTCGGCACAGTCATAGCGCCCCTCATAGCCAACCGGGCTTTCTTCAACAAACACTACGACGTACCCTCTCTGGTCGACACACAGTACGCGTACCTTGGCATCGCTCTCTTCACAATCTTACTTGCTGTCGTGTATCATTACGTCCCTCTTCCAGAAGCCACCACCGCCGAGCTGGAAGATTCCTGCGAACGGATGGATGGCGCGAACAAGGCCAAGTACGGATCTATCCCTGTGATCTGGATTCTTCTGGGCCTCGGTGCGTTCAGTCAATTCTGCAATGTCGGCGCGCAAGAAGTCAACGGAACCGCTTTCGACCAGTACCTCGCCGCAGTCGTCGGCACAGATTGGAATGCATCAAACTACATGGCGGTCGCACATACCTGTTTCGCCGTCTCCCGATTCATCGCCGCCGGCCTTGGCCTCATCATCCGACCTCGCCACCTTCTGCTCATCTTCTTCGCCGGAGCGGTAATCTTCCAAGCGCTGTCCATGCACCTAGAAGGCCGCGCCGGCCTAGCCATGGTCCTGATGGTCTTCTTCATGGAAGGCCCGCTCTTCCCACTCATCTTCGCCCAATCTCTCCGCGGAATGGGAAAGCATACCAAGCTCGCCAGCGTGGTGATCACGTCTGCCATCGCCGGCGGCGCCGCCTTCTCGCCCATCAGCAACCACATCGTCGAGCGAGCCCAGGGCCCTCAGTTCGCCATGATAGTCGCCGCGGTGGCGTTTGGCGCGGGAGCAATCATGCCCATCGGCATCACCGTGCTCGGCAAGGTGCGGCGCGTGGTCGATCCGATGTCTTGGTCCGAGGCCGCGAGCGATGGCAGGCCGAGCTCCACCAGCAGCGTGGCCAGCCGTGCTCTGAGCATCGTCATGATGGGGAAACGGGGGAGCAAAGAGAGCGGCACGGCCGAGTTCAGGGAGCGGTCGAGCAATGGAGGGGCGACGTGAGAATTGATGGGGAATCGCATTGTACGATATGGCGTTTTTTTTTGGCGGGGGGCTGCATTTTCTTTGCTTGCGGATGCTCGGAAGGGTTTCTCCTTTCCATTCTTTTGGATTTTGTTTTTCGTTTGGGATGATACCACGATGTTCATACAACGGGTTAGGGCTTCTTTTGAGACTTTTGGATGTAGCGATGGCGTTTCGGCATGGACGGGAAGGGAGGCAAAAGGAAGTTTGCACGGTCTGCGAGATATCCCCTGGTGAGCGAGCGAGCGAGTGTGAATGTGTGTATATATGCAACGAAGCAGATGGTTTCGATTTTTATCAACCTGGATCAATTATTGAATGTCAGGTTCGAAATATGAAAGTGGTTCGTCTACGAATTCCTAATCACGGGCTCGCAAATCACAAGGTACTGGGGCGTATATCTCAGACCTAAAACTATACTGTATGCAGTGGGTTTTCAGACGATACTTGCATGTATTCTACCGGATTCATTACTGTACCAGCAGAATATTGGCCTTCATAGACCGGAATCACGTCGTTTCACGCTTGAGGCAATATCATCAAATGATTTCACCCAAGATGGATGTTACAGACATGCAAAATCCGGCCGGGGTTATCGTAGACTTTAACTCCGATTAACGTCATCCTTCACGTCGTTGCATTGGCCCGAAATGCACGTAGGTAGGTAGGTAATTGTAATCATTGCGTTTCACAGTAGTCCCCAAGGCTCGTGTCCCCTCATCAAGGTGACCTGCCTTATAAAAGACAAAGCCTCCATCTTCCCCAAACCAATTCCGATCCCTCTTCAAAGACATCCATCTACACACCAAAAACCACCATGGACAAAGTCAAAGAAGCCGTCGGCAAAATCACCGGCACCAGCAAGCTGCCCACCGCCAAACTCGGCAAGAACGGACCGCAGGTCAACAGGATCGGCTATGGCACCATGGGCCTGGTGAGTTTGGCTTGGGAGTTCCGAGGAGAGGCGGCCGCACGCGCTTTCTTGTGTCTTGCATGTACTGATGATTTTCTTCTCTTCAACGTTTAGAGTGCTTTCTACGGCAAGCCGAAACCTGATGCGGAGCGCTTTGCGGTCCTCGACAAGGTTTACGATGAGGGCGATCTCTTCTGGGATACTGCGGACATGTATCAGGACAGCGAGGATCTGCTTGGTGAGTGGGGTTTTGTTGGTGTATGCTGGGGCTGGCATTGCTGTCGGCAGGAGACATGCAGCCTTGGAAGCCGAGTACAGTAGGGCCTACCCAAAACAGTCGCTAACGCCATTTTCAGGCCAGTGGTTCAAGCAAAACCCCGGCAAGCGTGAGAACATCTTCCTCGCCACCAAGTTCGCCAACGCCATGAAGGAGGATGGCACCCGTTACGTTGACTCATGTAAGAAGAGACACTGCCCGCCAATTCCTTGCATGTACACTGACAAGTTCTACCAGCGCCTGAGTACTGCCGCAAGGCATGCGAACGCTCGCTGCAGCGCCTCGGCGTGAAGAACATCGATCTCTACTACTGCCACCGCGTGGACAAGGAGACCCCGATCGAGAAGACAGTTGGCGAGATGAAGAAGCTCCAGGACGAAGGCAAGATCAAGTACCTCGGTCTCTCCGAGATCAGCTCCGAGACTCTCAGGAGGGCCTGCAAGGTCGTCCACATTGACGCCATTCAGATCGAGTAAGTGGCGGCCTCTTGACACTACACTAGCACCTACACCACCAACTGACCACCCAAACAGGTACTCGCCTTTCAGTCTCGACATCGAATCCGACCAGATCGGCCTCCTCAAGACCGCCCGCGAGCTCGGCGTCGCCATCGTCGCCTACTCGCCCATCGGCCGCGGCATGCTCGGCGGCCAGATCCGCAGCCCGGACGACTTCGAAGAGGGCGACTTCCGCACATTCGCACCGCGCTTCTCGGCCGAGAACTTCCCCAAGAACCTCAAGCTCGTGGACCGCATCACCGAGATTGCGAAGAAGAAGAACTGCACGGCCAGCCAGCTGACTCTGGCGTGGATCCTGGCCCAAGGCGACGACTTCTTCCCCATCCCTGGCACGACTTCGCTTGCGAGAGTCGAGGAGAATGTGGCTTCGCTTAAGATCAAGCTGAGCAAGGAGGAGGAGGCCGAGATTCGCAAGGCGTGTCAGGAGGCTGAGCCGGCGGGTCACAGGTACCCGGAGGCATTTGCGTCGAGCTTGTATGCTGACACCCCGCCGCTTTAGAGGCGAGTGCTGGTGTGTTGCAAGATCAAGATGGAAGGCGGCAATTAATGACATGATGGTGTCGTGGTAGCGATCCTCTCGTAGCTGCTATGCACACATAATGACTATCAACGACTTGAGCAATATTCGGTCTTACAATGGCTCACTTACCTAGTGCTGAGTATCGCAATGAAGCCCAGTAACGTTCAAACTTGCTGCTGTCGACCCATATACCTGGGAATTTTGCAATGTCAACCGATTTGACCAATGACGAATACTACCCAAACAAGTTATCTTCACGCCTCCGTACATGCCAATGTTTGTTGAAAATGCTGATCCAGTGAGATACTAGTATCTAGTGACCCTTCTCTTGCTAGGATAGAGCGCGATTAGACACCCAGAAATCGCTGATATTACCGTACCCACCTACATACTTCAGCACGATGGGGAGCAATTCCGACTTGCTGTCGTGCAACATCAACACTGAGACATCCAGGCGCAGTCACGATCGTGCCAAGGTGACACCATCACAACAGATCACCACGTGAGTCTTTGAGAGAGGCCGGCAAGACAGCACACTCCTGTCGTGCTCAGGGAAAATCGGGGGAGCATATGCTCGCGCTAGGCATGGCATGGCATTGAACACCGTGCGTCGAATTGGGGACGGACCTCCTCCTCAATCTCATCTCATCTTCCAACGGCGGCCAGATCTCCACACAGACCTAACTTGTCCCCAAAACGACTTCACCTGTTCCCGAAAAGAGGGCAAGCAGCCGTTTTTCGAACCAAGACGAAGAGATAGGTACCGTAGTTGCAGAGTCGTTGCCGCCGAGTCGCCGCCACAATCATCACTCTTCTGACCTGCAGACTGCAATCCACACCAGCTCCATGGATGCCAGACCTTGCAATGGTGAAGCCCCATCCCATCCCCAGCTCCTGCAGGATATGCACGACAGCAAAAGACCCCCAGACTTCTCCATCCACAATGATAGCAGAGTCGACAACATACACTTTCCCATGCTACAGTCTCCTCTTACTCCAGCTAGCGGCATGACGGCACGCCCAATCAAACACCATGCCGAGCGCCTGTTCATGCAGAGTGGTCTGTGAGACTGCACTTCCCCGGAGTCCGTTTCTATTTATCTGGCGCTCGGGAGGCTGGCTTAAAGGGTGTCTCTATTGG
>Ga0265798_10010261_pt1 | contig 11579 bp, 13 predicted proteins | sample P3T30metagenome_FD_192430 | JGI IMG/M metagenome (GOLD analysis project Ga0265798, IMG submission 192430) | Plant litter microbial communities from East Loma Ridge, Irvine, California - P3 T30 | ecosystem: Environmental > Terrestrial > Plant litter > Unclassified | place: USA: California... | reverse complement strand
ACCAGGCGCGGTTGGACCGGTCCCAGGAGCGATTGCGCCTGCTGGAAAGGCAGCGAGACGAGCTGGAGCAGCGGGATCGCTTGCGCCGCGTCATGAGTCGCCTCAGCCGCCTCAGCGACAACAACTATGGCGACCGCGTGCCCAGTCAGAACAGCCTGTATGACTGGTCACCCGCGACGGAGGCCCCGGGCGCGCCCGAGAGCTCGCTCAGGTCGACGGCCATCCTCCAGTCGGCAGGCGTGCGCCGCCATCCACGCTTCTCAGCGCGCACCAGGGAAGCCGCCACCAGCAGCGAAGCACCGCCACGCCACGCTTCACACCGCAGCCTGCGAGACATGCTTGCCGCCAGATCCAGCCTCTTCCCCGAGACCGTCCAGCGAGAACGCCGCCAGATGTCGTCGCACCGAGACTCCGAGGCCCGCACGTCGCCCATGCTGGAGCAGACCGTGAAGTACCTGTCGCGCATACGCCACTCCCGCGACGACGACGAGAGCTGGGAGCGTGCGCGAGACGCCGGTTTCCTGACCAAGGACTTCTTCCTGCAGCACGCAGACTTCGTCGCAAACACCCTCGCCATACCGCCGCCCACCGAGACATCGTGGCTGGCACCGGGCGCGATACTCTCGGGCTGTCAGCATGCAACGACAATGCCCGCTGCCGCGACTACCACATACAGCCGGCACACGGGACTCCCACCGCCCATCCGACCGTGGATATGGAATCCCAGCGAAGTCTCCACGAGCCGGAACTCTCAGCCTGACGCACAACCGCACCAAGACCGATGGCCCGTCAAGGTCACCATACACGACGTGGACTGGGAGCAGATGTCTCTCTCTGCAACCATGGAAGCGTATAACGTACCTTCCCACCCCCACCCCCACACCATGTTTTCCCCCAGCAATGCCACGCCGTCCGTCACGCGCACCTCCTCCATTACAACCTACCTCGAAGGCGAAATCCTCGACTTCAACAACTACACCCTCCTCACCGAATCCTTCAAATCAAACGCCGCAAACGACGCAACATACTGGCGCAAACTGCCCCCTTTCCAGAAGATGAGCGACGAAGACGTGGTCAGGGCCCTGACGAGCAAGAAGTGGCTCACCGAAGTCTTGGGCCAGAACTGGATACTCATGCGCTGGAAAGAGCGATGTTTTGTAAAGAGCCTGAACCGCAGCACCCCTGACCCCGTTCAGCCCCCACCCTCCACCACGATACCCTCCTCCTTCTCCGCCGACCCTCCACCGTCCAATCCCTGGGCCTCGACAGGTTCCTCCAACTACGCACCCGCCGCTGCTACCTCCACGCATACCTCGCAACTCCAGCCCTCGCCCTACCGCATAGTCCGCAACGCGCAAACTGGCCGTGCCGAAGTCGAAATCACACCACAACCCCTCTTCAACTCCGTAACGAACGATGCCGAACAAGCGACATTCGACGACTCAGGCTGCGGGCTTACCATCAGCGGTTTTTACTACGTGGCGCTTGACCGGAGAAGCGGGATGCTGGAAGGGTTGTATTATGATCCGCAGAGCAGTCCGTATCAGTGTTTGAAGTTGGAGAGTGTCAATGGTGGACTGAGAACGGCGTGGAGTTTCAGATGATAGAGTGGAGAATGAGTCAAGAAGAGCGGAAGAAGAATTGCATGGATCGGAGTTTTGGAATTGGACTTTTGGACTGCATCGCCCATTGAGGCTCTCCCGGATTGGATTGGGACTATGTTTACTTCGACTACATGTTGTACTCTGTCTAGTATCATAGATGGACATGGAATACTATCGCCGCATACTCGCAGCTCTGATTTGTATACAGACCGTGGATAACCTGAAGTATCCGCAGCCAGTGTTCCGCGGTATGTATAATGTTTTGAAGCTACTAACAATTGTAGACGCCCTACACGCCTGACCGTGTACGCGAGGTATGGTAGTCGCGCAGTGTAAACGCCATCCACCAATGATTACTCACACGATTACGGCCCCGCTTCCGCATGTAGCAAGTCCTGCCGGGTGCCGTCATCCTTCCAGACACTTTGGACGTGTACAATGGCTTGCCTGATGAGCGTCGTGCGTCTGTGCATATATGTGTGCTGAAGGAGTCACGGAGTAGGAGTCACAGAAAGCTTAAAGGAAAAGGTACAAAGCTTGATTGAACCTCGCATACGATTGCACTCCAGTTCAACTTCAGATCTCAGCATCACTCTCTCTCTCTCTCTTGCCAATCTTTGCTGGCGGTCAGAACAAAGTCACTTCAAAGATCTAGCAACGGATACTACACAATGGCATCACCAGAATACCCCAAAACCGCCGTCAACAAAGTCGGTCGATTGGCAAATCGAGGTACGTTCATCTTTTTCGCACTCTTGCGTGCTCGAAATCGCATACTCACATCAATAAACCCAGGCACATACGACTACGCAACAATCCACAGCCTAGTAAACGCCTGTCCAATTCTCCACGTCTCCTTCGTCGACCCAGAACACCCTTTCCCGGTCGTCTTGCCTATGTTGGGATGTACGGGTAACTACGAGGTACGTCAATTCCTTCCCTCCCACCATCCACCGTCCTACAACAACAACAAAAGCATGAAAACATCAACTCACTAACCTAACCCCACAGAACCAGTCCGCAGACCCCTCCTCCACCCCCCAAACCCTCTACATCCACGGCTACGTCTCCGGCCGCATCTTCAAGTCCTCAAAAGATACCTCCACCCCCGGTCTCCCCATCACCATCGCCGCCAGTTTCCTCGACGGCCTCGTCCTCTCCCTAACCCCCTTCCACAACTCCTGCAACTACCGCTCCGCCATCGTCTACGGCTACGCCGAACTCGTCGAAGACGCTGACGAAGCGCTGTACGCCATGAAAGCAATCACTGATAATATGTTGCCTCAGCGCTGGGAGAAAAGTAGGGTGCCCCCGAGTAGTGCGGAGTTGAAGAGTACGAGTATACTTAGGGTTAGGATTGAGAGTGTGGGTTATTTTCTCTTTGCATCTCTCTCCTCCCTCCATCTTTTTGCAAAGATATCGATATTCTTTTCTACTACGTACGCTTGCACGTGCTAATTTATCTGCGTGGCAACAGGCAAGCGCAAAGATACGGACCGGCGGGCCGAGCGAGGATAGGAACGATCTTAAGGATAAGGAGTTGGTGAAGAAAACGTGGACGGGTGTTGTGCCGTATTGGGGGACGTGGGGGGAGCCTGTTCCTGGAGAGGAGAATGGGTGTGAGGAGGTCGAGGGGTATATTGAGAGCTGGAGGATGAGGGAGATGGCAGGGGCAAGGGGGTATGCTTTTGAGGCTATTGCGAAGGGGAAGTGAGAGGGCAGTGAAGAGACATAGTGTTGATCAAGCAAGTCGGCAGCCTTGAGTTATCTTTCATGATATGTACATTGGGAATATCAACATGCAAATATGAGTAACACTGCGCTCTCTTGCTTTCTACTTTCTATCCCTAGCAGGCCCATCATACAAGTTATCCCAATCAATTCTCGCCTGAGCCTCCGCCATCTCCTTGCAAACCGCCCGCTCCCACTTCCCATTCTTGCGCTCCCAATATATCCTTCTCAACTCCAGACTACCGTACCTCTTATGTGATCTCTTAATTGCCTTGTCGAGAATAGGATTGCGCATGTAATACGCCTCCAAGCCTACTTCATCGGGTATCGTGTTATTTGAAAGACCTATGGCGAGGTTGGTTACGAGGATGCGGAAGAGGCGTGAAAAGTACTTTGTGCGCGTCCTGAAGGTTGTGATGAGGGAGATGGTTTCGTAAGAGGGTATGCAGGTCCGTAGGAGGTCTTCGCACCCTTTGTATAGGTTGTCGACGTACTTGTCCATCCCGAGCGCCGAGGCCGCGGCACATACGCCCAGAGATATTGTCATGGGTAGATGGAGGATAAATGGCGAGGGTTTAGTAGGGTTTGAGATGATGTCCTCGAGGTATTCGATGAGTCCACATATCGCGTCTGCGTCAGTAGCTTTGGGTAGTATGAATGTATTTTTTCGGAGGAGTTCGCTAGTCTTTGTCGAAGTCGCGCGGAACAGTGGCTTCGACATCGTCGTTACGATCTCGGAGTCGACTACAATTTTGATTTGGTCTTCCTTGGACGCGAGTGTCTTGCGCTCTGTAAAGGACCAATCTCGGATGTCAATGTCCTTGGCGGTGATTGAGTCGGGGGACTGAGCGGTGTCTCCGGCGGCCTTCTGGTTCTTTGTGGTCTTTGCGTCAGGAAAGATCATGTCCCAGACCTTGTCGTCTACGCGAACGTTGGCGCTGGCGGAACGTAGCAGCAAAAAAGACATTGTTGCTTGTGCCTTCTCTTTGTATATTGGGTTTTTGAGAAGGGGTTCTGGAATCATACTCAGGGCTCAGTGGGTGCTTGAGATTCACGTCGAAGGATATCGATTCCAAGCTGGAGCTAATATGGCGAGCATAGCGGTGCATGAAGAGGTACAAACAAATTGAGACTAGTAGAAGGAAGCGGAGGCTGCAACTCTGTGTCTTGGCGCACATATAAAAGTGAATGAATGCAGATGCAATCGACGCCTAGGTTAGGCGGCCGGACTTTAATGACGAGGGTGGAAGAGGAAAGTTACAGGCTGACTTATCTCTTCACTCTCTATAATACGAAAGCTCCCGAAGCCTTCGCGCTGCGGCTTTGTAATGTGTGCCTTAGCCCGTTCACCTTCCGTAGTCTCTACGAGCTAACATATGCAATCTTTTTTCGGCGAGTACCACGTCGCCTGCTCCAACGGAAGCACTACTCACTTCTCGTCTACCGCCCCCTGATGCGGCGCAATAGGCTTCAGTCCCTTGACATGATCGAAAATACCCATGTTATTCGCGAATCGATTGTCCTCAGGTCCCATGATCGCTGTATTCTCTGGATTGAGAAACTGATGGGGGAATCCCATTTCGAAGCCATAAGCCGTGTCAATTTGCTGGATCTCCTCTGGCGTAAGAGTCAGACCAAGAGCCTGGATATTACCCTCGAGATGCGAAATCTTGCGACCGCCGACGATGGGGAAGACGTAAGGTGACTTGTGCATCACGTATGCGAGAGCGACGGAAGTGATGGGCGGGACTGGCGACTTCGCGTTTGCGATATCTTCGAGCACGTTGCTGACCTTTTCTTCGTTGCCGATGACCATCATCTCCATCTTCCTGCCGCCGACTTCGGGTTTTTCTCTTTGCGCTCTCGTCTTGAAGCTTCCTCCGCCAATGGCGCCCCAAGGTGCTAGAGCCATTCCTTCATCGAGTGCCATTGGGATGATCTCGCGCTCGAAGGAACGGTCAGCGGCGGACCAACGGCCTTGGTAGATTGAGAACTGGCGGAGGCCATATTGGCGGGCGTAACAATTGGCTTTTACTACGATCCAGGCCGGGGTATCGGAGATGCCTAGGTAGAGTACTCGACGGGAGGAGACGAGGTCGTTGAGTGCGTTCATCAGCTCCGGTATGGAGGCCGTTGAGTCCCACAGGTGGACGTAGTACTATGAGGCAGTCAATCACAACAGCCGTAGCGGAATACAGAGCTCGGAGAAGGAACTCACGATATCGACGTAGCTAGTCCTGAGCGCCTTCAGCGAACGCTCAATACTTGTATGCATGTTCTTCGCGCTATTACCTCCATAATTACTCTTGCACCTCGCACCGCCTTCCTTTTCCCTCTCGGTGATTTGCATACCAGTGAACTTGGTCGCAAGTACCATCTCATCTCTGACTCCTCGCTCTTCCATCCACTCACCAATCCACTCTTCGCTCTCGCCGAACTGGTAGTTGACAGCGGTGTCGATGAAATTGCCGCCTTGCTCGTAGAAGTAATCCAGCATTGCAAAGGCCGTTTCCTTGGTGCATTCTCCGAGAGTGGCTTTCCATGCTTCGCCAAAGTTCATGCCACCGAGGCAAAGAGGCGAGACCCGGACGGCTGCCGTGGGACTGAGGATACGATGTCTGCCTAAGAGAGACACGGGTGCGGCTGGATTTATGAATGACATTGTCGGAGTGTACCTAGGTAGCAACAAGTTGGGAATCTAATTCGTAAGAGCTACACAGAGATGAGATAGTTCCTTATCCTGTTGTAAACTCCATGCACGTAGCATCCAATGCACCAAGTCTTCTTATATGGCTGCCAGCTTCTGCAGCAGCGGCCTCATAGTCGTTCCGTCGCGAGCCTTATCGCCGCGAGTGCCATACCAGAGCAATTGGCTGTATACACGCAACGTAGCAAGGCGTAACGCATGCCGTACAAGTAGGTGCGACCGAAACGATACTTGCTAATATCCAATGGCGTTGCAATCAAGCAACGGGCGAGAACCTCGTATGGTCTGACATGCGCCACCAAACCCGGTAATTCCGCAATCTCCGAAACGTCAGACCGAAGTGAACCACGCCCACTCGAACGACCTCCAGTAGCTGAGCAACTACTTTCTGCATTGATCGCGCCGTAATTGATGTTCTAAAGTTTGCATCTGGACCCCTAAAACGCATCGCCATGTTAGCTCACCGCTAGTGCACCCGAATCGTCATGGCCGCAGTTCCCCAGAATGCTGACATCATGGCTCCACCACATCATGCGCGCGCATCGCACAGTCGCCGCGTCCATCGGAGATGTGGTACCTGCATCTCAGGGTCATCAGCACGATGTCGTCGCCATTGATGCAGAAATTTGCGGTGCACGGGCAGACCGAGAAGTCGCAAATGCGCATTGCAATCCATCTTTCCCCATAGTAAACGTCACGCTGAGCGCACACCTCAGACGATATCTATTTCGCATTACATCAGTACTCCATCACACTACATATTCAGCTTGTACATCTCACACAGTTGCTCCTTCCAGTTCATCATCCATCGACATATAAACAAGTAGCAGCAATGGCTTCCAGACTCCTCCGTATCAACCGCAACGTTTTCCTCGCAGCACGACCAGCAGCACGCATTGCATCGCAAAGAGCACCGCTCAAGAACAACATCAACGACCTAAGCAACCACCGCACTTTCACAACAACACGCATCATGTCTGTCCAGGTCGACTCCAACTTAATCTCGCAGATCACTGCCGCCGAGAAGAAGATTACCGGCAAGGATGAGCCACACAAGGGCGGCCCCACCGCGAAAGCCCAACAGCACGTTGGCCAGAACCTCACCGCACAAGTCATCCACGACATCACCGAGGGCGAGAAGGTCCTCACTGGTTCCGATGAAGTCATGAAAGGAGGCCCTACGTCCATCGCTCAGTCTGCTCTCACATCCGGCTCAGCTCCGTCCAACAACAACAACACTGGCGCCAACACTTCCAATGCATCAGGAAAGCTGGACTCGTCGACACTGAGCAAGATCACCGATGCGGAGAAGAAGCTCACGGGCGAGGATGGTCCCGTACCTGGAGGCCCTACTGCGCAGGCGCAGAGTCACGCCAAGGAGCCCATTACCAGTGAGGCGCTGCACGACATCACTGAGGGAGAGAAGAAGGTTACTGGTGGTGAGCGTGTCAAGGGTGGTCCTACGTCGACTGCTCAGTCTGAGCTTGCCAAGAGCAGGTCATAAGCTTCCTAGCTGGGCGAGGCTCACCATTGCGCAAGCCCTCCTGTTACTATTACCTCGACACGCCGTGTATAATACTGTATGATATTGCATAAGGAAGGCGAAGAGGGGGTTAATGACTACTATGAGACATGATTGTATCATACATCGAAGCATCCAGGCTGTCATCAGGCCAGACCTAATCAAACCACATTACCTATACTGTTGACTGTGTTGTCCGATCACTTACTGGACGTTCATGGTGTGTGACGACGGCAGGGCCGAAGGGAGAAGTAATCATCATTCAACGCGACGCACGCGCTATCCAACGTACAGGAAGCCTGTCAAGGGAAGCAAAGTGCGCAAATCACACCCATCCTTCCCTCTCCCTCTCATCCTTAACCCCACTCCCCTTCAACCAACCAACCCCCACATTCGCTACACCCTTCCACTTCTCCACGCTCTTCTTCTTGCTGAACCGATACTGCCGATCACTCGTTCTCTCCAGCCTCTCCTTCAATGGCCCATCACCCGATGCACCCAGCCCCCCAAGTTCAATGTCCTCTCGAACCTCTGCTTCTCGGAATCCAAATGCTGATGCAGCGCCTCGTCTCGATCGCGTAGAGTTGACGCGGTGTAGAGTCGGGGGTCGCGATCCAATCGTCTCATTCGATCTTACACGGCGCAGACGGTCTTGAAGATCTGCTGCTTCGCCGTCGCCTAGGATTCTGCCTTTGCGGTTGGAAGGCGGGGTGCGGTAGTCGAAGTTGGAGTTTGCGCGACGGAGACCATATTTGCGTGGGCTTTGCTCGAGAGCTTGGCCGAGTTCTTGGATGGCTTCGTCGCGTGCGCGCATGCGTTCTAGGGATTGCATGCGTGGTGCTGCGAAGGCGCGGCCTTGCACGGATTGGGATGGGCGGCGGCCTAGGCGTGGTGGAGAATGGCGGGCTGTGCGCTTTTCTTCGATGGCCATGGCGACTTGGGCGACGGAGTTAGGGACCACGTCGAGAGAGTTCTGAGGGTGTGGTCATTAGTGGATGTGGAGGAGGGTGACAGTGAGACGCACCATGTGGATGAGTACGATTGGTAGTTGGACGGTGACGAGCTTTCTGCAGGGAGTCAGCTTGATCGGTGAGAGTGACGGCAATACTAACGTGTGCCCGCTGGCTACAATGACATTCAAGAAGTATCTGACTTCAAAGTATTTTCCTGTCTTGGTTAGGGACCAAGTACACGACTTCGTACCAATGTACATACCACACTTCACCGTACCGTGGCCACGGGGTATTTCGAGATCACAGGTCCTGATATGAGTCTGTTGTGCAGAAACACCGTTCCAGCCGGCACAACCATGCTTGACGACTGCTTTACTGAGGATAGTCCGCTCGTTGCTGTCAAAGATGCGAGCCTGACCCGCAGACTTCTCCATTGTAGCCGCAGCAACCTGCATAGCACTCACATTAGCATTATGACAAGACAGTATGTCAAGCTCGCATAACAAACGTGTTTGTAGCAGAGTATGTCCCTCTCCAACTGAAGCTCAATCTTTTTCACTAGCTTGCGACTGTTGTTGGCGACATGAACATCAACGTAGAGACTGGTTCCGCTGACCCAAACTTGTCGATGCAGGCCTGCAGTGACGCGCACGACTTCGACGGTGGTTTCTCGGGGCTTTATCCACTCGTCTGAGGCAGTCAGTGGACTAGGTAGCGACATGAGTGCCTTTTCAGCTGCGAACATATTAGTGACATAACAGGAAGCATGAGTGATCAGGTAGTTCATACGATCGTACACTGAGAGCACTGTGACGTCTTCGGAAGTTCTGACAATGTACTGCCTTCCTTGGTCGCGAATAAGAAGTGATACGCAAAGTATGTAACGGATCCTTGCATTCTTTGAATGGAAAGGCGGGGGACCAACGTTGAGAGGTAGGCTCAGATTGAACGCAAGATTGGTCGTAGAAGGCATCAGATGCCAGAAAAGATCTGCCGAGCTTATGGGCTCTTGGGTATCTACCATATTTTGAGGCGGCGGGTTCTGCTCATCAATGAGCTCTGTAGCGAGGTTCAGAAAGACAGCTCGTCTGTTGCCGCTCACTTCCTCAGTCCCAAGAAGATCGATAGATATCCGGGCAATGTCCAGAGTCCTTCTATGACGTATTCGCTCTGCATCGTCGACGTTTATCTGGACGGTCCCTTCGATGGAGCCTCCGCCCACGAAAATGCCTGCGGATAAGTCCAGGCCAAGGTCGATTCGCGGATGTCGGTGTGAGGGAAACTCTAGCAGTTCTTTCGATAGTGGATCGCGAACAAATGTTCTGGAGGGTATGCGTCGGTGGGTGTCATGAGTAATGGGGTCAAGGCGAGTCACAATGTGGCGCAAGGGGGACTGCGATTGACCATGCCGAGTGATAGTATTGGTATTACTGCTAGGAGGCGGAAACGGTATAGTAGGTATGGCGCTGAGCGTGTTCGTCGCAGTCGCTTGGGTTATGTGTATAGGTGGTATCTGCTGTGGCTGTCGGGTTCGAGAAGTGCTAGGTGCACGAGGTCTCGAGGACGATCGTGGCGGGACGGTACCGGCTGGTATGCTGTATATGCTCGATATGCTGTGGTTATCTGCGGGGCTTGATGGAGATGGTGATCTAGACGTCCGACCTCTATGGATGGATCTTATGCCGTTGCTTTCAATGCTATTCTTTCGATCAGGTTCTACGTTTTCACCGTACCTGTTGTCGTTGCTCGGACGTCGTCTTGTCGCAACAGAGGGCTTCCGCGACATCTCCGTGCGAGAGGTGCTTCGGGGAAAGTTGTTTGTCAGGGCGTTCCGGGGTAGAGTGTCTGCAAAGCTTGATTCGGTGACTTCGCGAATGTCTGATAAAGGTCTAGGTTTCGCCCACGAAGAGGCGGTGGAGTGTCCTCTTTGTTCGCCAAGATGGATGCTGAGCATGCCTTCGCGGGCTGTGATATGACCGTTGTCTGACTCGGGCGAAGCTAGGAAGGAGGAAATGCTGGCTCGCTCTGGCGAAGGATGAGATTCGATTAGGTGCTCTTTGCCAGGCGGCGGCTGCGAGTGTCCTGACCCTTTCAGCAGCCGTCCCGCGATCTCGGAAAAGGTCATTGCTACCTACCGTCAGCAATGCTTTGAGAAGCGATATCGCGCCGAGCACCTCGTGAACGATAGACTGCGCGCGAAGCTGGCGACTAGCGACTAGAAGCTGACCGAGTGATTGATGCGGGATCTATACTGCTGAAAACAGGATGGAAGTCATATGAGACTATGCGATGCTTGGATATCCTGGTAGGGGTGAGGACTGTCGCCTGAGGTGTGCATGGTGGAGGTCGGATGTCACGATCTCCCGCAACATTGCATCTAGGAGTGAGAGAAGGAGCCCGTGTGAGCTTGCTCTTGACACGATTGTACCGCACGTGACGGTTGGAGTTGGCAGGAACAAACCTGACATTTGGAAAGAGCGCATCTCACTGCGTTGAAATTATTGAGCAATGTACTCAGGCGCGCTGGTGAGGATCTCAGCCCATATATCATGTCTGTGAAGTGTTCTATAGTGATCCAGTGAGACTACAACTCCAGGCAATCCTCATACTCGCAAACCTCTACGTGTATAGGATAGACATTTCGAGAATTCGGTTCACAATGTACATGCGCGGACGTCAATTGGCACTTTGATGCTTTCTGTTCAAAAGCACTCAGGTATGGAATCCGACAGTCCGCACCTAGGCAATGCCGAATGTCCGTTGCCGATTTGACGGGTCTCGACTATTCGAACGACGGCTGGAAGGTCACGATGCGACAGGGTGCAACTAATTTCTTCGTACGAGTCTCGACCGCCCGCCCCATAGGTCACCTGCTTGCTCAGCCGAGAAAAAGCGTCGTGACGCTACGGCTGCTTCGGGTCAACAGAGCTCAAGCGGTGCATAAAGCAACGACCTCGGCGATCCCCAGGCCAGACTTCGGTAGCGGTTCGGGAGCCGGTGGTTGCGCTGGCGGAATAACGTGTCCAGAGTAGCAGTTGTGCGGTGGTGGTGTGCAATGCACA
>Ga0265798_10010260_pt1 | contig 11580 bp, 11 predicted proteins | sample P3T30metagenome_FD_192430 | JGI IMG/M metagenome (GOLD analysis project Ga0265798, IMG submission 192430) | Plant litter microbial communities from East Loma Ridge, Irvine, California - P3 T30 | ecosystem: Environmental > Terrestrial > Plant litter > Unclassified | place: USA: California... | reverse complement strand
TCAGCGCTTTCGGCACCAAGAAACCGGGTGTAGCGTATGACTTAGTTTCGGTCAGGAACAGCACGCGGTCTTCCGTGACTGGCGTGTTGAGTGGTGCACCCAGCTCCTTCCAGTTCGGGATCAGTTCGTTCAGCGCGATTGGATCCATCACGGCGCCCGACAGGATATGTGCGCCCAGCTCGCCGCCTTTTTCCAGCACGCAGACGGATACTTCCTTGCCTTGTTCGGTCGCCAGCTGCTTCAGGCGGATGGCCGCGGAAAGGCCGGCAGGGCCGCCGCCAACGATGACCACGTCGTACTCCATGGCTTCGCGCGGGCCGTATTGTTCAAGAATATTATTATCGTCAGTCATGGTCTCATCATGGGAAAAAAATTTAAGCACGAGTGTGCGGCTTTTTGCTGCTGTTTGCAACGCTGTTTGCTCTGCTGCGCCATTTTACGGACATTATTAGACGGGGCGATCTAATCCTGGCGAATTGTGTAATGATTGTGCTTTGCAAAGCCATCAGCACAGGTCAGGAGAGAACGTGGGCATAGAAGTCAATTTCGAAGGAAAAATCGCCATGGTGACAGGCGCGTCGAGCGGTCTCGGCGCCAGGTTCGCCAAGGCGCTGGCGGGCGCCGGCGCGCAGGTCGTGCTGGCGTCGCGCCGCACCGACCGGCTGAAGGAACTGCGCGCGGAAATCGAGGCCGATGGCGGCGCCGCGCACGTCGTGTCGCTCGACGTGACCGACATGGCCAGCATCAAGTCCGCGATTGCCCACGCGGAAACCGAAGCGGGCCCGCTCGATATCCTGGTCAACAATTCGGGTGTCTCCACCACGCAGCGGCTGATCGACGTGACCGAAGAAGACTACAGCTACGTGATGGACACCAATCTGCGCGGCTCGTTTTTTGTCGCGCAGCAAGTGGCAAAACGCATGATTGCACGCGCCAAGGGCGATCCGAAAAAACAGCACCGCATCATCAACATCGCGTCGGTGGCCGGCCTGCGCGTGTTGCCGCAGATCGGCGTATATTGCATGAGCAAGGCGGGCGTGGTGCAGATGACCAAGGCAATGGCAGTCGAGTGGGGCCGCTACGGCATCAACGTCAATGCGATCTGCCCGGGCTATATCTCCACCGAGATCAACGAGGAATATTTCGGCACCGAGCAGGGCAAGAAGCTGATCGACATGCTGCCCCGCAAGCGGCCAGGCAAACCTGAGGACCTCGATGGCCTGCTGCTGTTGCTGGCAGCCGAGGAATCGCACTTCATTAACGGGGCCATCATCACGGCTGACGATGGGATGACGGCGCAGTAACGTGTTCCCGCGATGGCATCTCTTATGACGCCTGTTCAGTAACGCACAAGCCAATACCCTGCGGCCGTGCCATGGGTCCTCGCCTTCGCGAGGATGACGGCGCAGTAAGCTGGGCCTTACCGCGTGACGCCCACCAGTTTATGCACCAGCTCCGACGACGTCGACGCTGAAAACTTTCGCATCAGCTTGGCCCGGTGCATCTCCACGGTGCGCGGGCTTAAATCCGTTTCGCGTGCGATGACCTTGCTGGTCTTGCCTTCCACCAGCAGCGCCGCGATTTCCCGCTCCCGCGGCGTCAGTTCGGCGGTGACCGGACGCTTCTCGCTGACATCTTCAAACGTCCACACGCCCGGTCCCAGCGGCGCGGCGGAATCGAGCGCGCGTCCGCTGACGTGGCACCAGAACAGTTCCCCATCGCCGCGGCGCATGATGCGCTCGTCCGAATAGCGTCCGCGCGTATTCATGATGGGAATGATGCGGTCGCCCGTGCGCAGGAATTCCGTCAGGGTGGGGTAGAGTACGAGGAACGATTTTCCATCCAGTTCGCCATGGCCGTAGCCGAACATCTCGGTCAGCGCGTCATTGCATGATTGAATCACGCGGTCGGTCGAAATGCACATCCCGACTGGCGCATGCTGGAAAATCATCTCGTAATCGATGACATGATTGGCGTTCGTTTGAGGCAACTCAAGTGCTCCATTGAGTAATTCGGCATGCACATTTTTTGGCGGTAGTTCTACCGTATTGTGCTTTCAGGCGCCGTATTTTATGCTGCCATTCTACTCTGCGATACAGCATCACTATAAAAGGGACGGGTATGAATAAAGTTTATCCTGACGCCGCCAGCGCACTGGACGGCATTGTGCAGAACGGCCACATGATCGCGGTCGGTGGCTTCGGCCTGTGCGGCATTCCGGAGGCGCTGATCGAAGCGTTGCGCGACTCCGGCGTCACTGGCCTCACTGCCATTTCCAACAACGCCGGCGTGGACGGTTTTGGCCTCGGCCAACTGCTGGAAACCCGGCAGATCAAAAAAATGATCGCCTCCTACGTGGGCGAAAACAAGGAGTTCGCGCGCCAGTACCTGGCCGGCGAACTGGAACTGGAATTCACGCCGCAAGGCACGCTGGCGGAAAAGCTGCGCTGTGGCGGCGCCGGCATCCCGGCGTTCTTCACCAAAACCGGTTACGGCACCATCGTCGCCGAGGGCAAGGAAGTGCGCGAATTCGATGGCGAGCAGTATGTGATGGAACGCGCGTTGGTGCCTGATGTGGCCCTGGTCAAGGCGTACATGGCCGACCGCGCCGGCAACCTGGTCTACCGCAAAACTGCGCGCAACTTCAATCCCAACGTGGCCACGGCTGGCAAAGTCACCATCGTCGAGGTGGAGAAACTGGTGGAAATCGGCGAGATCGATCCCGACCAGATCCACACGCCGAGCATCTTCGTCCATCGCATCGTGCACAATCCGCATCCGGAAAAACGGATCGAGCAGCGCACCATCCGGCCGGCCGCCTGATTCACTCAAAAAATTATTCGGAGAACGACATGGCATGGACACGCGATGAAATGGCCGCGCGCGCGGCAAAGGAACTGCAGGACGGCTTTTATGTGAACCTCGGCATTGGCCTGCCAACGCTGGTGGCCAACTATGTGCCGCAAGATATCGAAGTGCAGCTGCAATCGGAAAATGGCTTGCTGGGCATTGGCCCGTTTCCAACCGACACCGAAGTCGACGCCGACCTCATCAACGCCGGCAAGCAGACCGTAACGGCCTTGCCGGGCTCAGCCTACTTCAGCTCGGCCGACTCGTTCGGCATGATCCGCGGCGGCAAGATCAATCTGGCCATCCTGGGCGCCATGCAGGTGTCGGCACAAGGCGACCTGGCAAACTGGATGATTCCCGGGAAAATGGTCAAGGGCATGGGCGGCGCGATGGACCTCGTCGCTGGCGTCAAGCGGGTCGTGGTCGTGATGGAACACGTGGCCACAGCCAAGGATGGCAGCACGTCGCACAAGATTTTGCCGAAGTGCGATTTGCCGCTCACCGGCGTGGGCGTGGTCGACCGCATCATCACTGACCTGGGCGTCATCGATATTACCGACGCCGGCTTGAAGCTGGTGGAGATCGCGCCAGGCGTGACGAAAGAGCAGGTCGTCGCGGCCACAGGTGCGCCGCTGGATAGTTCGGCGGTGTAGGCAAACCGCATTCCAATAAAAAACGCTCCTTTTCAGGAGCGTTTTTTTATTCAATGCCAGCAACCAGCTTACGCGGCTTCTTTCACCGGGAACAGTTCCTTGTCGTCTTCAAGGTGCGACGGGTGACGCAGTTCGGCGCGCAGGCGATCGTGGTCCAGTTCGTTTTCCCATTTCGAGACGACGATCGACGCCACGCCGTTGCCGACGAAATTGGTCAGTGCGCGGCACTCGCTCATGAAGCGGTCGATGCCGAGGATCAGCGCCATGCCGGCCACCGGAATGGTCGGCACGACCGCCAGCGTGGCTGCCAGCGTGATGAAGCCGGCGCCGGTGATGCCCGATGCACCTTTCGAGGTCAGCATCGCCACGAACAGGATGGTCAGTTCCTGCATCAGGGTCAACTCGGTGTTGGTCGCCTGCGCCACGAACAGCGCGGCCATCGTCATGTAGATATTGGTGCCGTCCAGGTTGAACGAGTAGCCAGTTGGAACGACCAGGCCGACCACCGATTTCGAGCAGCCCAGTTTTTCCAGTTTGCGCATCAGGGCGGGCAGGGCGCTTTCCGACGAGCTAGTGCCCAGCACGATCAGCAGTTCTTCCTTGATGTACGAGATGAAGCGCAGGATCGAGAACCCGGTGTACCAGGCGATGGCGCCCAGCACGACCAGCACGAACAGGCCGCAGGTCAGGTAGAACGAACCCATCAGCTTGGCCAGCGGGATCAGCGACGCGATGCCGAACTTGCCGATGGTGAAGGCCATGGCGCCAAATGCGCCAATTGGTGCGACTTTCATGACGATGCCGACCACGCCGAAGATCACGTGCGAGATATCGTTGATGAACTTGGTGACAGGCTTGCCACGTTCGCCAAGCATCGACAGCGCGCTGCCGAACAGGATAGCGATCAGCAGCACTTGCAGGATTTCACCTTTCGCGAACGCGTCGAAGAACGTGTTCGGGATGATGTTCATCAGGAAGTCGACCGTGCTCTGGTCCTTGGCCTTCTTGGTGAATTCGGCGATGGCGGAGGTGTCGAGCTTGGTCACATCGGCGTTGAAGCCGGCGCCCGGTTTGATCAGGTTGGCGACCATCAGGCCGATGGCCAGCGCGAACGTCGACACCACTTCAAAGTACAGCAGCGCCTTGCCGCCGACGCGGCCGACTTTTTTCATGTCCTGCATGCCGGCGATACCCGCCACCACGGTGCAGAAAATCACCGGGGCAATGATCATTTTGATCAGTTTGATGAAGCCGTCTCCAAGTGGCTTCATCTTCGTGGCGACGGCTGGATCGAAAATGCCCAGCAGCACACCGACGATGATGGCAAACAACACCTGTACGTACAGTATTTTATAAAAAGGTTTTTTCATGACGTGTGGTTAAAGGCGCTTATGGCGTAGTGAGAGTTGACGCATGATTACTGAAACTTCACGCACCTGCTATTGTGGAAAACACCAACACACCGTACCGCAAAATACTACGTCGACGGTGCTTTTCGGCGCGCGCGTTTGGATGCTGCATTGCACCATCGTCGTTAGCGCGTCGGTGAGCGGTAAACGACGCCGTTTTTCATGACGAATGCGACATTGTTCAAGGCGCCGATCGCGACCGTCGGATCGCCCGCGACAGCAATCACATCGGCCAGCAGGCCGGTCCTGAGCTCGCCAAACTCGGCGCTTTTTCCCAGCACGCCGGCCGCGACGCTGGTTGCCGCGCGCAGCGCCTCGGTGGGCGTCATGCCCGACTGCACCAGCCAGGCGATCTCGCGCGCGTTGGCGCCATGGGCAAACACGCCCACGTCGCTGCCGTTGGCGATGGTGACGCCGACCTTGCGCGCCAGCGCGAAGGCTTTTGCTGCCTGTTGCATCGCCGGCGTCGGCGCGCCGCCGCGGACGTGATGCTGGAAGTATTCACCCACGGCCTCCGGCGCGGTGAGCGTGGGTACATAGGTTGTGTGATGGGCCAGCATCAGGCGAAATGTCGCTTCCGTGGCGCCGTAGCCATGCTCAATGGTGTCGACGCCGGCCAGTACGGCCATGCGGACGCCGTCGTCGCTGCTGGCATGCGCGGCAACCTTGCGGCCAGTTACGTGCGCCGCCTCGACGATCGCCTGCATTTCGGCCAGCGTGAATGCCGGCCGCGTACTGCCGTCGACACCGGTGCGGTAGTCGGCATAGAACTTGATCCAGTCGGCGCCGTGCGATGCCTGTTCGCGCACGGCTTTCGTGACCTCGTCGACGCCAGTCGCCTGCTGCGCGCCGTATGGCAGGTCCATGTCGGGACGGTAATTGCGCTCGGCCGGGCCGTAACTGTAGCTGGCCACGATCGCCCGCGTGGCAACAAAGAGGCGCGGGCCGGGAATGGCGCCTTCGTCGATGGCGCGCTTGATGCCCACGTCGGCGTAATCGGCGCCCTCGGTACCCAGATCGCGCAGCGTCGTGAAGCCGGCCTGCAGCGTGTCGGCAGCGTGGCGCACCGCCAGCGCGGTCCGGTAAGCCGGCGCCTCCTTGATCACCTGGTCATCCCACGTGGTTTCGTTATAGGGATGCAGCAAGATGTGCGAGTGCAGGTCGATCAGGCCGGGTAGCAGCGTGGCGCCGGGCAATGCGACCCGCTCCGCGTCGCCTGGCACCGCCATCGCCCCGGTCGGCCCGACCGCGACGATCCGCCCTGCGTTCACCAGTACGCTCCAGCCGGTATGTGGCGCACCAAAGCCAGTCCAGACGCGGTCGGCGGTCAGCAGGACCGGATGGGCATTCACAGGCGTGGTATCCGCAGCGGCGAAGGATGGCGATGTTGCGCAGCTCAGCCATGCAAACGTAGCAAGGGCGCGCTTCAGGGTTCGCGCCGGGGTTTGAATGTGCATCTTTGTTCTTTCCGTTATGAATGTCGACTTCCCATCATAACGAAGCATCAGGTCTCCAGGTCCTGCATCGCCTGGTCGATCCCCATCTCGACGTCGTGCAGGAAGGCAGCGCCGCGCGTGGACAGCGCGATGCCCGGCGCGGCCAGCTCGACCAGGCAACTGAGGGCCTGGCGAAACCATTCCGTATCGGTACCCATCAGGGGCAGGGCGTGCGCGTCGATCAGGTAATACACCGCGCGTGTCAGCAGCGCGGTGTCGCGGCCCGCGTTCGCGACCAGCAGCGCGAAGTCGGCAGCTTCCCGCTCGAAACGGTCGGCCAGCGTTTCGCGGATGTCCTTCGATACATGCGGCCCGCTGGTAGACAGCACGATATGCGCCAGTTCTTCGCAGGCCTCGCGCAGGCCCGGCACGACGATTGCTGCGTCGATCGATGTTGTCGCCATGCGGCGCCTCCCGGATGATTGGTCAGCGCCATGATAGCCGAGGGCTGGCCTAGTCGACGTCCCAGGCTGTCAGCGCCGCGCGTTCCGCGCCTGTCATCTGCGCCGTAAAACCGTTCTCGTCGGTGCGCCCCAGGACCAGCCGCAGGCCGATATGCAGTCTGTAGGGGCGATACGCGAGCCCCGCGCCACTGTCGGATGCAACAAACCGGATCGGGGCGTCATCGATTCCTGCCGGAATGACGGCGCGCGCTTCCACTGCGGCTGCATCGAACGATGCGTGTGCTTGCGCGTGCATGCGAACTCCTTGTGTTTGGCTCAAAGTGCGAATCTAACTTTTGCATTAGTTACCGCTTTTGATCCGGCGCAAGTTCCTGGCGATTCCAGCGATACCCATGAGGGCACAACTCGCGCGCCAGACTTGGTAGAATTCCATAGTGGCGCGTGCAGTGATGTCAGCACGCAACCATGCCACCCATCCTGCATCGACCCCACGGAGCCAGCATGTCCTCAGCATCAACCAGCTTCACTATCGAGAGCGTGCAATGCAGTTCGCTCGCCGGCCTGCACCGTGTTGCCTACAAGCAGTGGGGCGACCCGGCCAATCCGCGCGTGCTGGTCTGCGTGCATGGCGTCACGCGCGTCAGCGACGATTTCGATGCGCTGGCGCAGGACCTGGCAAGCGACTACCGCGTCATCTGCCCCGACATCGTCGGCCGCGGCCGGTCCGGACGCCTCGCGCTGGCCGGCTTGTACACCGTGCCGCAATACGTGGCCGACATGGTGACATTGATTGGCCGCGTCACCAATGTGCCTGGCAGCGACGGCACGGTGGCATGGTTCGGCACGTCGATGGGCGGCCTGATCGGCATGGTGCTGGCCTCATTGCCCGATAACCCGATCCGCCAGCTTGTGCTCAACGATATCGGCCCCGTCATCGATCCCGGCGCGCTGGCGCGCATCGGCGACTACATCGGCCAGGACCTGCGCTTTTCCAGCTTTGAAGAAGGCGCGCAGTTTGTGCGCACGGTGTCGGCGTCGTTTGGTCCGCACAGCGAGGCGCAATGGCGCAAGCTGGCGGCCGACGTGCTGCGCCAGGACAATGACGGTACCTGGCAGCGCCACTACGACATGGCGCTGGCGCAGCCGTTCAAGGCCGCCACACCGGAAACCGCCCATCGCGACGAAGCGGCGCTGTGGGCCGCGTACGATGCGATTACCTGCCCGACCCTGCTGGTGCGCGGCGCCGATTCCGACTTGTTGTCCCGCGCCACAGTGCAGCAGATGACAACGCGCGGGCCGCGCCCGGAGCTGGTGGAAATTCCCGGCGTGGGCCACGCGCCCACGTTCATGCAGGAAGACCAGATCGCGATCGCGCGCCGCTTCCTGCTGGGCTGAAACGATTTATACTATTCATATCAATACGAAAGACATCATGGAAATCACCCGACTGCACCCTGGCAAACGCCTGTCCGAAACCGCGATCCACAACGGCACGGTGTACCTGGCTGGCCAGGTCGCCGACGACACGACGCAGGACATCGGCGGCCAGACGCGCGAAGTGCTGGGCCACATCGACCGCCTGCTGGTCGAAGCGGGCAGCGACAAAAGCTCGATCCTGATGGTGCAGATCTTCATCAGCCACATGGCGCACTTCGCCGGCATGAACGCGGTCTACGATGACTGGGTCAGCACCGGCCATGCGCCGCCGCGCGCCACCGTCGAAGCGAAGCTGGCCAATCCGGCCGGCCTGGTCGAAATCGTCGTCACCGCCGCGCAGCGTTGAGATGGTGTCAACCGCTGCACTGGGCGATGCGCGCCAACAGCTGACCGAAGGCCTGGCGCCGGACGATAGCGCGCGCGTGCAGGAAGCCCTCGAATACGCCAGCAACGCCTACGGCGACCGCACAGCCGCGTCAGGTGAAAGCGCGCTGGCGTTTTCGCTGGGCGTGGCTGGCACGCTGGCGTATTTGCGCAGCGACGCTGAAACCCGCATCGCCGGCCTGCTGTTCGAACTGGCCATCAAGGAACCGGCCGAAGGGGCGACATTCGAACACCGCTTCGGCAAGGAAGTGGCCGACCTGGTTGGCGGCGTGCAGCAGCTGATCCGCCTGCGCGACCTGACCGCCGGGCACAAGACTGTCGTCGGGCGCGGCAAGAACGCGGCGCAGGAAGCCAGCGCGCAGGTTGAAACGCTGCGCAAGATGCTGCTGGCGATGGCTACCGACATGCGCGTGGTGCTGGTGCGCCTGGCGTCGTGCGTGACCACCCTGCGTTATTTTGCCGAGCACAAGCGCTTCGATGACGTTACCCAGGCCTACGGGCGCGAGGTACTGGACCTGTATGCGCCGCTGGCCAACCGGCTTGGCATCTGGCAGTTGAAATGGGAGCTGGAAGACCTGTCGTTCCGCTTCCTCGAGCCGGACACGTACAAGCGCATCGCCAAGATGCTCGAAGAAAAACGCATGCTGCGCGAAGGCTTCGTGCAGTCGTCGATCGCGCGCCTGCAGCGGGAACTGGCGGCAGCGGGCATCAAGGCCGAGGTGAGCGGACGGCCCAAGCACATCTACAGCATCTGGAGCAAGATGCGCGGCAAGGAGCTCGATTTTACGGCGCTGTACGACGTGCGCGCGTTCCGCGTGATCGTCGCCGACGTCAAGACCTGCTACACGGTGCTGGGCCTGGTGCACAATATCTGGACGCCGATCCCGCACGAATTTGACGACTACATCTCGCGTCCGAAACCGAACGGCTACCAGTCGTTGCACACCGTGGTGGCGGCCGAAGACGGCCGGCCGCTGGAAGTGCAGGTGCGCACGCAGGAGATGCACAACTTCGCCGAATACGGGATTGCCGCGCACTGGCGCTACAAGGAAGAAGGCGGCTCGAACTTCAAGGGCCAGAAGTACGACGAAAAAATCGCGTGGCTGCGCCAGCTGCTGGCGTGGAAAACCGACGTCACCGATAGTGTCGCCAAGCCGGAGGAAGAGCAGCGTGAGTGGGTCGAGAAGCTGAAAGCCACGGCGCTGGACGACCGCATTTTCGTGCTCACCCCGCAGGCGCGGGTGCTGGAACTGCCGCAGGGCGCGACGCCCATCGACTTCGCGTATCACCTGCACAGCGAGGTGGGCCACCGCTGCCGAGGCGCCAAGATCGACGGCGTGATGGTGCCCCTGAACACGCCGCTGAAAAACTGCCAGACCTGTGAAATCATTACGGCCAAGGGTGCGCCGGGCAGCGCCGGGCCGTCGCGCGACTGGCTCAGCGCCGGCTACACGGTCAGCAACCGGACCCGCACCAAGATTCGCGCCTGGTTCCACGCCCTCGACGTGCAGGAGACACTGTCGCAGGGCCGCGCGCTGGTCGAGAAATCGCTGCAGCGCGAAGGCAAGACCGCGGTCAACCTGGAAGCGCTGGCGCACAAGCTGGGCTTTGCCAAGGTCGATGACTTGTTTGTCGCGGTCGGTAATGAGCTCTTCAGCCTGCGCCACGTGGAGCAGGCCGTGCGTGAAAGCGGCGAGCCACCGCCGCCCGCCGACGATACAGCTGTCATCAACAAGAGCCGCGCGTCGAGCGTGGAGCAGGGCGCCAAATCGGGCGTGCTGGTGGTCGGCTCCGAGGGTTTGCTGACCGTGCTGGCCAAGTGCTGCAAGCCGGCGCCGCCCGACGGCATCGTCGGTTTCGTCACGCGCGGGAAGGGCGTGTCGATCCATCGCGCCACGTGCAAGAACTTCGCCGAGATGCGTGCCAAGGCGCCCGAGCGCGTCATTCAAACCGCGTGGGGCAGCGCGGTCAGCGAGACCGTCTATCCGGTCGACCTGTTCATCCTGGCCAGCGACCGGCAAGGCCTGCTGCGCGATATCTCCGAAGTTTTTACGCGCGAAAAAATCAATGTGATCGGCGTGAACACGCAAAGCGCCAAGGGCCTGGCGCGCATGGTCTTCACGGCGGAAATCGGCTCGACCGCGCAACTGAACAAGGCGCTGGCTGCAATCAGCGACGTCACAGGCGTGCAGGAAGCGCGGCGGCAGTAATCCTCCCGCGCATCACACGATACTGGGAAACCCGGTATTGACCGGGTATCATCCCGCCATGCCTCTTCTTTCCGCCAACCGTTTCAAGCATCCTGGCGCCGGCCTGCTGCGCTACCTGCACAGCTGGTGGGCCGCGCTGCACCTGGGCTCCATCGCGCTGGTGATGGTTCTTTCACCCTCGACATACGGCCAGGCGCAGCGCCGCGCCACGGCGCGCTATATCTACGCCAGCACGTGGCAGGTGCTGCCCTGGTTTACCATGCTCACGGCGGTGCTGGCGCTGGTCATCATCCGCATCGTGGTCGTTACCGCGGCCAGCTACGGCCTGTCGCGCTACGCGCTGGAGATGGTGGTGCGCGTGCTGGTGCTCGAACTGATTCCCCTATCGGCCGCGCTCTTCGTCGCACTGCGCGCCAGCATGGCGTTCGACGCGTCGGCTTTTGCAGGCGCTGCCGGCAGCAGGCTGCGCCAGCTGCGGATCGACATCGCGCCCCTGGTGATTTCGCACGCGTTCGCGGTCCTGTCCCTGGCCATGGTCACCAGCTGCACGGTGCTGCTGCTGGCCTATGTCAACCTGTACGGGCTGTCGCCGTGGGGGCTGCCGGCTTACACGCGCACCGTCGGCCGGGTCTTCGATCCGGTGGTGACGATGGGCTTCCTGCTGAAAACGATGCTGCTCGGGATGGCCGTCGCAGTGATCCCGAGCGCCGCCATGCTCGACCTGCAGCGCGGCCCGG
>Ga0265798_10010258_pt1 | contig 11582 bp, 11 predicted proteins | sample P3T30metagenome_FD_192430 | JGI IMG/M metagenome (GOLD analysis project Ga0265798, IMG submission 192430) | Plant litter microbial communities from East Loma Ridge, Irvine, California - P3 T30 | ecosystem: Environmental > Terrestrial > Plant litter > Unclassified | place: USA: California... | reverse complement strand
CAGGTTTGCTAAAAATTGCAAAAACCGACGAGCCGCTACCACTCATTAAAGCGAATGTTGCGCCTGCATCGTATAAACTGGTTTTTATTTGATGAATTTGGGGATACTTTGCGAAAACCGATGGCTCGAAATCGTTGATAACCTTATTTTTCCATGTTGTTGGCGACAAATGTATGATTTCTTTTATCGATTGCAAAGGCTTTTGAGGTTTTACAAGTGCGTATGCATCAGCAGTGCTAACGTGCACAGGTGGTTTAACTAAAACTTTAAACCAGAATGACAGGTCGACATCACTCTTTTCGAACTCATCTCCTTTATTAAATGCATAAACAGGTTTATTCTCAATAAAAAAAGCACAATCTGCACCCAGCTGCCGGGCATAGTTTTGCATTGTTTCTACAGATAAGCCGAGGTTGAATTTGCTGTTTAACAACTTAATTAAGAAAGCACAATCGGCAGAACCTCCGCCCAAGCCCGCTCCTACAGGGATATTTTTCAGTAAATCTATCTGCTGCGCAGGAATATCAAAATCTTTTTTAATTAAGTTATATGCTTTTAAACACAAGTTGTCGTCTGGATTTCCGGGAACAGCGATACCGTGGATTTTGCATGAAGTAAAAGCCGCGTCGGTAATTTCGACCGAATCTTTAATATTAACCGGATAAAAGATAGTTTCCAGGTTGTGGTAACCATCTTCGCGTTTTTCTGTAATGTTTAAGCCAAGATTAATTTTTGCGTTTGGAAAGGATAACATCTCTTTAGTATTAATTAGGAGCGACTATCAGGACTTTTTTGCAATCGAGACATCACTGCGCAAACATACAAAAGTCAGGCTTGTTTAAAAATCAGTTAATGTATAAAACTAAAAGATTCCGTGATGGAGATTTTTCACATATTTGTAGTTAATTAATTTTTTAATTTGAAAGTTCCGATGGGTTCGGGATTAATGGGTATATGAAACAATATTTAGATTTAATGCAGCATGTGCTGGATAATGGCACACAAAAGCACGACCGTACAGGAACAGGAACGATTAGCGTTTTTGGCTATCAAATGCGATTTAACCTGCAGGAGGGCTTCCCGATGGTAACCACCAAGAAGCTGCACTTGAAATCTATAATTCATGAATTAATCTGGTTTTTAACCGGCGATACAAACATCAAGTACCTCAAAGATAATGGTGTAAGAATTTGGGATGAGTGGGCAGATGTAGATGGAAATTTAGGGCCGGTTTACGGTTCGCAGTGGAGGAGCTGGCCAACACCAGACGGGCAGCACATCGATCAGATTACAAATACCATCAATACCATAAAAAATAATCCAGATTCGCGTAGAATTATTGTTTCGGCATGGAACGTTGCAGAGATTGAAAACATGGCGTTGCCACCTTGCCATGCGTTTTTTCAATTCTATGTTGCCGATGGAAAATTAAGTTGTCAGCTATATCAACGCAGTGCTGACATTTTTTTAGGCGTGCCATTTAATATAGCATCTTATGCATTATTAACGATGATGGTTGCACAGGTTTGTGGTTTAGAAGCGGGCGATTTTGTACATACTCTCGGAGATGCACATTTGTATAACAACCACATAGAACAGGCTAATTTGCAGTTAAGCAGAGATCCGAAACCACTTCCAACCATGAAGATCAATCCTGATGTAAAAAGCATTTTCGATTTCAAATTTGAAGACTTTACGTTGGAGAACTACGAGGCACATCCACATATTAAAGGAATAGTTGCGGTTTAAATAATAATAATCTGCTAAGGTGATTATATGGAGATTGGAAAAATAAGCATACTTAGTTAAAATCGAAAAAGGTATATTTGTATATGGAAACATTCGTGATAAGCGTACCAGAACAAAAAAGCAGTTTGGTTAAACAATTACTTAAAGAATTGGGTGTAGTTATCAACATGGAAAATGCCAAAGTTCCTAATAAGAAGACTTTAAGTTCGATGAAAAAGACCAGCAAAGGCGAGGATTTGACTAAAACAACAAGTCATTCAGATTTAATGAAGAAATTAAACTCATAGTGAATGTACAGCGTTTCTTTTTCCAATCAATTTAAAAGGGATTATAAACGCTGTGTAAAACGCAACTATGATATTGCTGCACTCGAGATTGTTTTGCAAACATTAAGAGAAACTGGCGCATTGCCTTCGAAATACAAACCTCATCTTCTAATAGGTAACTATTCTGGGTTTTGGGAATGTCATATCAAAAATGATTGGCTATTAATTTGGTTCCAAATTGAGAACACAAAAGAAATCTATCTTGACAGACTTGGAACGCATTCAGATTTATTTTAATTTTAAAGTACATAATGACCATTGCTATCGCAGTTGCCGTGGGCGAGAACTTCGCTATCGGAAAAAATAATCAGCTTTTGTGGCACATGCCAGCTGATTTAAAGTTTTTTAAACAAACCACTTCTGGTCACACCGTGGTAATGGGCCGCAAGACGTTCGACTCTGTTGGCAAGCCCCTACCGAACCGCCGGAACATTGTGATTACAAGGGACAGCAACTTAAAAATTGATGGCGTTGAAGTTGTAACCAGTTTGGAAGAGGCTATAGAAATAACCAAAAACGAAGAGAAGCCTGTTTTTATAGTTGGTGGTGCCGAGATTTATCGTCAGGCTTTACCGAAAACCGATACCTTATATTTAACTACAATCCACCACACTTTCGATGCTGACACTTTCTTTCCTGAAATTGATAGAAGCGAATGGGACACGATAAGTTCGGAAACTCACAAAGCGGATGAAAAAAACAAGTATGATTATACTTTTGAGGTGCTTAAAAGAAAATAATTAGGAATTCTTTATTGCGAGGCACGAAGCAATCTTAATGCGCTCGCTATTGAGATTTATTTTAAGAATCGTTAAAGACCACGAACCGCACTATCAAGATGGCTTCGTGTCTCGAAAGGACTACAGCCAAAAATTAGAACTGGATATTAGAGCGGAATTGATATTCTGTAGTTGCCACCTAAACCCGATATTCGTGGAAAGTCACCGATTTTTCGTCGGTGCTTGGAACATTAGCGGGACCGAACCAAAGCTAAGCGCTACTGCAATTGCTTTCCAAATAAATTTCACCTTCCAAATTAAATGCTTACGCGGGTTCTGCTAAACAAAAGTTACTTTGTTGCCCGGTAAAAATTAATCTTAATAAATTATCAATTAAGGGGTTCTATAATTTAAAAATTTAATTAGATTTGCCGACTTGTTAAAAAACAGCGAAAGACAAATTATTTTAAACAAACAATGCAAGGAAAAGGTTTTATTAAGTTTATAGCGATAGTATTGGCTATCGTTTGTGCGTATGCACTTTCTTTCACTTTGGTAGCATCCAAGGTAGAGAAAGACGCAAAAAACTATGCGAAAGGTGATTTAGCCAAAGAAAAGGCTTATTTAGATTCGATGAGCACTGAGAAAGTATACCCTGTTTTGGGTTTCACTTATCAGTCTGTTAAATCGAAAGAGATCAATTTAGGCCTCGATTTAAAAGGTGGTATAAACGTAACGATGGAAATATCATTATCGGAACTGGTAAAATCATTAGCAGACAACACAAATGATGCTAATTTCAACAAAGCATTGCAAAATGCTCAAGCTCAGTTAAACGCCGGTGGTAAAGATTACATCAAATTATTTGTTGATGAATTTGAAAAATTAAGTCCGGGTGTAAAACTTGCAGATTATTTCTCAAATCAGGATAATGCATCGCAGTTAAAACCAAACGCTTCAAATAGCGAGGTTCAAAGCTTTTTATCAAAAGAAGCTGAAAGCGCTATCGACCGTTCATTTACAATCTTACGTTCGCGTATTGATGGTTTTGGCGTTGTAAGTCCGAACATGCAGAAACAACCTGGAAGTAACCGCATTTTAATTGAGATGCCGGGTATTCAGGATAAAGAACGTGTTTATAAATTATTGCAAGGTTCTGCTGAATTGCAGTTCTGGCAGGTTTATCAGGTTCAGGAAGTTGTTTCATTGCTTGAAAATATTAATAAAACTTTAGCTTCTACATTAAAAGATGCCGCTCCGGTTGCTGCTGCTAAAGATACAACTGCTGCGCCTGCTGCAGGTGGAAAACTGGCAGGTTTAGAAAAGTCTGCTACAGATACCACCAAAGGTGGAAAACTTGCTGGCTTAGGTAAAAAAGATTCTACTGCAGCTAAAGCTGAGATTGCAAAATCAAATCCTTTATTCTCTATTTTAAGTATTCCTACTTATCAGGCAGAAAACGGACAGCCTGCGTTGCGCCCGGGACCAATTGTTGGTTGGGTAGCCCAAAAAGATACTGCAAAAGTAAATTCATATTTCAAAATGCCCGAGGTTGCCGCTGCCATTCCTTCTACAATGAAGTTTATGTGGAGTGTTAAACCGATGGAAGGTTCAAAAGTGTTCGAACTTTATGCAATTAAGGTGGTAAGCGCTGATGGCAAACCAGACTTAGGTGGCGATGCTGTAAGTGATTCACGTAACGACTTTGACCAAAAAGGTAAGCCGGAAGTAACCATGTACATGACCAGCGAAGGCGCTGCGAAATGGAAAAAAATTACTGCTGAGGCTTCTGCTGATGCCCAGAATAAAAAATCTATTGCAATTGTATTAGATAATCAGGTTTACTCCGCTCCTACAGTTCAAAACGAAATTCCAAATGGTGTTTCTTCAATCTCAGGAAACTTTACACAAGAAGATACCAAAGATTTATCGAACATTTTAAAGGCGGGTAAATTACCTGCACCTGCTCGTATTGCGGGTAGCTTCGTTGTTGGTCCAACCTTAGGCGCACAGGCTATTCACGATGGTTTAATCTCTTTCGTAATTGCCTTTATCGTAATTTTAATCTTCATGGCGTTGTATTACCACCGTGCCGGTTGGGTTGCAAACTTCGCTTTATTATTAAACTTATTCTTCATCATTGGTATCTTGGTATCACTTGGTGCAGTTTTAACATTACCTGGTATTGCCGGGATTGTTTTAACCATTGGTTTATCGGTTGATGCAAACATCTTAATTTTCGAACGTGTGCGTGAAGAACTTGCGCATGGCAAAAATACTGCTGCTGCAATTAAAGAAGGTTTCAAACATGCAATGCCTTCAATCATTGACTCGAACGTTACTCTATTTATTTTAGGTGCTATTCTTTATGTGTTTGGCAGTGGCCCGGTTCAGGGTTTCGCAACCACATTATGTATTGGTATCCTTTCGTCATTGTTTGCTGCTGTTGCAATTTCAAGAGTTGTATTCGATTCATTGCTAAACCGTAAAGTTGAGGTAAGTTTCGACAATAACTTTACCCGTAACGCATTCAAGAATCTAGCTTTTAATTTTGTTGGCCGCCGTAAAATTTACTATGTAATCTCAACAGTTATTATTGTTGCAGGTATTGGTATGTACTTTAAAAATGGTGGTTTAAATTTAGGTGTAGATTTTAAAGGAGGTAGAACTTACCTTGTACACTTCGATAAAGCGGTAAATACCGAAGATTTAAAAACAAAGTTAAACCCTGTTTTCGGAAACGAAACCCCTGAAGTTAAAACTGCTGGTGAAGATAGCCAGGTTAAAATTACCACTACCTTCCACATTGAAGACCAAGACCCTAAGACGGATAAAGTTGTAGAAGACGCATTAACTAAAGGTTTATCAGGCTCGAAATACGAAATTGTAAGCTCGCAAAAAGTAACGCCTATCATTGCAAGTGATATCGTGAACGGCGCATTCTACGCGGTATTGATTTCGTGTTTGTTCATGTTCATTTATATCGTTATCCGTTTCAAGAAATGGCAATACGGTTTGGGTGCGGTTATCGCATTATTCCATGATGTTTTAATGGTACTTTCTTTCTATACAATTTTAGATGGTGTAATGCCATTCTCATTGGAAATTGGTCAGGATTTTATTGCAGCGATTTTAACTGTAATGGGTTACACCATGACAGAAACCGTTGTTGTGTTCGACCGTATACGTGAGAAACTGAAAGAAGCCGGTAAAGATGATTTACATGGCGAAGAGCGTAACAACTTAATTAACTTCGCATTGAACAGTACCTTAAGTCGTACCATTCTAACATCGTTAACAGTGTTCTTCGTGTTATTGGTAATCTTCATCTTTGGTGGCGATAGCATCCGCGGATTTATCTTTGCATTGCTTATTGGTCGTATCATTGGTACGTATTCATCGTTGTGTATCTCTACGCCTATCGTAATAGATTTGGGTAGTTCTGCAGAGAAGAAAAAGTAAAATTTAAGTTCTTTAAATATTTTAAACGCCTTCCCGATTTTACGGGAAGGCGTTTTTTTTTGCTCGTGATATGAGCTAAAAAGCGGATGGTTTTTGATGGGCGTTGTTTGGCTAAAGACATGGGCAATACTTTACCCATATTTTTTAATCACTTTCCGATTCTTTACCCAGCGGGCAAATGTGACAGTTACTGCCATCAATTATCCATCGAAAAATGTCACTAAGACTCGAATACGGGCAGCCAATCCGCAAACGGGAAAGCTTGAAAAAATCCTTTGGTCATGTAAAAGTTATAATAACGTACATGTAGACCTACTAAGGTTTTAGCCGTCGTTTTTAAACCTTTTGGCTATCTTTTTGTTAGATTAATATCAGATAAACCAATAAAAAATGGATTTACAACTTCCTAAAAGCGAATACCCAAGAGTAGTTATAGTTGGCGGCGGATTTGGCGGGATTGAGTTAGCTAAACGATTGAAAAACAAGCCTTTTCAGGTGGTAATGTTAGATAAACATAACTACCATACCTTTCAGCCATTACTATACCAGGTAGCTACTGGCGGTTTAGAAGCCGATTCAATTGCTTTCCCACTGCGTAAAATTTTTAAAGGACAGGATAATTTAGTTTTCAGGGTCACCAAAGTTACAGAAGTAAATGCTGCAGAAAATTGCCTGATTACTGATATCGGCAAGGTGAGTTACGACTACTTAGTAATAGCGACCGGTTCAACCAGTAACTTTTTTGGGAATAAGGAGATTGAGGCGAATTCTATGCCAATGAAATAAATTCCCGAAGCTTTGGATTTGAGAAGTCTAATTCTGCAGAATTTTGAAAAATCACTTATCGAAAAGGACCCCGATAAAAAAAATGCCCTGTTGAACTTTGTTGTGGTTGGTGGTGGCCCAACCGGGGTAGAAACTGCCGGAGCGATTTCTGAGCTTAAGAAACACGTTATACCGAACGATTATCCCGAAATGGATTTAAGCAAGGTAAACATATATTTAATCGAAAATTCTCCGGAACTTTTAGGCCCGATGTCTCCTCAGGCACAGCAAAAATCTAAAGAGTTTTTACTTAAGATGGGTGTTCAGGTCATGAATGAAACAAGAGTTCTCGGTTATGACGGCCTTACCCTATCACTGCAAGATAAGGCGCCAATTTTGAGCTCGACCGTGATTTGGAGTGCCGGTGTAAAAGGAGAAGTGTTAGCGGGCTTAGATAAAGCGGAGGTTGTGCGTGGTGGAAGGTTAAAAACCGACACGCAGAATTTAGTGGCTGGTTACCAAAACATATATGCAATTGGCGATGTTGCGGCAATAATTAATGAAGAAACGCCAAACGGACATCCCGGAGTGGCTCCTGCGGCTATTCAGCAAGGACATCATTTAGCCAAAAATCTAATAAACCTTATAAACAATAAACCATTAGAGAAATTTAAGTATTTCGACAAAGGTTCTATGGCGACCGTCGGCAGAAACAAAGCAGTTGTAGATATCGGCAAAATCCATTTTCAGGGAATTTTTGCCTGGTTTACCTGGATGTTTGTACACTTAATGACCTTGGTTGGTTTCCGTAATAAGATTATCGTGTTCATTAACTGGCTTTGGAGCTACTTTAGCTACGACAGAGGAACGCGTTTAATCATCAGAACGTTCGCAAAAGACAGAAGCGTTGATTATCGTGCAGAAGTGCCAAGCGTGAAGGAAGTTCATTAGTCGTTGTTCGTTGTTCGTTGTTCGTTGTTCGTTGTTCGTTAAGGGAAAGTTCAAGCTTATACAAATGTTTCGGGCACGGCTCTTTCTTTTGCGAAAAACTTTACGCACTTTCGGCTAACTAACCAGAAAGCATGAGCCTAAAAAAATTTAAATTAGTAGAATGTCCGCGTGATGCCATGCAAGGTTTACATGATTTCATTCCAACTGAATTGAAAGCGGAATACTTGAATTTATTACTGCAAGTTGGTTTTGACACACTTGATTTTGGAAGTTTTGTTTCACCGAAAGCGATTCCGCAGATGGCAGATACAGTGGAAGTATTAAACAAATTAAATTTAAGCAATACGTCTACTAAACTCCTCGCAATCGTGGCAAATTTGCGGGGTGTAGAAGATGCGGTTAAGCACGAACAAATCAGTTATCTGGGTTTCCCTTTTTCCATATCAGAAACCTTTCAGCAGCGCAACACCAATTCGAGCATAGCACAATCTTTAAACACGGTTGAAGACATGTTATCACATTGTGCCAAAAACAATAAAACTGCTGTTATTTACCTTTCAATGGGCTTTGGAAACGCATATGGCGATGAATGGAATTATGAAATTGTAGAGCAATGGGCCGATATCCTGGTACAAAAAGGTGTTAGTATACTTTCTCTTGCTGATACAGTAGGCGTTTCGACACCTGAAACAATCGCCAACATTTTGCCAAAGCTGATTACAAAATTTAGCGAAACCGAAATCGGTGTTCATTTGCACTCCACCCCTGCCCAGCGCCCGGAGAAAATCGAAGCGTTATATCTTGCCGGCGTTACGCGGATAGACTCTGCATTGAAAGGCTTTGGCGGATGCCCGATGGCTGCAGATGATTTAACGGGAAATATTGCTACTGAAGACGTTATTAGCTATCTAAACTCCAAAGACGCCGCACTGAATTTTAATATGGAGAAGTGGGATGAAGCGATGCATTTATCCGGCCAAATATTCGGATAAATAAATCATCGACCTTTGTCATTGAGGTACGAAGTGATCTTCAGCCTAGAATGGATATTAACTTTAAAGATATTTTATCCGGGTTTTAACAGCCATCACTGACTGCCTGCGATTGTATAGTGCTTTTTATTGATGCACTCCTCGCCAATGACGAGGAGACTTAAGTTGTTGTGGCAGAATTTTAACGCTCAAGTTTACATGTGTACACTTGTGGTAAATATCTATTGCATGAAGATTGCTTCGTGCCTGGCAATTACTGTAAAATCAGATTAAACCTTTTTAACCATTTTAAAATGCTGAATTCCTGCTTCTTCAAATTGCTCACCTTCGGCTACGAAACCAAATTTGGCGTATAAACTCATGGCATCAAGCTGAGAATTCAAATAGATATAATGTGCGTCTTCAGGTAAATCGGAAAGTGCTTCTGCAATTAAAGCACGACCAACACCCTGGCCTCTAAACTCTTTGAGCACGGCAAATCGTTCAAGCTTGTAGCCTAAATCCGTTTTACGCCACCTGCACGCACCACATGGTTGTCCGTTTTGCTTAGCCAAAAAATGCACCGATTCATCTTCATGTTCCCACTCCAATTCCGGTGGACAATTTTGTTCATCAACAAATACAATTTTACGTATAGCAAATACCTTATCTAAATCTTCAGGATGGTTAACTTTTTGAACTAGCAAACTCATTGTTTATGGCTTTTAAAATGTTTATTATTTTTCAACTTTATCTCATTCAGTTCTTTCGCAACATCTATCGAATGCGAACAATGAATATCGGCCTCTTTTTTTGCAAGAGTAGCAATTGTAACGTAAAATTTATGCAACTGATCTAACTCTCTTTCACTTAAATCTTCTATATCAACCATACGGTTGCTTGCGCCCTGTTGCGCCGCAATTAATTCGTTCAGTTTCAATTGTATGGCCTTCCCATCTTTATTTTGTGCTTTCTGAATCAGGAAAACCATTAAAAAAGTGATAATTGTTGTTCCAGTATTAATGACCAACTGCCAGGTTTCAGAATAGTGGAAAACAGGCCCGGTAACGGCCCAGATAATTACAATTGCTGTGGCAGAAATAAAAGCAACAGAACTGCCTGTAAACTTTGTTGCAGCATTGGCAAACTTCTCAAAAAAATTGTTTTTTTTGGAATCAGTACTCGATTTTGTCATCACATTTCGTTTGCTTAAATATAGCATTAAACAAACGAAAGCGCCATAAGTTTTACAACCTATAGCGCTTTAAATTTATTCTCAACATAATCGTTTTCTGATGCCTAATCGCAACCTAAAACGGATTGTATTTACAGTTTTTCGTTAGCGTTAATGCAATTTAAATCTTCGAAAGCTGTTGTTAAGCGCTTAACGAAAGTCTCCTCGCCTTTACGTAACCAAACACGTGGGTCGTAATATTTCTTGTTAGGTTTATCTTCGCCATCCGGGTTACCAATCTGGCCCTGAAGGAAGGCTTCATTCTTTTTGTAATATTCCAAAATACCTTCCCAAAATGCCCATTGCATGTCGGTATCGATATTCATCTTAATAGCACCGTAAGAAATTGCTTCCCTTATTTCTTCCTGAGATGAACCAGAGCCACCGTGAAAAACGAAATTGATTGGTTTCTCGGCAGTTAAATTAAATTTCTCTTTAACAAAATCCTGAGAATTTTTCAAAATTACCGGTTGCAATTTCACATTACCTGGCTTGTATACACCATGTACATTACCAAATGCAGCCGCAACCGTAAAACGTGGAGAAACTTTACTCAGTTCTTCATAAGCATAAGCAACTTCACTTGGCTGGGTATATAATTTAGAGCTGTCCACATCGCTGTTATCCACGCCATCTTCCTCACCACCTGTAACACCAAGCTCAATTTCAATAGTCATGTTCATTTTTGCCATGCGGGCAAAATATTTAGCAGAAATTTCCATGTTTTCCTCAATAGGCTCCTCTGAAAGGTCGAGCATGTGTGATGAAAATAACGGTTTTCCGGTTTCAGCAAAGAATTTTTCACCGTGGTCTAAAAGGCCATCAATCCAAGGCAACAATTTTTTAGCGGCGTGGTCGGTATGTAAAACCACTGCAACACCATAATGTTCTGCCAATAAATGCACATGTTTAGCCGCCGATACAGCACCTAAAATGCACGCCTGTAATTTCTCATTATCCAAAGATTTACCCGCATAAAATTGCGCACCTCCATTAGATAACTGAATCATAACTGGCGAATTCACTGCCTTGGCAGTTTCCAATACCGCATTAACCGTATTTGTACCGGTTACGTTCACAGCTGGTAATGCAAACTGATGTTTTTTAGCCTGCTCAAACAATTCTTGAACGGCATCTCCGTAAATTACGCCTTTGTAGCCTTTTAAACTCATCTCTTGTTAATTTTATTAAGTCCGAAGTTATAAAAAAAAATAACATTTTAAGCTTTTGTAACAACAGAATTATTTGCCTAACAACCAAATAAGGCCTGTTTAGTGTAAAAAAGACATTATGCTTAGTGTAAGAAAGACACATTATCAAAAAATCGAAATTTGCATTATCACTTTTTAAACGCTGCAGACCAATAAAGCCACTTAGGCAATTGAAACCTGAGATTTGACTATTC
>Ga0265798_10010257_pt1 | contig 11582 bp, 16 predicted proteins | sample P3T30metagenome_FD_192430 | JGI IMG/M metagenome (GOLD analysis project Ga0265798, IMG submission 192430) | Plant litter microbial communities from East Loma Ridge, Irvine, California - P3 T30 | ecosystem: Environmental > Terrestrial > Plant litter > Unclassified | place: USA: California... | reverse complement strand
CAAGAACGGAATGGCCATCGGAGAACGAGGGAATGAAGCTCTATCTACGGATGTAGTCAAGATCTTGAAGTCGCAAGATGCTGGTTATGTCAGAATTTGTATCGCCAAGGATGAAAAGGTAAGCTGTGGAGACTTCCGAGTCTGGATGAGCTGACAAGGTAGAGAATCGATAGATTGAGACGCGAATTGGAGGCTTCTTCCCCAACTGGATCTGGGAAAGAAGGGGACTGGGATGCCGCCGCTGAATTGGCCGAGGTTGAGAAGCTGGCTGAGATGGGAATTGTCCTCAAGCCAAGAGATGAGGGTTCGAACTCGAGAAAGGGCAAAGGAAAGGCAGTACCCTCCGGGCACGTTATCTTTGTCGACGGAAGGGAGGAGTGTGAGTCTGCTCAACCCAGACAATGACAATGCTGATTTGCAGTCGAGCAATGGGAAGATGTCAACACCATTGCAGCAACAGAGGTCGCAGCAAATGAAGAAGTAGTCGATCTAGGATGGGCTGAACCGAAAGCTTCCGGATCAAAGACCAAGAAAACGATTGCCACCCCCACTGAGAATTCGGAGGAAACAGACCGTTCACACCGCATGGACTTGCTCACGGAGCTATCAGCTCTCCTCGGCCGGGTCAAGCAGCTCCGTCTGGCCGCGTCTAAGTTGGAGACAACAAAGGGTATGATGGGCAAAGGAGCCCCAAGGAAAGTAAGGGAGAATGGATGGGTAGAGGACGAGAATGTCCCCGAGGACCGGAATGGGGATAAGAAGAGATGGGAGGGAAAGATGTGGAAATGGAAGTTGGAGAGGAAGCGTTGAGAATCTGCCAGTGCGTTTCCTTGTTGTATTGGTTCCCTTCATGAACATCTATCAGCCTATCTCTTGGGTGATCCCCGAAGTCTCAAGTCATCGCCCAGTCTCGGTCTGGGGGCACCTTCCCTGTTCGGGATTCGTTGATGGGAAGATGAGAATGTGATCGAGGGCTTAACCAAACCTTATTGGGGCAACTATCCGGGTGACTTCGTCGGACATGATAGGCTTCGCGACCTCCTTTGGCGACTCGATCGCCGGGGTGGTCGATCTTCCGTTGAGGATACCCCACTGAGCCGACGTGAAGCCAACAGCCGGATGGCGCTAATAGGTATATATAGTGGCGACTCATTGGACTAATCGAATACTCTGCTGAAACTCTGACAACTTAAACCTCTTGCACGCACTCCACAATGATTGAAAGTGCACCACAAGAAGTCCGACACATGGACCACGACCACCGTGGAGCTCCTTCTATGGGTCTCACTTCCCCTGGGCAGTCGACCCGTCGCAATCCTGTCCGAACCACTCCGCGACAACGATTATATCGATCCGACAGCTTACTGTCTAAGCACTCATTCCAAGGGGACATCACGCTTGTTCGTCTGCCAGCATATCAACCAGAATATCCTGTCACGCCGCCTCTATCTCGACAGGGCTCTTTACATGACATGACCCAAGTTGATCAATTCCCGGCTCATCCATCTGAATATCATCCTAACACTAGATACAATTCAGAGTTTGGTGATAGCTCGGTCATGCTCACTCCACCCTCTAGTCCAGAGGTGCCAAAAGGTCGTAAACAGAGCAAGCGTGATAGTCCATCACACCGACAAACAAGCGACAGTCATTACGTCCCCGAACCAGACGACCACGACTTTGGGGATGACATACAAGTGCTCACGTCCAGTATTGGACGAGCTGGCCAATTAGAATGGCATGACCAACATCACAGACTTACCGACGCCGAAGGGAATATCATCCAGTGTGAACCAATATGGGCGGAGCCGTCATACGATCGAAGACTGGAGTTTGGTTCACAATACCATCGGAAGGTTGTAACTGATGATATGCCTTCGCTGGACGATCATGAAGATCAATTTCACTTCCATCGCGGATATAATACTGGAGACAAAGAAGACGATCGCCCCATCGCGAGGCAAAGCTCTCCTCTCCGTCTTCTCAGGCGTGACTACAGCAGCGGCCGGGTGGCGAGGCAATCGATGCACCCATCTAGCCACGGACATCTTGGGGATTCAAGGCATCCGTATTACACAGACGACGATGACTATTCCGCAAAGGAAGCTACCGACTCTACCAGACATTACGGCGAGACGAGTGGTCGTGAGCCTGCTAGGTCTGTACGAGCTATAGCATCCCGTCCAAATCAACTGTACCATCAAGACGTCTCCCCTGGTCAATTGGTGTCGTCACTTTGCTCCCGAGCCTCCGCTCTCCCCCGTCAAGACCGATACCGAGACACTCAAGCTCACAACAGGAGCCCTGAGGAGTCAAAGCAGGAAATTGTTCGATCAAAGAGACGAGGGAATGCATCCGGCGAAGTCAGAGGGATGACGAGAGACCGATCACTTAGCCGTCTTGAACGAGACCCTCAACGACATCGATCCCGGTCTCGATCCATATCGACCGACTCCTCGAGCCAAGACTCTTGTCGGTCGCGCTCCCGGGATCGACGTGATTCTGTCGAGTCAGTTACCCCTCGCAGGTCCAGCTCACCGGACGTGACTCTGATTCTAATTGCGAAACCCAAACCTAAAACCAATCTTTCCAAGTCAGGCTACAGTAAGGGTGGTAGGAGTCGAGCGGGATTTGATCAAGATCTCCTCAATCGACAGACCTACGCGCCTGGAACTCTGGTTGCTAAGCAGAACGAGCGAACGCTGCTCAGTCAACTTCGAGAGTTGGTGAAGGACCTGGAGGAAACCCGATCTTCTCAAGAGAGGAGCGAAGATTACAATTTTGGGTGATATGGGCAGATGATCTTGTACAATATGTCGACTATGTGTAGATCTGTGCAACGTGGACATGTTAATGTGGTATATTATGTGTAGTCGCAATGATGATAGACCGTCGATGCCGATTAAGCTACTGGCGGGCGACGTCTTTCATACTCGCCTGTATAGACGAGGGAATTTACCTTGTAGCCGCCCGTGGAGCTGAGAGCGCCAAAGCCCATCAGAACGGATTTCTGCTGATGCGGTCTAGCCGACTATACAGTACCATGTCTAAATTACAGTATCTGTTGACCAGACGTATAGCGCTACAAATGGTCGAAGCAACAATAATTTCATGTTTACAAGTAGGAAAGCAATCGGACCATACGTGTATACATACTGTACTGTACATTCAGTGTTAAGCCATCTCGTGCAGACGATGAGCATCGTCGCTTTGATGGTGTCCTGATCAATCTGACTCCTACTGGATACCATATTCGCTGTCTGCATATCGCCGCCTTCTGGGGGCATGTGGTCTTTCACTATACATCGACGGTCGATGTCCACGAGGCTCTGAAGGTCCTCGTTGAGTGCTGCCGTGAATAGATCCGTGGGGATGAGAGGGTGCAAAGTCTTCCTCTGGTGGCCCATGTGTCGAATCTACTCGATTTCGACTGGAATAGCCACTGCTGGAATAGCCACTGCGCTGTGAACCTGCGAGAGAAGGGTGTGGCTCTCGACCCGCACCATCGTAGGGAAGACTTTCATAGCCATAGGAGCTCCAAGTTGCTGATCTCGCGGGGGATGCTCCGCGATTATGTGACCCATCATCGATGCATCTTTGCTGGCGAGGATCGTCTTCTGTTCGATTGGAGCCCTGGAAAGAACCGGCGACTCGTCGGGCAGCGTATCGATCGACATCAAGGGGGTTGGATGAGGCTTGCGGGCCGGTCCGTGTCCGGTCCATGACTTCTTCAATGATTCGTTCTGTTGCTATCACCACAGCCCCCCGGGCCTCGATATATCTCGTGGGTTCGACGTAGCGCAGCGCGGCTTTTTTGAGTGGTCCTAATGTATGGCGCATCTCGTCTCTCATGGCCTCCTCGTCCGGATTGAATGCAGAGCCCCACGGATCGGCGGGATATCTCTCCACTGTATGACGCTTGGCGGATTCCAGGTCCATTCCGTGTCCTCCCGACATGAAACCGCTCCTGCGACTTCCCGATCTCTCTGAGAGACTTGCATTGTCCATAATCCTCGTAAGCTCGTGCGAGGAGGGCCCTCTGTCCGGGCCTTGTGGAGAGGAGGCGCGTCGGCTTTCGGTGTCCCATAGTCGCGGGTCAAAGCCGGGTGTGGTGAACGCCTGAGGAGAATTGTGATCAGGTGAAGGCAGTCGGTCAAAAGGTTCCATAAAACGATCAACTTGATGGCTGCTAGATCTGAAGCTCCCGGGACCCCGTGGAACCGGAACCGAGCCGGGGGGTGGCCGAGGACGTCGAGCTGTCGATACGCTTTTGTGTGACCTGACACTCTGTGGTTGGGGGGGATCGTAAACCCTGTTTAGACGAGCCGTAGACGCCTGTGAGCTTTCATCAACCGGTCCAATCGTCTTGGCACTGGCGTGGGATGACTGGCTGGGAATTGAGGAAACGTGACGGGAATGGGTTTTGGAGTATCTCTGACTACTCTCCGCTCTCCTCCTCTCATCGAACAGCTCTTGCCGTGCAGTCTCGGGATCCACGGGCCAGCCCTGGCTATCTTTGGGCCCAGTTGAATATCGTACAAAGGTTTGATTGTGATCGTAGCCTGGGTGGCTGGAAGTCCGCGAGCTCTGATATCTGGGGTCGTATGGCATCGGAAATGTGTATCGCTTTTGGTAATCGTAACGAAGTGTGATGAGTGCCGCATCAGTGAGAGCCCCTATATATACCTCTGTCCGAGGGGGTCAGTGGAGCTGTCAATGGATTAAGATATCTACGAGTCAGCCGTGAGATGAAAGGACGATTAGCTTCGTGTAAGAGACTGGCATCGATTAAAGGATATGCACATCAGGGGTGAGGCTTAAGGGCTTGTTGAGGAGACGGGTTGGAGCAACAAGGCTTTGTCACAATGGATCTTGTAGCCTATTGTGTCCTTGAGTCGATCCGTCCAGCAACCCGAGGGAGCTTCGATCAAGGGATTGCCAACACCATGATCAATCATTCGGCCCTCCTACCTGGACTGCAAAATGAAAGGATATTCAATTATTTCTATTTCATCACATCAAAGGGAATCCATCCTTTCTTCACCTTGGCTCCAAAGCGAACGAGGCGGTGCACGTACGTTCGTAAGTATTCAAGTACCGCTCCTCTGGTCGATCGTTCGATAGAAATGGGTGTTGATGTTACATTATTACTTTGGGGTGATATATTACAACTGTCCAGTCTCGATATTGATGGTAATTGGGTGTTCCACTATGAGTGGGTGCCATTTGCGATTGGTTGCTCGTTTGCTGCCTTGCTCGGTGTTTCATCCTTCATTTCCTCGTGCTTGATAGTTCCATTCTCCCTAGGCCCGTTGATCTCAGTCTCATCCGTTGCGCCATGTGAACGAATAGGTTGATGGCGGCGGGGCGGTAATGGAACAGACGGAAATTCGGTAACGATAGAGTCTTCTAGCTGCCTTCTGAAGCTCTGCAAATCAGCAAGAGCCTTTCCCACATGTTCGTTTGGCATACTTCAAGACCAAGAGCTCGTCCTAGCGAATATTGATTTTCTCCTGTTGCTCTACTGATGGCTGATCTGGTGTACATGTGTGGATTACGGTAGTTATCGATATACCTATCATATCAGTGGCTTGAGCTGGAGGTCTCACTCCATCACTCACTCGACGACCTGCTGGGGCACTGTGTCCTGCAGTTTCCCGGCCATCTCACTGAGCTGGATCAAACCTCTGTTGACCTCTTGCCTGACCATCAGCTTCGTCAGACTCGCAGACAGGATAGCTCACATGTACATAGGCACCCTATCCTCCTGGCCAGCTGCTACATCTCCAGCACATACTTCCAGCTCATACAGATCTTGCGAGATTTTGAGTAATGTCCTCTCTATATCGGCCCTTAGCTTGAACTCCTCATCTTCAGCGGCTGTCGATTGTGGAGGAGCCAAAGGCGACTGCATCATAGAGTTCGGCGTCGCTGCTGGCGACAGATAGGCTTGCGATACCGACATATGCGGTCCATGAACCTAATAGGGAGGATGAGAAGTTGATTGAGAACGGGTAAATCCGAGGTTACAAAGTGGAGGCGAGTCGATACGTCCAAGATGGTGATGACTAAGTTTCCACCTATCACCTCTAACAATGTCGGACACCGAGACCCCCACGGAGTCCAATGACGTCGATATCAGTCTGGATGGACTGAAGATGGATGACTTCGTGTTTGACAAGAAGAAGTCAGAGAAGGAACAGGCGATTATCGAGGGAGGGGATGAGGATGAGCTGGAGCGATTTAGGCGGGAATGGAAAGCTGAAGTCAAGGGCAGAAGGGGTCTGCGAGTATACGGGATACCATGGAAGGGCTCTGATGATACCGGACCACCAAAATCAGTGGAGAGAAGCGTAATCTCACCGGAGAGATCGCCCAAGAAAAGCATCACATCGCCATTCGCCGGTACTGGCAGTCTGCCAGATGAGACTCTGGTCCGATCACCTAATCAGAATGGAAAGTCGCTCGATGCTGGACCATCAAGGCCCAAGAAGCAGTATAGCGCAGTTCAGCTGTATGCTCAAGCAGTAGAGAATGAGCAAGCTGGACAGCTCAATGATGCCTTACAGCTATACAGAAAGGCTTTCAAGATCGATGGTGAGTAACGCCTCTCTCCGCACAGGATCTTGCTGATCACCAGATAATGTCGATCGTGTGTACCAGAAATCGTTGCCCAAATACGTAGCCGAAGAAGAAGAGACGGAAACTCCTACATCTACCGATATTGTTTCGGCTGCTATCCCGCAGGAGGAGCCTTATTCATTTCAGCGGCACCTACAATTTCAGCCCGATTACCAAAAGACCAAGACCACTCGCAGACGATCACCGCTATCTACCATACTTGACAAAGCATCCGTCTCGCCCGATGAAGCGAAGTTCGAGCCAGAGGAGGAAGACAAGCCTTTCCCAATCTCCCTGTTACCCCCAGAACTCCTCGAAAAGATATTTAACAACCTCGACGTCCGTGGTTTGGAGCGATTTGGTTCCATATGCTGGCGAGCTAGGCTTTTGACTTCTCAAGCGGAGATCTGGAAACGGAGAGTTCAGACTATATATCAATGGCCAATGGTGGAAAAGCAGGTCACGGCGAATGATCTTGCAGAGCGTCATGGTGGCGAATGGCGGACTACGTTCATTGAAGAGGAGCGAGTGAGAATGGATGGATGTTACATCTCGGTCTGCCATTATATTCGACCTGGATCAGGTGACGAGTGGGTAGCTGTAACCCACATGATCACCTATCATCGTTTTCTGCGCTTCTATCCCGATGGAAGTGTTATATCGTTCCTCACCACTGATCAGTGAGTCCAGCTTCTCATCGCGCTTTGTTCTTGCTTCTAAGCTGACTGATAGCCCGTCATCCGTCGTCCCGGTCCTCCGGCCGTCTCTCCGCTCGAAAGGGCTGCATTTCGGCCGATGGCGAGTGGAGAAAGGCAAAGTATACCTATCAGAATTACTCGAGCCTGGGATACGGACGCCAAAGTATGAATTCGAGATGGAGCTCAACCTCAAGGAGACTCAACGCGGACGGTGGAACAAGCTGGATATACACACATACAGCTCTATCAATCTCGCAACTGATGAGGTCTTGGGCTTGAGTCTGAAGCACCAGAAACCATTCTACTTTTCCAAGTAAGTCCACACAATCTCCACCTGAACGTCAGCTGACATTGATCAGAGTTAAATCATATCATCCTGCATTGTAGTTCATATTTATACACATTCATTACGACACTATCCTATATGTACAACCTGAAAATCAAAACGCCTTCTAGATCTTGCCATGACTGAAATCTCGGACGACCTTCTTGAACCAGCCACCCTTTCTCTCTGCGAAACCTGATCGATTGTGCTCAAAATGACTCTCATCCGTTGGCGTAACCGGCTCAAAGCACGAAATTTCCAATTCTTCTTCTTCAAGCATATAGATATCAAGCGGAGGAAGAAGCGGCATTCTGGTATCGGTCGATCGCGGCAAAGGTGGGTGGCCAAGTCCGATAGATGATCTCGGTTTGGGAGCCCGACGGGGGTGTACGAAGGGTGTCTGGATACTCATACGCGATTGAACCGGACTGGCGAGCTTCTCCACCCTGGGCTTGCGGTTGTATGGGATGGGTGGAGGTGAGTTGAGGCAGATGACCGGTAAGCCGACTTTGGGTACCAGATTCAAGACAAGAGGTGGAGGGCGATGCTTGGGTCTTCGGGGTGGATCAGGGACATACTCAGGAGACGAGAGTCCCGATGAACTCGAAGACGAATCACTGGCGAGGCGAGAAACCAGAGCTGGCGGTGTGGATGCCGGGGTGATGTCCTGGGCGAGAGCAGCAGCCGACCATGGGTGGGGAGCAGCTTGAGGTTTGGCCTGTCGCCTAGTCCTGATTTTGGGCTTGTCGAACATATCGACGAAACTATCTTCCACTCGAGTCGTTTCCTTCGCGATCTTGGGCTTGGGCGGCTGACTGAGAACACTAGTGAATGCCTTCATACCCCAAGTCTCATCATCGGAGTCGTCCGTTGGCGCGACCGAAGACGTGGCCTTCCCTCGAGGTCGAGATGCCGAAGGATCAGACATGAGCCAAGCGAACTCCTGCTCTTCCTCAATGTCGAACCACATGTGTCCATCTTCTCCCTTGTGTAGCACTGTTTTCCCGCCTCCTACATTCCTTGATTCGTCCTGTAGACGGGCTACTGGATCACTCGATTTCGAATGCGAGGTCTTGCTTGGTTTCTTGGGAACATTGCCAAAGAAAGCATTGATTTCGACCAATGTCGAATGGGGCAGGGGTCGGAAATTGTCTCGCTTTCTTCGAGCTTGCTTAGGGGGTGGAGCTGGGGGCATGGTACCGAGGAGCTTCATGGCCTTCGAAGGCGCTCGAGTAGGAGTGACGGGCGAGCCAGGTACTTTGCGACGCGGTCTGACGGGTGTGATCGGTGTGAGTGGCGTGGAAGACTTTCGTCGTCTTGGCGAAAGGGGAGTATCCGGAGGGGATTGACCGGGTTTGACCTGATCATTGACGCCCAGAGCTAGATGAATTTCTGATCGGCCAGAAACAGAGGGGTTACGTTGTAGATCGAGAGCCATGAACATGTCGGATATAGATTGGTGGGGGTCCAGTCTGATCTGGGGAGGGGTATGAGATTCGGATGAGCGAAATGAGGTAGGCGAAGATGGGACGGAAACGGTAGATGTCCTGGCAGGAGCTGTTGATCAGCCAAGTCGAATAACATGCCCAAAAGCGGGCTTACCGGTTGATGAGACGGGTTTCTTCCTGACCTGCAGAGGTCTTGTATGCCCTCGGACCCCTTCGACATAAAGCGAGTTGAAGAATTCGGTCGATTGCGATGGCGCTCTCCTGGGTACGTTCATATCCGGATCAACAGGCGAAATTGGCTCTGGCAGTGGTGTGAGTAAGATTTCAGACATCATGTGAGATAAAGTGAATAGGACAGGCAAAACGGTGGAAGAGCTCATATATACTCGTTTCTTGGATTTGAATCTGAGCTTATTGTCCTCTTGAACACGCAACGCCGTCAATAAGCCACCGATGGCATTGTTTCACCTGCTATGACGTTCCTTGTACCTTGCACTAGTACCTTGTCTTTGAACCACCTTGTTCTTGGTTGACTACAAAAGGACAATAAAGCACTGGCATATCGACGGACAATAAGCTTTTCGGGGAGACAGGGAAGCACCGTTCGGACGAGAACACGTGGTTTAGCAGCACCGTGAGAAATCAATCTAGTCTCGTCAGGCACGTATCAGATCAACCTTGACTTTTGCCAGCATACCACCTAGGATTATCGTTGACAACCATGGCAAAGGCTGGAAGTAGTAAGCTACCTGCCCCAGCCCCAAAAGGTGGAGACAAGAGCTTCAAGGGGAAGGGAAAGCCTGACAAGGCCATCCAGAAGACCGCGGATCTGATCAAGGGAAATATCAAGGCGAAGGCTTCTGGTAAAGGGAAAGAGAAGGCGATACTGGGAGAGCTGTCAGGAAGCATCGAGCGTGAGCGACACTTTCATAAAAATCAGCTTGAGCTGACATTATAGAGCGAAGAGTGCTGCCGGGCGGCATTCAAGTTGAAAAATTCGCCGACGTGAGTGTTCTGCAACGGTCGAAGAGTCAGCGCCTGACCCTCAGGCAAGGGCTCTCGAGATTCTAGCTTTGCAGCATGCAATCAAGACCGCTGCGTGAGTACACAAGATCGTAGGGTGTGGTATCTGAGCTGATATGCCAGCGCCCTGGGCAGCACTCGAGCATTTCAGTCGTTACCCCGACACCTGCGCCGTAGGGCTGCGAGTCATAATCCGCGCCGGGTACCGAAACGTTACAGATCTCGAGCAGCAGCAGAGGTACGTTAGCTATACTCACAGATCCAAAGATCGCGATGAGCTGACGATCAGATCCGCCCAGGTAGCAATGTTGTCAAGATACACCGGAAAAGGGCGAGGATAAGGGCAAAGGGGAATATTCAAGGGGAATCAAGAACGGAACAGCTTCTCAAGCGTCAGCGTACATGGCTTCACTCAACGTGATAGTACTTGACTGATCGCTAGAGAACAAGTCATGGCTACCTACGCATGTCTGGCATGCTAAGCGATTCCACATGACGAATGTGTGGGGATATCGCCTACCTCGAACACCTACCCTCAAATCCTTCAGGACCGCGTATCGAGCGGCCAAGCATAAAGCTATCGTGAATGATATCAGTTATTATGGAACAATAGAGCTTGTGGGTACTCGCGACAACCTGGTAAAGATGTTGGGGCGCGTCCTTGTCGGCCGTTTTGCCGGAAGCAAGTGAGTCTTGAGAGCATCGAAACAGTGTGAGGCTAATGAATAGGTACGAGTCAGGAGCAAGAGTTGCTCAAGCTACGCTTTATCATGATCAGACTTTCCCTTACGGTCTTATTGGTCCAGTCGAGATCATTTGGAGGCCCGAAGAGGGTCATCTGAGCGATAGGACTTTATGGATCAGGATACATCCTGCCATCTATGCCGAAGTCAGCGGTGTGCTTGCATCTCTACTCGCAGTGTCGGGCGATCAGCGTGGTGTAGCATCGAGCTCGACTGCACAGCAGCAACCTACTGTTCGGACGACCGATCTGCGAGATGAGATCGATAGTTTTGAGATCATGGGTCCGAAGTCCGCCAGGATCATCAGGAGGATCTTGCGCCTGTCAAAGGCTGAAGGCAAAGACAAAGCCAGTGTAGGTCTTCCCACTTGATAGCACGTTCCTCGCTGACTCAAATAGTTCTTCGAGAGTCTGAGGGGAACCCAAGGAACGGAAATGCCCGAAGGGCTGATAGCCGGCTTACTGGTCCACGACCCACGATTGATGTATGTTTGCCCTCCCTGGGGTTTTACCTTGAGCTGATGGCTAGCTTCCCTGCTCCGATGCTTGCTCAGGTCGAACCGACAGATGACGATGATGAGGTTTTGCGATCGGCATTGATGCATCGACCTACAGCTTTGCTTGCGCAATCGAATATCTGGGAGTCCTCGACTAGAGAAGGATTATCGACACCGCGATATAAGAAGTCGGATCTCGACTACCGTCGGCAGAAGGTATGTGGATCT
>Ga0265798_10010255_pt1 | contig 11584 bp, 9 predicted proteins | sample P3T30metagenome_FD_192430 | JGI IMG/M metagenome (GOLD analysis project Ga0265798, IMG submission 192430) | Plant litter microbial communities from East Loma Ridge, Irvine, California - P3 T30 | ecosystem: Environmental > Terrestrial > Plant litter > Unclassified | place: USA: California... | reverse complement strand
TGTGCTGGTGGTCGACGACGAGGTCCGGCTCGCCGATGGGGTGCGCCGCGGGCTCGAGGCCGAGGGGTGGGCGGTCGACGTCGCGAACGACGGCGTGGACGGCCTGTGGCACGCGCGGGAGTTCCGCTACGACGCGATCGTGCTCGACCTGATGATGCCCGGCCTGAGCGGCTGGGCCGTGTGCGCCCAGCTCCGTGCCGACGGTGACTGGACCCCCGTGCTGATGCTGACCGCGAAGGACGGCGAGTGGGACCAGGTCGAGGCACTCGACGCGGGGGCCGACGACTACGTCACGAAGCCGTTCTCGCACCCGGTGCTCGTCGCCCGGCTCCGGGCGCTCGTCCGCCGCGGCGCACGGGAGCGCCCCACGGTGCTGACGCTCGGCGACCTGGTGGTCGACCCCGCGGCGCGCACCGTGGCCCGGGGCGGGACCCAGGTCGAGCTGACGAGCCGCGAGTTCGCCGTGCTCGAGTACCTCGCACGGCACCCGGGGCAGGTGCGGTCGAAGCGGGACGTCATCGAGAACGTCTGGGACGTCGACTTCGAGGGGGACCCGAACATCGTCGAGGTGTACGTCGGGCACCTCCGCCGGAAGCTCGACCGGCCCTTCGGGCGTGCCGCGATCGAGACGGTCCGCGGCGCCGGGTACCGGTTGGCGGCCGACGGTGGCTGACGGGTCGAGCCCGGGCACGCGTCCCGGCGCGCCGACCCGACCACGGCGCTTCCGGTCGGTCCGCGCCCGGACCACCCTCGGCGCGGGGCTCGTCGTGCTCGCGGCCCTGGTCATCGGCGCGGTGGCGTTCGTCGTCGTGCTGCGGCTCGTGCTGCTCGACGGCGTGCGCACCTCGGCCGAGGCCGGGCTCGAGCAGGTGTCCTCCCGGGTCGAGGCGGACGGCGCGTCCGCGGTCACCGACTACGAGGACGTCCTGGTGCAGGTGATCGGCGACGGCGGAGCGGTCCTGGCGCACGGCGAGGACGCCGACGGCGACGCCCTGCCCACCGCCGACGAGTCCCGGTGGTCCCACGACGGTGAACGGTGGCTGCTCGTCGCGGACGACGTGGACCTGCCGGGCGGCGGCGAGGCGACGCTCGTCTACGGCGCCTCGCTCGACCAGGCCGACACCGCGGTCCGCACCGCCGTCGCGCTCCTCGCGGTCGGGGTGCCCGTGCTCGTGCTGCTGCTGGTGGCGGTCACCTGGGCCGTCACCGGGCGGTCGCTGCGGCCCGTGGAGCGGATGCGCACCGAGGTCGAGACGATCCGTGCCGCCCACCCGGACGCCCGGGTCGAGGTGCCGGACACCGGTGACGAGGTCGCGCGGCTCGCGACGACGATGAACGCGATGCTCGACCGCCTCGACCGGTCCGCGGAGAGCCAGCGGCGGTTCGTCTCCGACGCCTCCCACGAGCTCCGGTCACCGATCGCGTCGATCCGGCAGCACGCCGAGGTCGCCGTCGCCCACCCGGAACGCTCCGACGTGGCTGACCTCGCCGACGTCGTCAGGTCCGAGGCGGTGCGCCTGCAGGACCTCGTCGCCGGGCTCCTCGAGCTCTCCCGCCTCGACGAGGGCGGGATCCGGGCACGGCGCCCCGTCGACCTCGACGACCTCGCCCTCGACGCCGTGGCCCGCGCACGAGCACGGGCCACGACCGGGGCAGAGGCCGGGGCCTGGTCCGGACCGGACGGCGCCGTGCGCGCGGTCTGGGTGGACGGCTCGGCGATCTCGGCGGCGCGGGTCCTCGGCGACGAGCGCGTGCTGGCCGGAGTGGTCCGGAACCTCGTCGACAACGCCGTCCGGCACGCGAGCACCCGCGTCGCAGTCTCGCTCACCGAGCACGACGGGTCGGCGGTGCTCACGGTGGACGACGACGGCGCCGGCGTGCCCGAGGGCGAGCGGGAACGCGTCTTCGAGCGGTTCGTCCGTCTCGACGAGGCCCGCAGCCGCGATGCCGGCGGCGCGGGCCTCGGGCTCGCCATCGTGCGGGACGCCGTGCGTGCGCACGGTGGTGACGCGACCGTCGTCGCGTCGCCGCTCGGCGGCGCCCGGTTCGTCGTCCGCATCGCACTCGGCGGCTGAACAGGTCGCTTCAGGCCTGCTTCAGCACCCCGACGAGATGCTCGTCACATGAACTTCCGCACCCAGCACCAGAAGCCCGCCGCCCGCCGCGTCGCCGCGTTCGCCGCCCTGCCGATCGTGGCGGCTCTCGCCCTCACCGGTTGCGCCAGCGACGACTCCGACGACGACACGGGCTCGGCCGGCTCCGGCTCGGTCGGCTCGTCGGCCACGGACTCCGCCGGCAGCGGCAGCGGCACCGGCTCGTCCTCGCCCGGCGCGGCGGCGGTCGGCTCGAACAAGGCCCTGCTCGCAGCGGTCGCCACCGCACGCGGCGAGGTCGGCTCGGGCACCGTCATCTCGGTCGAGCAGGAGCAGGGCGCCTCCGCCTACGAGGTCCTCGTCGTGACGAAGGACGGCACCGAGCACGAGGTGCACACGAACGCCGACGGCACCTCGGTCGCCGGCACCCCGCAGACCGAAGCCGGCGACGCGGACGACACGGCCGAGCACGAGCGCTTCGTCGCAGCCGCCGACCTGAGCGTCAAGCAGGCCGTCGACGCCTTCCAGGACCTGCACGCCGGGACCGTCACCGAGCTCGGGCTCGACGACCACGTCGGCACGGTGGTCTGGGAGGGCGACGTGCTCGACTCGTCCGGCACGAAGCACAGCGTGCGCATCGACGCCGGCTCCGGTGACGTCGTCACCGACCGCGTCGACACCGACGACTGACCCTGCGTCCTCAGGACTCCAGCGGGGGCCCGAGCACCTTCCGGATCGCCAGCGCAGCGAGCTGCTCGTCCGGGGTGTCGAGCAGCACCCGGTAGGTCTCCTGCTCCGCGACGAACTCGACGCAGACCGCGTCCTCGTCGCACGGCCCGAGGCGCCACCCCTGCACGGCGTCCATCGGCACCACCGTGCGTGCCTCGCGCTGGTAGTCGGTCTCGGCCTCGAGCCGGTCCGCGAACACCCGGAGGCGTCCGAACGCACCCCGCCAGCTGAGCTGCAGGTCGAGGGTGGGGGAAACAGAACGGTCCGGCACCCGCTGATGGTAGCGACGGGTGCCGGACCGTTCGTGATCGCGCGGTGCGGCCTTGCGTTCCGGGGACAACCGGGGCGTGCTAGACCCCGTCTCCGTTCCGGTCGTCGTCACGGCGGACCTGGGCAGCCGGGTTGCGGACGCCGATCGGGTACGGACCCGTGACGCCCTCGCGCAGGGCGGCGATGCGCAGGATGCGGTCGCGCTGCAGGAACCAGCCGACGATGAGCAGCGGGATGATGACCACGAGGGACGCGATCGTGTACGTGCCGACCGGGTAGTCGATCGCCATCAGGACGATGACCGAGGCGAGGAACGCCAGGGTCAGCCAGGCGGTGACCGGAGCGCCGGGCAGCTTGAACGAGGGTTCCTTCGCCAGACCCTGCTTGGCCCACTGGCGCAGCCGCATCTGGCACAGGATGATCGTGCCCCACGCGGTGATGATGCCGAGACTGGCGATGTTCAGCGCGATCTCGAACGCCTGCTTCGGGACGAAGTAGTTGAGCACGACACCCGCGACGGTGAAGGCCGCCGTGAGCAGGATGCCGGCGTACGGCACACCGCCCTTCGACATCTTCGTGGTCCACTTCGGCGCGGACCCGTTCATGCCCATCGAGTGCAGCGCCCGGCCGGTCGAGTACAGGCCCGCGTTCAGCGACGACAACGCGGCGGTGAGCACGACGAAGTTCATGATGCCGCCGACGATCGCGCCGACGTGCGGGTTGCCGAGCGACGAGAAGAACGTCACGAACGGGCTCTCGCCGTCCTTGTACGAGGTGTACGGCAGCAGCAGGGAGAGCAGGACGATCGACCCGACGTAGAACACCGCGATGCGGAAGACGACGGAGTTGATCGCACGCGGGATGACCTTCTCGGCGTTCTGCGTCTCACCCGATGCCGTGCCGACGAGTTCGATCGCGGCGTAGGCGAAGACGACGCCCTGGATCACGATCACCGCGGGGAGCAGCCCCTTCGGGAACAGCCCGCCGTTGTCACCCCAGATCGTGAACCCGGTCCGGACGGCCTCGCCACCGGCCTCGACGGGGAACGCGAAGACGAGCCAGACGATCGCGACGACCAGGAACGCCACCAGCGCGGCCACCTTGATCAGGGCGAACCAGAACTCGAGCTCGCCGAACACCTTCACGGCGACCATGTTCGCCGCGAGGACGACGATCAGGGCGATCAGTGCGAGCAGCCACTGCGGCGCCGCGGTGAAGGCGGACCAGTACTGCAGGTAGATCGCGACGGCGGTGGTGTCGACGATGGAGGTCATCGCCCAGTTCAGGAAGTACATCCAGCCGGCCGCGTACGCGAACTTCTCGCCGTAGAACTCTCGGGCGTACGAGATGAAGGACCCCGAGGACGGCCGGTGCAGCACGAGCTCGCCGAGTGCACGCAGGATGAAGAAGGCGAAGACGCCGGCGACCAGGTACGTCAGCGCGAGCGCGGGGCCCGCGGTGTGCAGTCGTGCGCCGGCACCCAGGAAGAGCCCGGTTCCGATCGCGCCGCCGATCGCGATCATCTGCAGTTGCCGGGGCTTCAGACCGTGCTGGTAGCCCTCCTGCTCGTGCGAGAAGTCGTTCGCCGGCGCTCGGTTCACACCCGTGTCGTTCTGCGCTGTCATGCGCGACAACCTACATGCGCTCCGGACCGGGCCGTCACGCAAACCCCCGTTCCGACGAACGGAAGCTGCTGAACGTCCGCACAGCCGACGGCGGCCCGAACCTGAACGACGGCCGTCGTCCGTTGCTTGCATGGAGGGATGGACATCCTCCTCCGACTGCTCGTCGCGACCGGGTTCGCCCTGCTCGTCACCGCCGTCGTCGCCCTCGTCCTGCACCTGGTCCTGCGGGCGGTCGCGCGCCGGGAACGCTGGGCCGGCGTGCTCTCTCGCCGGACGAAGCACCCGTTCCGGACCGTGCTGCTGGTGGTGCTGCTCTGGATCGCGTTCACCTCGAGCATCCCGCGGAACGCCGACGCCTACCCGTGGCGGGACGAGGTCGTGCACGGCTTCCTCATCGTCACGATCGCGGTCGGCTGCTGGCTCGCGTGCCACGTCGCGATCTTCCTCGAGGACCTCGGGCTGCACCGCTTCCGCATCGACGTGCCCGACAACCGGCAGGCGCGCCGCATCCGCACCCAGGTGCTCATCATCCGTCGGCTCACGGTCGCCCTGCTCGTCATCATCGCCGTCGGAGCGATCCTGCTGACCTTCGACGGGGTCGAGGCGGCGGGCGCGAGCGTGCTCGCCAGCGCCGGCCTCATCTCCGTCGTCGCGGGCCTCGCCGCGCAGTCCACACTCGGCAACGTGTTCGCCGGCATGCAGCTCGCCTTCTCCGGGTCGATCCGGGTGGACGACGTCGTCGTGGTCGAGCAGCAGTGGGGGCGGATCGAGGAGATCACGCTGACCTACGTCGTCGTGCACCTGTGGGACGACCGGCGGTTCGTGCTGCCGTCGACGTACTTCACGAGCACCCCGTTCGAGAACTGGACGCGGACCGGCAGCGAGCTCCTCGGCGCCGTCGAGTTCGACCTCGACTGGCGGGTGAGCCCGGCCGACATGCGCGCCGAGCTCGACCGGATCCTCGAGACGTCGACGATCTGGGACCGCCGGGTCAAGGTGCTCCAGGTCACCGACGCCGTCGGGGGACTGGTCCGCGTCCGCATCCTCGTGACGGCGCCGGACGCCGGCGGCCTGTTCGACCTGCGCTGCTACGTCCGCGAGGAGATGGTCGAGTGGATCCAGCGCACCCACCCGGATGCCCTGCCGGTCCAGCGGGTGCAGCTCACCGAGCCGACCGCACCGGCCCTGCGCCGACGCGGACGCGGTCGCGCGACCGAGGGCGACTCGCAGCTGTTCGGCGACGACGAGCGCGGAGCGCTCTTCACCGGACCGATCCAGACCTCCGGCATCCCGGATTCCGAGCGCTGACCCGGTTGCGGCACCGGTTGCCGTGGACGGCACGGAAGACGGACGGGAGGCCCGGTGCCAGCTGGCACGCCTCCCTCGCAGGCTCGGTCGGCGCGCCCCGCGCAACGCTTCGCGTCGCCGCTGAGCGGGGCGCGCCCGTCCGTCCGTCAGCGGGTCGCGACCGCGGCCCCTTCGGCCTTCCGACCTACTGGCGCGCCTTGACGGCGCGGTCGTCCTCGACGACCGTGCCGATGGCCACGATGGTGGTGGCGATCCACGCGACCCAGGTCAGCGCGAGCCGCCAGTCACGCGGTCCTTGTCGGGTGGTCTGCAGCACGCTGTAGCCGCTGATGAGCGAACTCCACACCGCACCGTTGAACATGAACTTGCGCACAGAGGCCTCCTGTCGTCGTGCTGACAACGCTACCGGCCCGTACATTGGAGCGCCGCCGGTCACCCGGCCGCGGCACCGGGTGAAGGAGCGTTCGTGCGTCAAGCGGTCATCGGAGCGGCCCTGCTCGTGGTCGGCGCGGTCTGCGTCGTGTTCGGGTTGCTGCCCCTCGACGACCTCGCCGTGCTCGCGGACCGGGTCCTGCCGGTCCTCGGGTTCGTGCTCGGGCTGACGATCGTCGCCGAGCTCGCTGCGGACGCCGGGGTCTTCGACCGCCTCGCCGACGTCGCCGCCCGGGTCGGTGGCGGGCGCACCATCGGCCTCTGGGGCGCGGTCGTCGTGCTCGCCGTCCTCTGCACCGTCTTCCTGTCGATCGACACCACCGCGGTGCTCCTCACCCCCATCGTGATCTCGCTCGCACGGCGCGTGGGTCTGCCCCCGATGCCGTTCGCGCTGACCACGGTCTGGCTCGCGAACACCGCGTCGCTGCTGCTGCCGGTGTCCAACCTGACCAACCTGCTCGCCGTCGACCGGATGGGGCTCGACGGCCCGCTGGCGTTCGCCGGGCTGATGGCCTGGCCCGCGGTCGCCGGCGTGGTCGTGCCGTGCGTCGTCCTGCTGGTGGTGTTCCGGGGCAAGCTCTTCGGCCGCTACACACCGGTGTCCGTCCGCAAGCCGAGCGACCCGGTGTCCTTCTGGGCTGCCTCCGCCGTGCTCGTCGCGCTCGTCGTCGCCCTGACCGCCGGGGTGACCGTGTGGATCGCCGCGGTCCTGGCCGCCGTGGTGCTCGTCGTGGTCGCGGCGTTCCGGTCGCCGTCCGAGCTCCGGGTGTCCCGCGTGCCGTGGTCCACCCTGGTGTTCGCCGCCGGGCTCTTCGTGGTGGTCGAGGCGCTGCACACGACCGGCATCACCGACCCGATCGTGCACGCGCTGCAGGGTGGAACCGGAACGGGGCCGCTGCTGCTGCTCGGTGGTGCCGGCGCGGTGGCGGCCAACGGCATCGACAACCTGCCGGCGTACCTGGTGCTCGAACCAGCTGCCGGGCACGAGGCCCTGCGGTACGCGGCACTGCTGATCGGTGTGAACGCCGGTTGCCTCATCACGCCGTGGGCCTCGCTCGCGACGCTGCTGTGGCACGCACGGCTGTCGGCCGAGGGTGTGCACCTGTCGTGGGGCCGGTACATGGCGCTCGGGTGCATCGTGGCGCCGCTCACCGTCGTCGCCGGGGTCCTGGCGCTCGCCCTCTGACGCGGGCGGGGCCGTCGCTCAGAGCCAGTCGCGGGTCTTGAAGACGCGGTAGAGCACGAGCGACGACGCGGTGATGATCGCGAGCGACGCCCAGAGTCCGCTCCAGGCGCCCTCGCCCGGGAACGCGACGTTCTGCCCGAAGAAGCTCGTCACCCCGGTCGGGATCGCGATGATCGCCGCCCAGCTCGTGACCTTCTTCATCACGGTGTTCTGCCGGTTCGATGCCAGGTTCAGGGTCGTCTCCAGCACGCTCGACACGGCGTCGCGGAGCTGTTCGACCGAGTCGGCGATCGAGACGAGGTGGTCCTCGACGTCGCGGAAGTAGGGCCGGATGCCGTTCGAGATCGTCTCCGCGTCGCCGTGCAGCAACGACGCGACGCTGTCCCGCGTCGGCACGACCAGCCGCCGGAGCACCCCGAGGGTCTTGCGGAGCCGGAACGACCGTCGCTGGACCTGCTGCTCACGGGGATCGCCCGGCTCGAACAGGTCGTCCTCGAGCGCATCGATCTGCCGCTCCAGGTCCTCGACGGTGTCGGTGGCCCGGTCGACGACGGCGTCCAGCAGCGCCCACACCAGCCACGGCACGCCGTGTCCGGCCATGTCGGCGTTCGCGCTCAGACGGTGCTCCATCCGGGCGGTGTCGACGTCGGACCCGTGGATCGTGACGAGGGCGCGTTCCGTCACGAACGCCTTGACCTCGTGCGTGATCAGGTTGCCGGCGTCGTCCGTACCGCCCACGTCGTAGACGACCAGGAACAGGCTGTCCCGGTACCGGTCGAGTTTCGGGCGTTGGCCGTGCTCGACGGCGTCCTCGACGGCGAGGGCGTGGATCCCGAGTTCTTCCTCGATCTGCTCGAGGTCGGCCGACGTCGGGTCGGTGTGGTCGATCCACACGAAGGTGTCCGGGTCGGCGACGAGGTCGGAGATCCGGTCGACGGGGAAGTCCCGCTCGACCGTGTCGCCCTTGCACCACGCCCGTGTCCTGACCATGTCCGTCAGCCTACTGAGACGGCCGACCCGCGAGGATCGCGGGTCGGCCGTCGTGGTGCCGGGGAGTCGGTGCAGCGACTCCCGTTCAGCCTGAGCCGATCAGTCGGCTCCTGCTCAGTACGCCGAGACGAGCTTGCCGTCCTCGACCTTCAGGTACTCGCTCACGCTGAACGAGTCCTCGCCGCGCTTCTTGTCACCGAGGTAGGACTTGTAGTCGTACGAGACGCTCCCGTCCTTCGTGCTCGTCACCATCACGGTGCCGGAGCGTGATGCCTCGACCTCCAGCTCGGGCATCGACGTGACGTCGTACCGCACGCCGCCGTCGGCGTCGTACGGTCCGTACCAGGGGCAGCCGCTCAGGGCGCGGAGCTCGGTCTTCTCGGCGCAGTCGTCGATCAGGTCGGACACGTACTGCTCGGCGTCCTGCTCGAGGGCCTTGGTGGCCTTCGGCGCGAAGTCGACGTAGCCGGACGAGACCGCCCCGACGCTCACCTTCTCGGTGCCGCCGGTGAAGTACTTCGACCCGCCGACCGAGACCTCGTAGCTGCCGGGGTAGGCGAGGGACGTGAACTTGCCGTCGCTGATCTTCCCGATCTCCTTGCCGCCGACGGTCACCGGTGCACCCTCGAGCACTTCGGACGCCGTCAGGGTCACCTGCTGGGCGAGCGGCTGCGTGACACGCCACTCGTCCTTCACCAGGAACGAGGTGCCGGTCCGGCGCAACGTCACCTGACCGGAGCGGTTCTTGCCGTCCTGCGTGTAGCTCAGGGTGGCGATCGCCGAGTCCCCGGTCTGGGCGACCCGCCCGACGTGGATGTCGGACGGACGGTCCTTCGCGCTCCGCAGCACCTTCGTGTCGAGCATCGCGGCGTCGTCCGGCACGTCGCTCAGGTCGGCGGCGGTGTCGGCGTCACCGCTGGCGATGGCCTGCACGTACGACTTGACCGTCGGGGCCGGGCCCCACACGTTGGCGCGGAGGACGCTCGTCGTGACCGCACCCGCGACGACGACCACGATCACGGCACCGCCGGCGATGAGCGAACGGACCAGGATCTTCTTGGCCCGCGGGGACATCGGGGCGGGGGCCGGGGCGCCGCCGCCGATGAACGGCTGCGACCCGTACGCCGGCTGACCACCGGACGCCGGCTGCGCCCCGTAGGGCGGCAGGTTGCCCGCGCCGTAGGGCGGCTGCGACCCGTACGCGGACTGCGGGGCGGACCCGGACGGCGGGTACGGCGCCTGCTGGTCGGCGGCCGGGGGAGTGGTCCACGCGGCGGCAGCCGGATCGCCGGCAGCCGCCGGAGCACCCGATGCACCGGGAGCATCCGGCACACCGGGCGCGGCAGGCGCACCGGGAACGGTCTGGTCGGCGGGAGCCGCCGGGGCAGCGGGCATGCCCGTGTCGGCGGGGGCTGCGGCCGGGAACGCCTGCGGCACCACGGGGCGGGGGTCCGCCCCGACCACACGCGACGTGCGGAGCACCACGGCACCGCCGAGACGGGGCAGGAGCACCGGAGCCAGGTACCGGGCGACGACCTCGATCGCGCCACCCCACAGGGCGAAGACGATCGGCGTCCAGGGCGCGATGCCGATCGACCCGGACCCGTCCACCGAACTCGTGCTGCTCACCTGGTACGAGACGACCCCGGTGCCGAGGACGAAGAACAGCAGGCCGAGGGCGAACCACACGAGCGGCGTGACGACCCAGTCCAGCGTCGAGCGCATCCGGTCGTTGCGGCGGACGGCGAGTGCGAGCCCGGCCACGATCGAGGTGACGACGACGAACAGCACGACGAGCCAGGTCCAGCCACCCGCTCCGCCGAACACCGAGGCGGTGTCGCTGGCGGACCCGAAGCCGGACGTGCCCACACCACCGAAGAACCCGAGCGCCGTGAGCCCGATCGCGACGTTGCCGAGCAACAGCGGCAGTGCGGAGCCGTAGGAGGGCTGGGCGATGAGCGCGACGACGATGACGACGACGGCGACCAGCACGACGAGGACCGTCAGCTGCGACGCGGCGACGCGGAGCGTGCCGAGCAGACGGGCGGCGAAGACGCTGCGACCGGCGAGCACGGAGGGCCGAGCGAGGAGCGCCGCCAGGGCACCGATGACGAACGCCCCGAGGATGCTGCCGACACCGACGGCGTGCACCGGCTCGATGACCGCACCGGAAACCGACGGGAACCGGATCGCGAACAGTGCGGCCGCGACGTTCGTGAGCACCGTGGTCACCAGACCGGAGACCACCGCGGTGACGAGCACCTGGGAGCGACCGAGTGCACGGCTGCGGATCCGCCGGGTGAGCACGACGGCCAGCACGACCTGCGCGGCGAGCACCAGCGCCGGCACCACGGCGAGCGAGCCCGATCCGGAACCGAGGAACCCGATCGACCCGGACAGGTGCAGCCGGCCGAGGTCGGCGAGGGCGACGAGCTGCGCCGGCGCACCGAGCAGGACGCTCACGCCGGAGAGCAGGGACTCCACGTCGGGGGCCTGACCCGCGCCGAGGTCGGTGCCGGACCCGGAGGACGGAGCGGCCGAACCGCTGCCGCCGGACGCGAGCAGCCCGACGGTGATGAGCAGGGAGAGCCCCGCGACGACGTAGGCCGCGACCCAGCCGCCGACGGCGGCGAGGACGGCCGCCAGCCAGTCGCGACCGGACACGGACCGCAGGAAGCGACCGAACGCATCGGACGGCTGCGCGGCGGGGGCGGGCTGACCCGGCCACTGCTGCGGGCCTCCAGGCTGCTGTTGCTGCTGCCAGGCGGGCTGGCCGTTCCAAGCCGGCTGGCCGGGGCCGGGCTGGCCGCCGGGCTGGCCGCCGGGCTGCGACGGCGGGACGGGCTGATTGGGCGGGTTCTCGCTCACGGCTGGGGGTCCTCTCCGACCGGGAGGCCGGCGCCGCACTCCAGCACCCGTGTCCCCCCGACACGTGCCTGCAGCGTAGCGGA
>Ga0265798_10010254_pt1 | contig 11585 bp, 13 predicted proteins | sample P3T30metagenome_FD_192430 | JGI IMG/M metagenome (GOLD analysis project Ga0265798, IMG submission 192430) | Plant litter microbial communities from East Loma Ridge, Irvine, California - P3 T30 | ecosystem: Environmental > Terrestrial > Plant litter > Unclassified | place: USA: California... | reverse complement strand
GAGAACTCAGCGCCGACCCCGCCGACCCGGCCGCGGCCTTCCGCCGGTACGACCGGGTGCTCCGACCGTTCGTCGACGAGATCCAGGCAGCGGTGAAGCCGCGGGTACTCGCGCTCGCAATGCCCTGCTCACGAGCAGGTGTCGCCGTCCTCCGCGCCGTGGTGCGTGTGGTCTGCGCCCTGCGACTGCCCGAGCGCATCGCCGCACGGCGAAGCACTGACCGAGGCGGGGAGTGGGCGCTGCCGGAGTATGCGGCGACACGGTGCTGATCGCACCGCGGAGGCGACCCAGCTGGCGGCGCCCCGCTCGCCCTTTGACTGTCGACTCCTACCAGGACGCTGGCTCTTTGCCGGGGTAGTTCAGTTCGCAGATGGCTTCGCCGACTCCGTCGATGATGCCGTGATCGTGGACGAGCTGGACGAGCTGGACGGCGCCTCGAGCGACGTAGCGCGCGTACGTGGGCTGGATGCCTTTGCGGTCGTACTCTGCACGCGACGCTCCGCCGAGCTCGGTGTCAGGGCCGCCGTTCTGTGAAGCGGCGGCGTAGAGGTCCTCGTTCACGAGCGTCTGCGCCCAGTCCAACGAGACGACGATCTCGTCCGCTGGGTCGTTGCCCGTGTAGGCGATGCGCTTCGGGTACTCCTTTCCGCTCGAGTCGTCGGTGACGGTCTCAGCGGAACTGGCCACTCGATCGTGGCCGTCGTGGAGCAGGCTGCCGTCGCGTCCGAAGACACCGAGCCAGGTCGTGCGGACGTGCCCGTGCGCGGCGTTGGCGACGAGGTCGTAGACGATGACGGTGGCGTCATCGGTGTAGAGGTGTGCGAGGAGCCAGTGGTGCCACGTGGCCATCGGGTCGGTGTCGAACCACTGGTGGTCGTGGTACCCCTCGCCGGTGACCGCCGTTGGGCTGCCGTTCCGCGTGAGGGTTCCGGTGATGGCACAGCGGGCGATGATGAGGTCGGCGAAGTGGGTGTTGTCGTCGAGCGTGATCCCTCCGGTGTCGCCGGGGCGCCAGGGCTGCGTCAGCGCCGTGTAGTGCAGGTCGATGACGAGGGATCCGTCGTCGCTCTCGACGTGCAGGTCGTAGGTGCTGAGGTCGCCTCGGACGTGGTTCGTTCCGAAGACCAGGTCGCACTGGTCGAAGCTGACGGTGTCGGCCCGGACGGTGCCGGCTGTGAAGTGGACGACGTTGTCGCCGTCGTCGTCGGTGAACATCACGTTCACCACAGTTCGGTACCGTTCCGGATCATCGGGATCGGTACCGACCAGGCAGAAGGCGATACCGATGCTCGTTCCATCGTCGAGTCGTCCGTCGAAGTGCCACAGCTCCCTTCGTCCGTCGCCAGGCTGCTGTTGGAGGCCATCGGAGAACGCCACGCCGGCCTGGGCGAGCGCGCCATTGTCACGGAGCGGGATCACCGTGTCGCCTCGCAGGTGCCGGCGAGAGCGGTGGGAGCAGGGGAGGGGATCGTCATCGCTTGAGTACTTCTTCCTTGAACATCTGCAGCGCGCTGACCGCGAGACCGGGCGTGGTGACCGCAACGATCTTCTTGAGGTACTGATCGTCGGTCAGCTGATCGAGCAGCATCAGGGCGAGGTCCGGACGGGCGCAGAAAGCGCCGCTGATCTCTGTCTCCTGTGTTGCGTATCCCTCGCCTGGGGTGTTGGTGAGACCAGGAGGACGCACGATGGTCCAGTCGAGGTCGCTGGTGGAGACGTAGGACTCCATCCGTGCCATGTCGTCGTAGACGGTGCGTGCGAAGGTGCGCCGCGCCAGCACGTACGAGCCCTTCTGCACGGGGCCGCGGCGATGCTGCGACGGGGCGACTCCAGACGAGGTCACCACGATCAAGCGTCGCCGGTCGTACTTCGCCATCGCCGTGATCAGCAGGTGTGCGCTGGTGGAGTACACGTCCACCTCGTGCCGGGTGAATTTCGTGCCGATCGTGCAGATCACGGCGTCCGTGCGCAGCACAGCGTCGTCGATGACGGCCCGGTCGGTCGCGTCGCCGGCCAGGACGTGGAGTCGGTCGTGACGGATGGGAAATGCATCAGGGCGACGAGTGAGCGCATGGACCTCGTGTCCGCGATCGAGGGCCTGTCGCACCAGTTCCCGTCCTGTCGGGCCGTTGGCGCCCAAGACCAACAGCCGAGGAAGGTGCCGCGTCGTTTCCCGGCTCCCTCCGGCCTCGCTGTCGTTGGCGATCACAGCTCGACCGTGCGGTTGCGGATGGGGTCGTGGTCCGGGTTCCCGGTCACGGCCGCATGAGCTGCCTGCGCGATGTAGGCGATCGTGCTCGAGGGTCCGTCCCAGTACTCGGCGGTGTCCGCTTCGACCTTGAGCAGGACGAGCCCCTCGGTTTGTGGCCCGTCTGGGAACCACGCTTGCAGCGGCTTGGCCCAGAGGGACTTTGCCCGCTCGCGGTCATGGACAAGCGATGCTCGCCCTGCGAGTGAGGTCCAGGAGTGGCCCGTTGTGTCGGTGAACGCGACGTTCACCTCGGGGTGTGCACTGATCTGCCGCGCCTTCGCGGAGGTCTCGTAGGTGAAGAACCAGAGGTCGCCATCGAATTCCGTTTCCTGCAGTGCCATCGGTCGACTGACGCTTCGTCCGTCGGCCGTCGTTGTGGTCAACATCGCGACCTTCGCCTTGCTCATCAAATCCGCGACGTGATGCTGCTCGGGGGTGGTGGGGTCGGGCATGACGTTCTCCACATCTCTAACAGATTTCTGTTTCTTGACGATACCTGCCGAACGGGATGGGTGGAAGGATGACGACGTGGAACCGACAGACACCCAGGAAGGGAAGAACCTCGACGACGTCCTGACCTGGAACGTCGTCCGTGTGGCGCGGTTCGTCGGGAATCGACTCGCTGACCGTCTGGCGACCCATGACCTGAACCCGATCCAGTTCGGTGTGCTGGCGTTCCTGGAGCAGGACGGGGAACTGACGACGGCTTCGATTGCCCGATCGGTCTTGCTCCGCCCCCAGAGCATTGCGCCCCTCCTGGACGGCTTGGAGCAACGCGACCTCATCCAGCGCAGCGGGACGCGTTTGAGGGGGCGCCCCAATCCCGCGCAGATCACGGAAGTGGGCAGGCGCCTCCTCGACGACGTGTGGGGCGTCGCGATCGACGCCAACGACCTCGGCGATGTCGGGCTCACCCAGACGGAGAGCCGAGAGCTCAACCGGCTCCTGCTGAAGATCGCGATCTCTCAGTAGTCAAAGGACGTCGAGCAACGTGCTGCGGTCGCTCCTGACGGCGATCCGCGCGAAGGCGGAGCGAACCGTGTACGTGCAGAAGCGGACCCGGCTCCTCGAGCAGGAGAGCGAGATCTTCCGCCCGCAGCGGCGCACTTCGCTCAGCGCCCGACGATCGACGCCCGCATCACTGCAGTTCGGACGTCACCACCTTCCAGCGCTGAGGACCCGATAGCCGTCGCCTACCGGTCGATGCTCCGGTGGTCGGGCTTGAACCCGTTTTCCGTGCCCCAAAGTGCCGCTTCGACGCGGGTGACGACACCGATCTTGCTGTAGAGGGTCCGGATGTGCGTCTTGACGGTGTTCGGGCTCAGGTGCGTCAGCTCGGCGATCTCGACGTTGCGCTTGCCCTGGGTGATGAGCGCGAGGATCTCCGACTGCCGGTCCGAGATGCCCTGCCCGCGGCCCGGCCACTCGACACCCGGACCGCTCGGCACCCGTCGACGAGGAGCGCCGATGACATGGGCACCGGCGGCCACCTGCAGCAATCCCTCCGCGAGCTCCGCAGCGGTGATGCTCTTGGCGAAGTATCCGGTGGCGCCACGTCGCACGGCCGCGTCGATGAGGTCCTGGTCCATCTTCCACGTGAACACCGCCACCGTCTTGATGCGCGGGTTCGACACCAACCGTGAGACGTCTTCGTCGTCCGGTTCCGGCTGCGCGAACGTGTCGTAGAGCGCGACGTCGACGTCAGTGGTGACGCGTCGACGCGCATCGAGCTGGACGACCTCGACCCGGTCTACGAACGGCGCGAGCATGTCGGCCAGTCCGCGGAGCACGAGTTCGTAGTCGTTCACGAGCGCCACACGGATCCGCTGCTGCATGAGAGTCCTCTCCTGTTTCACCCCTAGGGGTGACACGGGGCCTTCACCGTCCTGGTTCGTTCGGTGAAGCCAGAGTACGGACCGGTCGCATCCCGGTCCGGACACGAACCCGGAAGGACCCTCATGCCCGACGCACTCGCTCCATGGAACGCGACGCTCACGCTCGCGGAGCACTCGATCATCGTCTACGCACTCTCCGTCGCAGGACTTGCGCTCTTCGCCTTCTTCGTGAAGTCCTGGGTCTCCACGAACGAGATCACCGGCCGGTACCGCACCGGCGTCTACGCCGGCATGAGCATCACCGGCATCGCGTTCCTGTCCTACGTGCTCCTCGTGGTCGAGTTCGCACTCGGCTACGACCGGAAGGGCGAGTCCTGGATCCCGAATGCCAACGCGATCCTGTCTTGGGCACCCCGGTACTTCGACTGGACCGTCACCGTCCCGCTGCTCGTCATCGAACTCATCGCCGTCGCCACCCTCGCCGGGGCGGCAGCGCGACGTCTCCGCGCTGTCGGCATCGCCGCAGCGTTCCTGATGATCAGCACCGGCTTCATCGGCGGCGTCGTCATCGACTCCGGCACGAACATGGGCGCGCTCTGGATCTGGGGCATCATCTCCGGCATCTTCATGGTGATCCTGTACTTCCTGGTCATCTATGTCGTCGTCAAGGGCGGCCGTGACCTCAAGGGCTCCGAGGCCTCGACGACGCTCCGCAACGCCGGGATCCTGCTGATCGTCACCTGGATGGCGTACCCGATCATCTTCGGCCTGCAGGGCTGGGGCCACGGCGGTGCAGTCATCACCTGGATGCAGGTCGTCCTCTCCGCCGCGGACATCGTCGCGAAGGTCGGATTCGGGTCGATGATCCACAAGATCGCCAAGCTCCGCTCCGCCGAGGACGTCCGCGCCGGCACCGACACCCTTCCCGAGGCGCTCTGGATCTCCTCGGAGAAGCTCTCCGATGGCACCATCCCGAACACGGCCACGACCCACCACTCCCAGAACACCGCCACCGTTGCCGGTGAGCAGCGTGGCCGCCACTGACTTGACGGTCGCGACCACCCCGGGGGCCGGAGCGCACACCGCTCCGGCCCCCGGCCCCGTCCGGCCGACACTCCCGGCTCAGGTCGACGTCGCGATCATCGGCGCCGGCTGCTCCGGACTCGCAACAGCTGTCCGCCTCACCGAGCTCGCCGGCGATCCATCGGTGCTGGTGCTCGAGGGACGCTCCACCCCCGATCCACGGTCCTGGTGCTCGTGGGACGACGGCAGCGACCCGCTGCCCGAGGCGCAGTCGGCGACCTGGGACCGCTGGGAGGTTCGGACCGACCACGGCACGAGCACCGGGACGGACCCGGAACACCCCTACGTCCTCGTGCGGGCCGCGTACCGACGCGCCGCAGCAGAGCGACGCCTCCGCACCACGTCGACTGCCGTGATCGACGGATCACCCGTCCGGAACGTCACAGCCGAGACCGACCACGCACTCGTCCACACATCCGACGGCGTGGTCCGCGCCGGAACGGTGCTCGACGCGCGCGGGCCACGCTGTCCCGAGCACGTCGAGCCAGGACGTGTCCTCCTGCACCAGCGGTTCGTCGGACAGTGGGTCACCACGACCCGACCGGTCTTCGACACGTCCACGGTCACCCTCATGGACTTCACCGACCAGCAAGCCGGAGGTGCGGTCCGGTTCATCTACGTCCTCCCCGTCGCACCGGACGTCGCACTCGTCGAGAGCACCCTGTTCACACCCGACGGCGCCGACCCCTTCGACCACCGCTTCCACATCGCCAGCCACGTGCGTCGCCGCTGGGGACTGACCCCGAACGAATGGCAGGTCGACGAAGAAGAAGCCGGGTGCATCCCGATGACCGACGCGCCACCGATCGGGCTCACCGGCCGCGCCTTCACCCACATGCCGTCGACCGTCATCGGGACCACCCGGCCGAGCAGCGGCTACGGCTTCGCGCGCAGCAACCGCCACAGCGTCGCCCTCGCCCGACACCTCGCCGGCGGCACACCCGTCCCCGCGTTCACCGACCGCTCCCGGACACAGTTCCTCGACGCGGTGTTCCTCCGCTTCCTGCGCGACCGGCCCGACCACGCCGCCGAGGCATTCAGGAGGCTCCTCACCCTGCCCGGCCCGCTCGTCGTGCGGTTCATGACCGAACGCTCCACCCTCGCGGACGACCTCCGTATCGTGCTCGCGCTGCAGAAACGCCCGTTCCTCCGCGCCCTCCGCTCCACCATCACCGACGCCGTGCACCGACGGCGGCACCGGTGGGCTGCGCAGTGACCGCGCTCGTTCGCGGGGGCGTCCAGCCCGCAGCAGCCGCGACACCGCCAGCACTGCAGACGTGGGTGTCGGACCGCATCCTCGCTCCTGTGACGACGCTGCTGCTCGTCGTCGCGACGGTCAGCGCAGCGGCGCACCTCGCGGGGGCGGAGATCCCGATGCCGCTGCAACTCGTGCCGTTCGCGGTCAGCATCCTCGTCTTCGGCCTGCCCCACGGCGCTCTCGACCACCTCGTCCCTGCTCGGCTGCGGCCAGGGACGAGCACCGTCCGCTCCGTCCTCGTCGTCATCACGCTCTACCTCGTCGTCGGGGCGGCGACCGCCGCGCTGTGGGCGGCCACGCCCGTGCTCGGGTTCGCGGCATTCATCGCGATCACCTGGTTCCACTGGGGTCAAGGCGACCTCTTCATCGACCGGATCCTCGATGACGGTACGACAGGGCGCGCCGGCGCCGCACTCACCGTCGCCGTGCGCGGCGCACTGCCGATGCTGGTCCCCTTCATCGCACAACCGGCAGCCGCGACTGCCGTCGTCACGGGCACCGTCACCGACTTCGGCGCTGAACACCACGCGGTCGCGAGCGTGCCCCTTCCCCTCCGCATCGCGGTCGGTGTCCTGGTTGGCGCACTGATCCTGCTGCACCTCACCGCGGTCCGGAGGACGGGAACACCCCTCTGGCGTCAGGCCACCGAGGACATCGTCCTCGTCGTCTTCTTCGCCGCCGTCCCCCCGGTCCTCGCAGTCGGGCTGTACTTCACCCTCTGGCACTCCGTCCGCCACATCCTCCGCCTCGAACTCACCGACAGCGCCTCCGCCGAACAGCTCCACCGCGGCCAGCTCCTGGCACCGTTCCTGCAGTTCATGAGGCAGGCGTGGCCGATCACCTCGATCGCCGTCGCCATGCTCGTCGCCCTCGCGCTCACCCTGCACCGCGCCGACCTCGGCACCTACCTCGCACTCATCGCCGCGCTGACGACACCACACGCCGTCGTCGTGACGTGGATGGACCACATCCAACACACCTGGCACCGCGACCGAACCACCGACACTGGGCCAGCATGATCGGGACCACAGCCCCGTGCGGCAGACGATCGTTCATCGGGCAGGTTGTGACCGACGAGTGCGCGACCGATCCTGCGCCTGATGGCGCTGAACTCGGAGGTCCAGCATCTGGGGGCAAACCGGTTGGGCCACTGTCACCGGGGCAGGTCAAGAGCGAGTTGAAATGCCAGGCGGCGGCTGCCGTCCTCGGCGGTCAGTACTAACCAATCGAGCTGGTCCGGCCGAGGAACACGTACACCCCGCGGACGCTGTCTTGTAGGTCATGAGAACGGGCGTACTTCGAAGGCTGCCCGCGTAGGCAAATGAGAGCGCGCGTAGGCAAATGAGAGCGTCCGGCGAGCGATCGGCCATTGAGACGCTGCGCGTCTGATTCAGTGCGTGAAGAAGGCGTGGAGCGCGACGTTGACCTGCGCGGTCCCGCCGCCGTTCCACGGGCCGTCGTGGCCGAGTCCGTCGAACTCCACGTGTTGCGAGTCGGGGATGATTCCGGCGAGGTCGCGGATTGCGGTGCGGAGGAACGCGGGGCTCGCGGTTCCGCTGAGCAGCAGCACCGGACAGCCGATGCTCGCATGGTCCTGGATGTGACCGTCGCGGTCGGCGACGGCGCGGAAGTCGTAGCGCACGCCCGGGAGGAGGTCGCGGAGCGATGCCGCTGGCCCCCGCTGCCGGGACTGGACCGCGAGGACGACACGGCCAAGGGCGCGGGCGACGAGCCGCGGGGCTCGCGCGATGAGCGCAGGCGCGGTCCCTGCAATGACAAGCGCGTCGATGAGTGCAGCCGCGGACTGTCCGCGTTCGATCTCGGCGTTGAGTCGGCGGATGCCGTCTCGGTCGATGCCGTCCCGGTAGAACGGGGGCTCGTAGACCGCGAGCTGCTCCACTTCTGGCAGGGTGCGCGTGGCCTCCAGAGCGATGACAGCGCCGGAGCTCAGTCCGAATAGCTTCGTCGCGCCCGTCGCGGTCATGACCGCGTCGAGGTCCTCGACGTCGCGGGCGATGGTGTGGTCGGCGGTATACGGGCGCGGGCTGATCCCACGGCCGCGTCGTTCGGCGGTGATGACTGTGAACGAGGAGGACAGGGCAAGGGCGAGGTCTCGGTATGCGTGGACGTCAGCCATCGCGCCCTGCACCAGGACGATGCCCGGTCCGGTGCCCTGGCAGAGGTAGCCGATCGAGGTACCGTCCCGAGATGCGACGTGCTCGGTGACGATGCTGTGATCCATGGCGTCAGCATGGCATCGACCACAACACGGGCAGCGCCAGCGATGCCGCCGCGTCCGCCTACGGATCGGCTATCGGGATGGGGAGTGGAGCGATGAAGATGCAGAAGGGGTGGCCGGAAGGGTCAGCGAAGACGATGAGGGGTTCGGCGGTGTCAGCGGACCGGTCCGTCAGCACCGCTGCTCCGAGGTGGAGGGCGCGAGCCCGCTGCTCTTCAAGTGCTGCTGTCGAGTCGACGGTCAGGTCGAGGTGGAGCATCTGCGGGGGCGAGCCGGCCGGCCACTGTGGTCGGGGCAGATCAGGAGCGTGTTGGAAGGCCAGCCGGCGATTTCCATCGTGGGCGGTCAGCACCAACCACTCGGGTTCCTCCGACTCATCAGCACCGGGTGCGTCACCATCGCGGTACCGGAGACCCAGAAGCGACCGATAGAACTCGGCCAGCGCGCGCGGGGCAGGCGTGTCGATGACAGTCTGCAGGAGGTGGGGAACGTTTTCTGAGGGCGGCATGCCCCCGTTTACCGCCCGAGCCGCCGATCCGCTATCGGTCACCGTCGCAGCCGTCGGGATCTTCATAGCCGCTTCCGTCGTCCTTGTGCTCGAAGGCTTCGGTGACCCAAGCGAGCGCGCTGGCCATACCGGTTCCGATGACGTCATCGTCTGGATGCTGCCAGGCCGCATCTGCACGAGAACGGAGCCGGGAAAACGCGTTCCCACCGACATAGCTCAAAGTGCTGCGTGATCACCGTCGTGGGAGGGTGGGAATGAGGGCGAAGACGACCCCGACGAAGGCAGCCAGAAGCCCGGCGGCGACAACGAAAGTTGCCCAACCGCTCCAGACTGGCGGCGCGAACCAGATCATCAGCAGCCCCACCATGATGAGCGCGACGCCGAACCCGAAGCCGGTGTTCACCGCTCGCTTCTTGTAGGTCATGTCCATCGCGGCAACGTACGACGTGCTGGCTGGCGCAACGTCCAACCTCGAGATGCGTTGCCGTCAGTTGTCGATACGGGTCTAGTCCCTGACTCAGGCACGTGAAGAGGCCGGTGGTCGCTTCGTCCGGCGGTGATTGCAGCGGCGTCTGAGCAGTGTTGGTGCACTCTTCGAGCGGGTTGTGAGACTGAGGCTAGATACCCTAGTACCGTGCAGTTGCTGCGCCGTGATCCCTAGTTACGGCTGCCAGGACCTCCGCTTGGCCCGTCTTCGTTCAGCGTTGAACCCGACGACGTCGCAGCCGAGGGTGCTCACCCTGTTCACCGAACGCAGGGTGGGCGCCCTCACCTGATCGCCTTCCGGCGTTGACTGGCCAGCGGCTGGACATCGCGGCGTCGAATGTCGGTGCGGACCCGGATCTCGTCAGGACCGAGTCGGAGGGTCAGGTCGCGCTGGTTCCCCCTACATTGGCGGATTCAACCAGGTAGCTCGGTCATGCCGTCAGGACGGCCGCGCCGCTGGTCAGCGGCTCCATGATTCGAGGAGCCGAGATGACCTTCCCGGGCTCTGATCCGTGGCCTCCTCGCAACTTTCGGGTGCCGTGTTGCCATTGATCCTGGGGAGGAGATCAACGTTGATCACGGGCGGGGACGAGGGCGAAGACGAAGCCGATGAGTGCGGCGATGACGCCGACGGTCACGAGGAACGTCGCCCAACCGCTCCACTCCGGCGGTGCGAACCAGATCATCAGCAGTCCCACCACGAGCAGCGTGACGCCGACGCCGAAACCGATGTTGACCGCTCGTTTCTTGTACGTCGTGTCCATACCGGCAACGTATGTCACCGGGTCTGATCGGGCGTCCGGCTCGGTGAAGATCCACGGTCACTCGAACGAAGGGCGCTGCAGTGCTCCTGCGGGTGTGGAGGCCGCGGCAGCGCGCCCCACCGTCCCCTTGCGTGTAACGCTCCGGTATCGAATCCCGCTCAGATCTTCCGTCGCCGCCGGGAGGGGATCGTACGGTGGATCGGTCGTCGCAACGGTGCGGTGATCGCTGGGTCGGGATCGGAACCGCTGTCTCGTGACCGTCCGGCGCGCTCCCGTCCCCTCTCACCGGGGGGACGGGGGCCCTCGCTGCATCGACCGGAGAACATGACACCGCACACCACCAGGAACCCCCTCGACCATGACGCTGCCCGGGTACTGCTCGGCGAAGCCGGTGACGCGTACTGCGAATCATGCGGTGATGCCGTCCGCTTCGATCCTCGTGTCGGGATCTGGCGCACCGTCGCTCGACCCGGCCCCACGCTCCCGCGGACGGCGCCGGCATCGTGACCGGCCTGGAAGCGCGTGAAGCACTGCTCCCGACGCCGCCCCGGTATCGATTCCGCAACAGGTGCGCCGGACGAGACTGAGTGTCCGTCATGATCGGGGGATGCCCAGATTCCGCGTCCAGCAGGGCGAGAACCGGGTCGACGTCGATGCGCTGACGGTCATGGAGGCCCGTGCCAAGGCCGTCGTCCACGGTGCGTTCCGCAACGACGAGACCCTCCTCGCCCGGCCCTTCTCCGGGGACCGGCCCCCGTCCTTCCCGACAGCTCGGCCAGCGCCAGCGCCAGCGCCAGCGCCAGCGCCAGCGCCAGCGCTCGACGCCGCGGTCCGGCGTCCCCGACTGAGCGCGCAAGAGCTCCCGGGTGGCCAGCAACTCGTCCGTCCGCCGTCGATCCTCGCGTCGCTGGGGGCACTCGTCGCACTCACCGCGCTCCTGTTCGGGGTCCTGGCCGCCGGTGCCGCCGGCATCGTCCGGAGTGCGACCCGAGTCGACACCCTCGGTGACTGTGCGCGCATCGGCCTCTGTGTCTGGACGCCGCTCTCGACCGTGGAGGCACGGACCGGCGTGCACCTGCCCGATGGTGTCGAGGTGATCCGGTCGTCGGCGTCCCGGGACGGTCACTACGTGGGAGCCCTCGTGGGCCTCCCGGTCGGGGC
>Ga0265798_10010251_pt1 | contig 11588 bp, 6 predicted proteins | sample P3T30metagenome_FD_192430 | JGI IMG/M metagenome (GOLD analysis project Ga0265798, IMG submission 192430) | Plant litter microbial communities from East Loma Ridge, Irvine, California - P3 T30 | ecosystem: Environmental > Terrestrial > Plant litter > Unclassified | place: USA: California... | reverse complement strand
GCCGCCCTGTGCCACCTGCTTGACCGCTGCAATCTTGAATTCCTCTGTGTACCGCTTTCCACTCATACCTTCTCCTTGTGCCCGACATTATGGCTCAGGAGTGTCTACGATAGTCGTGGCGATTCACCCTTTGATTTTACTGGTAGGCCTCCCGTGAGTCGAACACGGCACCAACGGATTATGAGCCCGTGTAGTACAACGTCGACGCGAAGCGCCAGCTAACGCCTTCTTCCTTTCGAATCAGTCACTTAGCCGTGATCGAACAGTAAGGTGAGTTCACAAAACTCGCCCTTAATGTGGACCAGAACTGAACCAGATGACCGCGAAAGACCGGACAAAGACCGTACCGCACCTCAGCTAAGCTACTTCGGCAAGCCTACCGCGTTGTAAGTATTCTGTAGGGGCGTATATACCGTAAAGTTACAGCAAGATCTGGAAGGCCGCTGGTGGTGTCTAAACAGACGATTGCAACCAATGCACTCTGTGTGATCGACTAGGCGACCTGGCGATCACTTTGCGTAAACTGCATCACGATCTGAACGCCCCCGAGCTGGTCCAGTCGTCGCAATGTCGTCTTCAACGTCCTTTGCCGGGATGATCCGACCTAGCGAAAAGGCGTCTTGCGCCAAGCCACACGCGACCGAGATCCTTTGATACAGCTGCGTGTCCCCATGAAAATCAGCAATGCGCGGGTGTAACGGCAACGGTATCAATTCAATATGGCTCGTGCAGCCAAGTCCACCTTTTTTTACGGCCTCGCTATACACTCCTACGCTAGCGCCGCCGCCTGTTAGAAATGTGCGCAGCCCAGATGTCCAGGCTTCAGATCGTCGATATCGCTTCGCTTTGGTGATTGCTAGCACTTTCTTCACGACATTGCTGACGTGCGTGCAGAAGACTTCGTCTCGCGCTTTTACATGGTTGGGATCTACTGATGTAGTGGCAGCAAAAGCGGCCGCATTCAATACAGGCATCAGCTCATCGGGCAGCTGAGCGCCCTCATCGACAGGGACGTCCACTATTCGATTCTGATTAAGCATATGTGTGCCCAAATTCTTGACCTCTGGGATAAGAAATGGGAATGTGTCCTCATCGTCGACTTGATGAACGATAAACGTGACGACATCGAGTGTTCCGCCGCCTACATCTGCGAGTGCATGTAACCCTCGCCGACGCTGGGGTGATTGCACATAGCCAGCCATCTGTGCAACAAATTCTGGAAACACTGCTAGTTCGCGTAAGTCAGTTGTATTGGTATGGCTGGCCGATGCTACGACAATGGCAACTGCCTCACCTAGTGTAGGGTCACCGCTGCGTTGGCTAAGCGACCATGCTGTGCGACCTAGGCGCTCATACGCCGTGGTCAAACGTCTGTCTTCTAAGCCGTTGGAAGGCGCGCCAAGGTTGAGGTGCCAACGGATTCTTGCGTTACCGAGTTTTCCCCGGTGGAATTCATAGATCCAAGCCCGAACATAGCATAGGGTTTGGGACAAGAATATGGCAGCAATCGCTATGGACTCGTTAGAGATCCCTGGATGAATAAACGGGACTTTGAGATCGAGTTTGACCTCGCTACTCGTCGCGCCTGGCCGTTGACCGAGAAATACTCTGCCGTCTGAGAGAGCCGTATATTCACTTGGTAGCAGCAACGGTTCCGGGCACGTGACAACCCCTGACCAATCGACCGGATAGATTTTGTCCTGCATCCCCACAGCTGCCTTGGTGTACGAGGTACCAAAATCGACACCAATCATGACATCGATCCACGGCGCCCCAGCACTTACGCCGGGTAGCTGCGTTTTCGCGCCTTCAGCGACCCAGGCTGCAGGCTCCCTGAAAAATTTTTGACGCTCAATAGATACTTTACGAAGTGCCCGAATGGATGTTGGAACGGGGGTAAGTGGATTGATACGCGCTTTCTGCGCTGCGGGTGCGGGCTTCGGCGCGGTGACGCGCGGCTTGTTGTGCGACGGAGTCTGCGGCTTTGTCTGTTCCGCTCGCCAAACAAGCTCTGCAAAAGTCGCTTCTTTCCACATGTGCGCCAAGCGCGATTGTTGCATAGGCTCGAGCGCCGAGTGCGGCGGAGCAGGCTTGTGTTGTGTCGCCGTCTTTCCCTTTGGCTTCGCCGCCCCTACGTTATTGGGAGCCGGAGCTGCGAGTCTGACGGGTACGGATGCTGCGGCAGGAATGACTGGATCACTACAGATGACCGCGACGGCTTGGCCAGTCGCTTGACTATGGTTTGTCGCTGCGGTTGGTTCGCTTGGGCTAGCGAGAACCTTTTTGATCGCGCGAAGATCTGATTTCCAGTCGTTCATGCCTACCCCTCTCTTACACGCAACAACCCTGCGCAGACTAGGTCACTGTCCGGGACAATTTTCTCCCGTTGCAAGACGCGCTCTCGCTTGAGCCTCATCCGAGCGCGCAGCTTGTCGATGCGCCCTTGCGTTGCCTTCACCAGGCCAACTCGATTCATTTCCATATGCCTGTTCCGCACCGACTCGAGGGTTGCCAAGCTGCGTTGAAGGTGTTGGTCAATGCCATGGACCTGGAACATCAGTCGATCGGCGTTCTCATCTTGCTTACGACGTTTTGCCCGCTGGTAGGCTTGGTCGAGGTGCATATCCAAGACGTCTAGGGCTGCACAAGCGGTTTCACCCTTGATGAGGTTCGAAGCCTCAATCCAATCGGTGCCTCTGACCCGTGAAACGTTAACTACGAACTCCGAGACATCGTCAGGCAAAATTCGTAGGTCCTCGAGACCGCAAACGGCTGACTGTAACCACTCCTCTTCAGTGACCCCACTAAACGTCCAGCGCCGGATAGCGAACATATATTCACCAGGAGGCACGGTGGGCACCATTGCGGTGGGAAGCGTGACCGCTACGACGGGGTAGAAGGCGTCGTCCAACTGACGCAGTCGCTCACCAATAAAACGTATTAACGGATGAAACTGGTGAATCAACTCCACCGCTTTTGTACTTTGACTGGCGATGCTGTTGACGAAACGGCAGACACGCGGCAAGCCGTTACCCAACATCGTCTGGCCGACAATGCCGTTGCGACGACAGTACTCTTCGAGCTCGACCGCTGTTGACGAGGGCAGCTGGATGCTAAATTCGTGTGCTCCTTCAAGCTGCTGGAATTGATGCCCGATTGCGTGCCGCACCAAAAAGTCTCGGACATAAATGATCAAATCTTGTTCGGTAACGCGTCGAGATAGCTCTTGTGCGGCACTAATGCGGTCGAGGACAAGGCCGCCATGTGCCATCATTTGCGCGGCATTTTTTTCCAGATCCTCTTGGCGCTTTCTGACATTCTCAAGTGCTAACCGTGCACGCTCGATCTCTTGCTCCTCCTGCTCCGGAGTGAGCTTCTCGGTCAACAACTTGTTTTCTAGCTTTTGGATCGTTTGACCAATGCTCGGCTCTGGTTCACCGAGCGCTTGTTCGAACACGCGGAGCCGTTCAAGCAGGCGTGAAAAGATGCGATCGTCGATCGTGTTTTGGTAAAAAAGATTCCAGATGTGAATGATCTTCGCCTTCTGGCCTAAACGATCAATACGACCAATGCGCTGCTCGACGCGCATAGGATTCCACGGCAAATCGTAGTTCACCAATAGACGGCAAAACTGGAGGTCGACGCCTTCGGACGCAACTTCTGTAGCGACCAGCACCTTAAGCTCCGGCCGTTCACGGAACTCGTTGATGAGGTCCTGCTTGGATTCCGACATGTTCCCCCACAGAAGCATGCTCGGCATCCCTTCCTGCACCAGCTTGTCCCGCAAGTACTGAGCAGTGACACGGAACGACGTAAACAGGATAACTTTCTCGGCCGGGTTGTCTGAAAAGTAGCTACCCAAGACTTCAATCAGCCTAGCCAGCTTGGAGTCCGATCGCTCAAGCTCTTCCGGATTTAAGTTACGTGGACGATTTGCGAGTAAAAACTCTTTGAGAGAACTACTGATATCTTCGACATCACCTTCCTGATCCGTCTCCTCGTACTCGTCAACGACCTGGTCCGTCAGATCCTCGACGAGCGATGCGTCGCCGCCCAACCATGCCCGCGCGAAAGCCGCTGGGCAGCTGCACACTTGCCGTTGAGGAGTCGCCAATAGAAACCCATCGGAAATGCCGCGTCGCCACGCGTAGTCGCGCGTCACTTCCGTAACGTATTCGTAGAACTTGTTTTCAGCGTCCGTCATCGGCACCTTCTCGGGGTGCACCTTGCGAATCGGTCGTTCCATCTGAACATCGCGCTTGCGTGTTCGGGTGATCACATGACCTAATAAATTGATTCGTTCAAGGCTCGCAGCCAGCTCTGCACGGTATTCGGGGTGCTGTAGGTTCTCATCCGTAGGTGGTTCAGCAATGAGGCTGGCTAACTGTCGCGACTGGCAAAGTAGCTCGCTATCTGCGGCCGCTTGCACATGCCCGAGGATTTCCTCTGCTGATGCGTTTCTTCGCAATGCCGCATCGCGCGCGGCAACCAAAGGTTGATTGGCGCGCAGCATCTCTTGAAAACTGGACGGATATTGAAAATGGTCTGGATCGCAAAGACGGAGCAGCTGAAACAAATCGTCGTTCGCTAAGTTGATGGGGGTTGCAGATAGCAAGACACGGCTGTGCGATACTTTTTGTATCATTTCGCCAAGCTGATTGGCCGAGCTCTCTGGATTGCGCATGTAATGCGCCTCATCGAAGATAACTAGATCCAACAACGGATCCTCTTCAGCGTTCTGATCTAGCAGATGCGCCAGCAACTGACGTCCCGTTGGTTTTTTAGGCAATTCGCTACCTGACCGCCAGCTCTTCGGTGGGCGTAGGGCTTGATAGCTAGCGATCCACGCCTTTGCCGGGCCAACCGCACTGGCGCGCTGCAGCGCTTCAGTCAGCGTCCTGGCGTCGACGATCTCGGCATCGATGCCGAAACGAAGCTTCAGCTCATCCCGCCATTTCTCTCTCAGCATCGCTGGGCACACGATGAGCAGTCGCCGCATGTCTTCCCTGGCCCGCAACTCCGTCCAGATAATGCCAGCTTCGATGGTTTTTCCTAAGCCGACCTCGTCTGCGATGAGCAGGCCGCTCGCTGGCGACTCCAGTAGTGTTAGTAATGGTCTGTATTGATGGGGATAGAAATCAGTATTTGTGATCCCCATGGAGTAGACCAAGTTGGCCAGCTTCCCCGACAAGTGCACGTGCGTCAGACTGCGCCTCAGGTCTTCAGAACGCCCGTAACGGCCATCTCCGATCAGTTCGTAGGGGTCTTTACTTAATTTCGCGTCGATCTCTTCAAGCTGATCCTCAGCGACGTAATCGCTGGTACCGTCCTGCCACCGGACGCCATAGTATTTCAGATCGCCACGAGGACGAACTTGCCCTGTCGTTAAGCCTGTTTTCCCGGGATTGTCTAAGCGACGTACCTCGGTCCCTTTTTCCCACTGCATATTTTGTGCTCCTTCTTACACCGTCCGGTTTCTGCTCAACATAGTTACGGTAAACTGTCCATCAAAGCTCACCTTGTAACCATCGCCAGTTTCGCCGCAATTTGATCTCCCGACGTCTGTCGAGGGGCTGTTTTGCAAGCCTATTTCTTTGCAAAGATTGCCCATCGGTGTTTGAGAGCGCCATAGTTCGGCTGTTTTGCCGAATCAAGCGGTAATGAAAGGGATTTCCCATGTAATGCCGCATAGCTTGATTGCTTCAGATCACTGTCGAGCACGACGGTTAAAGTCTCTGGACAGATCGACAACAGCCCCAGATCGAAAAGCGTATGAATGTCAGCTCTAAGGAGGACTCCATTGCTGACGTGCTGCGTGTGCGGCCCCTTGTAACCGATGAGGTGTGCGGCCTCTAGTGCATCAGCTGCATTACACCCGGTAACGGCGCAACGTCCTCCGTAAGCGCTCATGAGTGCACGTCTAAACTGAGCTTGCCCTCGGCGCTGCACCACCTCCCGCAACAGTCGATCGCGCTCGTCATCGTCGGTCAGGTCAGCGAAATAACTTGTGCGCTCGAATTCGCTAACAAGTTGGGCGACTTTTTTGTTCTGCGCATCATGAGCCACGCCCGTTCGATCACCATCGCGCAATGTAGCGATATATGACAGCGTTGACTGGACAAAATCAGTACTTTGCGGGCTATCGGCGTACCAAATCGGAGAAATGCCGGGAAAGCCCGCCTTCATCCTTGGAACCTCATGAGTGCGCGCATCTTCGGCGAGTAATACGCAGCTGTCGGCCGGTGCACTTACCCAGTAGCCAATGACACCGTTTGCCATCTGGAGAGCGGCAGGCTTTTCAAAACGCTGGAAGCGTCGAAAAATGGTCGCGTTTTCATACCAACCTACCACCTTTCGCCGCTTTCTCTCCATGTCGGTCGCCGTCCAGATAACGGTAACTCCTGCGAGCTCATCTTGCGAACTTGTTGCACCTAGCCGCTCTAAGTTGATTTCGCCCTCTTGGTACTGACCGTTACGCTCTTTACCCACCTGAACGTAACCGTACTTTCGTCCTCGCACGCTTGCAAAGTTGCAAACTTCGTGCCCTGTCTTTTGGTTGACTACATAGCTACCGCCACCTTGCAATTGGTCATCTTCAGTCTGACCTTCATACCGCTTCATCCACCCAATATGGCAGAACAATGTTGTCATCCAAGTGCTACCAGTATTCATATAGTTGATTGTCTACTCATGAAATTGCACTTGCGGCTCAGCCAAGAGCTATACGCTCAGCATTTGGCGGACCGATTATTGGCATCGAAGGAACCGTTCAGCTAGGTAATGCTGGCCAAATCTTAGCCAGCTGGCCAGACAAATGTGTAGTTCGCCGTTCGATTGCTGCGTCATCCCATTCATCCGCGCTTGCCGCATGGAAATACTGGTTTAGGTTGAGCTTACTAAACTTCATCAGCTCTGGCCGCTTCTTTGTCCAGGCCGAATTCGATAATGAGGGGTTCAAGCTGCCGGTAATAAGCGTCAAGTTGCCAATTGTATTAATCAGGCGCTCACGTTGCTGTTCAGCTTTTTGTTCCTTTATCGCGTCCCGCTCGCCAGTACTCGCATCAAAAATATCGGTCGCTCGAAGCGGCCAATGAGTCTTCCATTGTTGTGGCATCACGTGCTCGATCGTCAAACCAGGTGGGAGGTCCTGTGCCTCACTCATGCTGGTGTAGGCATGGACATCGAGCGCTTCCAGAATCGCTCGCACTTTGTATTGCGCCAGCCGGCCATACATTGGCATATCCGAGATGGCCGTCGCAAACGAATTGTCGTCTGGATAACGTGTGCTATCAGCGCCACTTTTCGCCATGTACTCGGCAACCGCTTTGGCGTTTAAGACACCACTGCGGTCGATATTTCGTATTAGGTCAACGAAATAACGATTATAGTTTTTCCCCGTGAGGTGACAAATCATCCGTCGCATCAGATAAGACTCTAGCAACACTAAAATCCTATCGAATTCTGGGGTCGCCGCTGGTACCAGTTCAGCGTGTGCATAAAGCAGAAAGGGATATACCGTCGTGGTATCGACCGCTTCCAACCTCCGGAGGAACGTTTTCAGGCGATTATGCTCAGCCGGCTCATAAAATTTCTTAAAGACTTCGGCGTAGCGCGATAACTGGGCGATATGTTCAGAAGCCGTCTTCGGCACTATGAGCAGTGAACCGCTGATCGATTCGGACTGCATGACAAACGTCTTGAATGCGTTGAACAGGTGCGATGCTTTGACCTCTTCTCGCGTCATCATGGTCAGGTAATGGCTGATGAACACATCGACGCGCGGCCGGGTAATACGTCCCTGCTTTACTTCCTCACGCCACCACGTCGTCTCGAACTGCTGCCAGTGGTTGTCATATAACTTTTCGACGTTCTCGCCATCGGATGCCGCTCGGCGGAAGAGGAAGTTCTTGATAAGGTCGGCGGGAAGTAGATCCTCGCCACGCGCGTTCAATGTCTCGAAAATAACCTGGGTTTCATCGTCCTTATCGAGATCAATTACGACAACTTGGAGACAATCCTTGACGACGTGCCAAAGGGAATCGAAACGGTCATCGACCGACTTCTGCGAGAGCACATCCTCATCGGCGTCGTCGTCCAGGTCACCGTTGAACCAGGCAGCCAGCTGGCAGTAAAAGAAGCGGTAGGCACCAATGATATTGTTCGATCGCTCGTTTAGCTCTGGACGCAGTTGGAGTGCTTGCTCAACCTTCGCCAGTGAACCTGCCTCGTGCACGAGCCGAAATGCAGCCCGATTGCTGTTTGTTGGCCAGACCTTGAACACTTCGTCATCGTGATCGATCCGGCTACGCCGGTTTGCCACCAGATCCGTAAAGCGGTCGATGTACTTGGTGATATCGTGCGAGGTCGCAAGATCGCGAGCCGCCATCAGGAACAACTGTAGGGTCGTAAACCTTTGCTGTCCGTCGATGACTTGGCGGCTTTCTATAGAGCCGCACGGATGAGCAAGTTGCTCGAGCACGACCGCGCCGAGGAAATGCGCGTGTACCTTTGCACCGAGCAGGTGTTTGTCAAGCAAAGCCTGGATGTCTTCCCATAACGGTTCCCAGTTGTCAGCCTGGCTCCAGACATATGGTCGCTGAAACAGCGGGACTTGGTAAGTGATCGTTTGGTCAAAGATGCGTTCGAGCTTGCGTGTATTTGCTTCCATTATCCACAGAGAATTGCTGATGATAAATAGGAAAGCTACACCTAAGTTGTCGCATGCGCAACAATTTTGTCTCATAAACACTTTCGTCGTGACCACATAGGAGACGGATGAGATGTCTAATTGCAACATCTACCTACGTTCGACCCCCTCATACCGTATGATATTAATGATGTCATGCTTGACATGCTCGACGGTCCTCGCTATGATACAACGAATATCACATCAAGCATGAGGCCAACCATGACGTTTTCTAAAGCGGAAATGCAAGAAGAACTGTTTAGATTTTTAGCCTTATTTCAGCGAGAGACTGCCGATCTTCTTGGATGGCAAATCACCAGTTCTGCTGACAACGCGGCTATCAAAGAATCTCCGCTCTGGAACGCGGTTAACGAGATGTACGATTACGGCGTTAGCGGGATCCCGAACGGTCCCCTTGGTCCTGGAAGCATTATTGATGGTGCACATGCGCGTACCGAAATGTTTTTCCGCTCTATGGATACGTTGCCAATGAAGATTTACCTGGACGCGAGCGACAATGCGCCACCCCGGTTTGCAATTTGTGCAGTTGCAAGTGCCGTCGCACGAATCGTGCTGGATGGCGGAGATCGCCATACCGACTATGGAACAGATGTGCATGGGTTAGGAAAAGGGGATGGAGGCTACTTGACGCTTGCCGAGGTTGCTATTCTCGCTGATATGGATGAGCGTAGCGTACGTAATGCTGCAAATCCAAAGCTAGCCGATCCGTTAAAGACGACGCCCGTAGGAAAGCGTTCGCTGGTTAGCGTCGAGGAGGCCAACCGTTGGTTAGCCGGTCGTAAAGGGTTCGTACCCACACGTCACAACGAAACTTTTGTAAAGCATCGACCACCTGAATGGGATATTGAGATGCCAGCGGACGTTTTAGAGTTAATCAAGCAAAAAGTAAAAGATTGTGGGATACCTTTTAGCATTTTCTTGAAGCAGGCGATCTTAAATGCCGGTGAAATGGCGATGAACGAAGAAAAGCAAAAATGAAAAGAACTTCTCATGCGTCCGTCCGTGCTCAACAGCGAGGCATTCCTCCTTTCGTAGTCGATCTACTACTTCGATTCGGTCAAATTGAGCATGACCATGCAGGTGCCGAGATACTATATTTCGACAGACGTTCAAAGAGACGGGTCGAAAGCTATGTTGGAGCGCTTTTCGGAAAATTGAGCGAACATCTCGACAGTTACGCTGTTATGGCGAATGGGCAGATCGTCACTGTTGGGGTACGCTACAATAGAATCAATCATAATTAGTACATCTACAATACAATGGCTTGGTGATCCCATTAGTTTTAACGTGGGCATATTCATTAACGGCGGCGCTGCGTTATGCCGCCTCGGGGCAAAAAATGAGCAGCGTGTCAACGAGACAATTCGGTTTTATCAAGTGGTTTGGTGGGTTCAACAACAAAACAGGAAAGGAGAACAATTTCGGCTTTGTCACCTCTAACGACGGCACGGAATTTTATTTGCACCGCAACGATTGGCACGGCACCATTCCCCCTGCTGCTCTGCAGCCGGTAAGCTTCTTTGCCGAGGCCCGTGGCGAGCGCGTTTGCTGTCGCCGCGCATCCCCGATTCGCGGAAGCGGTTTCACCTTGGCCGAAATTTATGAAGGCCTACTGGCGCTGCCAGAGGTGTCTTCTGTCACATCATCGGACTCGATGAAGGGCTTTGCGGGCTTGCGCGTTGTACTGGCCAACGAACTGCACGAGACACTGCATGCATCAAGCAAAAGCGATGTGCAGGCGCTGTTTATCTCTAACACCGCGACGCGCGCACTCTTTCGCCTGGTTAGCCGTGGCGAGAATGCTACTGCCGACTACGAACTGCTGCTTGACGCCACGGGTGCAGCTGTCACCAGCGACGAGGCGTGGGAGCACCTGCCGCCGCAATTGATTACCAAGTACGAGCCGCAAATAGCCGCACAACTGGCCGTCCTGACACCCGAGATCATGCAATCTAAGGTAGTGCCAGTTCTTGAGGTACTACCAGTACCACTGGTCATTACATTCCTCGCCCGACACAGTTTTGCTGATGCTAAGGCACTAAACTCAATGCTCCCTCGCATCGACCGTTACCTATGCGCAGTAATTCTGGGCGGGGAAGCAGTGCCAGATTACCTAGTGCAGCTAGCGGGGGACCCGCGCGACTGGAACTGGCTGTGTGGTAACCCGATGCTGCAGGAACTGCTCGACCGTTACCATTTCAAAAAAAGCTTGGCCGCGCGTGGCGCTGAATTCCTCGCAATTTATGCGCGTACGCCAGCATTGGCTGGCGACCTCGAGTATTTCATACTGCACGAAATCTTCAGCCTAGTTGCCGCCGGCAATCTACGTGAGGTTGTATACAACGTGTTTCTGCAGCGTCTCTGGGCGGCGCTGATCAATAAGCAGGTAGAGCTGAGCGCGCAGCAAAACGCGCTACAGTCACTGTTTCCATCGTGCGACGTAATGGGACCCAGGCTATCCTGCGAAGCGTTCTTCTGGCGCCAGGACGACAAACACGAAGACATATTTCTTTGCCGTGGCAAACGTTGTAATAACCCTCAGATCCTACCGCAGACTAATCGAACAGTTGCCAACTACACCCTCTACGATTGGCTGAACCAGTGGGACATTACTTACGAGAACGCCACCAAGCCACGTTCGCGCGACTTTCCAATTCGCATTGCTGGGTACTTCAACCGGCTGCGAGAGATTTACAAAAGGTTGCATTGCCGTGCGTGCGCCACACTCATGGTGCCGCACATGGATTACGCTCGCACTTCGTACAAGTCGATATCTAACGGGGTCGTTCAAGTTCAACAACTCGCGGCAGCTTATAGGTTGACGGTTTTTCATTGCAACGACCCGGCCTGCGTGGAACACGGCAACAATTACTATATCAAC
>Ga0265798_10010250_pt1 | contig 11589 bp, 16 predicted proteins | sample P3T30metagenome_FD_192430 | JGI IMG/M metagenome (GOLD analysis project Ga0265798, IMG submission 192430) | Plant litter microbial communities from East Loma Ridge, Irvine, California - P3 T30 | ecosystem: Environmental > Terrestrial > Plant litter > Unclassified | place: USA: California... | reverse complement strand
TCCAGGTCAATCAGACTGTATGCGCCGAGCATCCTCGACCTCTTCCTCCCGATCCGCCTCTTCATCCCGTTCCGCCTCGTTCTCGCTTCCAAACAAACCTCAACCCGTCCGACCCGGTGGCCGATCTACTTCTCCAGCAGGCGAGCCCACAGTCCCAGCACCAATGGGTCTAGGCGCAACTCACGCAAATACCGCCGCTAATGCCGGAGAGGTGTTTAGTGATTCCGAGGAAGAGAAAGATCCAGAGGCGAAAGCTAGGCATCAAGAATTCAAGGGAAAGAGGAAGGAGCATTATTCCAGAGAAGCTGCCATTGCCATGAGGCAGGCTAGGGAATTGATGGAGAAGGAAGATGCCGAGGCTGATGACTCAGAGGAAAAGGAAGCGGGCAAAGTTAATGGGGATGTTCAGATGAATGGTCACTAGTCTGGGGTTTTTGGGCTGTTGGTTTAGTTCTTATCGGTCATCGATGATTGTGATATCTCCATATGTATAAATATTCATGAATCGCGCCACGGTCTGAATCGCATGGTCTGTCTGGCAGTATTGACAATTACAATGGAACGGATAATAGAGAAAGGCGTTAAGTGAGATGCAATACATCTACATACTAACATGATCAGCTTCAGTGACATCAAGATTGAAAAACCCCACTGGAATGAACAGCTCAATCTCACCGAAGGCCGAAGCGGCGCAGTACGATCAGTGAGTCGTCTCATCCTCCTCTCCGACTTATTCATCAGCTCTGGCCAACAACAGAATACATCCAAGCTCACCAAACTGCAGAGGCTCTCCATGCCTATACCTCATTGGACTAGGTTCTCTCCCCGGCGTCAGGTCAAAAGTAGGTACAGGCGGCTGCAATGGTGATTTTAATTCTTCAAATTGATCCTCCTGTTCCGTCTCGTCCGATTCTCGAGTCTTGTTGGTTTTACTAGGTGAAGGATCGATAATACTAGCGTCTGAATCATCGTATCGTGAATCATAAGAGACTATTGAATTTCGTTGAGCATATTGAGAAACTATACCGTGAATCGTATCCCTTGTCGGGATTGGAGCTATAATCGGAATCGGCCCCTGTTGTTGTTGCTGCTGAGGAGGAGAGGGAGGGATGTGGCTGGAGCTAGATTGAGGAGGATCTGTCTCTGCACTTGATCGACTTGTGAATTCCGTAGAAGAGGGTGCGTCTGTCGAGTATCTCGGCTCTTCGTCTGAGTAATTATATGCCTGACCACCTTGATTACCTTGATGCCTTCGAGCTAGACCGTGGGCATAGGGATCCTCTTGATCTTGATCTTCAGATGATCGAAGTGACCTTTCAATGTGCGAGAAAGCAGATGCTCGAGGAGTCGCAGGTGCGATCGATAGAGCTTCATCTTCTGCTGATCTCTCATTATCGTAGGATAATTCGGGTGTATGTTGCTGCATCACTGTTTCAGGTGGTGGGAGATTATGTTGTGGCGGGCGGGGAGAGGGTGGTAGACCGCCAAGATGAGATTGAGATTGTGGGGGTTTGAGGTTGCGAGGTGGCTGAGCGTCTTGTCTATCCATCCTCTTTGCTCCGTTTGCAATTAGGATATCTGATATCAGCTGATTTCCCCGCACCTGAGACATGTAGCTTACCCATCCACTTCTCCTCTTCATCAACCTTCTTGACTTTTCTCACGCCACTACCATCGTTCGGACTAGTCCCACCGGAGCTCGCCCCACTAGCTGAATGTATCTCAAATTCAACTTCATGTTCCCTCTCTCTCTCCCTTTCCCTATCTTTCCTCGCTCGTCCCCTATTATCTTCATTAGTCTTGACTCGCCTAGCCACCCTATTTTTGGAAAAGAACGAAGCTGTCTTGTTCCCATCTTCATCCTCTCGCTGACGACTATGACTCTGACTGTGACTGTTTGTAGTTGATTTAGTCCTTTTCCTAACGATCGCCTGAGTAGGAGTCAGACTACCAGTAGATGGGACTTTGATAGATGACACTGCAGCTGGAACTCCTCGGTGATGGTTCCAGATACTTGTTGATTCGTTGTGACCACCTAAAGAGACTTTCTTGGTAGATGATCGAGACATCAACATTTTATCGAAATCTTGTTCTTCACCTTTTCGCCTGGCCAGGGAGGGGTGAAGAGTGTTTTCAGAAGCTTGACGGCGGGATTTAGAAGAGAATAGATTTGCGAATCGTTTCTTTTGTTGAGGATTTGCTATTGCCAGCTGGTAGTCCTATTATTCAGTATTAGAGTACTCGGAACAGAATCGATTTTCACTCACCAAGGGAACGGTTTCTTCGAAAATTATACAGATGTCGCCGGTTCGGGGATCGGCAAGAGGATCCGATGGCGGAGCATTATTCCTACTAGGTCTCGCTTTAAATTCGATCTGATCATCAGCTTCGACCTACGTCTTCGCCTGATCCAGCTCACCAGCGCCCAATTAGCTTCCTTGAAAGTCAATTCATCCCTCTCAACCCACCCAGCACCCATCATCAAATCAGCCCAACAATTCATGAAAGCCTCCTCAATCCATACTCTCCCTGTATCATCTCTAGTCTCTGCATACTCCGACGGAACCCCTAAACCAAATTTGATGGTTGTATCGTAATGGAAAGGAATAGCATCTTTTTGTGATTTGTGGAGTTTACGTTGTAATGCGTCTCGTTCTTGTGGCCAGGAAGTGATGGATTCAGCGAGAGGTTCGGCGAATGTTAGTGATACCGCTAAATGAGGATCTGTGCGCGAGAAACCACCGGAGGACGAAGCGAATTCGGACCAGTTCATCGTTTGGCGTTTCTCTGCCACGGTCTGATTCGTCAGTGGTGTGGAAATGGGAAACGTGGGTAACATACCGTCTTTGCACTCTCGGTGAGATCGAATTGAAGTCTGGACTTCATATCTTTCCTCTCATACTCGCTTGGAGCATCAAACCCTCCTTCTTCAAACATACTCCATTCTTTACCTGCCAAACTCCCAAATCTAGCTTCTCCATCATCACTCTTTTGCTCTCTTCCACCTCTATCTTCCCTCTTGCCTAGAGCTCGAGCTTTACCATAAGATGTAGATCGCTGCACTTGATCAACAGCAGAAGCTGGAAGTGGTAATGTCTCTTTGACTGCCATTTTTCTTCTCCACGAATTCGAAAATTTAGGTCTCGATACTTCACCAGAACGATGTTGGAGTACGACTCGATTCCATTGATCCCATTGCTGGCCTTGTTCACCTGGTAGTTCCGATATCCACAATTCCGAGTGAACGACCAAATCCCTCGTGTAGGCCCTAACCACTCGACTGACCCGTTCACAGCGAACCATCTTGGCTCCCTTTCTTGGGTTACCTCGAGCTAGCTCAGCATCAGAAGCCAACATTGAGGGATACCCTATCACCCATTCTCGTAACCGAGTAGGGATGTCTTTGACGCCGAGTTCTGATTTTGAAGAGCTCTGCGATCGGATGAAAGCAAGTAGGAGGTGCTCGGTCGCTGAAGCTGATCGGACGAAGGTGGCGTGAGCTAGCATTGCGGGTGCCGAGGCGGGGATATCGAATATGAGTGGCGCGAATAATGATGATAGAGCATGAGGTGTCAGGCCCGATAAGTGGGAATGGGCGGCGAAGCGGGACAGTAGCTGGAATAGAGGGGTCAAAACCCGGTTATAAAGATCAGGTGGAACCAATGATGACAAATAGGGAAAAGCGTCCAGTGGGTAATGTGCCGCTATCATGTCAGCTGTAGTCGTACAGCAGTCCACTGTGAGGTAAAACTGACCTCGTTCGCGTCCTCGCCATTCTTCGTAAACTTCCCATTCTAGCATTCCATGACATACTTCTCTCGACCCCTCTTTCAGCCGAGTGATCCGGCTCAATGCCCATCGCAGTAACCAAGCTAGTTCATGTTCTTTGGCGAATTGTAGATCTTGTTGGAATGATCCTGGACGTAGTGCCCCTTGTCTGTTCGAGCGTGTCAATGAGCGTGCTCTAGAGGTCAGTATCAACATCAAGGGACAGATGAACACCAGCACGCACCCGAGCGACTGTATGTAGGCGTTGATCAACCTCTTGACTCTCGCTTGATCGAGATCTAAAGCCTGATTCGAAAACAACCAAGGAGTCGCAAGCCCTATCATCAGCTTCCCCATTTATGTGACCATACCTCTCTTCTCTAACTCCGCCCCAACATCCTTGATAATTTTCCCTACCTCTTCGATTCCCAATATGATCTTGCTCCCCACACCAGCTAAGATCCCATAAGGCCTCAGACTCGTTACTTCATCCGAGGAATATGCAAATGAATCGATTGAGTTGGAAGAAGGGGTTGAAGAAGGGATATGGAGTGGAAGGAAAGTATATTTGGGTGGTAGTGCTGGCGGTGAGCCAGGTCGGGGAGTATCTGGCGGGGTGTCTTGAAACTGATTTCGATCGGGTAGTGTTCTGATATCAGCGTGATCTTTCATGACTGAGACAGCATACTGTGATCTAGATGGGGTCGTCCCAAACTCCCCGATTTCCTGCCTGTATCCATTGACTTTCCTAAAAGTAGCACTATCTGGTCGAGACGATGCAAAAGATCCACCAGTCCCGCTATTCCTCGAAGGAAGTGTTGCGGATTGAGCTACCAGTGGTTTAGGTCTTTTATCCCTCTTCGATCCTCCTCTTGAAAATATCGATGGCATTATATCGTATCGAGAAGCATAGAGAGGCGAGTTCAGTGATAGATGGACGTCTGCCTTGAGGATTCGTTATTGAACGTGAAACGCGTCCTCGGCGAGGCGGGGAAGTATGGGTAGATGTGCGTCTCAAAGGACTGATAATGTCGACGCGTATCGAAGCGACAGATAAGATAGAGGTATCAAGTGTAAGTAGATATCAATTGACAAAGCTGTGATGGTAGTCAACCGATGCTGAGTATAGAGTAGAGGTCCAAGCTGAGGTGTGAGTACACTTTGAAGGAAAACAGTTAGGTACTCAAAGGGATGAGGAGGGAAAGGAGGAATAGGACAATACACAAACAACACTCTCCTTCCCCTTGTATCATCCATGTATGTTTCACTCTCACCTCTTCCATCACATGTATAGAGGGGTGAAGATGTAACTTTGATAGCGAGATGCTACCTTATTGTTCACTCCTCTCTATATGCATGCATGAGTACTTATATATGCTACCCAACTAGCCCTGGATAGATCTACTAGTGACTAACGGAACTTCCCCGACCCGGTAAAGGGTAACTTAGTCTGGATGATCTACAAACGCCTCTTCAGAAACAACTGCACATGTCTCACTCTGACTTACCTTCCAGCGGCCATCTCCTCGATACCTCAATACTCTGAAAGGCCCACAGTAACTGGGTGGACTTATCTTGGTCATCCTCTCGACATCCTTTGATCGTACCAGGCCCAGCCCGGAAGACCGATAAACAATGAGTCGACTACGAGTCGGATCTCTCTCGAATCCATTCTCAAAGTCCGAGAGTAATTCACCAATGCGACCATCAGCAGATCGTTCCCACTCTGCCTTACTCCCTCTGCAGACCATCAATACAGAAGCAGGATCCGAAGAAAATGAAGATGAGGGTCCCACGTCAGCACGAAGTCCGGGCTCATCGGGTCCGACAACCCGCAGGAATAGGGCACATACCGTTGCTGTTGCTCTTGGACCTTCACGAAGAGAGGGTCGTAGACGAGGTTCGACAGCTTCGAATCCAAGGGGCCTAGAAGAAGGGAGAGGTGAACGTGAGGGCTCGCCTGTACGATTCGAGCTTGGAGATGAGCACGAAGATCTAAACGATGAGGTGGTGGGAATGTTGGACGTTATTGATCCAGAAGTCTCGACTGGTATGTCCGATTGTCGTATGGTCCGCTGATACTAGTGAACCACCTACAAAACGTGTCAAATTCCATTATAATACCCCATTTCCCAGCGCTTTGGTCTCGGCGGCCTGAAGTCAGAATTCCTGAAAGCCCTACGTCAGACCGAGACGATGAAACACTCATACAAGAGGAACAAGGAGATCAGGTACCACCCCTCGACTCCACATCCACAAGACGTCGATCATCTACTACTCGATCTGGCCCTCGATCTCGTTCTTCAACTGTATCGAGAATGTACCCTCCTGCGCAACCTGACGGTTTATCGGGGACCAAACCCGCTCGGATACCTTCACCTACCTTTGAAGGCGACTCTGGATCTGGATCGAAAGAAGATCACGAACTCGATACGCACGTCAAGAACGTCTTAGCGTCGTCTAAAAGGGCTAAAGCAAAGAGAGCAGCTAGGGGATTCTGGGCGTTTGTGAAAACTCCTATTGGAGCTTTCACAGCGATTTATGGATTCTTGTGCGCTTTCTGGGGAGCTGCGATTGTTCTGTTCCTGTTAGGGTGGATTCCGACTAGTAGTAAAGACACGCAGGATAAATGGGTGGAGATCTCGAGTCAGGTTTGTAATGGGTTGTTTACCGTTACTGGAGTCGGTCTTATCCCTTGGAGAGTCATCGATACTTACAGTGAGTCGTATCAAACCAGGACATAGGGGCTATCATACTGATATGCAGGAATCTCTATCATTTGGACATTGAAAAAGAGAACAGAGAGATTAAGGAAGAAACAAGGCCTACCACCAATTGAGGATCCGAATGATATCCCAGATCCAGCAGAAGCGAAGGATTATGTTTCTGTAAGCTCAACATACTCTCGCGGAAGCTGAAACCAGGTTCTGTCGGAACATGATCAAGAGCGATTAAGGTATCAACAGGAGAAATTCGCTGCTTCTCAAGTAAGTCACTGTCTGTCCCAGGGGAGGAGGGGGCTGATGGTAGACATGGTATAAACCTCATGCTACGAAGACACATAAGGCTTTCCCTATGGCTTGGGCTCTGTGGAATACTATCGTGAGTCGACCGACCAAGTTGGGATTATGCTGATGTCTTCTCAGTTGATGGATGGGAATAGTTTCTTTCAATGGTGAGTTGCCTCGTACTGCTGTGTGACTTGGGCTAATCATATAGTATCCTTTGGTATGTGATTTGCCTAGTTGTCTAAGATAGACTACTGATCCACAGCGGATGCATGTGGGGAATGAGTACGTCTTCACTAGCTTACAGCTTGATCACGCTGACCGTCTAGATCGACACAAACGACCAGCATGGACCACCGGATCCCTTATCCCTTTATCATTCCTTTGTGGTATTGGGTATGTGACATCTCAAGGCAAGGCAAGACTGACAACAGCGCGGCAATCCTAATCTGGCGAGGCGGAGTTCGAACCAAGAAAACAGTGTCAGTAGAGGAAAAACTCCGAAACGCGCTCCAACTCCCCTTGGCTATTGCAATGCCACAAACCAAAGATGGCACTATCATCACGGGTCATAATCAGGCGAAAATGCCCAGAGGACATGATGACCCTTCGATCACTCGAGCTCGGACACACGATGGATCAGACGATGGGGATGGTAAGAGTGGAACTATTGAACTTGATTCAATGAGTGAGGGAGAAAGGCCAGAAGGGAGGAGAAGTACAATCGCATTCGGTCCTTCCGGGGAGAAGGAGGTAGACATGAGGCAGAGAGGAAACACGATCGCTGCGCCGGAGCGGGGTTTAGCATCAGCCGGTGGGCAAGGGTTATCATCACCGATCAAGGAAGATAACGAACTAGAAGAGAGGGAGATCAGGTGATGCTTCTGCAAAGCGCGTGCGAAGTGATTCCGACGTCTTTTGTTCATATACTATATACATACATACTGTACTGTAACGATATTGTTAATAATATATGCTATACACATGAGCTCCTGGCTCAATTCCTCTGTGGATCCCGACAGTCAGTCTACTGAGCGGTTACGGTATCGTCTTGCTTCATCTCTTCCAGCAAACCCGAATCAGTCGGGATCAAGGATGTGGTCTGATCTACTGGGTTGACGCTGATCTTTGCTTCTTGCCTGAAATCATCAGCACTACACTTAAGCGATAGCGGACTCACATCTTCATGCGAATGATGGCAGCTCGCGTAGAAGCGGTAATTGATTTCCCAACCTCTAATGCAGACTTGTAGGCGTCCTGCCTAGCATCCGAAGCGCGGATATGAAGGATCTACACATTAGCTTTGACTTGGTGAGATTCCCCACATCGACATACCTGATCAATCAGATCAATCCTTCCCTTGATCTTTCCCTGTTCTACCAATTGCTCAATCTCCATCAAGAGCGTTTCCTGACTCATGCCCAGGGAAGATGACATGGTAGCGAGATCAACAGACGAGAAAGGTTGGATGTATTGGACAATCGCTCTTGTTCTGATTAAATCCATGATTGCAGTGAGATGTGGTGCGATGAATGGATTAAGTAACAAGGTAGGCTGGATGTTAGTTGTTACATTTGAGATTGAACACGGACGACTTACGGTAGCTTTTTGTATGAGGATTGTCATTTCGCCGTATTGTGCTTCCGACGACAACCTGACTGCTTCCAAGAGCCATTGTTGGTCGTCTGCCAATGCCGAACTGAATGAAGTAGCCGATAGAAGGTCTTCACGGATTGAAGCCCTTGAGCCAGTAGCTAAGATACACAAACCCTCCAGTAACGCAACATCGCTAGATGAAATCACCTATCATCAGACACAACCTCCCGTAGACAAACTCACTTGACCATCCCAAGATCCTAGACCCGCTTTATTCACTCTCGCGAAAGCCAATCCGGCAGTCCCGTATACCTTTTGTACTTGCATAGCTACCAGTGCCTCTGCTACTGCGACTTTCATAGTGACTGCAGTTCTGACGACATCGGCTTGAGTCTTCCTTTCTTGGTCTTGTCGGATATCGTTGGCCGTAATAGCTGCTGCATCACCTGTCGTCTTGGCCTTCACTGGAGCTGGGTATGCTCTGTCGACAGTTGCGCTGAGTTTCCCAATCAAGCTAGCTAAGGGTTGTGCGTTGTTGAACATCAGACAGGTCTGCATGTTAGCTTGAAACTACGCTCACCAGCGTCGGGCTTACCTCGAGTATGCCTAAACCTTGTTCTAGGTGATGATTTGGGCTCGTCGAGTACTCTCTTGCACTAGCGTATGCTTTGAGCGCTCCAGCCGGGTTACCACTCTTGATATTCATTTGAGCAATAGCGAGGTGTGTCACCTATCATCAGCTCATCTTCCTTTATATACAAATGCTCATAAGCTGCTCACTCGTATAGACTCCTTGATCAGATTACTCATATAACCCCTCAGGTCGATTTCCGTCTTTGTCATCTCCCTCTTCTCTTCCTCCTTGACTCGACTGATCCAAGCTGTATCAGCCTTCCCATCTGCTTCTTCCCCGTCGCCCGTCATGGGTTCATCATCCTCTTCTCCTTCTCCATCACTATCTGCCGCTGTCGGTCTCAGGGGGGCTCTGCCGAGAGTCTGATTGATCTGGGAGATACATTGCAGATAGAGTTTATGGTCCCAAGTCTCCTTGATATGTGGTATAGCTCGAAGCAGGGCGGTACGGGCGACAAGCAGGGTTTCGGGGCTGGTGGAACTACCAGAGTGTAAGATAAGATTTGGAATATGTGTAAGACGAGTAATGAGCGCTCGACCTGAGAGTCAGCCCAGCTCAAATGGTGCACAGGGGAAGCTGACCTTTATATGTTGCCTCGTAAGCGTTCCAATCGAAAGCATCAAGATCGAAATCCTGGAATGAGTCCTGTATCCTATTCTTTTGGGTTGAAGGTCCAGCCTCTGATATATGAGGCGGACTATCTTCTATAGCTGACTCTGGAACAGTGTTGCTCATTATCGTCGTCGTCAATATCGCTCCGAGTGATCAGTTGCTGCAGCTGCACTGACCTACTACTACCGTCACCCCACGCACTGGACCTCCACTCTCGCTATTAGACGAGGGGTGTAAATAAGAGATTCCCCCATTTCCCTCCTGGCGTTCCCGAAAAGTGGATCTTGCGTGATTGATTCCCGTTTATACCTGTGCATGACAAGCATAGCAATTAGAAGATTGTCAACTACAGTATCTCATTTGACACATCATATACCTAAAATGGCTTCCCAAGAGTATCAGACCAGGCAGGTCGGCGTGAGTCCTCCCCTAGCGCTTGAAACGTGGAGCTATGACTGACCCCAACAGGCCGCCAACACCCTTGAGCACCGAGTGTTCATTGAGCAGAATGGCAAAGTCGTCTCTCCTTTCCAGTATGTGCACTTAGCCTCAATCGACACCTCAGCTGACAGACAGCGACATCCCTCTCTTCGCCGACGAGTCCAAGACTGTCCTAAACAGTATGTCTACTCTATCTTTGCAGGGACACGAGCTGACGAGATAGTGGTTGTTGAGGTTCCACGATGGACCAACGCCAAGCTTGAGATCTCCAAGGATGAGGCTTTCAACCCCATCAAGCAGGGTATGTGGTCCTCATCATCAGTCAGTGCAAAGCTAACTAACAGATATCAAGAAGGGTAAACTCCGATTCGTCAGGAACTGTTTCCCCCACCACGGTATGTCCGACAATTGGAGACTGGTGCTTCAGCTGATATCAGGTTACATCTGGAACTACGGAGCTTTCCCCCAGACTTGGGAAGACCCCACCGTCAAGCACGCCGAGACTGGCGCTAACGGTGACAACGACCCCCTCGACGTCTGCGAGATTGGAGAGGCCGTCGGTTACCCCGGTCAGGTCAAGCAGGTCAAGGTCCTCGGTATCATGGCCCTCCTCGATGAAGGAGAGACCGACTGGAAGGTCCTTGTTGTTGACGTCAACGACCCCTTGGCTCCCAGGCTCAACGATATCGAGGATGTCGAGAGGCACCTCCCTGGCTTGATCCGAGCTACCAACGAGTGGTTCCGAATCTACAAAATCCCCGATGGAAAGCCAGAGGTAAGTGAGCGCAGTAGCAAACAGTCGAGCGTCAGCTCGATGTGTAGTTCTTCAGTCATTGACCCAATTCTGATCCACAGAACGTCTTTGCCTTCTCCGGAGAGGCCAAGTCCAAGAAGTACGCCGTCGAGATCATCCACGAATGCCACGAGGCATGGAAGAAGCTCGTCAGCGCCGAGGGAGCCTCCAAGGCCGATGCCCACAGCATCAACACGTAAGCTTTTTTATATCAGTAAGAAACAATAAGCTGATAAATAGCGCCAACCTCACCGTCAAGGGCTCCAAGGGTCTCATCTCCACCTCTGACCAGGCGTACACCGGTCTACCCGCCGACTCCCGAAAGCCCGCTGCTCCCATTGACCCCTCCAGTAAGTATCTGGACAACATGACTGCTATTGATCAAGCTGATCATAGTCTCCAAATCCTTCTTCATCTCTTCTGCTTCGGCTTGAGGACGACTGTGAGCTGCTCCGCTGGTGTACACTGTCTGTCCGTAGCGGAGAAGGGAAATAGTGGAAATGATGCATGTCGCTTGATGGAATTTCCCTTCCCTCTGAACTATCCTTGTCAATCACCCTACTGATATACTCTGTCCGCCGTGTGGCTCCCTTCCCATTGATCGCTGTGGTTACCGCTCACTCGGTAAGCGGAAGGTCAAGCTCTTGATGGATTTCAGTAATGGTGGTCCCCTTGATTGTCGATAACTGGTCTCAGCTTAGCCCATATATGCTCATGATCGACGGCAAGCGAACTGA
>Ga0265798_10010249_pt1 | contig 11590 bp, 12 predicted proteins | sample P3T30metagenome_FD_192430 | JGI IMG/M metagenome (GOLD analysis project Ga0265798, IMG submission 192430) | Plant litter microbial communities from East Loma Ridge, Irvine, California - P3 T30 | ecosystem: Environmental > Terrestrial > Plant litter > Unclassified | place: USA: California... | reverse complement strand
CTTCGCCCGACCCCGCCATATGCAGCGCGGGAGTCGGGCGGACGTGGTCGTCGCCAACTTGGTCAGGGCCGGAAGGCAGCAGCCACAACGATTTCGCCACGGGTCGTTCCGGCTCCTACCGATTCCCGCTCCATTCCATCGCCGATCTGCTCGACAGAATCCTGATCCGCGCGATGATCGCAGCGTTGGTGTTCTTACATAGCCAAGATGCGATGCTTCCATTGTTACGGAGGCACCAAGCCTTCGACTTCATCGTCGGGGCGCGCTAGATAAGCGGCAATGGCCGACTCTCCCGATCTTCCCGCGTTCGATCTCGGCGCTCCGCCCTCAACGGCATCGAAAGATGCGTATCGCGTCCTCGCGCGCAAATACCGTCCGCAGACCTTTGCCGAACTGATCGGCCAGGATGCGATGGTGACCACGCTCGGCAACGCGATCCGCCGGCAGCGGCTGGCGCATGCGTTCCTGCTCACCGGCGTCCGCGGCGTCGGCAAGACGTCGACCGCACGCTTGCTGGCGAAGGCGCTCAACTGCATCGGCCCGGACGGGCAGGGCGGGCCGACGATCGACCCGTGCGGCGTGTGCGAGCCGTGCGTCGGAATCGCCGAAGGGCGCCATATCGACGTGATCGAGATGGACGCGGCGAGCCATACCGGCGTGGACGACATGCGCGCGGTGATCGACGCATCGCGGATGACCGCGTTCGTTGCGCGCTACAAGATCTACATTATCGATGAAGTTCACATGCTGTCGAAGAACGCGTTCAACGCGCTGCTGAAGACGCTGGAGGAGCCCGCCGAGGGCGTGAAGTTCGTGCTCGCCACGACCGAGGTCAACAAGGTCCCGGTAACGGTGTTGTCGCGCTGTCAGCGGTTCGACTTGCGGCGTATCCCCGCCGAAAAGCTGGCGGATCATTTCGCGCGGGTGGTCGAGGCCGAGGGAGTCTCGGCGGAGCCCGAAGCGCTCGGGCTGATCGCGCGCGCGGCGGAAGGTTCGGCGCGCGACGGGCTGTCGATCCTCGATCAGGCGATCGCGCATGCCGACATGGAGGGGGGGCAAGTCAACGCCGCCGCGGTGCGCGACATGCTGGGCCTGTCCGATCGCGGTGCGATCCGCGACATGATGGCGTTGCTGCTCGCGGGCGACGCGCTCGGCGCGCTCGCGGCGTTGCGCCGCCAGTATGATCTGGGGGTCGACCCGCTGGGCGTGTTGCGCGGCCTGCTGGAGACTGTCCATGCGACGACTCTGGTAAAGCTCGGTGCGTCCGCAGAACCGGGGCAGGCGACCGAGGAACGCACCGCGCTGGAGACATGGGGGGCGAGCCTGTCGTTCGCGGCGTTGCACCGCCTGTGGCAATTGCTGCTCAAGGGGCATGAGGAAGTCGGACGCGCGGCGCTCCCGATCGAAGCGTGCGAGATGGCGTTGCTTCGCCTTGTTCACGCATCGACCCTGCCCGATCCGGGTGAACTGGCGCGGATGATCCAGAACGGTGCGCCGCCGGTAGCCGCCACGCCTGTGGCCCCGCCGCCCGCGCCGAGCGAACCCGTTGCGGCGGCGTTGCCGCAGTCGATCGAGGCGATCGTGACGGTGCTCGAGAATGCGGGCGAACTCGCTCTAGCGTCGCGCGTGGTGCATCACGTCAGCCTGATCAGCATCGCCGATGTCGAGATCGTTGTCAGTTCGGCACGTCCGTTGCCGAGCGACCTCATTGCGGAACTCGGCGGAACGCTAAAGCGCATCACCGGTCGGATGTGGCGCATCTCGACCACACCCACCGTCGGCGCTCCCACGCTGCGCGAGGCCGAAGCGGCGCGGCGCGAGGCGTTCAAGGCGGAAATTCTGGCGACCCCGGTGATCGTTGCGGCGCTTGAAGCGTTCCCCGACGCAAGCCTTCCCGAAAGCGAAATCGACCGCCTGTTGGCGGCACAACGGAGCAAGAGTGCATGAACAGCATCGAAGACATCATGGCGATGGCGCAGAACGTCCAGGCGGAACTGTCCAAGGCGCAGGACGGGCTCGACAAGATCGAGGTCGAAGGCGCGGCGGGCGGCGGGTTGGTCAAGGTCAAGGCGTCGGCCAAGGGGCGGATCATCGGGATCACCATCGATGAGTCGCTGCTCCAGCCGAGCGAAAAGCAGATGCTCGAGGATCTGGTCGTCGCAGCCTTCAACGACGCCAAGGCGAAGGCCGATACGAAATCGGGCGAGGAAATGGCCAAGATGACCAGCGGTATTCCGCTTCCCCCCGGCTTTAAGCTGCCGTTCTGATCATATGGGCCGGGCCGGCTGGTCCGGCCCTTCGTTTATGCGCCATAAACCGTAGTATCGCGGCGATGTCTGCCGCCCGCCTTAACCAGCGCTGCTTCAGCGCAGGCAAGCATCCAGTCCGCCATTGCGCACCACGCCGACCCGGCGCGTGATGGCATTGCCGTGGCGGCGCGTAAAGCCGCTCGGCGCGATCGCTGCGCGCTTCTTGGGTTGCGGGAAGACGGCGGCCATCCGGCCCGCCTCGCTCGGCGTCAGATGCGAGGCATCATGCCCGAAATAGCGCTTTGCCCCAGCATTCACGCCGTAAGTGCCGATCCCCGTCTCCGCGACGTTGAGATAGACTTCCATGATCCGGCGCTTGCCCCACAACGTCTCGATCAGCAGCGTAAAATACGCTTCGAGCGCTTTGCGGGGATAGCCACCGCTCTGGATCAGGAAGACGTTCTTCGCGGTCTGCTGGCTGATCGTTGATCCGCCGCGGATGCGACCGCCGCGCGCATTGCGCGCAAAGGCGGTCTCGATCGCGCGCATGTCGAAGCCGTTGTGCGAGCAGAAATGCGAATCCTCGCCCGCAATGGCGGCGCGCGGCATGTTCGGGTCGATCCGCGAGAGCGGCATCCAGCTTTTGTCGATCCCATGCCCGGCCAGTGCATCACCGACCATTGTCAGCGTGATCGGAGGGGGTACGAACCGATAGAGTCCGACGATGGCAACCGAGAGGATGACAAAGGCGAGCACGCCCTTGATGATCCAGCCAAGGATGCGGCGCAAACCGCCGCCCGCACTGGATCCGCTGGACCGCCGCGGTGCTGCGCGACGCTGACCGCCGCGGGAGTTCGATGAAGCGGAGGTCTTTCGGCGGGCCATACCGCCGCTGTAGGGCGATCGGATCGGCGCTGTCCAGCGCACCGACCCGATCCGGCCATACCGTCAGCCAATCAGGCGGCGACGAGCATCCGCTTGTCGCCAGCGATCCGCATCATCGCCTTTTGCAGCTTCTCGAACGCACGCACCTCGATCTGGCGAACACGCTCGCGCGATACGCCGTAAACCTGGCTGAGTTCCTCGAGCGTCTTGGGCTCATCCGTCAGGCGACGCTCGGTCAGGATGAACTTCTCGCGCTCGTTGAGGTCGTCCATCGCCGCCGTAAGCATGTCATGCCGAACGTCGGCTTCCTGCGCCTCGGCGACAACCGTATCCTGCAGGGGCGAGTCGTCCTGCAACCAATCCTGCCACTGACCTTCGCCGTCCTCACGCATCGGTACGTTGAGCGACGTATCGCCGCCCATCGCCATGCGACGGTTCATGCTCGTCACTTCGGCTTCGGTGACGCCGAGGTCCTTGGCGATCTTGGCGAGATGCTCAGGGCTGAGATCGCCGTCCTCGAACGCGTCAAGCTTGGACTTCATCCGCCGCAGGTTGAAGAACAGCTTCTTCTGCGCGGCGGTGGTGCCCATCTTGACGAGGCTCCACGAGCGCAGGATGAATTCCTGGATCGACGCGCGAATCCACCACATCGCATAGGTCGCGAGCCGGAAGCCGCGATCGGCTTCGAACTTCTTCACGCCCTGCATCAGGCCGATGTTGCCCTCGGAGATCAGCTCGCTGACCGGCAGGCCGTAGCCGCGATAGCCCATCGCGATTTTCGCCACGAGCCGCAGATGCGACGTCACCAGCTGGGCAGCGGCATCAGTGTCGCCATGCTCCTCGAAGCGTTTAGCGAGCATATATTCCTGCTCGGGCGCGAGGATCGGAAATTTCTTGATCTCGGACAGATAGCGGTTGAGGCTCGCCTCGCCGCCGAGGGCGGGGATCGTCGCGGGGACGTTGCTGCGGGCTGCCATGGTCGTATCCTCCTTGTCGTTGGCCGGTCGCGCGCTGGGCGCAGCGGCCGTAACCTATACTAGCAATGTATCGAACAGTTCCTGCATGTCGGCAGGCATTTCGCTATCGAACGCCAGAGCGTTACTTTTAATCGGATGAATGAACCCCAAACGGGCAGCGTGCAACGCCTGTCGATGGAAACCCAAGGTTTCCAGATCGCGTTTGTGAGCTTGCTTTGTTCTACCGTAAACCGGGTCGCCAAGCAAGGGATGGCCAAGCGAGGCCATATGCACACGCACCTGATGCGTCCTGCCGGTTTCGAGCCGGCATTCGACCAGAGCAGCCTCGCGCAACCTTTCGATGGTGGAGTAATGGGTTACTGCCCGCTTGCCGCCCTGGACGATCGCGATCTTCTTGCGGTTCTGCGGACTGCGCGCGAGCGGTGCATCGACCGATCCTGCGGGTGGCGCCGGGCGGCCCGAAACGATCGCCTTGTAACGCCGATCGATTGAGTGCGCGGCGAACTGCTTGGCAAGCCCGACATGCGCACGATCGGTCTTCGCCGCGACCATCAGGCCCGACGTATCCTTGTCGATCCGGTGGACGATGCCCGGCCGCGCGACTCCGCCGATCCCGGACAGGCTGCCCCCGCAATGATACAGGAGCGCGTTGACGAGCGTTCCATCGAGATTGCCTGCCGCGGGATGGACGACCAGTCCGGCCTGCTTATCGATGACGATCAGATGCTCGTCCTCATACACCACGGTCAGCGCGATATCCTGCGCTTCGTTGTGCGCAGGCGTCGGATCGGGAACCACGATGCGGTACAAGCCGCCCGGCACTGCCTTGCTCGACGGGTCACGCCGTAACGTGCCGGCTTCGTCGGTAACTTGTCCGGTGGAAATAAGCGCCTTCAGCCGTTCGCGCGAAATCGTCGGAAGAGCGTCCGCAAGCGCACGATCCAGCCTCAGCCCGGCTTCGTCGGCAGTGCGCGTTTCAATGGTGGAAACCCCCCGGTTCATGCCGTAGAATCTGGGAATGGCGTTGGAAATTTCAAGCGCGCTGCGGGACAGATTGTGCAACGCGGCGAAAAGGACGCCTGATGTCGAGGTGTGCGGTCTGATCTTCGGGACGGCGGACCGGATCGACGACATGGTCGATTGCGCCAATGTTGCAGCGGAACCGAAGCGCACGTTCGAACTGGATCCGACGGCCTTGTTCGCCGCGCTGCGCGCCGAACGCGGGGGAGGACCCGTGTTGCTAGGATACTGGCACTCCCATCCCAGCGGCGATATTCGGCCCTCTGCAACCGATGCCGCCCGTGCGGCGGCCGACGGCAAGGTTTGGCTGATCGTTGCAGGCGATCTGGTGGGCGCATGGCGGGCGATGCCGGGCGACGGTGGTGGCACGGTGTTCGCGGCAGTGACGCTCCACATTCTTTAATGTCCCTCGCCCTCGCAGCGTCTGCCGCGGCACGGGAGGGGGCGACATTGCCGCGCGATCGGGTTAAGTCGCCGCCGACGCGCTGCTTGCGGCGTGTTGCGTGCTGCGCCAAAGATTGCGCAAAGTGGAGCCCAAGCGTTGACCATTAGCCCGACCGATTTCGCCAGCCTGCTGTGTTCGCGCCTGTGCCATGATCTGCTCAGTCCCGTAGGCGCGCTCAACAACGGGCTGGAATTGCTCGCTGACGAACATGACCCCGAAATGCGCGCTCGGTGCCTGGAACTGCTGGCGGACAGCGCGAAGGCGTCGGCGAACAAGTTGAAGTTTTTCCGCCTCGCGTTCGGGGCCGCTGGCGGTTTCGGCGAATCGGTCGATTCGCGCGAGGCGCGTGCCGCCATCGAGGGGCTGTTCGGCGACGGGCACAAGGTAAAGCTCGGCTGGCTGGTCGAGGACGCGACCTTGCCCAAGCCTGCGATAAAGGTGCTGCTCAATCTTGCGCTGATCGCCGGTGACGCGTTGGTGCGTGGCGGACAGCTCGACGTTGGCGCGGAAAGCACCGACGGGCAGGTCGAGATCGTCGTGCGTGCGGCGGGTTTGCGGATCGTGCTCGATGCGGAAATGCGCGCTGCCCTGACGGGGACGAGCGGTGATGCGACTCTTACCCCACGCGCTGCGGCGGCGCATCTGGTCCATGCGTTGGTCGCAGAGGGCGGGGGCACCGTGCAGATCTCGCCGCCGGACGATGCGATCCTCGTGTTCGGCGTTGCTTTCAAGGCCGCTTAAACCGTGCCTTAACCAATGGGACGCCATGCAGGCCCGTGCCGTAACGGTGGGGACCCATGGACGATCTGTTACAGGAATTCATTGCCGAGACACGCGAGACGCTCGAAGCGCTGTCGGGTGAAATCGTCGCGTGGGAATCTGCCCCCGCGGACCGTGAGCGGCTCGATTCGATCTTTCGCTTCGTCCATACGGTAAAGGGGAGCTGCGGTTTCCTCGATCTGCCGCGCCTCGCGCGGTTGAGCCACGCTGCCGAAGACGTGCTGGCGGCGGTCCGCTCCGGCGAACGGACACCGGACACGCGGCTGGTCAACGCCGTCCTCGCGATCGTCGACCGGGTCGGCGAGATCGTCGAGGCGATCGATGCAGGCCATGCGCTCGACGATACCGGCGAGGATCTACTGATCGCCGCGCTCGATACCGGTTCAGAGGCGATCGTCACCAGCGCCGCTCCGGTACTGCGCGCACCGACCCGCAGCGTGCGGCTGAACGTCGATCTGCTCGACCGGATGATGAGCGGCATGTCCGACATGGTACTGGCGCGGAACGAACTCGCGCGACGGTTGCGCGACGAAGGCGTCGATCCGACGATCGAGGCTGCGCTCGAACGCCTTTCGCTGACCGTCGCTGAAATGCGCGATACCGTCACGCGGACGCGGATGCAGAAGATCGAGGCGCTGTTCTCGGCGTTGCCGCGGATGGTGCGCGATACCGCGGCGGAACTCGGCAAGACGGTCGCGCTGCACATCGAGGGCAGCGACGTTGAACTCGATCGCGAGATGATCGAGATGATGCGCGATCCGCTGGTCCATCTCATTCGCAATTCGATCGATCATGGTCTCGAAGGCGCTGCCGACCGTCGCAGCGCGGGCAAGCGCGAGACCGGCTGGCTGAGCGTCGCGGCTCGTCAGTCGGGCAACCAGATCGTGATTGAGATTGCCGACGACGGGCGCGGGATCGACACTGCCCGGCTGTGCGAGAAGGTCGTCGCCGCAGGGTTGCGGACCGAAAGCGCGCTGCGCGCAATGAGCGAGCAGGCGCGGCTGGAACTGGTGTTCGAGCCCGGATTGTCGACCAAGGACGTCGTCACGGGCATCTCGGGCCGCGGCGTCGGGATGGACGTGGTCCGCGCTAACGTCGAGCAGATCGGTGGTCGTATCGAACTCGCCAACGCACCCGGCAAGGGATTGCGAATTTCGATCCATGTTCCGCTCACGCTGTCGATCATGTCGACGATCGGCGTCGGCGTCCGCGATCAGCGCTTTGCGATTTCGCGCCAGACGATCGAGGAAATCGTGCGGGTCGGGGCGGAGTCGATCCGGATCGACCGGCTTGGCGACACGATGATGGCAACCGTGCGCGATCGTCGCATGCCGCTGGTCGATCTTGGCAACATGCTCGGCTTCGGTCCGCGCGATCCCGCGATGCTGGTGATCGTTGGCGTGTCGGGCGGGTCTTATGCCCTCGCGGTCGACACCGTGCTCGATCACGAGGAACTGGTGATCAAGCCCGCCGCGCCTGCGGTGATGGCGACCAACATTTACGCCGGGCAGACGTTGCCCGATAGCGGCCTGCCGATGCTGATGCTCGATTGCGCAGGGATCGCGCAGCTTGCCGGACTGGTCTTCACGCGGGAGATCGTCGCCGAGGACGATGCAGCCACCGCCACGCCCGGGGTGCAGGCGCTACTGTTCGACGACCTCGACGGCGTCCGCCGGATCGTCCCGCTGTCGGTGATCGATCGCGTCGAGCCGGTTCCTGCCACAGCGATTCGGTACGCCGCGGGGCGGCTGCGCCTGTCGGTCGATGGCGCGATCATTCCGCTTGTCGCGCTCGGCAGGTGGGAGGCCAAGGCGAGCGTATCGGTGCTGCGGTTGCGCGATGGTTCGGTCGAACTTGGATACGCAATCGGCGAAGCGCTCGACATCGTCGAACTGCCCGACACGCTGGTTCCTGCTCATGACAGCGGCCCGATTGCAGGGGTGGTCGCGATCGATGGTGAGCAGATCGAAGTGATCGACCTGCATTGGCTGTTCTCGACCCATGCCGATCCGAATGCGGCGGCGGACGCACCCCTTTGCCTGCTGGAGGGAGCCGATTCGGCGTGGTTGACGACCTTCCTCCGACCTGTGCTGGAGGCTGCGGGTTACCGCGTGACCACGACGCTGCGGCCGGGGGAGACCGCGGGCGTCATCGTGACGATGGATGGAGAGGGTGCGCCGACATCTCGCGTCGCTCCGGTCGTCCGGCTGCGCCGCGATCCCGAAAGCGACGGGATCGACGGCAGCATTTTCCGTTATGACCGGCCCGGCCTGCTCGCCGCTCTCGCCAAGACGGCAGGAGGCCGCTGATGCCGTTGTTCCTCATCGCGCAAGTCGCTGGCCGCACGGTCGCGATCGAATCCTCGCAAGTGGAGTCGGTGGTCGATATCGGGGCAATCATCCCCGTGCCATGCAGCGAACGGCACGTCCGCGGCCTTGCGGCGTTGCGCAGCCGGGTCGTCACCGTGATCGAGACCCGCGCCGCCCTGGGATTGCCCGAGGGTGACGGGACCGGGATGCGCGCGGTCATCACGATCGTCGATGGGCACCATTATGCGATGCTGGTCGACTCGCTCGAAGACGTTGCCCCCTTCGATCTTATCCCGTTATCGGCCGGGATCGTCCTCGACAGCGGATGGCTGCGCGTCGGTCGGGGGATCATCGAGCGCGATGGCGAACCGATCCTCGCAATCGAGTTGAACGCGCTGATCCCCGGCATCGCAGCGGCGGCATGACGATGTTTTTGAAAAGCCATTATTAACGTGACGCTTACGCATTTCGGGCAAGCTCCGATCAAGCATTCCAATGGGAAGACTTCATGAAGACCTGCCTCGTCGTCGATGATTCGAAAGTGATCCGCAAGGTCGCGCGCCATATTCTGGAGACCCTCAATTTCCAGGTCAGCGAAGCGGGCGATGGCCGTGAGGCGTTGACCGCATGCCTCGCATCCGCGCCGGACGTCATTCTGCTGGACTGGAACATGCCGGTGATGAGCGGGATGGATTTCCTGCGCGCACTGCGAGACAGCAGCATTCCGACACGTCCCAAGGTCGTTTTCTGCACGACCGAAAACGGCATGGCGCACATTCGTGCCGCAATCGAAGCTGGCGCGGACGAATATGTGATGAAGCCGTTCGATCGCGAAACGCTGGAAAGCAAATTGCAGATCGTCGGTATGGCCTGACGGCGACCGACTCCGCATGGCCCGCCCAGCGTATCCCGGTCAGGCCTTCGGTTCATCCGTTCCGTCGTCCCGCGTCCGTGTTGGCGACGGTCTATTTCCTTGCGCCCTTGCGAGTTCAAGCATGTCCGAAGGTGATCCTTCTGCAAGCGTACTGATCGTCGACGACTCGGTCGTCGCGCGAGCCATGATCTCGCGTGCGATCGAGGCGGGCGGCGACTTCACGGTCAAGGGTGCGGTGGCGAACGCCGGCGCAGCGTTGGGCTTTCTGCGCGAGACGCGGGTCGATATCATCGTCCTCGATATCGAAATGCCTGGCGTGACCGGCCTGGTGGCGCTGCCGAATCTGATCGTGGCGGGCAGGGGGGCGAAGGTCCTGATTGTATCGTCTGTGGCCAGTGACGGTGCGGCGGCGACGATCGAAGCGTTGGCGCAAGGTGCTGCCGATACGTTGGTAAAACCCGACATCGGCAATTTTGCAGGCAAGTTCTCCATTGCGTTGGTCGACAAGCTGCGGCGCCTGATTGCGCGCGATGAGCAACCGGCGGACGAGCAGCCGTCAACCGTCACCCCCCGAAAACCCCGCGTCGCGTCGCCGGTGGAAACTGGCGGTGGCTATGAGATCATCGCGATCGGCGCATCGACCGGCGGGATCCATGCGCTCAGCCAGGTGCTGACCGGACTGCCGTCGGACTTTTCAGTGCCGATCCTGGTGACGCAACATTTGCCCGCATCGTTCATGCCCTATTTTGCCGCGCAACTCGCCACGATGGCGGGGCGGCCGTGCGACGTGGCGACCGACCATATGCGGATCAGGACGGGCCGGATCATCGTCGCCCCCGGCGACGCGCACATGCGAGTCGTGCGGACGTCCGATGGCGGTGCGATCCGGCTCAACGGCGATCCGGCCCATAGCAGCTGCATGCCGTCGGTTGATCCCATGTTCGACAGTATCGCGGAGGTCTACGGTGCCCGCGCGTTGGGGATCGTGCTCAGCGGCATGGGTCGCGACGGATCGGAAGGCGCGCGCACGATCATCGCGCGGGGCGGCACCATCGTCGTGCAGGACCGGGAAAGCTCGGTCGTGTGGGGAATGCCCGGATCGATTGCGAAGTCGGGACACGCCAGCGCAATCCTGTCCCCGTCAGAAATCGGTCAATTCATCGTTCAACGTCGTCGTCGCTTGTAATGATCAGCGTTCCAGAAAGTACCCCGACCCGAATGGCTGATGTCCAAACCCATAGTAAAAGCGTGATGGCAGCGCTGAACACCTTGCTCGAGACGCGGACGGGGCAGCAGCTTGCCGCGAGCCGGGAATGGCGAATCGAGACAGCGCTCAAGCCGTTGCTGCGCGATCTCAAGCTCGCGACGCTCGACGACCTGGTCACTGCGGTCCGGCATTCGCCCGAGATCGCGGACCAGACCGTCGATGCCCTGCTCAACCAGGAAAGCTCGTTCTTTCGCGATACGGCGGTGATCGAACTCGTTGCCGAAGCGGTTGCGGCGCTGCGGGCCGAACAGGGGCAGCGTCGCGTACGGATCTGGTCGGCGGGATGTTCGGTCGGGCAGGAGCCGTTGTCGCTGGCAATGCTGTTCGCGGAACAGGAAGCGCAGGGCGAGACGATGCCGCCCGATATCGTCGCGACGGACGTCTCCGAATCCGCACTCTGCCGTGCGCGGGCGGGGCGATATACGCATTTCGAGATTCAACGCGGGTTGCCGATTCGCCGGATGATGCGCTGGTTCGACCAGCAGGGCGAAGATTGGGTCGCAAAGCCCGAGCTGGTCCGTCGGATCGCGTTCCGGCGTATCAACCTGGTCGGCGATCCGCTCCCCGTGGGGAAATTCGACGTCATCCTGTGTCGCAATGTCCTCCTGTACCTGCCGCCTGAACTGCGCCGTCTGGTGCTCGACCGGTTCGGCACGGTGATCCGGCCGGGCGGGTTGCTGGTGCTCGGCGCGGGCGAGACCGTCATCGGGCAAACCGAGGCATTCCGGCCAAGTCCCCGGTATCGCGGACTCTATGAAGCGGTGCGTCAAGCCGTCTGACGGGG
>Ga0265798_10010245_pt1 | contig 11593 bp, 10 predicted proteins | sample P3T30metagenome_FD_192430 | JGI IMG/M metagenome (GOLD analysis project Ga0265798, IMG submission 192430) | Plant litter microbial communities from East Loma Ridge, Irvine, California - P3 T30 | ecosystem: Environmental > Terrestrial > Plant litter > Unclassified | place: USA: California... | reverse complement strand
CGGGGAAAAAGGCGGAGGCCTGGCGGTTGCCCAGGGTGATGGTGCCGGTTTTGTCGAGCAGCAGCACATCGACGTCGCCCGCTGCCTCCACCGCGCGGCCCGAAGTGGCGATGACGTTGGCGCCCATCATGCGGCTCATGCCCGCCACGCCGATCGAGGACAGCAAGGCGCCGATGGTGGTGGGAATCAGGCAGACCAGCAGGGCAATCAGCACCGTCAGGCTGACGGGCGAACCGGCCCCGGCCGCGGCGACGGAAAACAGGGAAAACGGCAGCAGGGTGACGGTCACGACCAGGAACACGATGGTCAGCGCCACCAGCAGGATGGTCAAGGCGACTTCGTTCGGGGTCTTCTGGCGCTTGGCGCCCTCGACCATGGAAATCATGCGATCCAAAAACGTTTCGCCGGGATTCACGGAGACGCGCACCACCAGCCAGTCCGACAGCACGCGGGTGCCGCCCGTCACGGCCGAAAAATCCCCGCCCGACTCGCGGATCACGGGCGCCGATTCACCCGTGATGGCGCTCTCGTCGACCGAGGCCACCCCTTCGATCACTTCGCCATCGATGGGGATGACGTCGCCCGCCTCCACCAGGATGGTATGGCCCTTGCGCAGTTCGGCGCCAGGCACGGGCAGCCAGGTGGTGCCATGTTTCGGCGTTGCCAGTTTCTTCGCCATCACCGCCTGCTTCAGACCGCGCAAGGACGCGGCTTGCGCCTTGCTGCGACCTTCCGCCAAGGCTTCGGCAAAATTGGCGAACAGCACCGTGAACCAGAGCCACACGGCAATCGCGGCCACAAAACCTTTGTCGGCGCCGGACTGGAACACCAGCAGGCTGGTGATGATGCTGCCGACGTAGACGACGAACATCACGGGACTGCGCGCCTGGGTACGGGGGCCCAGCTTTTTAAACGAATCGACGATGGCGGGCCATACCAGGGCGCTGTCGAACAGGGTGAGTTTTTGACGAGGCATGGCGACGGGCGCCAGCGCGCTAACTTGGGTCATGAGGGGCTCCGTTATTGGGGAAGATGCAGCTGTAAATGCTCGACGATGGGACCGAGCGCCAGCGCAGGCACGTAATTCAATACCCCCACCAGCAGCACGACGCCGATCAGCAGGCCAACGAAAATCGGACCATGGGTCGGCAAGGTGCCGGAATTGGCCTGCAGGCGCGGTTTGGCGGCGAGCGAGCCGGCAATGGCGAGTATCGGCACGATCATGGCAAAGCGCCCGAACCACATGGCCACGCCCAGCATGGCGTTATAAAACGGCGTATTGGCGGACAGGCCGGCAAAGGCGCTGCCATTGTTATTGGCGGCCGAACTGAAGGCATACAGGATTTCGCTGAAACCGTGGGCGCCCGGATTGGCGATGCCCGCTTTACCCACGTCGAGCATCACCGCAATGGCCGTGCCGCCCAATACCAGCACCGGTGTCACCAGGATGGCGATGGCCGTCATTTTCATTTCATAGGACTGGATTTTTTTGCCCAGGTATTCCGGCGTGCGGCCTATCATCAGGCCGGCGATGAACACGGCCATGATGGCAAATACCAGCATGCCGTACAGGCCGGAGCCGACCCCGCCGAACACCACTTCGCCCAATTGAATCAGCAGCAGCGGCACCATGCCGCCAATCGGCGTAAAGGAATCGTGCATGCCGTTGACGGCGCCGCAGGAAGCAGCCGTCGTCACGGCGGCAAACAGGGAAGATGCCGCAATGCCGAAGCGGGTTTCCTTGCCTTCCATATTGCCGCCCGCTTGCATGGTGCTGGCCGCCTGGTCGACACCGAGGGCCCCAAACTGGGGATGCGCAGTTTGCTCCGCGCCCATCAGCACCACGGTCGACACGAGGAAGATCAGGGCCATGGCCGATAGCACCGCCACACCCTGGCGCTGATCACCGACCATGCGGCCAAAGGCAAAGCACAGGCCCGCCGGGATCAAAAAGATCGCCAGCATCTGGGCGAAATTGGATAAAGGTGTCGGGTTTTCAAACGGGTGGGCGGAATTGGCATTGAAAAAGCCGCCGCCATTTGTGCCGATCATCTTGATGGCTTCCTGCGAGGCCACCGGGCCCATGGCAATGGTTTGCGTTGCCGCCGTCAGGTTTTCCATCACGGGCGCGCCCGTGGCGTCTTTCAAAGGCTGACCAGCGGGATCGAGCTTGGGCGTCGAATAGGCGATCGGGTCGACCAGCTTGACGTCCTGGTAGGCGCTGAAATTCTGCAACACGCCCTGCCCCATCAAAAACACGGCAAACAGCAGCGACAGCGGCAGCAGCACATACAAAGTGGAACGCGTCAGGTCGACCCAGAAATTGCCGATCGATTGTGCCGAGCGGCCTTTGAAGCCACGCACCAGCGCAAAGGCGACGGCGATGCCGGTGGCGGCAGAAAAGAAATTCTGGCCCGTCAGCGCCACCATCTGGGTAAGGTAACTCATGGCCTGTTCGCCGCTGTAGCCCTGCCAGTTGGTGTTACTGACAAAGCTGATCGCCGTGTTGAACGCCGAATCGGGGCTGATATTGGCCATCGACTGGGGATTCAATGGCAGAAAGCCCTGCAGGCGTTGGACGGCATACACGAACAGGGCGCCAATGCCATTGAACACCAGCAGCGCGACGGCATAGGTTTTCCAGCCGCCGTCCTGCCCCGGTTTGACCCCGGCCAGTTTATACAGCAGGCGTTCAACGCCGCCCAGCCAGCGCAGGCCAGGCACGTCGCCGCCATCGCCAACGCGGGCCAGCAGGATGCCCAAGGGGTAAGCCAGGGCCAGCAGGGCAACCATGAAGCCGCCCAATAACATCATCGCCTGGGTCGTCATCACAGATTCTCCGCCGTGAGCAAGGCATGCACCAGGTACACCAGCAGGGCGACGGCAACGAGCGCCGCAATCAGATTGGCGTCCATTATTTGCCTCCCGCCGTCATGCGTGCGCAGCCTGTGGCAATGGCCCAGGTCAGCGCGAAAAAGAGCGCGATCGCCCCGATATACATTGCATCCATTTCGTCCTCTTGCAGTGCTTGTTTTGACAATGACAGCGTATGCCCCGGCGCATAAAAATTTTGTAAAGACCGGGGCCATCCCCATCAAGACCGTATAAAAATCGCGTTAAAAGGTTTTACTCATGGTGAGCACGAGGGCCGATTTGCCGAGGAATTTGCCATTGGCGGGCGAGGCATACGCCGTTTTCCCCGCATTGGTGCCGATGGCCGCCAGGGCGCCCGTGACAATGCCAAAGTCTTTGGTCAAGCCCACTTTCCAGTCGCTGTAACTGGCCGCATCGTTGTTGGCCACCCGCTGGTGTCCCGCATGCAGGTTCAGGACAAAGCCATTGCCCAGGTCAGGATTGACGGCCAGATCGACATAGCCGCTGTTCTTGCTGTCGACAAAACCAAACAGGTTGGTGACGGCGTGAGAATATTTGAGGGAGCTGATGCCATACGAAATCTGGCCATACAGTTCGGTGGTATTGGCGTTGTCGAAACCGGCCACGTGTTTCAAGCCATTGGCCGGATAAACGTAAGTGAGCACGCCGACGTCATACGCGACATCCTTGCCGATTGCCCCGCGCTTGCCACCATACAGATCGAGTTCGATGTCGCCACTGCCACCTGCATCTTTGGTCCACTTGATCGTGGAAGCCCAGGCGCCGGCATACCAGCCGGCTTTGCTGTCCGCGTAATCGGCGCCGCCCTGCAAGGCCGGTTGCAAACGGGTTTGCGAAATGCCCCGGTAGCGGTAGTCGCTGGTGACGGCGGCGTTAAAAGTGACTGCATCGTCGGCCGATGCAATCTGTGGTGCCAGCACCGCGATCAATAGCGCGGCTGCCATGTGAATGTTCATTGCGTATCCCTGAAAGTCATTGCGCATCGGGGCCGGGTGGCCGCTGCGATGGAAATGAAGCTTAAAGGTCGCGCCGTAAAGGTTTTATATAGAAGCGGGCCGGCGGCGTAAGCAGGCCGTAAAAATCAGGCCTGATCCCACGGCGGCACATCGCCGAAGCGCGCCGCGAGAAAATCGATCATCACGCGCACCTTGGCGCTCAGGTGTCGGCGGCTGGGGTAGACGGCGAGGATGTCGATATCGGGCAAATGAAAGCCGGGCAGGATGGGCAGCAGGCGCCCGCTGCGTAAATCGTCGCCGATCAAAAAGGTCGGTTGCCAGATGATGCCGGCGCCGGCCAGCGCAGCGGCGCGGGCGGTGTCGCCGTTGTTGGCGTGCAGGCTGCAATTGACGGTGACGGGATGGGGATGACCGGCCGCGTCGGCGAAACGCCATTCGTCGGCGCTGGCCGAATAGCTGTAGCCGATGCAGTTGTGCTGCTTCAGTTCGGCCGGCGTGGCCGGGGCGCCGTGCCGGGCCAGGTAGGCGGGCGAGGCACAGCAGATGTTGCGCGAAGTCGCCAGCCGGCGCGCCGCGTGGGCAGTCGAGCCCGCGCGTGAAATGCGGATGGCGAGGTCGTAGCCCTCTTCCACGATGTCGACCACGCGGTCGATCAGCGACACCTGCAATTCGATGTCGGGATACTGCGCCATGAACAGCGGCCACAGCGGAGCCAACTGCAGCACGCCGAAACTGAGCGGCGCGTTGATGCGCAGCAGGCCGCGCGGCGCCAGTACGGACGAAGAAGCGATCGCTTCGATCTCGGCCATGTCTTCGACAATCACCTTGGCCCGCTCGAACAGGGCCTGGCCCGATTCCGTCAGCGACATCTTGCGCGAACTGCGGTTCAGGAGGCGCGTGCCAAGGTGCGCTTCCAGGTCGGCAATGATGCGGGTGACGTTGGCGGGTGAGGTATCGAGTGCATCGGCGGCGCGCGCAAAACCGTTCTTCTGCACCACTTCCACAAACACTTCCAGCGCTTTGAGGCGGTCCATGGCGCATCCAATCGTTCACAAAAGCTGAATATACCATCATCAGCCAGGGCTTTGATTGCGTAATCCATTGGATTTACAGTGGCTTCACTGCACTGACAACCCAAGAGGACCCCATCATGACAAGCCACGTTTCATTCATCGTCCGCCTGCCAACCCGCCCCGAACAGCGCGAAGCCATGCGCAGCGCCCTCTACGGCGTGCTGGAACAGATGGCGCAGGAACCGGACTTCATCAACACCTTTGTCCACGAAGACCTGGACGCGCCGGACACCCTGGTGCTGTACGAGACCTGGGCCTGTACCAAGGAGTATTTCATTGCCCATCACCTGGGCAAACCGTATCGCCAGCAGTACGAGGCCAGCCTCGAGCAGTACCTGAGCAAAGCGCGCACCATCGAATTCCTCAAGCCGCTGAGCACGATTTCCCCTAACTAATCTCTCAAGGAATTGATCATGAAACGCTTTGACAATAAAACCGTACTCGTCACTGGTGGCAACAGCGGCATTGGCCTGGCCACCGCCCAGCAGTTTGCCCGCGAAGGGGCCCGCGTCATCATCACGGGCCGCGACCAGGCCACCCTCGACAGCGCCCGCGCCAGCCTGGGCGAAGGCGCGCTGGCCCTGCAAAGCGACCAGGGCAGTATCGCTGACACTGGCCGCCTGGCCGCCCTGCTGGCCGAACAGAACATCACCCTGGACGCCATTTTCATCAACGCCGGCGTGGCAAAATTTGCGCCGTTCGATGCGATTACGGAAGCGGCCTGGGACGCCTCCTTCGATGCCAACGTCAAGGGCCCGTATTTCCTGATCCAGGCACTGGCATCCCGCCTGAACCGCGGCGCCGCGATTGTCCTGAACGGCTCCATCAACGCGCACATCGGCATGCCCTCGTCCTCCGTCTACGCCGCCAGCAAGGCCGCCCTGATTTCGCTGGCCAAAACCCTGTCGGCCGAACTGTTGCCCCAGGGCGTGCGGGTGAACGTGGTCAGCCCCGGTCCGGTCACAACGCCCCTGTACGGCCGCCTGGGCCTGGAGGCGGAGCAGCTTGGTGAAATGGCCGCCGCCATCCAGGGCCAGATTCCCCTTAAGCGTTTTGGGACGCCGGAGGAAGTGGCAGGCGCGGTGCTCTACCTGGCAGCCGCGGAATCGGCCTTCATTGTCGGCACGGAATTGATAGTCGATGGCGGCATGAGCCAGCTGTAAGCCGCATAAAAAAACCCGCCATCAGTGGCGGGTTTTTTCCATCACAGCCTGTCAGGCCAGCGTTTACTGAGCGGTGGCGCTGATGCGGCGCTGGAGGCGGTTGATCAGGCGCGGCATCATCTTCATCGACATCAGGTGGGCGTCGATCAGTTGCATGTCGCCGCTGCGCACCATTCCCGCCAGGACGGCGTCATCGAGTGCGTGCAGGCGCTCCGTATCGATCAGGAAGACGTCTTCGACAACGAGCTTTTCGCCGTTGTTGTCGACTTCGAGGTTTTTCGCCACCAGCAGGTTCAGCTCGTCCATGCGGTTGGCGAAGGCCTGCGAGCGCTCGGTTTCGACATGAAACAGGCGCAGGAAATCGACCGCGCCCTGCAGCATGGGGCTTGGCGCACCTTCGGCGTCGAACAGGGCCTCGCCCTTTTCGTCATTGAAGCCGGCAAAGGCCTCATCGACGCAGACGGTCAATTCGCCGTTGCCAGCGTCGGCCAGCACAAAGGGATAGCGGCGCACGAAAGCGGGCAGATAGCTGTCGGCGTCCCAGTTGCCCGCTTCGTCGACGTACAGGTTTTCGCGGTCGCGCAGGCCGACCATGGCGGCCAGTCCGAAGCCCTGGCCCGGAATGCCGGAGAAGACGATGGGAAAGCTGGCAGCCGCATCAGCCATTTCGGTGGCGGTCATCAGCAGCGAGTTGGTGCCGCGGCAGAACGAATAATCGCCGCTCGACAGCGCCAGCCTGGTATTGCGGTGGACCTCGCTGTTGAGTGCAACGGGCCGTTCATAGAAAATCAACGATGTCACAATTTCTTCCTTTAACGAAAAACTGATGCAGGGACTGAACAATAATATGCGCGGCGCAATCCGCAAAGAAAAAAGCGCCAGGCGTAAAAAAACCCACGAAAAACGTGGGTTTTCGGGCAAAACTGTCTGCTGAGCTGATCAGGCAAACTTTGAAAAGTCCGGCTTGCGCTTTTCAAAAAAGGCCGTGAAGGCTTCTTTTGCTTCCGGTGCCTGCAACATGGCGCCGAATAACGCGTTTTCGGCGGAAATCGCCGCGTCAACCGCGCTTTGCTTGCCGCGCTTCATGAGGCTCTTGGTGGCGCGCACTGAGCTGGCTGGCAAGGCCACCAGTTTTGCGGCCTGGGCCAACGCAAAAGGCAGCAGGTCGTCGGCAGGCAGCACTTTGCTCAAGAGACCCATTTCAAGGGCTTCCTGGGCGCTGAAGGCTTCGCCCAGCAGCAGCTTTTCGGCAGCGCGGGGGTGGCCGGCGATGGCCGGGAACTGGACGCTGGAAGCAAACTCGGGGCACAGGCCCAGCTGCACGAAAGGCATGCTGAACTTGGCCTTGTCCGCGGCGTAGACCAGGTCGCAGTGCATCAGCATGGTGGTGCCGATGCCGATGGCGGCGCCGGATACAGCCGCAACTACCGGTTTGCTGGCGCCGGCGAGGGCCCGCATGAACTGGTAGACGGGACGGTTGGCGTCGGATTTGCCGGGGACCGGGGCGTTTTTCAGGAAGTCGTCGAGGTCGTTGCCAGCGGTGAAAATGTCGGGGGTGCCGTGGATCAGGATGGCGCGTATGCTGCTGTCGGATTCGCCGGCGACCAGGGCGTCGGCCATGGTTTGGTACATGGCGCCCGTGATGGCGTTCTTGCGCTCGGGACGGTTGAAGGCGATGGTGAGGATGCCGTTGGCGGTGGTGGTCAGGATGTCCATTCTTTGCCCTGTGGAGTGGGATGCAAAAAAGGGGACAGGCACCTTCGGAGCCAGTCCCCCCTGCTGTTAGCGCTGCGTGCTTATCACACGCGTTCGAAAATGCCGGCGGCGCCCATGCCGGTGCCGACGCACATCGTCACCATGCCGTACTTCAGGCTGTTGCGGCGCAGGGCGTGGACGACCGTGGCGGCACGGATCGCGCCGGTGGCGCCCAGCGGGTGGCCGAGGGCAATTGCGCCGCCCATCGGGTTCACCTTGGCGGGATCGAGACCCAGGTCGCCCATCACAGCCAAGGCTTGCGCGGCAAACGCTTCATTCAACTCGATCCAGTCCAGCTGATCCTGGGTGATGCCGGCGGCGGCGCAGGCGGCGGGGATGGCGAACTTGGGACCGATGCCCATGATTTCCGGCGGCACACCTTTGACGGCAAACGAAGAGAACTTCGCCAGCGGGGTCAGGTTGTGCTCGCGCAGGATTTTTTCCGACACCAGGATCAATGCGCCGGCGCCATCGGACATCTGCGAGCTGTTGGCGGCCGTGACGGAACCCTTGGCAGCGAACACGGGCTTGAGTTTCGACAGCGATTCGATGGTCGAATCGGCGCGCGCACCTTCGTCGGTGTCAACCGTGCGGGTCTTGATGTCGACCTGGCCGGTGGCCAGGTTGGGCGTGCGGGTGATTATCTCGACCGGGGTGGTCTCATCCTTGAAGAAACCGGCCTGCTGGGCAGCAATTGCCCGGCGGTGCGATTCCACCGAGAACGCGTCCTGGGCTTCGCGCGAGACTTTCCACTGCTTGGCGACGTTTTCCGCCGTCAGGCCCATGCCGTACGCCATGCCCACGTTTTCATCGGTGAACATGTTCATGTTCATCGACGGATGATGGCCCATCATCGGCACCATCGACATCGATTCGACGCCGCCGGCAATCATGACATCGGCTTCACCGACGCGGATGCGGTCGGCTGCCATGGCAATCGCGGTGATGCCGGAAGCGCAGTAACGGTTGACGGTCACGCCGCCCACGGTTTTCGGCAGGCCAGCCAGCAGCACGGACATGCGGGCAATATTAAAACCCTGTTCGGCTTCCGGGAAGGAACAGCCGATGATGGCGTCGTTGATCAGCGCGGGATCGAGGCCTGGCGCCTGGGCCATGGCGCTTTGCAGCACGCGCACCAAGAGGTCGTCCGGGCGGGTGGTCTTGAACATGCCGCGCGGCGCCTTGCCGATCGGGGTGCGGGTGGCGGCGACGATGTAGGCGTCTTGAAGTTGCTTGGTCATTTTGTTCTCTCTGATCTGCTTAGTTGCGTACAGGTTTGCCGGTCTGCATCATGCCCATGATCCGTTCCTGCGATTTCGGATGGTTGAGCAGCTCGAGGAATGCCTTGCACTCCATGTCCATCAGCCACTGCTCGCTCACCACGATGCCCTGGTCGATGTCGCCGCCGGTGACGATGGTGGCGATCATCTCGCCCAGTTTGAAATCGTGGGCGGAGATGAAGCCGCCGTCGCGCATGTTGACCAGCTGGGCCTTGATGGTGGCCAGGCCGTAGCGGCCCGTGACCGTGATCGGCTTTTGCAGTGGTGGGCGGTAGCCGGCGTCAAACATGGCGCGCGCTTCCACTTTCGCCACGTGCAGCAACTCATAGGCGTTGAAGACAATCACGTCGTCTTCCTTCAGGTAACCCATGGCCTTCGCTTCCAGTGCCGACTTCGACACATTGGCCATGGCTGCATTGGTGAAGCCCGTCTTAAGGAAGTGCAGGATGTCGCTGCCCTTGGCTTCGTTGGCTGCGCGTGCTGCCGCTTCCTTCAAGCCGCCGCCGGCGGGAATCAGGCCAACGCCCACTTCAACGAGACCGATGTAGGACTCGATCGAGGCCACGCGCTTGCTTGCGTGCAGCGCCATCTCGCAACCGCCGCCCAGCGCCAGGCCGGCCACTGCTGCAACGACCGGCACGTTCGAATACTTCATGCCCATGAAAGCGTTTTGCAAGGCCTTGATACCCGGCTCCATCGCCTTGGCGCCGCCCTGCATGAACAGGGGCAGAGCCGACTGCAAATCCGCGCCGGCCGAGAAGGCGCCGCCTTCGGCTGCATCGGTATTCCAGATGACCAGGCCCTTGAAATTCTTTTCGGCTTCTTCACGGGCCATTTTCAGGCCGTTGATGACGCCTTCGCCGATGACGTGCATCTTGGTTTTCAGCGAGATCACCAGCACTTCGTCGTCCATGTGCCAGATGCGGACGGATTCGTCTTCAAAGAAGGTAGTGCCGGCGGTCTTGCCGTCGATGGCGCCACTGCCCAGCACGGGTGCGCGGAAGGCCTGGCGCTTGTAGACAGCCAGATCGGAGCGGGGCACGAAGGCATTCTTGCTGACCGAGTAGGAACCTTCAGGCGTGTGCACGCCACCTTTTTCAGCGACCACGCCGCTGGTCACCCAGGCCGGCAATGGCGTGTTGGTCAGGGCCTTGCCTTCGGCGATGTCCTGGTTGATCCACTCGGCGATCTGCATCCAGCCGGCAGCTTGCCAGGTTTCAAACGGACCGACGTTCCAGCCAAAGCCCCAGCGCATGGCGAAATCGATGTCGCGCGCATTGTCGGCGATCGAGCCAGCATGTACGGCGATGTAGTGGAAGGCGTCGCGGAAGATCGCCCACAGGAACTGCGCCTGGGGATTGGTCGACTCGCGCAGGGCCTTGAATTTTTTAACGGGGTCCTTTTCTTTCAGGATGCGGGCAACGATGTCGGCTGCCTTGCCGCCGCCCGTGACGTATTCACCGGTGGCGAAATCGAAGCGCTGGATATCCTTGCCGACTTTTTTATAGAAGCCTGCGCCGGCCTTCTGGCCCAGGGCGCCGCCGGCGACCAGTTTGGCCAGCACGTCGGGGGTTTTATAGACGGCAAAGAAAGGATCGTCCTGCAGGTTGTCCTGCATGGTTTTAATGACATGACCCATGGTGTCCAGGCCGACCACGTCCGCGGTGCGGAAGGTGCCCGACTTGGCGCGGCCCAGCTTGGCGCCGGTCAGATCATCGACCACGTCCACCGACAGGCCGAATTTTTCGGCTTCGTGGATGGTGGCCAGCATGCCGAAGATGCCGACACGGTTGGCGATAAAGTTCGGCGTGTCTTTTGCACGCACGACGCCCTTGCCCAGGGTCGTCGTCAAAAAACCTTCCAGCTGGTCGACAATGGCAGGCGAAGTCGACGCCGTCGGGATGATCTCCACCAGGTGCATATAGCGCGGTGGATTGAAAAAGTGCACGCCGCAGTAGCGCGCCTTCAGTGCGTCGTCAAAACCTTCGGCCAGGGCCGTGATCGACAGGCCCGAGGTGTTCGAGGCAAAGATCGCGTTGGGGGCAATGTGTGGTGCGACCTTCTTGTACAGGTCATGCTTCCAGTCCATCCGTTCTGCGATGGCTTCGATGATGAGGTCGCAGCCAGCCAGCAGTTCCAGGTTGTCTTCGTAGTTGGCGACCTGGATCAGGGCGGCATCTTCCTTGTTGCCCAGCGGCGCAGGCGACAGCTTTTTTAGGTTGTCGATGGCACGCAGGACGATGCCATTCTTGGCCCCTTCCTTTGCAGGCAGGTCAAACAAAACGACCGGCACCTTGGCATTGACGCAGTGCGCGGCGATCTGGGCGCCCATCACACCGGCGCCGAGGACGGCGACTTTCTTGACAATAAAATTGCTCATGGTTGTCTCTTCTTCTTTAAATTAGAACAGGTCGGCGTCCAGCGCCATCAGGTTGGCCGAGCCGGAACGGGCCTGGCGAATCAGCATGGCG
>Ga0265798_10010243_pt1 | contig 11593 bp, 6 predicted proteins | sample P3T30metagenome_FD_192430 | JGI IMG/M metagenome (GOLD analysis project Ga0265798, IMG submission 192430) | Plant litter microbial communities from East Loma Ridge, Irvine, California - P3 T30 | ecosystem: Environmental > Terrestrial > Plant litter > Unclassified | place: USA: California... | reverse complement strand
GGCTTCCATTCCTTGTTGAGCGAGCTTTGCGAGGCGCCGACGCGCAGCGAAGCGAAGGGCTTCTTGAAATCCAGGCCGCTGCGGGTCTGGATGCGGATGCCGCCACCCAGCGAGCCTTCGGTCATGTCGGCGGTCGACCCCTTGACTACGTCCACGCTCTTGATCAAGTCGGCGGACAGCTGGCGGAACTCCACGCCGCGGCCCGATCCGCCGCCCGCCTGGTCGGTGCCGCCGGCCGATTGCACGCCCTGGCCGTCGAGCTCCACGCGGGTCAGGTCGGGACCGTTGCCGCGCACGGCGACGCTCACGCCTTCGCCAAAGTCGCCGCGGTCGAGCGCGATGCCGGACATGCGCGAGATCGCCTCGCCGACGTTACGGTCCGGGAGCGAGCCGACGTCTTCGGCGACGATCGAATCGATGGCGGTGGCCGCATTCTTCTTGCGCTCGATGCTCGACTGCTGCGAGGCGCGGGTGGCGACCACCTTGACCTGGGTGACCTTGGCGTCGGCCGCGGCCACTTCCTCCGCCGGCGTCTGCGGCGTGGGTTGCTGGGACTGGGCCTGGGCGGCATTGTGGGCAACCAACGCGGCCAGCGCCAGCGAGACCGCGAGGCTCAGGTGCTTGGGCTGGGCATAGAAGGCGGGTGCGCGGCGTGTGGATGGCGTGAAGTGGACAGGGCCTTGCGGCGCCTGCCTTGCGGCGTGATTCATCGGCGTGTCTCCAGTAATGCGGGCAATGTCGCCCGTCTTTTCGAATTGATTGTTGGCCCGCTCCCGCATGCGTTCATGCCGCATCGGATGTCCATTTATCGTTGTGTAAAAATGCTAGCAGAAGGATTTTCCACAAGCGATGGGCAGATAAGCTTTTGGAAAGAATCGACATGTGAGTTGGCGGATTTTGTAATCACACCGTGGACCTCACCCGACACGGACGTGACGCGTCCTCCTCCTGGCGAGGTAGACGCGTCGTACTTCAGAGAGAATCAGGCGTTGATGTCGGTGTCGTAGCGCTTGCCGGCGATCGTCACGTTGCGCAGCTTGAGGCCGCGCACGTTGTAGGCGTACCAGGGTTTGTCGCCGGCGACCGGTGTGCCGAAGTCGCAGTCGCTGATGCTGATGTTGGTCACCGGGAGCACCGGTTTGCCCTCGACGCCGTTGTAGCTGTGCGCGACAGGCCCCATCACCACGAAGGCCTGGTAGCAGGAGAACGCGCCGCCCGGTGTCGCGACGTTCGACACGCGGATGCGTGAAATGTGGACATCCGAGATCTGCGGCGGACGGGTGCGGATGCTGTCGAAGGCGGGCGCGTAGTCGGAGTCGAAGGTGATCACCGTGGCGCCGCCGCTTGATGCCAGCTGCGGCGGAATCGGGCTGCCCGGCATCGGCTTGTAGAAAGCAGGCTTGATCTTGACCCCGTTCGGCAGCACCAGGTCGCGCACGTAGAAGTGGCGCAGGAAGCCGCCGCGCGCCATGTTCGTCTTCAGGCGCACCGCCGAGCCGAGCGGGTCGGTCTTCCAGTGCATATTGCGCACCTCGAGCTTCTCTGCATACACATGCTCGATGCCGCCGCCCATCTCGCTGCCCAGGGTCACGGCGCCGTGACCCGAGTTCATCACGCTGTTCTGGATCACCACGTCGCGCGTCGGTCCGTACTGCGTGTCGCGGCCCTTGCCGGCCTTGATCGCGATGCAGTCGTCGCCGGTGTTGAACAGGCAGTCGTCCAGCAGCACCGTGTCGCAGGATTCGGGATCGAAGCCGTCCGAGTTCGGGCCCATGCTCTCCATCCGCACCTTGGCGATGTGGACGTTGCGGCAGGCGACCGGGTGGTGGATCCAGAACGGCGTCGCGGCCACCTGGTAGCCCTGCATCAGCACGTCGGTGCAGCCGACGAACTCGATCATGCAGGGCCGCAGGTAGTGGCCCTTGCCGAACACGCGCTTCTCGATCGGCACGCCGGCCTCGGACAACGCGGGCAGGAACTTCTCGTCGCTGCGCCAGTTGGCGCCGACTTCGATGCGCGCGCGCTCCTCATTCGACAGGCCGGGCGCGAGGCCCGCCAGCGATTCCGGATTGCGCGGGTTGACCACGCCCTGGCGCGCATGCGCGTTGACCGCCGTCTTGCCGCTCCAGGCCCACCAGTGCTCGCCGCTGCCGTCCTCGAACGTCACGCCGCCCTGGCCGTTCAGGATGCTGGTCCAGTCCTCGCCGGTGAGGGCGATGTTGCGCTGGTTGCGCGCGTAGACCATCGGCGTGTAGTTCAGGCAGTCGTTGCCCTGCCAGCGCGACAGCGACAGCTTGCCATTTGCGCCACAGTCGTATTCGCCATGCTTCGCGTAGTCGGCCGGGTTGGCGCTGAAGTGGACCTGCGCGCCCTTGGCCAGGTGAACGTGGACGTTCGACAGCAGCACGATCGGGCCCTTGACGTACCAATGGCCGGCCGGGATCAGGACGCGCCCACCGCCCGCCTTGCTGGCGGCGGCGATGGCGGCGTCGATCGCGGGCCAGGCGTCGGGCGCGCCGGGCGCCGGTGTCTGGACCTCGGTCTTGGCGCCGCTGTCGCTATCCAGCCAGGCCTGTACCTTCACCATGCGGCAGGGTTTGGCGCCGTGCGCGGTGATCGGAAAGTCGCGCTGCGGGAAAGACAGCGGCTTGGCGAACTTCGCGCGGATCCGGTCGGCACGCGCCCAGGGATCGTCCTGGGCCAGGGCAAGGCCAGGGGACAGCAGCGAGGCGGCGCCGGCGCCTTTGAGCAGCGTGCGCCGCTGCGGGTTCGATGGTTGCATGGTCATGGTGCTTTTGGACGGTAGTGGTAGGTCTTGACCTTGTCGGTGATCTCGACCCGCGGGTTGTTCAGCAGCTTGATGATCTCGGCGCCAGCCAGCAGCACCGGACCATAGCCGGCCATGGCGTTCACGCTCACCGGGCGGTTGTAATAGTAGACGTTGTCGCCGGCCAGGGTGGTGGCCACCACGCCGTCCTCGATGCCGCCTTCCTTGTTGATGCGCGAGGACACCCCGGCCCATCCAGCCTGGGCGATGCTGCCGTAGGTGGTGGGGCTGATCCAGCCCTGGTTGATGGCGTGCGCGATCGCATACACGAACATGGCGCTGCCCGAAGTCTCGAGGAAGGAATCGTGGCGGTCCAGCATCTGGTGCCACAGGCCGTCGCCAGACTGCTGCTGGGCGATGCCGCGCAGCGCGCGCCGGTGCTGCGCCAGCACCTTGGCATAGCCCGCGTGATTCTTCGGCAGCACGTCGAGCAGGTCGGACAGGGCCAGCACCGCCCAGCCGTTGGCGCGGCCCCAGTAGAACTGAGGCAGGTCCTGCTCGTGCAGGTGGATGCCGTGGGTGTACAGGCCGACCTGGCGGTTGAACAGGTAGCCGGACAGCTGCAGCGCGTTCTTCACCGCGTCGTCGTAGTAGCGGCGCTGGCCGCTCAATCGGCCCAGTTCCGCCAGCGCCGGAATGCTCATGTACATGTCGTCCGCCCACACCGACCAGGCCTGCGGCCGGTTGCGCGCCAGCGTGCCGTCCTTCAGGCGCACCTGCTGCTTGTGCACCCAGTCGCCGCTGAACGCGATCTGCGCCGACATGTCGGGGCCGATGCCGGCCAGGCGCGCGCGGATCATGGCGGCGGTCATGGAACCGGAATCGTCCAGCGCGTGCGGCTTGATGAAGCGGGTGAAGCTGTTGGCGCGGCCCAGCTTGAACTGGGCTTCCTGTTCACGGAAGTAGGGCGTGCGCTCCTTGAAGAAGGCCAGGTGGCGTTCGGTCAGCGCGGTCCAGCGCGCATCGCCCGTGAGGGCGCGCATGTTCATCAGGCCCGCATGCACCACGCCCATCTCGTAGTTCATGATGCCGAAATCGTTGGGCGAGGGTTCCACCACGGCGCCGGCGACGGGTGTCGTGAAGTCCGTGATCGGCTGGCCGGTCTTCTTGTCCACGATGCGGCTCGGCGTGGCGCGGTCGACGAAGTCGCGTACGCGCTCCAGCTGACTCGTAATCTCCGCGGCCACCGGCAGCTTGTACGGCACGGGGTAGGTGCCTTCCAGCGGGTCCTTCAGGTTCTTGTTGTCCGGGTTGCGATAAGGGCCGGCCGCATCGGCCGCGCCGGCCGCGCACAGCACGGCCAGCAGCAAGGGAATGGTCTTCTTCAATTAGCGGCTCACACGGAAGTAGTCGGCATCCAGGTAGGCGCCGGACGATTTGGCCGCGTCGCTGGCGCTAAACAGCCCCATCTGCGCGCCGACCCAGTGGCCCTTGGTGGCCGCGAACGGGGCGCCGGCCGGCTTGAATTCCTTGCCGTCGACGCTGTAGAAGAAGCGCGCCTGCGCGCCTTCCGCCATCGTCATGCGCAGGTTCAGGGCGCTAGGCGCCTTTGGCAGCAGCACGGTCTCGGTTTCCTGGCAGCGCGGCTTGACCGGCTCGCACACGGTGTACACCAGCTGCAGCGCGCCACCCTGCTTGCGCAGGCCGATGGCGGCATAGGTCTGGCCGTTCAGGATCAGGCCCGCGCGGTCGCCGTCCGCCGCCTTCTGCAGTTCGATGCGGGTGTCGACGGTGAAGGCGGTGGCCGGCAGCTTCTGGGTCACGATGTTCGGCGCGGCGCGCACATAGCCCTTCGTTTCCGGCGTGGCGACGACCGGCAGGCGCAGGTGGCCGGGGCGGGCAGTGAGCGAGTGCCAGGACGCCTGTTGGTTGGCGTTCCACTGCCACTGCACGCCGAGCGTCTTGTTGGTGAATTCGTCGGTGGTGGGTGGCACCGCGACCGGCTGGCCGGCGACCGGCTTGGTCCATTGCAGCACCGGATTGCCGACGCCCGCCTTCGGGCCTTCCGTGCCGATGATCGGCCAGCCATCCTTCCAGGTCATCGGCTGCAGGTGGGTCACGCGGCCGTAGGCCTTGCGGTCCTGGAAGTGCACGAACCAGTCCTTGCCGTCCTGGGCGCGCATCCAGGCGCCCTGGTGCGGGCCGTTGATGACGGTCTCGCCCTGTTCCATCACGATGCGGTCCTCGTAGGGCCCGTCGATGCGGCGCGAGCGGAACACCGACTGCCAGCCTTCCTCGACGCCGCCGGCCGGCGCGAACACGTAGTACCAGCCTTCGTGCTTGTACAGCTTCGGCCCTTCCAGCGTGCGGTAGCCGGGCAGCTTGTTGCCGTCGATGACGACCTTGCCTTCAGCGTCCAGCAGGCGCTTGCCGTCCGGGGCCATGCTGCGCAGGGTCAGCACATTGTTGATGCCGGCGCGGCTCTTGGCCCAGGCGTGGATCAGCCACGCCTTGCCATCCTCGTCCCACAAAGGGGCCGGGTCAATCAGGCCCTTGCCGGCCAGGAGCAGGTGCGGCTCGCTCCACGGGCCGGCGAAGTCGGTGGCGGTGATCACGTAGATGCCGTGGTCCGGGTCCGGGTAGAAGATCCAGAATTTGCCGTCGTGGTGGCGCAGCGACGGCGCCCACACGCCGGCGCCGGTGCGCGGCACCGCGAAGTGGGCACTTGGCACCAGCTTGGGCAGCGCGTGGCCGACCAGGGTCCAGTTGACCAGGTCCTTCGAGGTCAGGAGCGGCAGGCCGGGCGAACTGTTGAAGCTCGACGCGGTCATGTAATAGGTGTCGCCAACGCGCACTGCGTCCGGGTCGGAGTAGTCGGCGTTCAGGATCGGGTTCTGGTACTTGCCGTTGCCGAGGTCCGCGACCCAGGGGGCGACGCCTGGTGCGGCATGGACGGCGCCGGCCAGCAGCAGCGACAGGAAGAGGGTGGAGGTGCGTAGCGTCATGGTCGTCATGGAATGCTTGTCAGGATGGTCGAAAGGAGTTCAGGGGGCGGGGTTCCAGCCCTGGCCGTCGCCAAAGCCGGCGAAGACGCGGGCGCGGCTGGCATAGCGTGCTGCTTGTTCGGGTGTCAGGATGCGGCCGGTGGTGCGTTGGCTCAGGTCGAGCGGCGCACCACTCAGATCCATGCTGCCGTATTCGGCCCAGCCGGCGCCGGGGTTGGCGCCCGGGGCGATCACCTTCGGCAGCGACCAGCCGGCGGGCGCGATGTGGGTGTCCATCCGGGTATGGATGAACACGACCTTGTCGCCCTGGCCGCTGGGGCCGGGACGCGCCAGCCAGGCGGCCCCGATCGGCACGTCGTTGCCGGCCGGGCCGGGGCCATGCGTCAGGCGGCTGTTCAGGAACACGAAGCCGGCCTCCTCTGGATCGACGGTGCGCGCCTGCACGATGTAGCCGCCGCCCTTGGGTTGGGCGCTGTCGCCCACCGTGCGGATCTCGCTTTCCTCGAACAGGGCGGCGCGGTTGGTGCCCCAGATGAAATCGACATTGCCGGCGATGAGGCTGCGGTAGAACCAGGAATAACCACGGACAAGGATCGTATCCTGCTCGCTCCAGAACGCCGAATCGCGCACGCTGAGGCGTCCGCGGTCGCTGCTGAAGTGCAGGGCCTCGGCCTGGCCGCCGAAGCTTTTTACGCGTACGGTGCGGTTGATGACCGTGAGCTGGTCGAGTTCGAGCAGGTCGGCATCCTCGGCCAGGAACACCGAGCGGCCGCCGCTCGCCGCCGGGGACGCGGCCGGCTGGCCGCTGCCGGCGCCTGGATTCACGCCGTCGTTGTTGACCGCGCCAATGATGACGCCCTCGCGGCTCTCGCCGTGCAGGCGCACATTGTCCTTGCCGCGCAGGTAGAGCAGTTCCTCGTAGCGGCCATTGGCGATGCGGATGGTGACCGGCTCGGCGCGCGGCAGGGCGCGCATCGCGTGATTCAGCGCGCCCTGCACGGTGCGGAAATCGGCCGGGCCGTCGTCGTCAACCGTAAGCTTGCGCCCGGCCGGGGCCTTGGCGCGGGTGCGGAAGCGCCAGCCGGCCGCGTCGCCGATGCCGGCGAAGGGCGTGCCGCCAATCCGCCCGTCCGCGACCAGTCCGGCGTCGACTGCGATCAGGTACTCCACGCCGTAGTCCAGGCGGTCGCTGTGGGGCTGGATGACAAGCTCATTGCCGTCGACGCGGATCGGGCTGCTGCGCACCACGCGTTTGAAGGGGGCGTCACGCGGCCCGATGGCATTGGGCTCCTCGCCTTGCCGGATCACGTCGACCACGGCGCGGTCGCTGGAACGGACAATCCGCACCGAACCGCTCGTGCCGAGGGTTGGAGGCTTGTCGAAACGGATGCGCAGCAGGGTGTCCGGCTGGACGTCGGCGCCCGCGGGGGCCAGCTTGCCACGCAGGGCCTGCGCATTGCCGGCTGCGGCAAACGCCGGGCCGACGCTCAAACCGACCGCGATGGAGACATTGGTGTCCTTCGCATCGGCGACGGTCACCACGGCGTCGCCTGGCTGGCGACCGGTGACGACCAGGGTGCTGCCCTCGACTGCAACCTGGGCCAGCGCCGGATCGTTGACGGAGGCTGCGACGGGCAGCGGCGTCACGCCATCGCTGGCGAAGGCGCTGAGTGGGTAGCGTACGGTCTCGCCCGCATGCAGGCCGATGCTTGCGCCGCGCTGCGCCAACGCGATGCGACCCGGGCGTTCGCCGGCGGGACCGCTGCGCAGGTCGTCGAATGCAAAAGCGCCCTCCTGGGCCAGCAGCGCGATGCCGCCCGCCGGCGCGGGTGCGGGCAGGGTGGCGGAGACGCGTTCGCCGTCCAGCCAGGCCTCCAGCTCGCCGCCGGCCAGCGCGACGCGCAGGGTCTGGAAGCCCCCCACGGGCGCGGTGTCGTGTCCCATCTGGCGCATGCGGGTCAGGGCGCCGTCGCGCATCTGCACCAGTTCGACCGCCATCTTGGGCCGGCCGGGAATGATGTTGACGGCGGCGCCGACCCAGTTGCGCGGGTCGCCGTAGCGTACCAGGATCACGGCGCGGCGCGGCCCTTCGGCCAGGCTCACCGGCCGCAGGCGCGCTTCGACGTAGTGGTCGGCGCCAGCCACCGGACTGGCGGACAGCGCGGCGGCGCCGGGCGCCAGCAACAGGACGCGATTGGCGGACCCCGCATCAGGCAGCACCTGGGGCGCGCCGCCGCCCTCCAGGCGCCAGTTGGCGGCGCCCTTCTCGAAATCGTCGCACCGGACGGCGCCGCCGGGGCAGGCCAGCGCCGGGACGCACGTTGCGGCCAGCAGTGCGGCCAGGGCCGCGCGCTTGCCGCGCGTTCGCGGATTCATGTGTGCTGTCTCCTGTTATCGTGGACGCGCGGGTACATCGCCCGGCGTCTCAACTCCGTGTTCAGCTGCGCGCCAGGGCGCGAGTATAGCGTTCCCGGGGCGCGCTGCGGCGCCCCAAGCCAGGTCAGATGATGCGGTTGACCAGGTTCTCCAGGTATTCCTGGCGGCCCGACACCGGCTGCACGTCCTGGTTGCGGGTCAGGACATGCTCGGCCAGGCCATCGAGGTCGATGCGGCCTTGCAGGATGTCCTGGCCCAGCGGTGCTTCCCAGCCCTTGTAGCGGCGTTCCAGTTCGCCCGCCAGGCGACCGTCGGTGATCAGCTTCTCGGCGTCGAGCAGGGCGCGCGCCAGCACGTCCATGCCGCCCACGTGGGCCAGGATCAGGTCGACCGGATCGATCGACTGGCGCCGCACCTTGGCGTCGAAGTTGCAGCCGCCGGTGGTGAAGCCGCCCGACTGCAGCACGTGGTACAGCGCGATCGCGGTTTCCGGCACGTTGTTCGGGAACTGGTCGGTGTCCCAGCCCAGCTGGGCGTCGCCGCGGTTGATGTCCAGGCTGCCGAAGATGCCGAGCGCCGAGGCGGTCGCGATCTCGTGCTCGAAGCTGTGGCCCGACAGGGTCGCGTGGTTGGCTTCGATGTTGACCTTGACTTCGTTTTCCAGGCCGTAGCGTTTCAGGAAGCCGTACACGGTGGCGGTGTCGAAGTCGTACTGGTGCTTGGTCGGCTCGCGCGGCTTCGGCTCGATCAGGATCGCACCCTTGAAGCCGATCTTGTGCTTGTACTCGACCGCCAGGTTGAGGAAGCGGCCCAGCTGGTCCAGTTCCTGCGCCATGTCGGTGTTGAGCAGGGTCTCGTAGCCTTCGCGGCCGCCCCACAGCACGTAATTCTCGCCACCCAGCTGATGGGTGGCATGCAGCGCATCGCGCACCTGCAGCGCGCCCATCGCAAAGATTTCCGGATCCGGGTTGCTGCCGGCGCCCGACATGTAGCGGCGGTGGCTGAACAGGTTGGCGGTGCCCCACAGGAGCTTCAATCCCGTGCGTTCCTGGTGGCCGGCCAGCTTCTCGACCATGTGCAGGAAGTTCTCACGGCTTTCATGCGGCGTCGCGCCTTCGGGGGCGACGTCGCGGTCGTGGAAGCAGTAGTAAGGCACCTGGATGCGCGACAGGAATTCGAAGGCTTCGACCGCCTTCTGCTCGGCCAGCGCGAGCGGCGCGCCGCCTTCGAACCAGGGACGCTGGAAGGTCTGGCCGCCGAAGGGGTCGAGGCCGGTCCAGCAGAAGTTGTGCCAGTAGCAGGCGGCGACGCGCAGCTGGTCTTCCATGCGCTTGCCGAGGACCATGCGGTCCTTTTCATAGAAGCGGAATGCCAGCGGGTTGTCGCTGTCGACGCCTTCGAAGCCTACCGGTGCGATGTCGTCGAAAATGGTGGATTGTTGTTGCATGATGTCTCCTGTGTCGATGTGTGGTGCCGAGGCGATCAGCCTCGTTGTTCTTGTGCGAATACCGGGCGCAGTTGCCGGTAGATGGTTTGATGGCGTTGATGGCGTTGGGCCAGGAAGTCGCGGCGTTCCGGGTTCGGCGCGAAGCGTTGCGTGACCGCGAGCGGCGGGCATACCGCCTCCTCGCTGTGGCCGTCCGCCAGCGCCGCCAGCCGCGCCGCGCCGAGCGCCGCGCCGGCACTGCTCTCTTGGTGGGTGACGATGGTCACGCCCAGGACGTCGGCCAGCAGCTGCGACCAGTAGCTGCTGCGCGCGCCGCCGCCGACCAGCGACAAGGTGGCCACGTCGGTGCCGGCCGCGCGCAGCGCGTCCAGGCCGTCGCGCAAGCCGAAGGCGACGCCTTCCAGCACGGAATAGGCGAGGGCGCCGCGGCTGGTGTCGTGGCCGAGGCCGAAAAACACGCCTTGCGCATGCGGGTCGTTGTGCGGCGTACGCTCGCCCGACAGGTAGGGCAGGAATAGCGGCGCGTTGTCACGTGCTGCGGCGTCCATGCTTTCGACTTCCGGCAGCAGTGCAGCCTCGTTTTGGGCGCCGGTGGCGCGTGTCACCCACGACAGGCAGCTGGCCGCCGACAGCATCACCGACATCTGGTGCCAGCGGCCAGGAACGGCGTGGCAGAAGGCGTGAACCGCCGAATCCGGATTGGCGCGCAGCTGGTCGGTGACCACGAACATGACGCCCGAGGTGCCGAGCGAAATGAAGCCATCGCCCGGACGCGTGGCGCCGATGCCGACCGCGCTGGCGGCATTGTCGCCGCCGCCGCCGGCGACGATCACGTTCTGGTTCATCCCCCATTCTTGCGCCAGCTCGCCGAGCAAGACACCGGATGGCGCACTGCCCTCGACCAAGCGCGGCATGTGGCCGCGCGTCAGTCCGGTGGCCGCCAGCATCGCGTCCGACCAGTCACGCCGGCCGACGTCCAGCCACAGGGTGCCGGCGGCGTCCGACATCTCCGACACCTTCTCGCCGGTCAGCTTCAAACGCAGATAATCCTTGGGCAGCAGCACCGTCGCAGTTTGCGCGAAGATCTCCGGCTCGTGCTTCGCCACCCAGGCCAGCTTGGGCGCGGTGAAGCCGGGCATGGCCAGGTTGCCCGTGATAGAAGGCAGGCGCGGCTCGCGCTCCGTGAGTTCCAGGCATTCCTGGTGGCTGCGGCCGTCGTTCCACAGGATGGCGGGGCGCAGCACCCGGTCCTGGGCGTCGAGCAGCGCCGCGCCGTGCATCTGGCCGGACAGGCCGATGGCACGCACTGATGCCAGCGCTTCGCCGTGCGACGCACGCAGTTGGCGGATGGCGGTGCAGGTGGCATCCCACCACTGGCCCGGGTCCTGTTCCGACCACTGCGCCTTGGGGCGCGACACCGTGAGCGGCACGCCGGTGATGGCGGCGACCGCGCCGCTGTCCTCCATCAGGAGCAATTTGACTTCCGAGGTGCCGAGATCGATACCGAGATACATCTACCGGCCCTCCGTAAATAAAGCACTGCGCACAGCTGTCTCCAATCGTTCGTCCATACGCGGCCTGCCTACCGGACCGCGAACACAGCATAAGGGCTGCCACGAGAGGGGAACAGGGCTTTTTGGGGCCAACCGAAATTTCATAACGCCCCTCGGTCATTATCGATTTGACAGTCAGAGAGGCCGCCGCATAGACTCGTATGATGGCGATAACAGCGGGCGTAAAGACAGTCGCTTCGCAGCATGCATAAAACACAGACAGGAGACGCAATATGAAACAACTGATCAAGGCGATCGGGCTGGCCTGCTTCGCAGGTTCCATGATGTTCTCGGCAGGCGTGGTCCACGCGGATGCGACCAACCCGAAGATCGGCTTCTCGATCGATGACCTGCGCCTCGAACGCTGGGCGCGCGACCGCGACTACTTCACGGCCGCCGCCGAAAAGCTGGGCGCCAAGGTTTACGTGCAGTCGGCCGACGCCAG
>Ga0265798_10010239_pt1 | contig 11597 bp, 9 predicted proteins | sample P3T30metagenome_FD_192430 | JGI IMG/M metagenome (GOLD analysis project Ga0265798, IMG submission 192430) | Plant litter microbial communities from East Loma Ridge, Irvine, California - P3 T30 | ecosystem: Environmental > Terrestrial > Plant litter > Unclassified | place: USA: California... | reverse complement strand
TTGCGGTCCTCGCACGTCGATAGATAAGGGCCAACTGCGTGAGTGCTAGCTGCCGGCGGCACGCCCGACGACCCAGGGAGCGGGCGCTCCCCGACCATCCCTTGATCCCACATAAAAGAGGGGCAACCTATGCAGTCGGTGTTTCCCTGAACCTGGCCCGTGCAGCCTCCGCCACCTTGCCGTCGTAACTGAAGTAAGAGAGTTCCCGACGAATGTTAAACCATCTGTGTGCTGCTCAAAGGTTTTCCAGCTAATCGCCGCCTCCCTCGCGACGAGGGATGATGTGGTCAACAGCGGGGGGAAGGTCGTCGTAAACATGATCGTCTCGAGCGATAGCAAACTGACAGATCTGACACGTCCAGGCGTCCCGCTCGAGCACCTCCACGCGAATCCGGGAAAGCATGGGCTGCTACGCGGAGAAGCGCCGTTCCCCCCTCTCGCAGCCCAACACTTTTACTTCGGGAACGCGCGCACTCGAAACAGGGACACTGGGTCGACCGTCCCGATGAGTCGAGATGACCTCGACAACAACTCTTATGAGCTGCAGCGAACCTAAAACCCTGGACTTCGCCACAGCTCGCAACTCGGACGTGAAGTAGACGAGAAGCCGGTCAGCGTCTTTTGCTCCGCAGAATGGACAGAAGCCCGAAGTCGCGACGCGAAAAAGCAATGAGTGTTCGTTCGAACAGTACGACCGGTTTCGGTTGTGAGTGCTCACCGTGACACCACACCCCTGACGATCAACGCGTCGACGTACGAGCTGACGAAGGAGGGCGTCGTAACCGGCCTTGTCTCGCGAACCCCAGAATGAATGAGCACCTATTGGGTCGAGATCGCCGATTCCCGGTCAAACAGGTCCTTGCGGCCACAACCGGGCTCACGAACCGCGACTTCGACTCTGGCGGGGCTTCCCCGCCCTGACCAAAGGTTGCTAGAGGTCGTTCGGCGAAACTACCCCTCGGCGCAGGCTGTCGCTCTACGAGTGCTTCCTCGCGACGTGAAACTTTGCGGTTACATTGCCCCCAAAAACGCCGATGCCCTGGTGAGAACGCGCTTGGGATTACTACAGCTGTGGGTGATTCGCTCGCTCAGGCCAGGGCCTACTCATCCAGTCGCTGGAGACTCACAGCGCTGTGGTCCCCCGCGGCAGTGAGCCAGTCAACGATTCGGTGATTGCGGCCCTTGACCTCACCGTGGATCGCGCCGGCGTCGCGAAGGTCAGTCAGTCATTCTCCGACGAGCCAAACATCATTCGCAATCAGGTCGAAGCGGCCCGCCATCATCGTCTTGATCCAGGTCAACGCTACAGTCGTCTGCCACTCCGGGGTGGGTGATGTATGTGTGGTGGTCGTACCCCTTCCTCCACCAGCGGGCGGGGCCTCTGCGGTGGGCATCGCATGGCAGCGCCCAGAGTTCGGCGCCTCGACATCTTCGCTGTCACACTCGGTCTGCGCTCTCGATGGCTCGGTCAATTCCGTATCCGCCGAGTTCCACGAGCTTGTCCAGGATGTCGAGCAAGCTAGCTACTCGCTTGGCGTCGGTCGCCTGCGCCAGTCCCCGGACCACGAGGTCTGCGATGTAGTGTGCATCGGCGGCCGCTTCGGTCCGGATGTCGGAGACTTCCTCCCGACGAGTGTCGAGGAAGGCTTGCGCGGCTCTATCGACCAGGTCATCGACCTTGTCGTTCGCGTTCTGTAGCACGATGAGCAGCTGGGGCGTTGCATGGATGTAACTCGGCGAATCGATGAGAGCCTGAAGCAATTGCCGCAGCGGTTCCAGGGGTTTGTCCCGCAGCTCACGTGTGATCTCGGCGACCGCCTTCCTGACCTGCTCCTCCGGGTCGTGAGCCAGCCGCGCCAAGGCTGCGATAAGGGGGGCCGAGTCGGCAGCGTGCGACACACGGGCTGCGCACAGTGATGCTGCTCCGGCGCGGACCTCCGGTGCGGAGTCGAAAATGCGCTGCATCAGTCCGGGCCGTTCCCACTCTGTCGCTGCGAACGCTGCGAGCATCCCTCCCGAGTGCCGAGTGTCAGGATCGGTCGAGCTAATCATTCGATTGATGACCGGGTCGATGAGTTCGGGGTCCACGTTGCCGATGTAGTTCGCGAGCCGTTGAACGGGACCTGTCGCCAGGACGATGTCATCCGTTTCGATGAGAGCGTCGAACGCTGCGTAGGCGGCGGGCCGATCGTGGCGCAGGCACGCCGCGATCGTGTGCGCCACACACGTGCGAACTCCGAGATCGGGGTCGCGAGCGAGGGTTTTCAGATGGGGAGTGACGACTGCGGTGCGGGAACCGTCGAGATCGTGGACGAGGAGGTCGCCGAGGTACTCTGCGAGACTTCCCCGCGTGGTGTTGATGCCATGGTTTCGAAGCCCGCGGAGGGACCGTTCATCACTGGACAGCTGAGTGAGCTGGTCTGTGTCAACTGCGCGCTTACAGAGAATCTCAACGATGTCCAGGGGGGTGTCTTCGAGCAGATTGCGGACCGACCATCCGAGCCAACGATCAGCGTCGGCAAGTTCGAGTCTCGCGATGTGCCGGATGGTCTCGAATACGGCACTGGCTGTGTCGGACGCGATGCTGGCATCACCCAGCCCAAGCAGGACCGCGCTCGGGTACGCGGCGTTCGTCGTCGGTCCGAAGGACTTCGCGAGTTGGCAAAAGCGGATCGGGTCGGCGGTGGTCCGCTGTCTGATTACTTGGGCGAGTTCTGACGCTCCTCCGACGGACGGCTCGGGTCCGTCTCGCTCGTCATTGTCGTATTTCGCGATGGCTTGCAGCCACTGCTGATCGGATAGGTGTTGGGCCGCGGAGTTGTCGATGGGCGACCCGACCGAATAGCTGGTGCTCCCGGTCGCCGGTTCGGGTTCGAGGCGCTTGAACTTGCGTCGGTACTCGGCGAGTCTACGTTTGCCCGCGGACGAGAGCCGCCCCGCGTCGAGTGCCGTTAGGAACTTGAAGGCCGTGTAACCAAAAGATTGGTCGCGTTCGTGTGGGTCTCGCAGGTCGCGGAGCAAGTCCTCGAGTGCCATGTGTGTGCTGTCCGGTACGAGGGGCGCGATTGAGCGGACAAGTTCTCGTGACAGCCAGCGGCGATCCGAGGCGTAGCCGACCTGTAGTCGGTTTCCCCCTTCGAGGACCAGCTGAGCCGCCCAGTCGACGAACGGTTCGGGGCATGAGGTGAGCGTCTGGAAGAGCAGCGCCTGTGCCGCGTGATGCTCGTCGTCTGCTAGCGCTTGCAAGACAGTTCGGACGGCGCCTGGCCGGGCCCGGGCCGAGGACACGAGCGCTTTCGCGGCGGACTCGTAGAGCACATCGTCGATGTCATCGCCTCGCGATTCTGGCCAGCGGAACCCGTAGTGGTGATCGTAACGAAGGTGTTCTGGCGGGCCGTCTAGCTCGGTTGTGCGCATGACGAGCAGGAGAATCGGAATGATCGCAACGACGAACGCTTCCGGCTCAGATTCACTCGATGTCTGGATGAGTTGACTAAAGCTATAGTCCCGAGTTTTGAGGAAACGGATTTCTCCGTTCTTGCAGGGGTCCAGCGCGTGGGGGTAATCAACAAAAGCGGCACGGACGATTTCAATGGCCCAAAGCGGCTCCTGGGTTGCTAGATCATGCATCGACAGCCAGAAGTCAGCTGACTCCGGGTTCGTTGTCCCGGTTCGCACAGCATCGAGGATGAGTTCGAAGATCGGTCGGTTCAGATGAAGTTCGGTGCGCTGCGCGACCCAAGACAGCCATCGTGCGAATTCAGGGTGCTGCCTACGGTCCTGAAGGACGCTCGCGACCGCTACGCCAAGTTCAGGCCCCGCAGCGGCTAGCCAAGTTGCACCTCGATCCCTATCCGTTTGGATGTCGCTGTCGATCCATTCGGTAATGAGACCACGATCGAGGAGCAGGCCGAACCAACTGGGACGAGTGGTTTGCCGCCAGAGGTGTGGAGCGAGGTTTGGCTGATCGAGGACCAAGTCCAGGAGGAGGTCGAGGTCTGGTGATGTCGGTGTTTGTATGCTCGCGAACACCGAGACGATTGTTACCTTAATGTGGAACCGGATGCGTGGTGAAGTCGCAGCATCTCGGATCTCCCTGCGGAACCGTTCTGGATCGAGATCGCGGAGGAGTTCGAGGATCTGGCGGACCTGCGCACGCCGGAAAAGTTCTTGTTCCTGCTCAGTCAAGAAGTCGATGAGCCTCTGTCCTCGATTGAGCCATTGCCTCGCGAAGGTGTAGTCGAAGAACGTCTCGTGAAAGAACGATATGTGGCCATCGTCGATGGCGATGAGCTGCTCGGATGCGAGCACCTCCGCATCGTGTCGATAACCGCGGTAGTCAACTGTCTCAATCGGAATCGAGAGCGTTTGTCGGTCGCTAGCCGCACTCGCGATGACGCTGAGCGTCTCCTCGAATCGAACTTCCGGATGGTGGGTGCGAACGGCGCGCTGCTTCCAGTTCCAGAACGCGTCGAACAGCGAGCGTCGGGACGTGAACTCGAGAGCTTCGGATCGCGCCGCCACAGCTCGGAGAAGGACGAGGTTCAGGGGAGACTTCAGCAGCGAGACTTGTGGAGGAGACAGCGAAGCTGCGTCAAGCCCCAGCGCACCGACAGCATTGAGCACGACTTCATCGGAAAGAGGGTCGACTGCTATCCGCCGGGCATCCTTGTCCTCGACGAGCTTGCGAATGCGATGGTCGTTCTCCACATCGAAAAGCCGACAGGCAAGCACCACGTGCATGTTTGGAGCCGAATGGGCTTCTTCGACCAGTTCAGCGACCACGTCGAAACTTTCCGAAAGTCGCCCTGAAGCGAGCGACACGGCATCGATCTGGTCGATGATCAACACTGAAGGCCGGTCACCCGCAGCCATTCGGAGAGCGACTACGGGCGACATCGACAGTCCCAGGTCGCGACCGAGGCCGAGAGTTGATGTAAGCCTATCGAGTCGATCAAGTCGAAACGCGAGGACCTCTAATCCATCGTCGTCGCACTGACGCACCACAGCTTCTACGACGGATGACTTCCCTCCGCCCGCACTCCCCACGACAATCGTCAGTCGGGACGTTTCGAGCGAGTCGCGAAGCTGTGTTTCCTCTTCTCGGATGATTCGGGGCGTCAGTAGCTCGCGCTCGACACCCATTTGCCAACGTGACGTTGCAGATTTTACTTCGTCGTATGCGGTGCGCAATACCGCAGCATTAAGTGGCCGAATGCCATAACGAGCGAGGGCCCGAAGTAGCTCGCGTCGCCCGAGTCGCACGTGAAGACTGTCGATCAGCACAGACCCAATGACGATATGAATGACTGACTGCTCCGCGCCTTCGAGCAATGTGGGGGCAATGATAGCGTTAGTTGCCGTTAAGCGATCCTCATCCTGAACCTCGAAACGCATACCGCGGAGCATTTGCCACGCTCGAACCGCCGACCCGAAGACTTTCGGCGCGGCGAGTTCATCGAAGGTCGGAGTTAGTTCTTTCGTGAGTTGCCGTGTGAGGAACTCGCTGACGTTCGCAGACTGACGCGACCACTCGCAGAGCACACGGAGCTGACTCGCCGGCGTCATCGAGCTGAATATGTACCGCCGACCGGCCTCGATGTGGCGCGCAGCTGAGTCAAAAATGCCCATGCGTTGTAGCGCGGAAACCGTCCACCTGTCGCTAGCACTCTTCTGCCGCTTCACCTGAGTAACGGTCGCTACCCCGTGCTCATCTATGAGCGTGAACTCGGAGCCATCGGCAAGCTCAGGGTCGAGGTCCTCAAGAGTGATGTGACGCCGCTCGTCTTGAAGACACCGCAGCGCCTCGTGGACCGCGAGAGCGAGTTCATAGCGATTTCCTAACTTATCCGCGGTTCCACCACCAGCGCCAACCTTCCGGCCAATCGACGCCCTACGCTCACCTTGTGTCACGGCTCCCAGTCTCTCCTCTCTTGGATCGCGCATAGCACTGGCCCCGCGTCAAAGTTGAGCACTTCCGGCTTCGCCGCGAGGCTCGCCCCGTAGACCTGCTCAGAGTCTGGTGGATGCGACGGACACTGGGACAGCCCCAGATTTGGAAACTCGTGGCCTCTGAGGATCTGGTCACTGCTCGAGCGATGTCGATCCGCCATCATTGATATGGACGCTCCAATCGACAAAATGGCCCGGCCATCGCGGCCCTATGCCGGCGGCGCCCCTTGTGTCCCCCCGCGCGCAGCTACAGCAGGCCTTTCTGCAGTGGGATGACCGCCGCGGCGTGCTTCGCCGCAGACACCGATGACTGACGAAATTTGTGTGACTGAGCAGTCAGCCCTGCCGACATCTGTTCCGCTCTTTTTGGGCCAAATCTGAGTGTAATTCTTTCTTGCTATTGACGGGGATTGAGGCCATGCTCTCCGACGCAAGCGCTGACACGAGCTCGTCCGCGGCCTTACGGTCAGCACGGGAGCCATTCACGCTTTACCGCTTCACGTTTGCTGCAAGGCCGCAGCCAGAGAATAGAGCCGCAGCGCGGCAACATCCGGACGAGCTGCTAAAGCGAAGGAGCCTTTTGGTCCTTCTTTGACCGCTGCGACGAATGGGTGTTGCAAGAATCCGAGCACCCGTGAGATCTCATCCTCGGTAGTTTCGAGGTCGTCGCGGACGGTCCTGTAGATATCTCGCGAGGTGATGTACTCGGCGTGATCGCGCTCCATCTCTACGCGAAGCTCTCGGAGGATGCTCGTCAAGAGGTCGCGCTCGCGTTGCTTTACCCGGCGGAGATCTCCAACCCTCGACGCTCCATCCACTCGCACAAGGTCGGCCAGGGCCTCGGGTGTGTAGGGAAGGTCTTCATGATCGAGAACCATCTGCGCCAGCTGCTTGGTGGTGAGAAAGACGACGCCAGCAGCGGCCCCGCGCTTCAGGAGACGGCCGGACTTCTCGAACCCCGGTCCGACCACGAGGATGCGATCAGCTGCGTGTTGCTCTCCGTGCTCGCGGAGGGTTTCGAGGTCAAGGGACTGCTGTCGGTTCGGTTGACTCCGACGCTGTGAGGATCGTGGTCCTCGCGGGAGGATGGTCACCGTGCCCAAAGCATTTCCAGTGGAGTTCCGTCGTGACGTCGTCGCGGTCGCTCGTCGGGGCGAAGCCCCGATCAGCCGAATCGCGAAAGACTTCGGGATCTCGGAGTCATGTCTGCAACGTTGGCTGAAGATCGCCGACGTTGAAGACGGCGTCAAACCCGGCGTGACCCAGACCGACGCGGCTGAGCTGCGCGAGGCGAAGAAACGCATCCGGCTGCTCGAGCAAGAGAACGAGATCCTGAGGAGAGCGGCGGCGTATCTGTCGCAGGCGTCACTCCCTAAATGATGTACCCGCTGGTCCTTGACCTTGCCGCTGACGGAGTTCCTGTCGCGGTGACCTGCCGGGTGCTGGGCTTTTCCAAGCAAGCGTTCTTCAAGTGGCGAGCGGACCCTGTGTCGCAGCGTGATTGGGACAACGCCCACCTCACGAACGCTGCGATCGATCTGCACCGGGACGAGCCGGGCTTCGGGTATCGGTTCATCGCGGACGAGATCGAGACTGAGGCCGGTCTCAAAGCGTCGGAACGACGCGTGTGGCGACTCTGCTCAGAGCAGCGCCTGTGGTCACTGCACTCGAAGAAGCGAGGCCTGAATCGCAAGGCCGGCCCGCCGGTCCATGACGACCTCGTGCTCCGCGACTTCACCGCCACGAGGCAGAACCAGTTGTGGTTGACCGATATCACCGAGCACTGGACCGACGAGGGCAAGCTCTACCTCTGCGCGATCAAGGACGTGCACTCGAACCGGATCATCGGCTACTCGATCGACGCCAGGATGACCGCAGAGCTAGCCGTCGCGGCGCTCCGCAACGCGGTCGCTCTCCGCGATCCTGTCGAAACGACGCTGCACTCTGATAGAGGATCTCAATTCCGGTCCCGGAAGTTCGTCGAGCAACTCAAGACGTTCGGCATCACCGGGTCCATGGGTCGCGTCGGCGCCTGCGCTGACAACGCCGCGATGGAGTCGTTCTTCTCGCTGCTGCAGAAGAACGTCCTGAACCGGCAGCGGTGGCACTCGAGACAGGAACTACGCCTAGCGATCGTGACCTGGATCGAGCGGACCTACCACCGCCGCAGACGGCAACGAAGGCTCGGCCGACTCACGCCGGTCGAGTTCGAGATAATCAACTCGCAAGCCGCTCACGCGGCCTGAAAGCCCCCAACAACACGAGTCAACCGAACCTGCAGCAGTCCCCAACGGAGTCCTCGCGAAGTTGGCCGCCGGCCGCGGTCTTCGCGTCAATGACGCAGACGCCAAGGACTTCGATCCCGCTGCGGATCGTGGCCATCACATCTGTGCGCCCCGGCCCGCCGAGGAGCTGTGCGTCGACTCCAAGACTGGTGAAGGCGTCTGCCACTGCCTCCTCAAGACGCGTCGGGCGCGTTACGTCAGTCCCGGCATCGAGGAGCCGCTTCGCGAGCTCCTCGCGGGCAGAGTCAGGAGCCGACTGCTCGATGCTGTGATCGTCACCCGCCGCGTCTTCACTCGGACCCTTCGGGGCTGTGCGTGGCAATTGCTCGCGGAGCGCAAGCCCAAGGGCGGTGATGACGAACTGGCCACGTCCAAGTTCGAGGAGTGCGCCGGCTTGCTCCAGTCGACGCATGACTTGTGACGTTCGGCCTGCTGCGGGGCCTCCCTCGGGAAAGAGCGCGCGATGAACGGTGCCGGTGCTGACCGGGTGGCTTGAAATGTGATCAAGCACTTCGCCCACCGCTTGGTACCGCACGTGCATGAGGCGAACGAAGTTGAGCGCGGAGTCGTTCGCTGTCCACTCGTCAGCCAGCGCGGTCGGGCGGACGACGTCGCGATCTTTCCATTCCCAGAGGCCCAGGCGCTTCATCGTCGAAACGAGCGCATCCACGGATGACGGCTTGAGCTGAAATTCGCGGCGTGCGGCGTCGGCGAGCGTTGCACGTGTCATCGATGATTCGAGCAGTCCCACGAATCGGGTGGCGGCTTCGCTTTCGACCTTGTAGCCCAAGGAGAGGTCGCGCTCAGAAGGGTCGAGGTTGTTGATCAGTGCCCCAAGGAGGCGAGGTGGCGGCGGGAGCTCTGGTGGGTTGTCGTCTTCCGGTGGGCGAAGATCCGAGGTGCTGACCAATTCGACCGCGAGGAGGGCTGCACCGCCTTCCTCGGTGACGACATGCGTCCATTCGGGTCCGTCTCGCAATAGGCCTAGCGAGCTCAGCCAGCCGACTCGCCGGCGGATCTGGTCCTTGCTCGTCCACTCGAGGCCGTATGCGCGAGCATCGTCGAGAATTTCGTCAACCTTGGCGCCCTGTCGGGATTCAACGAACAGGAGAAGTTCACCCACGTACTTATACGCATTGTGAAGCGCGATGAACAGCTCCGTAGCGCTCAGATCTTGCAGCCAAGACCTTCCCGCTTGGGAGAGTTGAATTCCGCTTTTTGAGCGGGTTGTGAATCCGAGCCCGGCAAGAGTGCTCTGTACTCGGCTGGTGAGGGCTTCATCTGCTTCCCAACCGCTGGCGGCATCGCCGTCGGCGTACTAGAGAAAGGACTGGAGCTGAGCCAGCTGCTCCGAGGCGCCACCGGGTAACTGCGGTAGTGCGGACGCCTTCGACATCCACGTCTGCCGTGCTGATGACCCCGTTTGTACCATGTACGCAGCCTAGCGAGGAGATCGAGATCAGCTCGGATGCCCTCCGGTACAACCTTCATGGAGGTGATGCTCGCCGCTCGGCGCGTCGTTGGAACATAGCTGATGTTCGGAAGCCGTCGGCCTTTCCGGTGGATCACGATATGCATCGGCGACGCCGTCGACGTTACAACGCCTTCACAGAAGCGACGGGACCGCGAGTGCGCGAACACCTACATCCATGTGGCGCTCCTTGTCGCGCCTTCAGCCCGGCGCGAGCTCACGGCGCACGCGGAGTATCAACAAAATGACCTGGACGCCCCCGCGCAGAGCGCGGACACGACCGACAAGCCTACGAGATTTTCGGTGAGCTTCTTCGTCGTGGGCGTTTCTTAACACGATTGCTAAGTCGCCCCTATGGTCGGGCTGACAGGATTTGAACCTGCGACCCCTTGACCCCCAGTCAAGTGCGCTACCAAGCTGCGCCACAGCCCGAGAAAACGGTTGCTGAGCAACTGCCTTCTTGGTGTTGCCCCGACCGAGGCAACCCGACAAGCATAGCCGATCCAGCGGCCTCCAAAGTCCACCCACAGCCGGCCCCTCGCACTGGGTACGTGACGATCGCCCAGGATTCCGCATACATGAGCCATGATCTCTTTCGTGGGGATCTCGGACTGGACGCGTGGCGAGTACGAGCGACGCCTCACGCTCTGGAGCGAGCTCGCCCAAGCCGGCAACGCCGACGGCCTCACCCCGGCCGCCATCCGCGTCCTCGGCCTCTACAAAGGCCAAGCCGGCATCTTCTTCGACGGCACCGGCGACTGGACCAAAGGCTCCCCCGGCCGCGTCGCTCTCACACTGCAGCACACCGGCACGTCCTACGCCGACGACCTGACTGACGAGCACCTCGACTACCACTACCCCTCCACACAACGTCATGCTTCGTTCGACCGCAACGAGATCGAGTCGGTCAAGCGCGCCCAGAGCCTTGGCCTCCCGCTCTTTGTCGTGACCCCCAATGCCCTGCGCTCGACCCTCAAGGACGTCCGACTCGGCTACGTCGACACCTTCGACGACGATGCCGCCGTCTTCTACCTCTCCTTCGTCGAGTCCGTCCTCCCCCTCCCATCCGACGACGAGCTGCCCGCCTCAGAAGAAGAGGTCGACCTATTCGGCGGCCTCCCCGAGCAAACCCTCCGACTCGTGCAGCAGCGTACCCAGCAGCGCCGCTTCAAGATCGACGTCTTGAACCGCTACGGCCCGACCTGCGCCCTGTGCGACATCACCGTCCCCCGACTCATCCAGGGTGCGCACCTCATCCCCAAGAGCATCGGCGGCGCCGACGAAGCACTGAACGGCTTGCCGCTGTGTCTCAACCACCACGTCGCGTTCGACGCATTCCTTCTGCGCCTTGAGCCAGACGGCAGCCGCATCACCTACGCACCCGGCATCTCGAAGGCCGACCTGCAGGTCACCCGCGACGACCTCCTCCACCTGCCGGCGGCACCGTCCGCCTCAGCCCTCCGGAAGTTCTACCGAACGGATGCCGCGCTGGCGGCCTTCTCCAGCTGGTCCTAGACCGAACGGAGTGTTTCGCCCCGTTACACCGCACGGGACGGCAGGCACCCCGCCCACCTACCGTCGTGACATGCCCACCTCGACGACCCGCGCCTCCTCGGCCCTGCCGATCCGTCTGCGCGGCGTCGGGAGGCACTTCGGCGAGCGCCCCGTGCTCCACGCCCTCGACCTCGACGTCGAGGCCGGCGAGATCATCGCCATCGTCGGACCCTCCGGCTGCGGCAAGTCGACCCTGCTCCGGCAGGTGGGCGGCCTCGACCAGCCCGACACCGGCACCGTCGACATCGACGACTCCCCCACCCGGCCCACCGACCAACGCTGCGCCATCGCGTTCCAGGAGCCGCGCCTCCTGCCCTGGCGCACCCTCCGCCAGA
>Ga0265798_10010237_pt1 | contig 11598 bp, 12 predicted proteins | sample P3T30metagenome_FD_192430 | JGI IMG/M metagenome (GOLD analysis project Ga0265798, IMG submission 192430) | Plant litter microbial communities from East Loma Ridge, Irvine, California - P3 T30 | ecosystem: Environmental > Terrestrial > Plant litter > Unclassified | place: USA: California... | reverse complement strand
GCCTTCGCGCATTTGTGGCGGACGATCGAGCAGCGGCGGGCTTGAGCGGCACCGGGACACTCGATCCGGGGCTGTTGCTCGGCGCCTATTCGGTCGGGGTGTTCCCGATGGCGGACAGCCGCGACGCGACCAGCATCTATTGGGTGGAGCCGCGCCGCCGCGCGATCCTGCCGCTCGACGGCTTCCATCTGTCGCGCTCGCTGCGCCGCGTGATCGCCGCCGACCGCTTCCGGGTGACGGTCGACCGGGCGTTCGAGCGGATCATCGCGCTCTGCGCCGAATCGGCGGCGGACCGCCCCGACACATGGATCAACGCGATGATCGAAGAGGCGTTCGTGCGCCTCCACGCGCTGGGACATGCGCATTCGGTGGAATGCTGGGACGGCGAGCGGCTGGTCGGCGGACTGTACGGGCTGGCGGTCGGCCGCGCCTTCTTCGGCGAGAGCATGGTCAGCCGCGCACCGAACGCCTCGAAGGTCGCGATCGCGTCGCTGGTCGCGCGGCTGCGCGCCGGCGGGTTCTCGCTGCTCGACTGCCAGTTCATGACCACGCATCTTTCCTCGCTCGGCGCGCAGGAGATCGACCGCGCCGATTACATGGAGTTGCTGGGCGCGGCGCTTTCCTCGACCGGCTCGTCCGCGGCTCCCTCCTCCGCCGCGCCGGACGCCGCGGCCACGGCGGCCGGTGACTTCCTCGCGCTCGATGGCGCAGCAGGCGCGGATGGCGCCGTGCCGGGGAAGGTGGTGGTGCAGCTCCTCGGCCAGACGTCATAAACCGGGTGGAGGACGACATTGAGCGCGGGGCGCTCCTTGTAGAGCCATCCCGAAAAGGCGCGCCGCCAGTGTCCGTCGACCCCACGCACGTCGAGCTGGACGAAGGCGCCGGTCAGCTGCTCCGGCTCCCAGGGGGCGGTCTTCTCGCAGGCGCGCAGCCGCACGATCACGTCGCCGACCCGCCCCGCCTGCCCGGGGCGGAGCGTCAGTTCGCGGCTGACGCCGTTGCGCTTGTTGAGCAGCCCCAGCACCGCGACGCGCTGCGCCATCGGCGTGGTGCCCGCATCGACGGGCGCCTCCTGCGCGTCGTCACGCACCTCGTCGGCGGCGGGCGTCGCGGCGACGTCGGGCAGCGTGTCGGGGACCGCCTTGCTCACGATCGGCGCCTCGGGCGACGGCGTGCGCGGGCCGGAGCGCAGGTTCAGCCCCGCCCAGGTCACCCCCGCTGCCGCCACCACCACCAGCCCGCCGATCGCGAGCGGACGCTTCACGCGTCGGGGCTCCACGCCTCGTAATCGCCGGTCGCGGCGGCGCGGTGACCGCCCTTCTCCAGCGCACCCTGCGGGCGATAGGCGAAGGCGGTGCCGGTCATGTTCGGCACCGCAGGCTTCTCCCATGCGCGCGGCGGGGGCAGCACCTCGGTCGGCACGCCGTCCACCTGACGGTGGAGCCAGCTGAACCATTCCGGCGGCACGCGACTGACGTCGTTGGCGCCCGAATAGATCACCCAGCGGCGCGGTTCGCCCGCGGTGTCGCGGCCGCCCTCCCAATAGGTGTTGCCGAGATAATCCTCGCCCACCTGACGCTTGCCGCGCAGGCCATAGAGGATGGTGCCCCAGCTTGCGCCGTTCCACCAGGTGAAGGGGTTGAGATTGATGCCCATCGTGGCGCCTCGCTTACCCGCCGTCGCGCGCCCGTTCAATGCCCCGCGTCACCGACGGGTCATTCGGCCGGCGCGACGCCGACCGCGAGCGGCCCCTTGCGCCCCTGCACCACCCGCGCGCGCAGCCGCTGTTCGGGCTCGACCTCGGCAAGGCCCGCCCGGCGCAGCGTCTCCATATGCACAAAGATGTCGCCGGGCCGCGCCAGCGCGACGAGAAAGCCGTAGCCCTTGATCCGGTTGAACCATTTGACGCTGACGTCTTCCCATTGCGCCTGCGCCGCGGCGTCGTCGGGCGCGACCTCGGGCGACAGGCGTTCGCGGTCGCGATCGCGCACCGTCTCGGTCGCGGCGGTAAGATCGAGCGCGGAAATCTCGACCGCCTGCCAGCCGCGCGGCCCCTGCGCGGCGAAGCCCTGCAACCGCGCTCCTTCCGGCAGGGTGCGGCGACCATAAGCCTGCAGCACGCTGAAATGGAGCAGCACGTCGCCCATCGCCGAATCGTCGGGGACGATGAAGCCGAACCCGCGCGTGGCGTCGAACCATTTGAGCACGCCCGACAGCGCGACCGACGGCGGCAGGCCCTCGGTTGTCCCGGCGCGAAGTTCCGCGCCCCCGGTCGGTGTGCCAGGCCCGTCGTGCACGTCGTCCTGTCCCAGTTTCATCCCCGGTTAACATCGGTGCACTGCACCATGAGCGAAAGCAAGAAGGGATATGTCAGTCTAATACGGGAATCTCGCCCGGCGCGCTGTCCACGACCTGCCGGGCGATCGTCATTGCATGTCCGCCGCGCAGCATCGCAGCCAGATGCCGCTCGCGCGTGCGCGGATCGGCGCGCGCGGCGGCGAACGGCCCGATCCGCTTGCGCTGCGCGAGCCGCAGCGCGCTGTCGAGCGCGGCGGCGCGTGCCTCCTCGACGACCGGCGTACGATCCGCCTCCTCCAGCCCGGCGGCGCGCAGCGTATCCGCGACGCGCCGCGCGCCATAGCCGCGCCGCGCCAGCGCGGCGCCTTTCTGCGCGGCGAAGCTGCGATCGTCGACATAGCCGGCGTCGGCCATCCGCTGCGCCACGGCGCGCGGATCGACCGGAGGGCCGTCCCAGCCGCGCTCGCGGATCTTGCGCGCCAGATAGTCGGCCAGCTTGCCGCGCGAGGTCGCGAAGCGCTCGACATAACGCAGCGCCAGCCGGTCGAGCGCGGCGGCGTCGAGCGGCGGTGGCGCACGACGCGGCGCGCGCGCGGAGGATTGTGTCAGGGCCACGCCTTGATTGTGCCACACTGACCGTGGATTCTAACGCTCAAAATTTTAACACATCCGGCAAACCGCCATTTTTGCCGGTCAACCATTGCGCACGCGTGACAGGTGCGACAGGAACACAGGATGACGATCGACCCCGCCACGATGACCGCTCCCGCGACGGTTGCGCCGACGGCCACCCCGACCGAGGACCGGCTGCCGCGCCGCTTCTCGGACTTCACGACGCTGGGCGAGGCACTCGATTATGCCGCGTCGGGCGTGCGCGGGCTCAACTTCCACGACGCGCGCGGCACGCTGGTGCGCAGCTATCCGTTCGCGCAGCTCCGCGCGGATGCGCATGATGCGGCATTGCGGCTGGTCGCCGCCGGAGTCGCGCCGGGCGATCGCGTCGCGCTGGTCGCCGAGACGAGCGCGGAGTTCGGCGCGTTGTTCTTCGGGGCGGTGCTCGCCGGCGCATGGCCGGTGCCGCTGCCGCTGCCGACCTCGTTCGGCGGGCGCGAGTCCTACATCGACCAGCTCCGTGTCCAGCTTGCGAGCTGCGACCCGACGCTGCTGATCTATCCGGCCGAGCTGGCGCAACTGGCCGGCGCCGCGGCCGAAGCATCGGGCGTGACCGGCGTCGACTGGGCCGCGTTCGCGACCCGCCCCGCCCCCGCCGCTTCGCTGCCCGCCGCCAGCGCCGACGACGTCTGCTACCTGCAATATTCCAGCGGCTCGACGCGCTTTCCGCACGGCGTGGCGGTGACGCACCGCGCGTTGCTAAGCAACCTCGCCGCGCACGCGCACGGGATGCAGATCGCCGAGACCGATCGCTGCATCTCGTGGCTGCCCTGGTATCACGACATGGGGCTGGTCGGCTGCTTCCTGTCGCCGCTCGCCAACCAGGTGTCGACCGATTACCTAAAGACCGAGGATTTCGCGCGTCGCCCGCTGTCGTGGCTCGACCTCATCAGCCGGAACAAGGGCACGTCGCTCAGCTATTCGCCGACCTTCGGCTATGACATTTGCGCGCGCCGCATCTCGTCGCAGACCAAGGCATCGGATCGCTTCGACCTGTCGCGCTGGCGCGTGGCGGGCAATGGCGCGGACATGATCCGCCCCGACGTGATGCAGGCGTTCGTCGACGCCTTTGCCGATGCCGGCTTTCAGGCGACCGCCTTCCTGCCCAGCTACGGCCTGGCCGAAGCGACGCTTGCCGTCTCGCTGATGCCGGTCGGCGAGGGCATCCGCGTCGAGCTGGTCGAAGAGACCGAGCTGTCGGGGATGCACCATGGCGAGGATCGCCCGCAACGCTACCGCGCGATCGTGAACTGCGGCAAGGCGGTGCGCGACATGGAGATCCAGATCCGCGAGGAGGATGGCACGCCGCTGCCCGACGGCGCGATCGGCAAGGTGTGGTGTCGCGGCCCCAGCGTGATGGTCGGCTATTTCCGCGATCAGGCCTCGACCGACGCGTGCCTGGTCGACGGCTGGCTCGACACCGGCGACATGGGCTATATGTCGGACGGCTACATCTTCATCGTCGGCCGCGCCAAGGACATGATCATCATCAACGGCCGCAATCACTGGCCGCAGGATATCGAATGGGCGGTCGAGCAGCTGCCCGGCTTCAAGGCCGGCGATATCGCCGCTTTCGCGATCACCGCCCCCGGCGGGGAAGAGACGCCCGCGGTGCTGGTGCAATGCCGCAGCTCGGACGAGGCCGAGCGCGTCCGGCTGCGCGACGAGATCCGCGATCGCGTCCGCTCGGTGACCGGCATGAACTGCGTCGTCGAGCTGATCCCGCCGCGCACGCTGCCGCGCACCAGCTCGGGCAAGCTGAGCCGCGCCAAGGCGCGCAACCTCTATCTGGCCGGCGAGATCAAGCCCTACGATCTCGCCGCCTGAGCGGGCAGGTCGGCCGCCTCCGGATTGTCGTCCCGGCGTGGCCCGCATGGTCCCGTTTGCCGGCGACCGCCAACGTGAGCCGGATATTCTTTGATCGTCCAGCTCATTCGCCACGTCGGCGTGATATAAGTATAAAAGGACGCGAAGTCGGGCTGTTAGCAGCGGGTGTCGCCGCGCGCATTGCGTGGCGATCGACCCTGCGCACCCACCTTTACCATTGAAGTTGCAGCGCAATTTCCGCTGCACCGCATGATTGCGGACGGCTGCGGGCGACGCGACACGCCGCACCGCGGGCAACGCTTCGTCAACCAGACCATGCGTAAGACGGACAGGTGACCACCTTCTCCGCCTCGCCGCTCGTGCATCAACCGCCGCTGCCCGCGCTGCTCGGGCTGAGCGACGGTGACGATCCCGACCTGTGGGGCCGGATTCGCGCGGCGCAACTGCTGGCGGCACGACACAGCGCGCTGCTGTTGCTCACCGCCAATCTGACCGCGGCGGCGCTGGTGGTGATGCTGCTCAACGCCTGCGTGCCGATGCCGTGGCTGGCAAGCTGGGGCGTGGCGATCGGTGCGGTCGCGGTCGCCACCGCGGTCCGGCGGCTGCGCAGCCCCGATCGTGCCGGTGGCTATGCCGATCTCGGCGCGATGCATGCGCCCGTCGCCGAAAGCGCGGCGCTGGCGCTGGCATGGGGCGCGGTGCCGGTGCTGTTCGGCCCCTATCTCCACGTGACGACCGCGCTGGCGATGCACATCGTCGTGGCGGTGCTGATGGCCGCCTATGCGATGGCCATGGTGTCGGTGCCGCTGGCGACGCTCACCTTCATCGGCGCGACCGCGCTCTCGGCAGCGATCACCTTGTTCATCACCGGGCACGCCGCAGCCGCGATCGTCGACCTGCTGTTCGCGACGCTGATGTGCCTTTCCACCTTCGACCGCGCGCGCGCGCTGGCGATGCTCCACGCGGTCGGCGTGACGCTGGCCGAGCGCGACGGGACGATCGGGCTGTTGCTGCGCGACTTCGACGAGACCTCGCCCGACTGGCTGTGGCAGACCGATGCCTCGCGGCGCATCGTCGCGCCGAGCGCGCGCTTCGCCGCCGCCTGCGGGGTCGATCGCGACCAGCTCGCCGAACGGCCGCTGCTGGAGGTGCTGGCCGGCACCGGCTGGGACAGCGGACAGGTCGCCCCCGTGCTGCGCGAACTCGCGACGCGGCTGCGCAACCGCGAGGCGATCCGCGACCTCAATTTGCCGGTGGTGGTCGCCGGCGAGCAGCGCTGGTGGCGGATCGCCGCCTCGCCGCGCCGCGACGCCGACGGTCACTTCGGTGGATTCCGCGGCGTCGCCTCCGACGTCACCGAGGAGCGCGCCTCGGCCGAGAAGATCGCGCGGCTCGCGCGGTTCGACACGCTGACCGGCCTGCCGAATCGCCTGTCGGTCAACGAGGCGCTGGCCGAGGCGGTCGCCAATGCCGAACGCGAGCGCACGCGCTGTGCGCTGATGATGATCGATCTCGACCGTTTCAAGGCGGTCAACGACACGCTCGGCCATCCGGTCGGCGACCGGCTGCTCGGCAAGGTGTCGGAGCGGCTGGCGACGTTGCTGGCAGAACGGGAAATCGTCGGGCGGCTGGGCGGCGACGAATTCGCCGTCGTGGTGCGCGACGCCTCCGACCCGCTGCGCGTCGAGCGGCTGGCGCGGGCGATCATCGAGGCATTGTCGCGGCCCTATGAGGTCGACCAGCATACGCTCTACATCGGCGCGTCGGTCGGCGTCGCGACCTCCCCGCGCGACGGCCGCAGCGCCGAAACGCTGATCCGCTCCGCCGATCTCGCGCTCTACCGCTCGAAGGATCAGGGCGGCGGCGTCTTCCACGCCTATGAGCCGCAGCTTCATGCGCAGGCCGAGGAGCGCCGCGTGCTCGAGATGGCGCTGCGCCAGGCGCTGGCGAACGACGAATTGTCGCTCGATTACCAGCCGGTCGTCGATGCGACGAGCGGGGCGCTGCGCGGGTTCGAGGCGCTGCTGCGCTGGCACCATCCCGGCTTCGGACAGATCCCGCCGTCCAAGTTCATCCCGATCGCCGAAGAGGCGCGGCTGATCGCGCCGATCGGCGAATGGGTGGTGCGCACCGCCTGCGCCGAGGCGGCGGCGTGGCCGGACAACGTGCGGGTCGCGGTCAACGTCTCGCCCGAACAGCTCCACAACCCGCAGTTCGTTACGGTCGTCGCCGAGGCGCTCGCCGAGAGCGGCCTGTCCGCGCGGCGGCTGGAGCTGGAGGTGACCGAAAGCGTGTTCCTGCGCGAGGGCACCGGCGCGACGCGCGTGCTCGGCGACATCCTGGCGCTCGGCGTCGGGCTCAGCCTCGACGATTTCGGCACCGGCTATTCGTCGCTCGGCTATCTGAGTTCGACCCGCTTCTCGTCGATCAAGATCGACCGCAGCTTCGTCCAGACCGCCGCGGCCGGACGGGTCGAGGCGATCGCGATCATCCGCGCGGTGGTCGCGATGGCCGACAGCCTCGACATGACCACCACCGCCGAGGGCGTCGAGACCGAGGCCGAACTTCGGCTGGTGCAGGAACTGGGCTGCCGCAGCATCCAGGGCTATTATTTCGGGCGTCCGCTCCCGGTCGTCGAGGCGCGCGCGCTGGCGATGCGGCACCTCCAGACGCATGCCGCCTAGGATCGTCGCAGCAATCGCTTGACGAACGCTGCGGATACGTTCAACAGCGCAGCCCGCACAGGAGTGTAGCTCAGTTGGTAGAGCATCGGTCTCCAAAACCGAGGGCCGTGGGTTCGAGTCCCTCCACTCCTGCCAGAAACCTTTTGTCAATCCGGAGCCAATACGCCGCTTGCGTGTTGTGCCGCACAGCGCCATAGCGCGATCTGGGTTAAAGCCACTCAAGGGAGTTCTACTATGCGTTCGATCCTCGCCGGCGCCGCTGCGCTCAGCCTCATCGCCACCCCGGCGCTCGCCGCGACCAGCAATCCGGCCGCCAGCCTGTCGGTTGCGCAGTCGCGCGCCGCGTCGCCGTCGGCCAAGAAGAGCGAGCTGGCCGGTGCCGGCCTGTTCGGCGTCATCATCGCCGCCGGCATTGCCGCGATCGGCGTGATCGCGATCGTCAACGACAACAACGACGATTCCGACAGCAACTGATCGGACGCGCACGCGGCCGGTGACGGCGGCGTGCGATGATCTTGCGAAAGGGCCGGGCGCATCGCGCACCCGGCCCTTTTTCGTGGGCATCGTCCAGCGGTTCGCCACCCGCCTGCCCCGCTTGCCTTTTGCCGTGCACGATCCTATGTCCCTTGCCACATCCGACATCGCGGACGGCTTGCCGACCGCTTCCCGGTTTCGGACCGGGCAGCGGTAGCGATCCTATGCCGGGACTTCATTTTCAGGCTCAACCGGGCCAGGGCTCAACGAAGGCGCAGTTTCGTGGCGAAGACGACCCCGATCGAATTCATCCGTCAGGTGCGGACCGAGACCGCCAAGGTCGTCTGGCCGACCGGGCGCGAGACGGTCATGACCGGCGTGATGGTCGTCATCATGACGACGGTGCTCGCGCTGTTCTTCCTCTCGGTCGATTCGATCTTCAACGCCGTCGTGAAGGCGTTGCTGAGCCTGGCGCAGTAAGGACGGAATTCCAAAAGATGGCGCGCTGGTACATCATCCACGCCTACTCGGGCTTCGAGGGCAAGGTCCGCGATTCGATCATGTCGGAGGCCACGCGGATGGGCCTCGAACAGCTGGTCGAGCAGATCGAGGTGCCGACCGAGACGGTCACCGAGGCGCGGCGCGGCAAGAAGATCGCGGTCGAGCGCAAGTTCATGCCGGGCTACGTCCTCGCCAAGCTGGCGATGAACGACGACGTCTATCACCTCGTCAAGAACACGCCCAAGGTCACCGGCTTCCTCGGCTCGTCGGGCAAGCCGCAGCCGATCTCGGATGCCGAGGCGGCGCGGATGCTCAACTCGAAGGAAGAGGCCGCCGCCGCGCCGAAGACCAAGGTCAAGGTCGATTACGAGATCGGCGACGCGGTCAAGGTGCTGGAAGGTCCGTTCGCCAGCTTCAACGGCACGGTCGAGGAACTCGATTTCGACAAGTCGAAGGTCAAGGTCTCGGTCAGCATCTTCGGCCGCGCGACGCCGGTCGAGCTCGACTTCGAACAGGTCGAGCGCAGCAAGTAAGCCGGCCTGTCGCCCCGGGGCTTGGTGTTCCGGGGCAACGCCATACTTATCCGCCGTCGTGGGCGTAGCGAAGCCATCCAAGGCCTGATCAGGACGCTGTGGATTGCTTCGCTACGCTCGCGATGATTATTTTAGCCACTTACGCGCTCGCCGCCGGCGTCCCCGCCCCCGCCTCGTCACGCCACGGCGCGGCGACGACATGCGGCGCGAGGTCGACGCGCTTGCGCTGTTGGCGCACCTCCAGTCCCGGCGTGAACAGCATCGTCTGCGAGCGCCGGAATTGCGCCGGCGTCATGCCGACGAACTGCCGGAACTCGCGATTGAGATGCGATGCGTCGTAGAAACGCAGCTCCGCCAATTCGTCGGCGGTCGGCACCGCAAGGCCGCGCATCACCGCCGCCATGTCGAGAAAACGGCTGCGGCGCAGCACCGTTTTCGGCAGATGCCCGAAATGGGCGCGCACCGCGCGGTCGAGCCGCCGCCCCGACATGCCGAACTCCGCCGCGATCTCGGCAACCGGGCGCACCGGATCGACGCGCGCGATGCGCTCGAATGCCCCGCTGAGCGGGTCGGTCGGAATGGCGCGCACGATCACGCGTTCGTGGACCACCTGCTCCAGCCGCGCAAAGGTCTGCTCGTGATCGTAGACATCCTCGGTCGCCCAGCGCAGCGCCGCGCCCCAATCGCCACCGATCGGCGCGAGCCGGTCGGCCATCCGGTCGGCGCTTTCGTCACAAAAGGAAAACCACGCACCCGGACGGATCATGAAGCCTGCCGCGACGATCGGGCCGCGGCAGCGGACCGGGAAGCGCCGCTCCTGCGCGCCGAACAGCATCGGCCCTTCATAGCCGATCCAGCGATCGTCGATCAGCGTTTCCCACGCGCCGACCACCGGCACGCGGACATAGGCGTTCTCGTGGAGCAGGAAGTCGTCGAGCAACGCGTCGGCGGGACGCTCGATGACGGTCACGAAAAAGCGCGCGATATGCTCGGCGAGCGCCGCCGGGGGCGTGCGACTCAGCGACAGCGGCGCGCCGCCCAGAGATGCACCAGTACGCGGAATCGCCCCACCCATGGTTGGTGGCTACGACAACAAATACCGATCCGGCAGTAAAAATCGCGTTGGCTTCGTAAATCTCATACGCCTGTGTCGTTGCGGTCACGCCCATCGGTGATGCGGCGGTTGCGCGCTCGGCGGTAATCCGCTAACGGCGCACGCTTCCCTGTCATCATTGACCTGGAACTGCGGGAGGGTGTCGCCACGGCGGCGCCCGGACGAACCGCTAGACTTGAACCGGGCACAGCGGCGACGCCGTGCCCCGTAACAGAGTGAGACGCATGGCAAAGAAGATCACAGGCTATATCAAGCTGCAGGTCCCGGCCGGTTCCGCCAACCCCTCGCCGCCCATCGGTCCGGCGCTGGGTCAACGCGGCGTGAACATCATGGAATTCTGCAAGGCGTTCAACGCGCAGACCGGCGAGATGGAGAAGGGCGCGCCCCTCCCCACCGTCATCACCGTCTATGCCGACCGCTCCTTCTCGTTCGTGACGAAGACGCCGCCGGCGACCTTCCTCATCAAGAAGGCGGCGAACCTGAAGTCGGGCTCGAAGGAGCCGGGCAAGGTGTCGGCGGGCAAGATCAAGCGGTCGCAGCTGGCCGAGATCGCGCAGACGAAGATGAAGGATCTGAACGCCAACGACATCGACGCGGCGACCAAGATCATCGAAGGCTCGGCCCGCGCGATGGGCCTCGAAGTGGTGGAGGGCTGAGATCATGGCGAAGCTGACCAAGAAGCAGAAGGCCGTCACGATCGATCGTGAGAAGCTGCACGGCGTCGACGAGGCGATCGCGCTGGCGAAGTCGGGGGCGACCTCGAAGTTCGACGAGACGATCGAAGTCGCGCTGAACCTGGGCGTCGATCCGCGTCACGCCGACCAGATGGTCCGTGGCGTCGTCACGCTCCCGGCCGGCACCGGCAAGACGGTTCGCGTCGGCGTGTTCGCGCGCGGCGTGAAGGCCGACGAGGCGCGCGCCGCCGGTGCGGACGTCGTCGGTGCCGAAGACCTGATGGAGACCATCCAGGGCGGCACGATCGACTTCGATCGCTGCATCGCGACCCCGGACATGATGGGCGTCGTCGGTCGCCTCGGCAAGGTGCTGGGTCCCAAGGGCCTGATGCCGAACCCGAAGCTGGGCACGGTGACCATGAACGTCGCGGAAGCCGTCAAGGCGGCCAAGGGCGGTCAGGTCGAGTATCGCGTCGAGAAGGCCGGCATCATCCACTCGGGCATCGGCAAGGCGTCGTTCGCGCAGGAAGACCTGCGTCGCAACTTCGACGCTTTGGTCGACGCGGTGGTCAAGGCCAAGCCGTCGGGCGCGAAGGGCAAGTATGTCCGCAAGGTCGCCGTCAGCTCGACGATGGGCCCGGGCATCAAGGTCGACACCACGGAAGTCGCGGGGGCGTAAGTCCGACGCGACGACCTAGGTCGTCAGGTAAAGGCCGGCGTGCTCGCAAGAGCGCGCCGGCTTTTTCGTGTCTGCTTGAGACACAGTGACCTCGGTGATGCGGCGACCGCACCGACGAAGGCGGCAGACATGGGCCCCTGCA
>Ga0265798_10010236_pt1 | contig 11601 bp, 10 predicted proteins | sample P3T30metagenome_FD_192430 | JGI IMG/M metagenome (GOLD analysis project Ga0265798, IMG submission 192430) | Plant litter microbial communities from East Loma Ridge, Irvine, California - P3 T30 | ecosystem: Environmental > Terrestrial > Plant litter > Unclassified | place: USA: California... | reverse complement strand
AGGCTGAGGGCCTTGTGATGAGCGCTGTCGACGAGATCAAGAAGGTCCTCCAGTCGAAGATGTAGGAGGCCCAGAAGCTCAAGGACAATGCTGAGAAGGACGTGAAGAAGTCTACTTAATGTGTAATTAATCCTTTACTGTATGACCAATCAAAGAGCGTATGAGTTTGATGAGTACAGTGCTCCTATCCCAACTTTGATACCAAACGGCTCGGTAAGTCTTGACAGAAGCTACCTGGATGCCGACCAGGTCTCTATGAATATATTGGTGCCTACCCTCACCACTATTCGAAGGGCCTGTTACTCTATCTTTAGGCGAATCCGAGCAGTTTTTTATGTAATCAACCCCAACCCTAAGTCGCGTATCGCGCGAAGCGGCACGCGACTGCAGTCTTGCAACCTCAAAACACATCGGATTGATTACATGTACTCTGCAGGGATTCAAACTGCATCAGTGTCGTTGCACCAGACCTAGACGACGCGTATAAACACCAGCCGTCAGATCCTGCCTCGACGTGACGTTACCTGGCACCACGCCTGCAGAGAAGAACCTCACCACACACAGTCACTCCGTCAGTCTCAGCGCTCGACATGGCACCGAGAAGCAAACGACCTAGAATCAAGCGAGAGCGTTCTTCGTCTCCTGCTGCTGCCGGCAATGTCGAGTCTACACAATCGTCAACCAACAGCAGTCGCAGAAAGTGAGTGTCTTCACCTTTGAGGCAGTCTGCCTATCTGCCACTAGCGAATGGAGACTTGTACTGATATTGATATGCGTCTAATCTTAGAGAGGAACAGAGAATGGTGTAGCATGGTGACTATCCTTGTCGGCGAAGGCGAAATGCCTTTCATCTTGCACCAGGCTCCGCTCGCTCGCAAATCACAGTACTTCAAAGACGTCTCAACCTCAGAGCAAGAGCGAGAGACCGACGAGGTGGTTGTGAAGCTGTCTTCAATCGATTCTGTGTCTTTCAAGGTGTATACGCATTGGGTCTACGGCTCTCAGCTCGACTCTGGAGCAATGGGGTACCACATGCGCAAAGCCCCACAATCCGAAGACTTCATGACCAGACATGAGACCACCTTGGTCTCCAAGGCCGAGCGAGAAGCCACCCAAAAGGCAACGCTTGACCTATGCAGTGAATTGGCGCACGATCTTATGCGACTCTGGACTCACGCAGACTTCCTCGGTGACGCCCGGTTCCAGAACACCATTGCGGATGAGTTGGTGAAGCGGCTCCTCGACAGAAACACTCCCACTGTCATCCACATGAAGACTTTCGCTTTGGTTGACGAGCAGACCGAATCGGATTGTCCATTGCGCCAGATCTGCATCCACTGGGCTGACCGCGAACTTACGAAGAAGAGCGACATGAAGGTGTTTAGCGAGACGGCGCCAAAGTGGTTGATGTCTGGATTGTTGTTCTCGAAGATTCGTAGAGAGCAGGGCCGATGGGAAGAGGACCCAAGGAGGGTACCAACGAAAAGGAGGTACCACGTGCCTGAGGTGGTGCAAACGTGAAATTAGTGTTGAGCAGCCTTCCGAAGATTGCGGTTCCATGCATCGAAAAGGGTGTTTGTGTTTCAGGTTTCAGAATGAGAGATTTTGTGTACTGTACAATACAGGTAGTCTCAAATCACTGTTCTCATCCAAACCTCACGAGATGATCACTCGGTCAATCCCCAGGGTGTGAATTTGCCTTCAATCGAAGCACGTTACTTCAAATTATATCGGTACTGGGCCCACACCTCCTATCTGGACCATGCAGAGCTTGAACTCTGCCAGTCCCCTAATCAAATTGTCCCGAAAGCTCACGACGAGCGAGCGAGAGGCTCAATCCAGCATCCTGGCCGACACTCTTGTATACCTCTGGGCTGCCGGGAAATTGCGTGGTGATGGCGAACTGCAGAGTGCCATAACGAACGAATTTGCGAGATGGTACGCGAACAAGGACGTTCCGTCTGTCATATCTGAGCGCACCATCGCCTTTGTGGATGCGTAAACTTTCGCCGATCCGGTGTCTCCACTCCGCCAGTCCGTTATTATTGGGCTGATTGCAAAATCGAGGCTGGGGGCCACGTTCGACAGTTCAGCAAGGCGCCGCCAGGGAGGTTGTCAGACGCAATGCCGTTGTCTCAGTCGAAAAGAGAAAAACGGGAGGCCCGTAGCAGAGATCCAAGGATGTTGAGACGAAAGAAGAGACTGGCGGAGGAAAACAAAAACCGCGTCCATTAGCATTGGGGATAGTGTCCATGGCTCAGATTGAAAGATTTAGTATACAATAATCTTACATCTCTATACACGTGAATTGCGCGCAATTCATGACCTGTCGATCTTTCCCCTCCAGTCAGAAATGTGATCGTTGATGACCTTCGCAGCCGCCTCAACAGTGAAGTTGCGTCCAATGGCCTCGACAAAGTCACCCTCAGGATCTGTGATATCAAGTCAGCTACAAGTCTCCTACAAGCATCATCCCAAAAGGAGCTCGCAAACTCACCCATCAAGTAAAAGTAGATACTGTGATCCACCAGATAATCCTGCCCGGGCTTAACATCCGCCGGCGTCGAAAAGTACACCCGGTACGCCTTGCACACATCCTTAACCTCCTGCCACGTTCCCGTCATCCCCAGAATATCCTCATGGAACTCCGCCAGATACCGCTTCATAACTTCAGGAGTATCCCTCGCAGGGTCGCAAGAAATGAAAACATTCCTCAAGACGCCCTCGCCGTGCTTCTCCTTGACAGCGTCGATCATACCCGCCATCTTGTCCAGCTCTTCGGGGCAGATGTCTGGGCAGTGCGTGAAACCGAAGTAGACCAGCGAGTATTTGCCCTTGAGGTCTTCGTCCGAGAAGTCCTTGCCGTTGTGGTCGGTCAGGTGGAAGGCGCCGCCGACAAGTGGCTTACCGATGCCCTTGTTTGCTTCTGCGACGCGGGCGCGCGCCATGCGGGCTTTTTCATAGCGGAAGTAGAAGGTGAGGCCGGCGCCGGCGGCGAGGAAGAGGAGACCGGATTGCCATGAGAAGGGCTGGAGAATGAGGTATTAGTTTGAAAGATGATATGCGCAGATGGGATTGGGAGTGCGTACGCCTGCTCTAGCTCGTGACTTTGCTTCTTGTACGGTCTTGTAGCCTCTCCTGCTCAATGCGGCCCATGGCGATGCGGTTTGGGATGATGCTGCTGTCGGGGTGCTGCTGGTCTTCGTCCGGGATCTGATCTCGCGCTTGGGGTTTTGCGACAGAGAGGCGAATGTCCGTCTGGACTGGAGGCTGGCGCATTGCCTGCATACATTCGTCTCTGCTAGACGCAGACTTCTTACGAAAGAGGCTGCCATTGTTTGGATGTGAGTTGGTGATGCGGTGGTGATAGTCGGCTCGAAGTGGAAGTGGAAGTTCCACAGTTTCGCAGTCGGCGCTGACTTCATCACCTTATGTGGCGGAGATCGAGAAACCGAGACTGAGTTGAACGCCACAAGTAACAGAACAGTAGAAGAATATATAACAACTACATGGTGCAACAAATTCAACCAGGTGATATTATTCAGCAAATTGTTCAGTAAATTAAACAAGTAAGAAAATACAGAAATATGTATTATGTTGTAGATGTAAGTTAAGAAATACGAAAAAACCTGTTACGAAATCGCCAATCACGACCGTAGTCGCAACCAAACCCCAGAACAACCCCAAAGACACCAGCTGTATGTACAAATAGTCGTCTCTCGTAATAAACGGAAACGCCATCTCATATCATTCCACGTAAGCACATCTAACCAGCCGCAAACTGACTCTTCTCCCTCAGCTTCTTGCCATACCACCACAACAAAATCGGCGCAGGGAATCCAATGGCCAGCCCAACGAACCCGAGAACACTGTTGCCCCAGCCATACCCAAGACTGCGGTACATGGCCGGCGCAAACAGAGGGAAAGCGAAACCGCCCAAACTGCGCAACACCGTCGTGGCAGCAATAGCAGACGCCGCGTACCGCGTGTACGCATCGACAATGTAGGTCTGGCAGCACTGGAAGACCATCTGGTTGCCGGCGGCGAAGATGGCGGTACCGATGTTGGGCACGATCCAGTGCAGGCCGGCTTGCGCGCTCCAGCCGTAAATGAAGAGGCCGATCGGGACGAGCATGGAGCCTGGTACCATGAGCGGCACGCGGAATTCGCTACGGCCGACGTTGTTGTTCTTCGCTTTGAGACGCTTGTAGATGCGGTCGGCTGAGAAGGCGGCGATTTGCGTGCCGATGAAGAAGCCGATACCGAGAGAGATGTAGTTGAGTCCACCGATGCTGATGCTTTGATTGTAGGGTGGTCCGGCCCATAGTCTTGGGAAGGATGCCAGGACGAGATACATGACGCCGTACACGTAGCCAATGTACAGGGCGAGGATTTGTACGATGGGCTGTGTGAAGAGAAGACGGAAGGGTCGTTCGAAAGCGGCGCCGAGATGCTTGCTGAGCTTGCGATTGGGTGTCTCGAACTCCGTGTGCAAGTCTGGGTTGCCGGTCTGCTTGATCATTTTGACCTTTTTGCGGCGCAGAATCTCGGCGGCGTAAGTTTCTTGGAGGAAGAAGAAGCCCATGATCTGGATGGCAATGGCAGCTATACAGGTCGCGTAGAAGACCCAGCGCCAGTCGCTGTATTGGGCGATGAAACCACCTGCGATGGGTCCAATGGCAGGACCGAGCAGAGGCATGAGTGAGTAGAGAGCCATAGCACGGCCACGCTCCATCGGCATCCACAGATCGCCCAAGACCCCACCACCAATGCCCAGAGGCGCACTACCGCCCAGGCCTGACAAGAAGCGGAAGGCAATGAGTTGTCCACTGTTAGTAGCGAAACCACAGGCCAAGTTGAAGACAAAGTAGAACAGGTTGCTGATTTGCAAGACAATTCGTCTACCAAACAGCTCGGACAATGGCCCAATGAACAGTGGACCAACTGCGAAGCCTAGGATGAAGACGGACATTGCAAGCGGCACCTCTCCAGAATCCTCGTTCACGTTGAACTCTCTGGCGATGTTTGTGAGGGCAGGCGCGATCATCGAACTGGACACAGGCGAGATGAAGGTAAAGAGCGAAACCGTGATTGTAGCCGCCCACTTCTTTTGCCTGCTCCAATTCTTCGGGTTCAGTGGATCCTGTGGGCCATCCCATGTCACCAGGTTGGTGTCTTTCTCGGATCGTCTTGACTTTGTCGAAGCCTTGCGATCCATCATCGACTTTGTTGCATTGGACTTGCTGCGCAGGATGGATATCTGACCAAAGGTGCCATTGTCGGATTCGTCTTCGGGTTGGGGCCAGTCGTGCTCGTCCCACGAGTCCGGGCTGGGTGCATCATGGCCGTAGTCGTGAACGGCACCGGCGTAGAAGTCCAGGTCGGAGACCAAGTATGCGAGGTCGACGATACTTTCGCGAGCGGTGTTGTTTGAACGTGTTGAGTTGCCGCGCGACAAGCCATCTTCTCTCGCCTCAGTGTTCTCTCCGCGCGCCTTGGTGAACCAGGCGGGCGGCTTCCTAGTCGAAGCATTGCGAATCGGTGCAAAGGTTGGTTGTTCGGCCTCGACCTCCCTTGAAATCCAAGGAAACTCTTCTGTCGACAAGGGCCTGAGCCGGGCCCTCTCCATGTCGGAAATGGGTCTGCTATCCATCATGGAGTAGCTGTCGTTGGTCGACAAGGTGTTGGTAGACCTCACGCCGTGCCATTGAGCGTAGGGACGACGGCCATAAGGGTCGTCGGCAGGAGAGTCCATTTACTTGAACCCACTTCTCAACACGGCTAAAGTTAGTTAGTAGTACGCAATGTGCAAGGGGGGAAGTGTTCCCGTAGTGCAGACAAGGCCTAGGCAATCACAATCAAGCGCAGGCGAGCGAAACGATAACAAACAATGCACGCCCGCGATCGAAGTGGGCGCCCGGTTCTTTTGAGCGCGGGAAATATGCAGTCTCGGGTCTCACAAGCACACGCTCTCGCATGGCTCTACGGGACATTGCAGCGTGGCATGGTGACACCACCGGCGAATACGGGCTTCCTACTGCCTTCCCACGAGAGCAAGGCGTGGTTCGGGTCTTACAGCAGCTGCGGGCCAGGCGTAGCAGCATAGCATTGTCAGAAGCATAAAATGGGGGAGCCCGGTGATCATCGCAGGCGTGGTAGTAAGTTTGTAGTCGGTAGTAGTACTAGTAAGAAGTCCAGCACACAAACAACAGTCGTACACAGGTACTAGCTGCCAACTGCAGGGAAGGGGAGATCTGCCTTTCCAGAAACGAACGCACCAGTTCTTTAACGGGCAAGGCGCTATCGGATCGCCCTGCATATCACATGCTGCTATTTGCAGATGGTCAGGCCTTGTCAGCTGAGGCGCAGATGAGGGCGGAGTCGTGAATGGTCACTCCATCAAATCCATCAATTTTAGTCTTTGCTCGGCGTCATCCCACACTTCCGGGATGAACGGCATCTACGGACGTTTCTTTCCAATTGCGTGGGGAGCCGAAAAACGATCAATCAATTATTGATCCACAGCTGAACAAACAACCGTTATGACTCTCTCTCTCTTCTCTATGTCTTACTGTGCCCGCCCAAGACACGTCACTTGGCCCAGAGTTACATCCCCGAGCCTTACATGTACTCGCTGACGTATTTTCTCACGCGGAAGCGAAACGTTGAACCATACATAGTACACTTCCAGTTGACTTCCACTGCCGAAGAATCACTCATCGTCGACACATGTCAAATAGGCTTTCTCCGACTCTTGCTGGAAACATGGTTTCTTGTTGCTCAATAACATGGCACGTGATATCATTGTCGTCAAGACATAGCCGTTATTTAACATTGGCATCCCGAATCACTTCGTCATCAAGCTCATTTCTTCAACAGCTGCTTCAGCCGTCTCCCTCATCTCTCTGATTTCTTCATCACCGGCCTGCCCGGCCTTTAGTCTGTCCTTCCAGACCTCCAATTTTTTCCCATCGTCGGCGTTGTTGCCAGGGAGACTCTGATATAACTTAATCATCCGAGTCGTGTCTTTACCAGAGCTGACGAAAAGAACATCTTGCTCCGAGTGCCGATGCGCAGCTACGCAGAGCAGGATCCACAGCGTGTTTTGCAGTACATCGGACCCACGCATCGCTGGTCGCTTGCGATTCATGCTCTCGACTTTTTGACGGGTCGCTTGAAGTTTGGCTTCCCGAAGCTGTGCGGCAGATGGCGCATCAATCTTTTGTTTGCGACATAATTTTGTTGAGGAAGAGCTGATATCTGAAAGACTTTGCGCAGATGAGATGGCGAGAGAAAACTTCTCGATGTCTTTTGTGCGGGATTTCTCACGCTGCAAGAGGTTGGTGCTCCGGAGGTTCTGTATCGCCGCTGGCAGGATGTCTGTTTTGAGGATCTCCGTGGTATACGTGTCGAGGCGCGACTTGAGAGCCTCGTCTGCTACCCTGTCTAGCGAGGCAGCGTACAATATGATAGGAGCGACAATGCGAAGCTGTGTTGCTTCGATAAAGTCAAAACGATCTGTCGCGGAAAGGGTAGAAAAGGTGGTGTGAACGGCGGACGTGATGGTGATCCGATGATGGCTATTGAGGATGTGTGTAGCAAGTGGTTTCGTTGCTGCTAGGCTGGAAAGAATCTGCATGTCTGATGGAGGCTCGTCTGTATGCTTATTCCAGAGGAGTGTGGTTTGCTTGACTGCAGCATCAGTCAAGTCTTTCAGTGCATCGTCAAACGAACTGTGTGTGGCGACCACCAGCGATTCGTCGTCGAGATCGAGAACTCTCAGCTTGCCAGCCAGGTCTGTCCGACTGATACGAGTACTCACGCCAGACTTGATACTTTGATCGTTAGAGTCTGATAAGTATGTGAAGCCTCCAATCTCAGCATCCTCGATAGCCTGGTCGATCCTCTTCTTCCTGGCCTCTTCCAGCTTTTGTTGATTTGCCGAATGGTATTCACTGGGTGTGAAAATGACTTTGCCATGGATGAAGTCGATGTCACCGTCAAGATCCTGAGAGCGAGCAACGCTTCTCGCCGTCCAGTCTAACAAGTCTACGGGGATATGTGACAAGCGCGACGAGAGATCGCACTTTTCAGGTCGTGCATCTCGGATAGCCTCTTCCACAGCGGCCTGTGTTGAGCCAAGATTGCTTTGTCGGAACATGTAGCGTTTGCCGGGTCGAGGAGAATGACACTGAATTTCTTCAGTCCCATATGTCTCCGCCTCTCGTTCCAGTGCGGACTGCAGCGAGTCCTTGTGAATGTCATGTTTGGCGCTCCAGTTTGACGTGTCGACGAAACCCTTGTCTGTCGCCTCCACTAGTGAGTCGAGAATGCGCCGCAGCTCGATATTCGGGATGAGCGTTCGCCCATCCTGGCTATATGACAAAGGGCCATGATATGGCGCAAGCAGCCAGTCTGAGTCCCGGATTCCCAGTATCGACGCAAGGTTACTGATCGGAATGCGGTCTTTACTCGCTTCGAGCAGGCTCTCGAAGCGGGCAAGCACTTTCTGTGAATTGTACAATTTTTCGCCCGACGTGCTTCGGACGAGGGACGCTTGTCCTTTGGTAGGCTCTGGAGGTGGAAATGCGGCGACTATCGATGCGATATCTGGTGATGCGAAAATGGGCGCCATTATGCCCATGTGGCAGACGCCGAAATTGCTTGGCCAGTGGTATGCGGTGATGGAACTTTCAAAAGATGTGTTTGAGCGAACGCCTGCCAAAACTCCATCAAAGTATTTGCAGATTGTTTTGCTGTATTTCGAAGCCTGATTGAAAATATGTGTTATGCAAACCAGTCGAGTTGTTGTTGTCGTCGTCGCCGTTTGTCCGCTACTGTATGAAGCTGTATCGCCGCTCGCTCCTTCCAGGGATCTTGGCACATCGCAACTCTGAACTTCATCTCTATCGACAACTACCATCTATCGCCTATCCCGTCGCCATGGCCCAATTCAGACCCAAAAAGCTCGATCTGGGCTGCTTCGTGCACATCATGAACATGCGCGACCATACCAAGCGCAAGGTCTTCGAGCAACACGAGCCCGAAAGGTGCGCCTCCTTCACTTTCAAGATGGCGCATTGCCTATGAGTAGGCGCATCCTTATTCACAGAACATCTACTGACAATCAGACAGACAAGCTCTTCGCTACGTTATCCGTAACACCTCTCTGCCCCAACGTACGCGCGCGCAGGCGCAACTTCAGCTCAGCCAAATGCACTGCTACACCCGTCCAACACAAATCAGGAACCGCTGTATCATGGGCGCAAAGGGAAGAGGTGTGCTGAGAGACTTCCGCATGGCAAGAGTGAGTTGCTGTCTGGTTATCAGAGGCAATCGCATGCATACTGATCATCGTGTACAGTTCCAATTCCGTTTGAACGCTCTTGCTGGTAACATTCCCGGCGTGAAGAAGGCCAGTTGGTGATATATGGATGTCGGCATCCGCGAGTGTATGATATTGTACAAAAGCATGGAAACAAGAGCATGGGTCGGCGTTCTGGGTTAAGGAAGGTAGATTGGCCGTCACAGCCACATGGTCACACTGCTCCGAGATGAGGGAGATGCTTGCATACAGCACTCCCTCTACACCCGTCAGATGTAAGACCATCACAAGGGCGCCCAGCATGATACATTGTGCTATTCTCGCAGATCAAGGTTTGCTCTGGCTTCACAAGAGGCGCCTGTCATTCACGAGAAGTATCATTCTTATTGTTGTACCATACTTCCTGTTCCACCCGGCATTCACATGTCTCAACTCATCTCTCACATGAAGTATCAGGAGTCTGCCGATTTCTCCCGTGGCTACGTCGAGCCGGTCGCTCTTTCCTCAGTAGCAGTAGCAGCAGTAGCAGCAGCAGCAGCAGCTTGCGTGACTGCCTAATCGGGTCGCCAGGTAAAGTCAGCCAGCTCGCCGGCTCTCACGCTTCCTTTCTCTCCCTCACAACAGCACGAGGACTCCCAGAGTTCTGCGTTGTTAAGTTGCCGTCGCGCACATCTGCCACACGACAACTCGCTACCACTCGCTACCAAACAACCATTCATCCGCGCAAAGCTAATCACAATGTTTAGACGCACGGATACCGACCTCCCGCAGGACGTCAGCTTCCCAGCCGACCTCGCTGCGCTCGGCCTCAAGCGCAACATTCTCGGCCAGTACGTCCAGATCGAACACCAGGACAAGTTCTACCACTACGAGCAGTACGCCACCAAATCAACCAACGACAAATTGCACGAGGCCGTGCACGAGGCCATCCGCCACGATGTCTACGACTTGCTGCACAAAATGGGCGTCAATATCTTCTACGTTCACGGTAAAGACATCTCGATCACCAGAGAGGACGACGAGGAAGAGTTCAAGATCCCGGAAGATGCCCCGAAGATCAAGATGCTGCATGGAGGCTTCGACACTGTCACCGAGGACGTCTACGTATTCATCGGCGACTCCAGGCGCGAACTTGGTATCTACTCACGCATGACCACTGCGACTGCTGGTGGACCGCTCGAAGGATCTTTCCTTGGAGCCGCCCAGGCGCTTCGTGCCCACGCTTCACAATCTTGGTCCTGGCTCCCTGCTATGCTCGTTCTCAACCCAGGAGAGCTTCTCTACTCTCACCAAACCAATTCATGCATGACGCAGGACACCTGGAACACAAGAAAGCGCCCACACGCATTCGCCGAGCCGTACGCCGTGAAGTCGGAGAACAAAGTTCTGGGTCACGGCACCCCGTACGAGCACGTCCAGACAACGATGGACGACATCCTACCGCAACTTCTTGAGCCGTGGCACAGGAACCTCAACATCATTGCCATCGGCGACGGTGGCGAGTACTTCCTCAAGTATCTTGACGATAAACTCACCAGCGACCCCACTTCCAAGAATAATCAATTGTCGCTCACTTCGGTCTGCCTCATCAACTCCAGCCATGATGATGACAAGATCCGCAGTACCACGCTCAAGAAGTTCATGGCTAAGCACGGCCGTGCCTGGGTGTCCTCTCCGGAACCAAAGAACACGGTTCTCGGCAAGGTGGCAGCAGAGTTCACGAAGTACACGCAAGCCCAGGAGCCCGCCAATGCGCCCTCTGACACCGCGTCTTCCGACAAGTCTCTGACCTTCCCGAAGAGACAAGTCCCCGCCGTTGGAAGAGCCCGCGCTGTGTCTTCCCTCAGCGAAGGAGTGCGCAAGCAAAAGGAGGAGAGTGCTCTTAAGGAGGCCCCCTGGAACGAAGAAGGCTATCTCTTTAGCGATGTCTTCTACACCAGCTCGGAGGAGGATGAGGGTTTCGCTTCCGGCTCGGAGTCAGGTGCCCAGTTGCCTCCTCTCGTCAGTGAGAGATACCCTGCCATGGCCGTCCCTGGTCTGGAGATGGCAAAGTACAGAAAGTCGGCCGACAGTCCTGCCGCGAACAGGAGGCGCAGCTCGTCTTCCATCTTCGACACCAGCCTCGCCAACCCGGATCAGTACCGCAACTCTGGCCCTTCCCGCCCGATCCCAATCCCTGGCAGATCTGCGCCTCCCACCCAGCCCCAGCGCAAGGAGCCTCGCAAGGCGCCTCGCAAGACTCGCGAAGACAAGCAAGCCATGGACGATGCGATCCT
>Ga0265798_10010235_pt1 | contig 11601 bp, 8 predicted proteins | sample P3T30metagenome_FD_192430 | JGI IMG/M metagenome (GOLD analysis project Ga0265798, IMG submission 192430) | Plant litter microbial communities from East Loma Ridge, Irvine, California - P3 T30 | ecosystem: Environmental > Terrestrial > Plant litter > Unclassified | place: USA: California... | reverse complement strand
GGAAGGGTGGAGGGAGTGGGTATGGACTGGGTGGGGGGTATGGGTATAGTAGTGGTGGGGTGACGGGGAAGAGGGATTGAGGGTGGACTGAATTGACTGGGGATGTATAGAGGATAGAGGATCTTCGTATGATCTGAGCATAGCGTTTACTTGCATATGACATGGACATATCTACAAAATCACCATGGGAAGAAGTGCGCTCAATCTCACATGCTTGATCTATTCATGTACAATTTCTCATCCACAAGCTAATTACTTTTGCTTAGTGTCATGTCATCAGTCATTTCACACCACACCCATCCACATCAACCCCCTACAAAGCAGATTTCTTCTTGAACGCATTGATAAGCCCGCTCGTGCTCGCATCGTGAGAGTTGGACTCGCCGCTCTGGTCCAGCTCTCCAAGAATCTTCTTCGCCAGGGACTTGCCCAGCTCAACACCCCACTGGTCGAAGCTGTTGATGTTCCAGATGGCGCCCTCGGTGAAGGTGAGGTGCTCGTAGTAGACGATCAGAGCACCCAGGGTAGCAGGCGTGATCTTCTCTGCGAGGATGGAGGTGGTGGGGCGGTTGCCCAGGAAGGTCTTGTGGGAGACGAGCTCGTCGGGCGCGCCCTCGGCCTTGACTTCGTCGGGCGTCTTGCCGACCATGAGGGCCTCAGCCTGGGCGAAGAAGTTGGAGGCAAGCATCCTGATATCATTAGCCTGGTACAATCACAGCTCTGTTCCCACCTACTTCTGGTGCGTGTTGTTCTCGCTGGGGTTGTGGCTCTGTGCCGCCAGGATGAAGTCGGTAGGGATCAGCTTGGTGCCCTGGTGGAGCAGCTGGTAGAAGGAGTGCTGGGCGTTGGTGGCGGGCTCGCCGAAGAGGATGGGGCCGGTGGTGTACTTGACGTAGTCGCCGCTGCGGGTGATGGCCTTTCCGTTCGACTCCATAGACAGCTGCTGGAGGTAGGCAGGGAAGCGGTGGAGGTACTGGTCGAAGCTGGGCCTGGTCAGCAGACATACATAGAAGTGGTGTCAGACTTACGGAGAGACGAGATGTGTCTGGGCGCCGAAGAAGTCGGAGTACCAGACGCTAAGAAGACCACCAATGACGGGGATGTTCTTCTCGAGAGGAGTCTCCTTGAAGTGCTTGTCCATGGCGTGCGCACCGGCAAGCAGCTGGTGGAAGTTGTCAAAGCCAATGTACAGAGCAACGCTCAGACCAATAGCACTCCAGACACTGTAGCGCCCTCCAACCCAGTCGGAGAATCCGAACATGTTCTTCTTGTCGATACCGAACTTGGTGACCTCCTCCTCGTTGGTCGACAGAGCAACGAAGTGCTTCGCAATGTCCTCCTGCTTGGCGCTCTTCAAGAACCATGTCTTTGCAGTGTTGGCGTTGGTGACGGTCTCGGCGGTTGTGAAGGTCTTGGAAGCGATGAGGAAGAGGGTGGTCTCGGGGTCCGACTCGTTGAGCGCCTCCTTGATGTGTGTGCCGTCAATATTGGAGACGAAGTGGACCTTGAGGGAGCGGTCGGCGTAGGCCTTGAGGGCCTCAGAGACCATGACGGGGCCGCTGTCTGCTGTCAGCAATCTTGGTCCAATTGCTTGTAGATCACACATACAGGTCGGAGCCACCAATACCAATGTTGACAATGGTGCTGATCTTCTTGCCGGTGTATCCCTTCCACTCGCCACTGCGGACCTGCTCGCTGAACTCCTTCATGTGCTCGAGCACTTCGTTGACGCCCTCGACGACGCTCTCGCCGTTGACCTTCATTGGTTGGTTGGATGTGTTGCGGAGCGCGACGTGGTAGACAGCACGCTTCTCGGTGAAGTTGATCTTCTCGCCCGCGAACATGTCATCGCGGAGCTGCTCGAGGCCAGCCTCTTTCGCGAGCTCAACGAGCAGCTTGATGGTCTCCTCGGTGACGAAGTTCTTGGAGAAGTCGAACAAGGTTTCTGAGCCATCGGCCTCGTTCTTGAAGGTGTGGCTGAACTTCTCGAATCGCTGTGATCTCTTAGCTCCATCCTGGTCGCAAGTCGTCCGGCTCGTACCTGAGGGTCCTTCTTGAAATACTCCTTCAGGACGATGTCTTTTCCAAGCTTCTGGTGATGGTCTTGGAGGGCCGACCACGCCGATAGATCGCTTGATTGAGCGAAGACCATTTTGTGTAGAAGTGGATGTTGTGTAACGGAGCTGGCGGGGTAAGCTTGGAAACTTCAGAACCTCAATCGGTGTGCGTACATAGATGGGTAGGGTTTTGAAGGTTTAAGAGAGATGGAAAGAGCAGATCAGAAACAGACAGCTCAATTGAGTGGGGTGGTAGAAGTTTGATGGAGTAAGCTCAACACGGTCTCGATGCGAGAGTACAATAATGGTGGGGCGTCCGCACGTCACTGCCAACCCCCGAATCAGTAGGAGCTATGGAGGGGTAAACGATCAGTCAGAATCCGTCACCACAGCACGCCGCGGACATGCGCTAGATTCGCCCGATGCATGCAGACTTTGAGGCTATGGCACGTGGGATGTTTTGTTGATCTGCCTATAATCAGGCCTGCCTGTACACAAATGCTACCATGTTACGCCAAATGCCAGTGTTCCAGAACCCCAAGCACAAAACAAAATGAACAGCGCGCTGAGATTCCACCAATGACAAGATCGTCTATCTACTAATCCATAGCCACCGGGTTTTGAACAAAAGCGGTGGGAGTGGCCAAGCCCTAGATCAATCGCCGCCTATTTACCGGTCACGCCCTCGAACGATGGGTCCTTTACTGAACCTCCTGCATCGCCGAGCCCAGCAACGGGGCGGTTGTAGGACCAGCCAGCGAATTGGTCCTGCATTGTTTGCGAGAGCATTGGTCCATCGACGTATGAATCGGTTGGTGCTTCAGAAGTGAATTCGCGGTCGAAATTGGCAGTGTCTTTGGCATCGACCTGTACTCAATTAGTTGCTGGAAAGTCTCTGCGGGAACATCTATACATACGACATTGGGCTTGAAGCTCGGCTCGTACTTCCTCTCGAGAAGCTTGCGCCAGTCGATGCTGTGGAAGAAGTAGTGCGCCTTGATCTCAGCTGCGCCCTTGGCTCCCAGACGTTTCTCTGCGTTTCGGTCGAGGAGTCGGGTCAGAAGATCCCGTGCCGCCGGGGGAACAACTTCCGGGCCAGGGAAGTGCAGTGGCTCGGTAAGAATCTTGCGGTACATGTCGTTGGTGTTCTCGTCGTAGAATGGTGGGAGGCCGGTCAACATCTCGTAGAGTAGAACGCCGAGTGTCCACCAGTCAACAGACTTTGTGTAGCCGGCGCCGGTCAGAAGCTCGGGAGCAAGGTATTCGGGAGTACCACAGAATGCTGGAAGCTGTTAGTGGGCGTCGGCTTGTTTTCACGACCACTTACTATTTGTTCGGTCCTCGTCCTTCATGTCTAGCTTGCACAGACCGAAATCGCACAGCGCAATATGCCCAGTGTAGTCCAAGAGAATGTTCTCCGGCTTCAGGTCACGGTAGATGACGTTGAAACCGTGCAAGCACTCTAGAGCGCACAAAAGCTCAGCGGCGTAGAAACGAGCACGATTAATGTCGAATCGCTGCTCCTTTTGCAGATGGTGGAACAGCTCGCCGCCATTGACAAAGGCCAACACAAGATAGAGCTTCTCTGGCGACTGGAAGGAGAACTTCAGAGGCACAATGAATGGGTTGTTGATTTGAGCCAGCACAGATCGTTCTGCAAGAGTATGCGCGACTTCGGATCGGGAGATGATGTGAGCTTTGCGGATGGTCTTGAGGGCGTATATTCGGTGGGTGTCTTTCTTCCTGGGAATATGTGAGCATTGATTCGAGCATCAAAGGCATGTGAACTTACAGCACTTGCATGACCTTGCCGAAGCTACCCTTGCCAACGACCTTCAACAGTTCAAACTCGTCGATGGAGAGGCGGTCCTGGCGGTTCTCTACAAAGTTCACACCAATCTTCATATCACCCGTGCCGAAATTGACCTTGATGGTTTCAGCGCCTGCTTGGCCTGCCGCATGATCCTTCTTTGCTTTCTCATCTTGCCGTGCCTCCTCAAATCTTGGGTTGATCTTAAGAGATCCGATGAAGATGTCGTCACTGCGGCCAGTGCCTGGAGCGGATGAAGGGTTGCGAATGTAGAGCGAGACGCTGAGGTCGGTTATTCGAGACACATCGAACTTGTACTGTGTGTTGCCGCCTGCCCAGAGTGGGTTCTCGGGAGTGCCCGAAACCGCATTGATAAAAACTTGTTGCTTGTCGAAGTCCACAAGCGCATACGGCAGGTGTTTTGAGGAGTAGCGACCGTGGATGGTTGGCGCGGCGTTGATGCTGCCCGCTGCAGACTGCGGTCGGCCGGCATACGAGCCCACCACCGGGCCTCTCGACGAGGAACCTGGACGTACTGAGCCAGCTACAGAAAAGCCGCCACCTTGCGACAGCGATCCCTGATGATGACCGCCGCTACTGAATGTGTTCTCGTGACCGGGCGGTAGAGAGAAGCCATGGCCCTCGTGGAGCGTGACTATCAGGATACCTGGGCGGAGAGGCGGTGGTGGAGGCGCGGCATTGGCTTCTGAAGCAGCTGGATGTGTTAACACTGTGGCCCACTGGCACGTGATGGACCTGCATACTGATTCCATTGCTATCCTTGGAGTCTACCAGAGTGGCTGCGCTGCTGGCAGAATCCGAGGTCTTGGTTGATTTCTCATCAGTGACGGTGGAAGAGGACGACGAGCGACTGAATGTGTTGGCGATGGGCGCGAGATGTGTCTCTTTGAGCTCTGCACTTTGTCAACTCTGTTAAGGCCAATCGTGTGGGTATGCCAACTCTTTGTTATGCGCCAAGTTGAAGACATGTTGCTGTGCAGCCACGCAGGTGTGGTCGCTGTTAAGGATGGTCAACACTGTGAGGTGCGGGATGTGGAATCAACGGTTTCGGTAGGACCCTGACAGTTGGTCGGTGTGCGCACGTGTGCAAGAAAAGAGCGGTTGCTCGAGGGCGTTGAAGGAAGGTCACTATATGAAGCAGGGAGGAAGTAGGGAGTGGATGTGGGCGGTCGTAGCTTGGAGGTCTGTGGGTGTTTTGGGAGGCTGCGGGGCGCGGCCTGATGTTACGGTAGAGCGTTGCGCGGAGCATCACTTTCTCCAATGCATCCATGCGCCGTCCTTTAATGTTATTCTGACTACGCTTTGGAGCCGCGTTTGCCTTGAGGATGCTCAGGGCCGCATTTCCCCCCATTTCCGCCTAGTAGCGACTGCCTGCCCTTGAGGCCCAGTGGCGCCTTCCCCACGAGTTACGCCTCTGCACCCCCGACTCCGTCTCTCCACGATTCATGACACGACACGCTTCAACACGACAGACTTACGACTCTTGCCACACTAGCCCACCAAAGCCGTTACATCTAAGTTGACGCGCCACCTGCCCGTTTGCGCTTCTCTACACAGCCACGCCGCGTGGCGACCCAGCTCCTTTCACCGCAACGGCTGCACAACACCGATGGGCGTGATCAAGAAGAAGGTCGGAACGCGGGGCAGCGATTTCGGAAACAAGTATGTTTGCGATGTGTGCAGCTCAGACGTCACAACCACTGTAGGCTCCCTCGACTCCATATCAAGCTACTATCCATACTAAGACACAGTCCAGGTCCGTATACGCTGCGCAGAAGACGTTTGCCACGAGTACGACCTCTGCGTGCCATGCTTCTCCGACGGCAAATCTTCACGTGATCACCAGCCGGCGACACATACCTTCCAGGTGATTGAACAACATTCGATACCCATATACACGGATGACTGGGGCGCAGACGAAGAGCTAGCCCTCCTGGAGGGAGCAGAGACGTATGGCTTGGGCTCCTGGGCAGACATTGCAGATCACATTGGTGGCTACCGGGACAAGGATGAGGTCCGCGAGCATTACATCAACACCTACCTCAACAGCTCCCACTTTCCGCTCCCAGAACACTGCAGCAAAGACGATACCGCACTCAGCGATCGCATACCCCGCAACACCTTTCAGTCCAATAAGAAGCGAAGGATAGAAAAGCGGAAAGAAGAAGCTGCGAGTGCGGACCCTACAACCCCCAAGCAGAAGCCAACTGCCAGTGTGCCATCATGTCACGAGGTTCAGGGCTACATGCCTGGGCGTCTAGAGTTCGAGACGGAGTACTTCAATGAAGCAGAAGAGGCGGTGCAGCACATGCAGTTCGAGCCTGGCGATGGAATTAATCCACGAACTGGAGAGATGGAGCCGGAGATGGAGCTCAAGATGATCATCATGGAGATCTACAACTCGCGACTTGACGCTCGGGTGGAGCGAAAGAAGATTATATTCGAGCACGATCTCCTGGAGTACAGGAAGAATCAGTTGGCGGACAAGAAGCGCACCAAGGAGGAAAAGGACCTCATGAACAAGGCCAAGCCTTTCGCAAGGATGATGCAGCACAAGGACTTTGAGGTGTTCTGCAAAGGTCTCGAGTACGAGCACAATCTACGACAGGCCATTTCGCAGCTGCAGGAATGGAGGAACATGCAAATCACAAACCTGAAAGCCGGCGAGAAATACGAAACGGAGAAGCAGCAGCGCCAGACAAGAGGGCCCCCGGTTGGTCAATTTGATCGCCTGGCTTCGAGCAGGATTGGCAAGCCAACGCCGCCATTCGAGCAGCCGTCCGCTGCAACAGCATTGCTCAACCCAGAGCTGCCCCTGCATATCAAAGAGAAGAGTGGGCTCACGACCCCACCGCCAGACTGCGCTCCGAACGGTTTGAATGGCACCAATGGCATTCCAACTCCACAGCATTCAAAGACCAAGTTTGTACCGAGGCAGCTGCCCAATACGGTGCCACTGAAATTTGGCAAAGAGGCTCATTCGGATCTGCAACTACTCACCAAGGAAGAAGTCGACATCTGCAAAGTTCTGCGCATTATGCCGAAGCCGTATTTGGCGCTGAAGGAGACGCTTATCCGGGCCGCGCTCAACAACAATGGCAGTCTTAAGAAGAAGACGGCGCGGGAGCTCTGCAAGATAGACACCGGCAAAACGTCCCAGCTGTTTGAGTTCTTTGTGCACAGCGGCTGGATAGCGAGGGCGTAGTGAGTGATAATGTCACTGGTGTTCATCTTCCGTATACCCATGTAGGGAAATATTGATTTAATAGCCTTGTGAAACGCAATTCAGTTCTAACCATGTGTACCATGTGTTGCGTTTTTGGATGATATCTGACTGGTCTCAAGCTTGAGATCTGCGTTAGCTCTCTTGGCTAGCGCCTTTCCCCAGCAACCAGATCCACTGTAGTTCGTGATACAAACAACGCGGCCTCTCACCTCGGCGCCATCACGTCAACCTCCAAATCGCTGCCTGGCTACATCGCAATGCATCTTTAACCGAGCGTCAGCGCAGCAACTTACGGAGCTCAAGATATAGACCGTTGGGCTGTACCTTTAAATCACTCGATCATCTAGCGTTCCGTAAACACGACTACTTACCTACTCCGCATGGCTAGAGCGTCGCAACTCACGAACGATATGCCCGGATTCTACACACCGTCACCGTCGCATGCGCACACCACATCCGGCACGAGCTATTTCGATGCCGCTCCTCGCTTCGCCTATCCCACTGAAACCTCAGGTCACCAGGTGATTGACGCAGATGCGCACGAGACCCGCAAGCGCCTCCGAGGCTATAACTCCATGCAGCGCTCTACTGCGACGGCGTGGGGTGACAGCTCCCAAGACTACTCTCGCTTCGACAACGCCAAAAGCCCACCTCCACTTGCGCATGATCGCTATCAACTCGCCGACGGTGGCATGGACCAGTCGCACACTTTCGGAAGACAAAGTGGAGACTATGACGACTATGCGCAGCTTCAGAAGCAGCGTGGTATGTGGTCAGTTCCAGCAACACCAGCGACAGGAGCAAGGATGCCTGTGCAGGGGATGGAAACATCGCCAAACGGAACCAAGTCATGGACGATTCTGGGGCTGGTAGGTGGTGTGGCTGGCAAGCTGTTCCAGTTCTGTACGGTGCCGTTTCGCGGTTTCCAGGCTGGAGGCGGGCAGAGGTACACCATCGAATCGAACGGCGATGCCGCTGCGAGGCTTCGGCTTGGGCTGCAGGACGATCTATCCATGTACCAGGCTGGTGCGGTTCAGCACACACCGGGGGGCTTCCCACAGGACGACTACGGCGTTCGATCTATCGATTCAATCGACAACGACCGCGCCGAGCGCCCGAGGATGACGAAGCGTTTGCGCACGGCAGACAATTGGGTGGTGGTTGGCGAAGACGGGGAGACAGAGTCGCGGCCATCCACACCACGACTCTCTGAACGAAGACTTCCCGAGCCGAAGTCGCCCTCACAAATCCCGCGCCCCCATTCTAGAGCATCTATCGCCACACCGCTCAAACGACCCTCTCTTATACCAGTATCACGACGCTCAACCATGGACAGACGCTCATTCCACGGTAGCGCAAAGGCAGTCCCTACCTCACACACCAGGCAGCGTTCCTACAACCGCCAGAGCTACGGCTCACCCGCCACATACGAGGAAGCGAAGAAACAAGCCAGTCCATTACCAAAGGAGAGTCAGCGCCTTATCAATAAGGTTCGCCGCGAAGAGATGGAGGAAGACGAGCGCATGCGCAGGATGAGCACGCAGATGAGTGCGATGCTGAGGGAAGCGAAAGAAGCGCTGGGCTCCAAGTTTGAGATTGAGGATGAGTACGATGATACTGGCGATGGCGATGGGGGTGGACTGCAGCAGTCAGGCTACTTCTCGAGGCTCTCGTAGGATTGAACGACGCGACGGCTTTTGCGCTACGCATTTACTTTACGGCCGATCTCTTGGGGGCGTTTGGATGGTTAGGAATTGGGATATACCCTTGACTTTTTACGGCAGCAGTCATTCTGGACTTGGATAGCTTCACTTTTGTGAGTGGATAATACATACGTTTTCTGAATCTTGAAGTCGAGTCAGCTTCTTCTGCGCTGATCGTGATTCTTGCAACTAGGTTGCCATACTTATTCGACTTGGAAGCGGCTCGTCATGCATCTTCCAGTTACTGTCCTGAAGCCGAAAGGCAAGGCAAGGAAACGGTAGGATCGACTTAAAGGTAGCGTGTGCAATCATGCAGAATTCGATTCCTTTCCTTTCATTACAGGCGCTTACTTCGATTATATCCCAGACACCTGGTCCTCACTAGTTCTATTAACTGTTTTAACTAATAACGGATATCCAAAAAAATCCCCAAACAATCCATGCAACAAGAAGGAATCTAATCGTCGAGCCTCGCACCTGACTGAGGTAAACCTGTTGATGACAGAGAACGTGTGTACCGAAGGAAGACAACAAAAGAGTACCGCTAAGTACACAACATGCAATTGGTAAAGGAGACGCGACTCTACTGGTGCTTCAAGCACACCACTATGCAGCCTTGGTTGGCCAGCCAGATCCTTGGGTTCGTGGAGATTCCTTGATCTTGCTGGGCCCCGAGGTTGGGGACATGGTGGGTGAGATAGCCCTTCAGCTCCCGACGACTGCCTTTCGTATTCCGCAATTTCTTCTGAAGGTAGCAAGGCAATCAGGATTGCGGCCGTGACCCATCTGGTATAGTGGGTCATATTTATGATCGGTTCTGACCATAGTCTAAGGTTGACTCGCTCCCTCTCGTTCAGAACGTAGTTCCACAGGCCTGTTACACGCCCGGTCGACGCATAGAGTCCGTCCCGTTGGACGAACTCTGTCCAACGTTGAATTGTTTGACGAACGATATTATGAGTGGTCCGGAAAATTTCCTTGGGAACGCGTCCCCCTGGCCTGGGATCATTCACGCGGAAGGGGAGCAGGTCACAGAGGACCAGCGCCTCAATAGTCTCATAGTGATACTCCGCCGCAGTGTAATCGATGAGCTGGAGCTCGATACCCAAATCCTTTTCGACCTCTTTGACGCGCTCGTTGATATCGTCGCGAATGGTTGATCCGATTTCAATAAAGAGGACAAAGTCGGTTACGGGCAAAATAGATCCATCAGGGGCATCGAGCCGCGTCGCTACGTAGAGCTTCCCCCGTGTTTTTTTAAAGGGTTTCTTTGCATGCGCGACGACTCTCGACAACACCTCATGTGGGTTGTTGTCCGAATCAACGGCGCTCCAGCACTCCATGTCGGGCGTAGTCGACGGTGTGTTTCTTTCTAGCCTGGGCACATCGTGTGGTCCACTACTCGCAGGCAGACTATCGTCCAGGCTTGTTTCGCTGGCACTACGAGCAGTGCCTACTATAGTCTGCAGTCTGCGTAAGTGGAGGAAATACTAGCAAAAGTTGGAGTTACACGTACATTCCGAGATCTGATTGGTACTTGAGTAAGAAGTCTTCCTGATGTTGCTTTCTTCTTGTTCAGTGCAGCGATTCTCTTCGAACGGCGGGGCGCGGGTGCCATGACTGGATTCTCTGATACAGAAGACATTGTGCGAGCGAAACAACTTTGTACTGCTTCGTGTTCGGTTAAGGTTGGATGTTGAGCGCCAAATGATGAGTGAAAGCGATGACAGGAGGAAAGGGCGGGATGGTACTGCGTTGTATACAGTTCTAGGGCTATGCCTTATATCTACGCCTGAGGCGTCGAATCTCCCGATTTTCCATGAAACATGGGAGAGGCTTCCTAGGCACAAGGCTTAGAGACAGGGTAGCCTCCTATTTCCTATCAGTTCGTCTGGACCGAACACCCAGATGCCACACGCTACCGGGACGCCCTGATCCTAGGTTCCATGGCCGTCTCCCTAAGAAAGTGTGCCTGTCAACCAAATTGCCTTGATACGATTAATGATTGCTAGTCAACAGGATGCTTGCAATCGGCACGTGCACCTGAAACAAGTTGTTCACAATGCTCAATGTGGGTGTCTCCGCCATCTTAGTTTTAGAGTGAACTCGATTGTTAAGAAAGGGGAAAGTGGTCAAAAGATGCGGCAAGACGCATTAGTGCTTCGTTCCCGATATGCCAATGCGGGGTCCCGACAATGAGATTCCTGTCCACCGTGGAGACATGCTGTTATGGCAGCCGCTACAGGAGACTAAGATTCAATAACTCCACACCAAGGTTTACCTAGAAGGCCAACTATGAGCAGACTTATAGGCTTGCTCCGTGATATGGGCCGTTGCGTGTACATACAGCACTTTCAGCATTTTGCTGTCCGGAAATATTTGCCACCACACGCAAGAGGTGTCCTCAGCGTTCCCAACCGACATGTACTTGTTCCCATCCCCAGTAAATGGCCGCCAATGGGAACGCAGCCATGCACCCAGATGGGGCTGACAGATGTTTACGAGATTGACAAATGCGCCTTCCCGTGTCTTTGGCGTTCTGGTACCAATACCTATTCGGGACGCACTGCTGAGACATAGGTGGGCTTGTTAACGGCCAGAAGCCACGCAGTGGCGCGACATGCAGACCACGCATATTCTTTGCACTTGCTGAAGTTCTTGGTAGATTGTGCAAACGAACATAAATCTTGATAGTAAATTGAAGTGGAAAATTCATCGATGAACAGTAAGGCTTGACATACCAATCAGCATGTTCTCCTCCTTAGAGTCCTCCTGGACACTCAA
>Ga0265798_10010234_pt1 | contig 11602 bp, 11 predicted proteins | sample P3T30metagenome_FD_192430 | JGI IMG/M metagenome (GOLD analysis project Ga0265798, IMG submission 192430) | Plant litter microbial communities from East Loma Ridge, Irvine, California - P3 T30 | ecosystem: Environmental > Terrestrial > Plant litter > Unclassified | place: USA: California... | reverse complement strand
TCTCTTCTTGGATTCTATTGACTCCCCGTTTGGAGAAGGGTGGGGCCACCGGCGTTCTAAGCATGACAGATAGCAGCCGGCATTTCATGACACCCCAGCACGATCGCCGGTTTTCGGGCGCCCTGACCAGCCCCTATCAGAAACTAGAACCCCGCTATCAACGGTTACGGAGTCACTGAATCCCCCGTAGATGCCGAACTGCTAAGTGAGATAAGCTTCCCACTTCGGCTTGGTACTTGTAGGAACCGTCGCGCGCTCCCAAGAGAGCATCATCATGGATCTATCAAAGAAGGATGCTACGCAGTTTGCGCAAACGTCTGCGTCAAACTCAGACGTCGAACATGGAGCCATCGGTACGACTTATGAGGTCAAACGCGATCTTGGGCGTCGCCATATCAACATGATTGCCATAGCTGGCATGATCGTATGTCAAACCACTTCAAAGCATTCTTGCAGTCTCCAAACTCATGCATCAACTTTAGGGTACCGGACTTTTTTTAGCATCCGGCCAGGCCATCGCTACCGCAGGACCAGTCGGCGCTCTCTTCGGATATCTGTGCATGGGTTTGATTGCATGCGGTGTCGCCCTGTCTGCAGGAGAGATGTCGGCGTTCATGCCTGTCACTGGAGGATTTGTTCGCCATGCTACGAAGTTCGTGCAACCTGCACTCGGCATCGCAACCGGATGGAACTTTTGGTACACCATGGCAATCACAGCGCCAGCTGAGCTCGCCGCTGCGGCAACCTTGATCAACTTCTGGGACAACAGTATTAACCCTGCTGTTTGGTATTCGATCTTTATTGTGATCATCGTGATCATCAACTTATGCGGCGTGAAGGTTTATGGCGAGGTGAGTCCTGAGGCAACCTACTTTTGGCTCATATATCTGACAACTCAAAGAGCGAAGTCTTCTTCGCAGCTCTCAAGATCCTCCTCATCATAGGTCTCATCATCGCCGGCCTAGTCGTAGACCTTGGAGGATCCCCCAGTGGAGATCGAATCGGCTTTCGGTACTGGAAGAACCCCGGTCCTTTCAACGAATACATCGTCCCTGGCAACACTGGCAAGTTCCTCGGGTTCTGGAGCTCCTTGATCTCGGCAGCCTACAGCTACGCGAACATCCAGGTGGTCGCCATCGCTGGCGCTGAGACAAGGAATCCAAGAGTCATCATCCCGAACGCTATTCGAATGACGTTCTGGAGAGTTCTCATCTTCTATGTTGTCAGCATCTTTATCGTTGGCATGCTTGTACCATTCAACGACCCGAATCTTGGCATCTCTACTGGTGATGCTCAGCAGAGTCCTTTCGTCATTGCCTTCCAGCGCGCTGGTATTAAAGTCCTGCCATCAATCATCAACGCCATAGTATGCACTTCGGCCTTTAGTTGCGGCTCTGCATGCGTCTTCCTTGCATCACGTACGCTGTACGGGCTGGCAGAGGATGGACAAGCTCCCCGTGTCTTGCTTCGTACGAACCGATTCGGAACACCATATCTGGCAATAGGAGCTTCTCTCATCTTCATGCCACTTGTATATCTTAGTCTGGGGAGCAATTCTTCGGTGGTTTTTGGGTGGTTTGTCAACATTACAACGATTGCTGGACTGATTGGGTGGCTTGTAATCGAGATCACTTACCTAAGGTTCTACTACGCATTGAAGGTCCAAGGTATCAGCCGAGACCGTAAGTTCACCACCGTTCGCTCAACAGAAGACGATGCTAATATTATCAGGTCTCGCATACAAGAGCCCATTGCAGCCATACCTCGCCTGGGTCACTGGGGGCGCGCTCGTCCTTGTCATCTTGTTCTCAGGATATAGCGTTTTCTTCCCCGGTCGCTGGAGCGTGGGCACCTTTCTCACATATTACGTCGATATAGCCATCTTCATTTTCCTGTGGGTCGCTGGCTTCTGCTACGCGAGATCGGGAATCATTGCTTTGCAGGACGTTGACCTGTCGGAGATTGCGGATGTTGACCGCGAGAAAGCGGAGATCCTGCACTCGGTGGAAGAAAATCTTTCGTGGTGGAGGAAGTGGGTTATTTAATTTACGGAGGATATCCTTAATGTCTACAACGGAAAAAGTTCACATTGTCCACAGACCCAGGCCTCGATGATTTCTGTTGAAGTGACACATGACCAACATACACAGTAGCAAAGGACAAGCTAGATCAGGGAATTGCAACAATATGTGCAGAATTGATGCTATAGGTATATACATAGAAGTAGAATGAAGCCCATCAAGCTTCAATGTGATTGCGAGAAGACGATCCTAGCGCCCAATCCATCGCATATCCAGACCTACCTACGTCTAGTAGGTGGCGACCTTGGGACCGGGAACAGTGTAGGAGTTGAAGTTGGCGTAGATGTTCGCGGTGTAGCCGGAGTCGGTGCTCTTGACATGGCCGGGGATCTTGGTAGTGGGAGAGGGCTTTCCGCTGCCTCCTCCAGTGACCTTGATCTGAGCGCAAGAGATGTAGAACTGGGGCGGGCTGCCGGGGTTGTGGATGCCGAGCTGCTCGATACGGAGGAGGTACTCTCCAGCGGGGATCTGGGAGGGAATGGTGGTGGAGTAGGTGGCTAGGATAGCGTTAGATAGAATCCGGTACGGTGTTGTAGTTTGTGACTTACCACTCATGTCCCACTTGGCCTGGCCACCGGAGAAGGTGGGTCCAATCTCCTTGATCTTGAACCAGTCGGTAGAGCCATCTGCGGCGGCGGCAGAGTCGACCTTGGTCATGTAGAAGGTAACGGGACCTTGGTGGTAGACGGCCTGGTCGGCAGTGAAGGAGACGGTGGAGCCAGCAGCGACCGAGACAGTGGTGGTGCCGCTGCCCGAGTTACCGCCAGCATTGCATCGCAGGTTCTTGTCCGCAAGGTCGGTGACGGGACTGTTGTTGGGAACGGGCCTGATGTTCTGGAAGTTGGCACCCTTCACACCGTTGGCGGTGAGCTGTTGGAAGATGTCTTGTACCTGTTAGTATATGCTGGTGCAGAATGAGTGGTGAAGTGCCATACAGTGACCCGAGGCAACGTTGGCAAAGGCCGCAACGGCGGTAGCGATAGCAACACACTTCATGATGCGAGGTTGGTAAGTGAGAGACTGATGAGGATAGCGAATGAACTTGAAGGTGCTGATGATCTTGGTAGAGAATACGAGAGCAAAGTCCCCGGTTCTTATATATGTTCTTCCTCACAGATACAACGCCTCGAATGGATACCACTCCATATTGCAGCACGCAGGACATGACCAGAGAGGGTAAACGTCAAGCCATGATTGGCCCAAGCATGAAACTCGAAATGAAGAAACGTCACAGGACAGGCACGATGGGTACCGCAGGGCGGCAAAGAACCCGGGACGTGAGGTGGAGTGTGGATACTCATTGCCGGTGGCAGTTCGTAGAATTTTCCTTCTGGAACGACCTTGTGACAGCCTTCGACGAGGCGAACAAGTGATGGTATGGCAGGTAATATCGCGAGTATGGGGGCTTGACATGCAGGACTGCAGGTCATTGGTCATGCATGCACGAAATGTGCAGACCCGACGAATAGGAAAAGCGCATGTGCCGGCGACGGTGGGTTCTATCCGTCGGAGCTAGAGACTGGCGCATTTGCTGGAACTGTACAACACTGGACGCCTAGGATAGATTAATATCTGGGGTAATATGTTTTTAATCACCATGGTCCAAGCTAGGGCGGAACTTGAGGCGAGGTGAAGAAAAAGGAAACAAGACCGATCCACAATGTCCACCCAAACTGGTTGTCGCACATGTACACCGGTGTACTACGGCAAAATATGAGTCTTGTCTGAACGTCTGAGGTGTTGTTGTTTGTGCGAACGACTCGCAACGGCGTAGATGTTTCATGCCGAGTCATGCAATCGACGCAACCGGATGCCGAACGACAAACGAGGTGATGATTGCCACAACCTCTATCGCTTGAAACAGGCACCTGAGAACTTGTATATTAAACTTGCTGAAAGGTTTTTTGTGCAAGGTCTTGCATATGCAGGCGCCATCGTCTCGTCGAGGTCGATCGAGCAATCGATGTGGCGGGTGGCTGGTCAATTTCCCATCTCTTGTCGCGAACTTGGACAAAAGCAACTCTGGAAATCAAAGGGTTGCTCGCTTGCCCTGTGGATCTGGAGTAAGGCCCGCTCTTCCTGTGCCAGGTTGGCAGCGTGGATGTGAGTTCTCTAAGAGTGGGTTCCAAGGTTCGCTATCGCACACTCTCTGTTCCTTCCGTTGCGAGAATAGCAGATCCCCGGCATTTTGATGTTTGTGGTGCTGAAGAGATCGCAGGTGATGGCGCGTCACCGGAGCAGTCAAGCAGGCGCGTTTGGTGAGGCCAGCCCCCTGCGAATATCACTCTGTCGCGCAAGCCAGGTACGAAATCTCGCTGCGCCGTACAGGCTATATCAGAAGCGCTGGAATAGGATTTGTACCCCTATGTATCAAGCAAGGTAACGCATCAGCTTCGAAATATCTTGGAGATACGCGCCTGTGGTTCCTAGGTTTACCTGGCTTCCGCGACAGCGCTAGATACCTTGGTAGAGCTTCATTCAACATACTCGCCTGGAATGTCGTTATCGGACCAAGTAAAATCGCATGAGGCCCGGATCGCACAGCTGGAGAGTATTTGCTGGAAGCTTGCCACGTTGAGTGGGAGCATGGGGGCAACCTTCCTGCTTCCAAAGCTGGAAGGTTGGGACCTCGGGAAGCGGGGTACGACACGTGATCCCGTTGCACGTCGCGTCGCCATCGACATACGCCTAGTACTGACCCGGAAAGTCCATGCGAAAACTGTACGAAGATACGCCAGGTCCACAGTCTTATCACATCGAATGCTGTGTTAGGGCAACAGCGTTGGGCGGTAGTTCGAGCGTTATAATCCCTCCCTCCGGACTCAACTTCTTCTACTGTCCATCTTTCAACTCTTCGTCAATTTCGTGTTTTCCAATTGTTCGTTGCGAGAAAATGTCTGCAGAAGTCGCCACTGATCCTAGTCCGCGGAGCGAGAAATCGGTATCTGCTCATCCATTCTCCCCGCTATCGGCATCAGAACTCCAAGATGCTGCGGCAATCATCAAAGCTTCATGGCCAGCGCACACAGACCTGCATTTCAAGGTCGTGACGCTGCAGGAACCACCAAAAGTCGAGGCACTGAAATATCTGGAGGCTGAGCATAGCGGCAAGCCACTTCCATCAATCGCGAGAAAAGCTTTTGTCAATTACTACATCCGGAACACTGTATGTGCAAAGATGTTGGAAGTATGACTCGCGGCTAATTAGTCGGCAGAACAAATTCCACGAGGCTGTCGTGGACTTGACCTCACGTCGCGTAGATCGCAACGTCCTTCTAGGGCCCTTTGTCCATGCCAACGCGGATGGCGATGAAATCGTCGCTATCGAGAAACTTGTCCTGACCGATGAGAAAGTACAAGCGGAGATTGCCAAGCTCGAGCTCCCCCAAGGCACAGTAGTAATCAGCGACCCATGGATCTACGGGTCCGACGGAGTTGGAGACGAAGATAGGCTGTGGCAATGCTTCCTATACCTCAGGGACCCGATGAACTCATCAGAAGCCGACTCCAACCACTACGCAATGCCACTTCCTATCTCGCCCGTGGTGAGCACAGAGAAGATGGAGGTCATTCGCGTTGATATACTACCGACTGGTGCAGACAACACCATCAAGCCGGTTGAAAAGTACAAGATCCAACCGCCCAACGAGTACATACCCGAGGCCCAACAACTGCGCACCGATCTCAAGCCGCTTAATGTTGTCCAACCGGAAGGTGCTAGCTTCCAAGTCGAACAGCAAGGCACATCAAATGTCATCTCATGGCAGAAATGGAACTTCCGCGTTGGTTTCAATCAGCGCGAAGGTATGGTACTGTATGACGTCCGTTACAACAACCGTAGCCTGTTCTACCGAATGAGCTTGTCGGATATGAACATTCCCTATGCGGACCCCCGCCATCCCTACCACAAGAAGAGCGCGTTCGACTTGGGCGATGTTGGTGCTGGTATCATGGCGAACAACCTCAAGCTGGGCTGCGATTGTCTGGGTTCTATCTACTATCTCTCAGCCGTACTCGCCGACAATCACGGTGGGTCTGTGGAGATGCCCAACGTTGTATGCGTCCACGAGCAAGATGCTGGAATCGGTTTCAAACACACCAACTACCGCACCGGCCGCGCAGTTGTCGCTCGAAACCGGGAGTTGGTGCTCCAGAGCATCATCACTGTAGCCAACTACGAATACATCCTAGCCTTCATCTTCAACCAGGCCGGAGAAGTCGATTACGAAATCAGGGCTACTGGCATCCTGAGCACGCAGCCTATCGACGAAGGTGTCGAGGTGCCCTTCGGTACAGTCGTACACCCCGGTGTACTTGCCGTCCATCATCAACATATATTCTCATTGCGCGTCGACCCTATGATAGACGGGTATGACAACAGACTCGTGTACGACGAGGCGTTCCCGATGCCGCGCTCAGACTTCAACCCCCACGGTACTGGCTACTACGTTCAAGAGACGGTTGTAGACAAGTCTGGCGGCTACGACATCGCATACGAGAACAACCGCACCTTCAAAATCCAAAACCCGAACGTGCGAAACCCCGTCAACGGAAAGCCAGTCGCATACAAGATCCAAGCGCCGCCCTTCCAGAAGATCCTTTCCGACAAGGACTCTTTCAACTACAAACGCGCCGAATTCTCCGACCACAACATCTACGTCGTGAAGCACAAGGATGGCGAATTATACGCAGGCGGTACCTACACCAACCAGAGTCGTGGTGGAACTGGAGTGCGGAGCTGGGCGGAGAGGAACGACAACGTCAAAGACACGGACTTTGTCGTCTATATCCAAGCGGGCATCAACCACGTGCCTCGTATTGAGGACTTCCCCGTTATGCCTTGCGAGATCATCAAGATCCACATGAAGCCGGTCAACTTCTTCGATAAGAACCCTGCGCTGGATGTACCACCGAGTGAGCAGGCGTTCAACAAGAGCAGCTTGTTGAGTGAGCAGCACCAGCAGCCTAGTGTTACTGCGACGATTGGTGAAGATGGTACATGTTGTGCGCCGTCGGCGGCAAAGCTGTAGAGTTGTAGTATTCACGAATTGAACATCATCACGAAGACATGCGGAAATTATTTGTGAGATACCTTGTGATCATCCAAAGTCGAGATTGATCTTGATGCAAAGCTAGGAGCACCAAGAAGAATATGAGTATAGTAAGATGCGCTCAAATTGTATACGACCCATGTTCAACCTTGGAAGGGAAGAGTTGGTCGTGTGCCTGCAAAGCAGGTAAGACGCGCCAAGCCCAGAGTCGCGCTAGTGACGGTCCAAAGCTCATGCCTCGCGGAACCTTCGAAGCCTCAAAGAAACACTCACTCGATCTCCCGCGATATCCCGACCCTCTTTCACCGTGTACCTCCCAGCGATCTCTTCATCAATATCGAGCTGCACAGCGATGGCGCCCAACGACAAAGCGGGCAGAGTTGTTTTCATCGGCAACATTCCCTACGGTATGCGACTGCTCACCCTGGAGCCTACATTGACGCCAGATTTTCTCAATCTGCGTCTTTAACACTACTGTATCCCTAAACTGAGCTAACAAACCCAGGCGGCACTGAAGAGCTCATCATCGAAACCCTCGGGCGCGTCGGACAGGTCCTCAACTTTCGCTTGGTGTACGACAAGGAAACCGGGCGCCCCAAGGGCTTTGGGTTCGCAGAGTTCGCCGACGCTGACGCCGCAGCCTCCGCCGTGCGCAACCTCAACGACTACGATTTGATGGGCAGGAAGCTGAGGGTCGACTGGTCCAACGAGAGCGGCTCCGGCGACAACGCGCCTTCCAATCGCGACCAGACTACACAGCCAGCCATGAACGGCCAACAACCAGCAGCACCAGCACCGGCGCAACCGTCGAGCGCGCTGGGGCCTCTTCCCCCAGGCGTCGAGCTGCCGCCCAACCTCACCTGCCCCGATGCCATCTCGCGCACGCTCTCTACACTCCCTCCCGATCAGCTCCTCGATATCCTCTCACAGATGAAAGGTCTCGTCATGACGGATCCTGCCAAGGCGACGGAGCTGCTGCGACAAGCGCCTCAGCTGGCTTATGCCATCTTTCAGTCGCTACTGCTCCTCCAGCTGGTCGACCCACAAATCCTGACCTCGCTTGTGGAGACATCGGCCGCGCCTGCCCCAGTTGCGCAGGCTCCACCTGTTCAGCAAGTACAGCAGCCACCACCGCAAGTTGCGCGACCGCCTGTGAACTACCCCGGATACCCACCACAAGTCGCGCCTACACCTCCCCAACCTCAAGCTCCCGTCGCACAGCCGTACGCGCAGCCTCCACAGCAACAACAACCACAAGCGCCTGGGATGGACCAGCAGGCGCTGTACGCCCAAGTCATGGCGCTGTCGCAGCAGCAGATTGACCAGTTGGCACCAGAGCACCGCGCGCAAATCCTGCAAATACGGCAGATGTTGATGGCTGGCGGGCGGCCCTAGTTACGCCGAGACTTCCAGCAGCTTCATAAGGAGCGGAAAGTTGGCCTTGGTCTTGCTATGAAAGACCGCTTGTTCCACGAGCGGGGTGCGGAGGTCCTTTGGTGCATACTACGCGACGTAGGACAGAGCACAACACAACCTGATCTCATCGCGAGGAGCTTACTGGAAATCATGGAATACCCCGATCGCTGCTCCAGGGCGCAGTGCTTAAAAGAAGCGATGTTCTCATATGGCTTGTACAGCATGAAAACTTTCCCAGAAGAAAGCGAGACCTGGGAAATGATGAGTCGTGATTTGGATGGATCATCAGACTCTGGATTCGAATCGGATGACTCAGGCTATGCAGATGATGATGGATTGGACGTGCAGAAACGTGAAGGAACATGTGGAGTGTAATGAGTGGCTCCTCAGAAGGGCTGCATAGCACAGTCGCGAATAGATGTACACAGGTCGCACAAGCCTGATTAATGCAAAAATGGATTCAATGTCACACGCGCGCCTTGTTTTTGTTGTAATCCTTGTCGATGCGACTGGGTGATGTTTGACTATCAACGATCGGGTTTAAAGATTTCGGCGGCCTAACCAACATTGAACATGCAAGATAACTACACTGATGGCCTCGGAAATCTCCGCGCACCTTGATTGTGTCCGATGAAGGTCGTGGGAGGAGCTCGCAACACGCAGCAAGAGCTACTACTAACTACCAGAACCACAAGACTAGATTGCCGCGCCCCAGCCTGCACAGTTCACTTTGATCAACACGTTCTCGATGACAGCGAGAACAGCCCCGGAAGAAGCCCCGGTAAAGATCCGCAGAAGAAGCGTTTGCCATCGGGCAGCTATTGGCCCAGCCTCGCCTCCATCCCGTGTGGATCGAGCTAACCCTTGCCGCCAACTCACTCGGTTGCTGGGGCTTACGTCCCAAGCCGAGCACTTCAGCTGCTCTGCACCACACCAATCTTTGCGATTAGTACCGCGAGAGGCTGCTTTGGTTGTCCTTGGGCATTGCGCGCATACTTTCCTAGCCATTCTGCATCGGAAACCTGTACTATATCATCACGACATGACGATTTGAACGATTCTCTCTCACTTGCGACTGTCTGCAGCGATATACCCAGCATATCCCACCAAGAGACTCATCTCATTTGCGCCCGACCCATTGCCAGCACCACTTTGTAATAACAACGCATCTGCGCCCCCGCGATCCTGACTGCAGTCCTGCGCCATCATGTGGAGCAGATTGACCGGTAGCTCTGCTGCCTCCAACAGCAACAAGGACGAGGAAAGTCGCCGCCGCCGTACTAGCGACTCCACGCGTTCCAAGCGCGACCCAGACGCCCGCTCCGTCGTGTCATCGTCGACGACGCGCAAGCCATCGACATCGACCTCATCTAAACGTGACACTGCGCCTTCCGCGTCCTCGATTGCCTCCTTCACGACTGCCTTCGACGAGATGCCGCGCTCACGGGCCACAACAAACAACACGAGCGGTCCCTACGACGACGACAACATGCGTCGCGACGATCGCCGCAGCAGCTATGCCGAGTCGTCCAGCTCGACACTGCGCGACGACAAGGACCGCAAGACGGGTAAGGCCAAGGACAAGAAGCTCGAGAAGCGCCGCTCGACGCGCTCAGTGCGGTCCGGCAGCACGTCGCAAACTGGCGCCGGCTACAGGGGCGAGATTGTTGACAGTCCCAAGTCGGTCCAGCGCAGCTTCAGCGGCCAGATTGGCAGCGACGGCTTCTCGCAGTTCCCAGGACAGGCAGGAGCGCCCATGATGTCGGGCGCTCTGCCAGTAGGAAGCCACCCACCACATCCCGACGACATGGACGATCACGTGCAGAGCCAGTTCCCCGGCCAGGACCCTCTGCAATACACCTCGAGCGCGCTCCCTGGCGGCCATCCATTTGGAGCGGCTGCCGACTTCTACAACGACCAGGGCCAGTCGGTGCACCAGCAGCCTGGCGTGAGGCCCCAGCCGCCCTCTGTCATCATAGGACAGGATACCCCCCATCTCATGTCTGCCTCCGCGCAGCCCAACCCGGTTGCCGACACCGGATCGGGCGCCGCTGCAGACTTCTACGGGCCCAGCACAAATGGCTCTTCATCCAGACCTCCACGACCATCGAGCTCGTCCATGCCCGGTGCCTTCATCGACGACACCCCGACGCCCCAGAAGCTACCGCGACCCGCATCTTCGTCGAGACCCAACAAGTCAAGCACCTTCGGCCCAGCTGCTACTGCGGCCGGCGGAGCTGCCCTGGGATATGCCATGGGCCACAGCTCCTCTAATCACGAACACACCACGAGCTACAGCTCATCGAATGTTCGCCCTTCTACATCATACTCTTCTTATACTAATAATACCCCCCCGGCTGCTCCGGCTTCCACGTACAACATGTACGGCCCGGGATCTAATGCTTCTAATACCGCTGCCAACGACGGCAGCTACCTCCCACCCTATGCTGCAGCCGCCGCCTACGGCGTGGAAGGCGCGCCTCCTCCAAAACCACCTCGGCCAGCCAAGCCAGAAAAGCACTCGTCTGGCAGCATGGCTGGACTGTACGCTGCTGGCGCCGCTGGACTGGCGGCTTATGGCTTAAACCAACATAATTCACATTCACACACCCACTCCAACACCCACACACACTCGCACAGCACACACCATCACCCGTCGACGCACGGTCCGAACGGACATCACCACAATGGCCTTACACCCAGTCCATACATCTCAGGCGGCATGGCTCACCAGCATCAGCACACTGGGCCTGTTTCCAAGTTTGTCGACTGGTGGAAAGACTACGAAGACGTGCAGAAGATGGAAGAGTACACCGAGTACATTGGAGTTTGCAAGGGTTGTTTTGACCCCCGCTCTTCCGTTCTGGACGCCCCACGGAAGCACCACTACTACAAACGGCGATCCAATGAGTTTATGCGACCCACTGGTGGCATTGAGAAGCAATCTCGATACTCGCTCAAGGAGAAGAAGTCTTGGGGCTCAATCTCTTCGGGCGAGGAGCGTCGCAAGAACAAGAGCAGCGCCGCGGGCTGGGTAGCTGCAGGCCTGGGCGG
>Ga0265798_10010233_pt1 | contig 11603 bp, 19 predicted proteins | sample P3T30metagenome_FD_192430 | JGI IMG/M metagenome (GOLD analysis project Ga0265798, IMG submission 192430) | Plant litter microbial communities from East Loma Ridge, Irvine, California - P3 T30 | ecosystem: Environmental > Terrestrial > Plant litter > Unclassified | place: USA: California... | reverse complement strand
CAAGACATCACCAATCCCAATCCTAAACTACGTAGGAGCAAAATGATTCTTCTCCAGAATCGACCAGCGCTGACACCCCCCGCCGCCGTACTTGGCGACGTTCGACCCGTTCTTGCGCCCGTTGCGGCACATGTTGTAGAATTGCCGGAAACACCACTCCTTGCTCACTCGTTCGGTGGGCTTGCAGTTTCCTACACGATCGGGGAGAAAGAAGTGGTAAGCAATAGAGCACGCGATGAAGATCTTGCGTGAACAGAACGGAAACAGAGATTGAAAAGAGGAAGGACTTACCAGTGATCCTAACAACAAATGCGGTGTTCTTGGAGTAACGCCCGATCCTTGAGTCGCGGCCTGGGACGTTCTTGTTCGCGCTGCATGTTAGCTTTTCTGGGCTCGTTTCTATTTTGTCATGGTTTTCTTTTCTTTAGCACCTCCTCTTCCTCTTCCCCCTCCGGCTTCCAGGTTCTCTCTTCCGACGAACAAGCATGCCTGTGAAAACTTACGTATGGAGCTCGCTGACAGAAAGCCCCGATTGCTTGGACCACATCGGATTCCTTTCTCGCGCAGATGCCCGCGTCTTTCTTGCTGATCGGCGCCCAGGCGGTGGCGCTGCTGGTTAGAAGGGCGAGGGCTAGGACTAGGAGGGAGACGAGGGAAGAAGGGGAACGCATGGTTGTTGTGTTTGTCTTCGCTGTTGTGGCGAGCGTGGGTTTTGTGTGGATCTTTGGTAAGGCAAGGGAAGGAAGTAGAAGATGACGAGAAGGCTGACGTTTAGATTCTGAGATAGCTTGGTTGGTAGCGATTGATGGAATGGACGGCTTGTTGGCCATTGTTTCTGCTCTTTCAAAGGGGGCGGCGATGAATGCGGTGGTGTGGGTTTGGAGAGTGCGGTTAGTATTGTTGTTGGAGTCGTTTGGCCGTCGGCAGACAAAGGATGTGGGTGGAGGACGTGTTCTGCTGTGCGAGCCTGGGAACATCAGGCTTGGATTTTGGAAAGCCGGCTTAGTTTCAGACGATAGAGCGACGGCGTGGATGTATGGTATGCCCGGCTGGCTGGTGTTGCCTTTGGAAATGATGTTGTAAAGTCTAAGTGTCGAAGTGTCGCATTTCAGTACATTACACAAGCTCCAAATCAACCATGTACATGCTCAAATCTACCTAGAACGTCCTGGAGATGCTAGATCAGTATGAATATCGATCATTCAACGAGTAAATCATTCGAGTTGATCGATCGATCGATCCACAACGGTAAAGTCACGTTCACGAAGGATGTGGCGTCGACGTCCTTGATCACATCACAGCCTTTCCGGAGAGCTCACACAACATAACACAACATGAGCGAAACCCCACACAAAACCCCAATCCAAAACCAAGACACAGCAACCGGATCAATTAATTCTTCCACGGAGGAAAGGGTCTAATGACTAACAAGCCAGCAAACCCGACGAGTCCAAACAAACTCCATCAAACCTCATCTTCAAACTCGTCAAGCTCCTCAGACTCATCATAAGCCGCCTGCTCATCAGCCCAGTGCGCATCCTCAACATCCGGGATCTCAAAAAACCCGTCCGAGTCCGAGCTGCGAACCCTCAGAACCGAGCGGCGGCATTTGCCGTTCTTCATCTTGCCCTTGAGGCACACGGACTTGACCTTGCCTTGCTTCTTGGCGGCTTTGCTGTTGGCGAGTGCGTTAGTCGATGTTCGATCATGTATGTTGAGTTTTGGGGTGAAAAGCGCAAGGGGGGAGAACTTACAAGATGTCGTTGGAGTTGCCGAAGTTCGGCTTCTTTTGGCCTGCGGCGACCATGCAGGTGAAGACGGCCATGATGGCCAGGAGGACGGCGAAGTACTTCATCTTGTCTTGGAATTTTGTCGAGGGGTGGTTTCTCGGGGTTTGCAAGATCTATTGGGGTGTAGTGGGAATTTTTCGATGAGACTGGGATCGAGAGTGTTTATGGATATCTTGTTCAAAGTTCTTACTTTGTTAGTCCGACAACAATACTAAGGCGTCTTCTGTCGTTGAAAGAAGTCGGTGGCTCATGATGTTTTGGAGAACAAAGGATAGCAGGCTCACAAGGCTTAAACTTACGCCTGCGATCAGCCGGGAGGACAATGCTATGTCTATATTCGTACTACTGCCGGGTTCGGTATTTCGATGTTTGTCCATGGAAATTGATGACAGTAGTGCGACTTGATTGAGACCAATTGGGACGGATAACTTAAAGTCTATAGAGCGATCGAATACAGAGCAAACACGAAACTTTGAGCAAATCGACACAATTGCATCCATCATGAATCCAAAACTATCGTATATCGTATTGATGCCAATTAATAGAACCCCTCAACTTCCGGAAGAGCAATCTCGTTACCATCCGCGTCCTTGACGGTGATGTGGAACTTGTCACCATCGTGGGGGTCTCTCTTGAAGTGAAAAGTCTCGCCAGGAATGCACTTGAGACCAGCCTGGCGTACTTTCTTGTTACACTTAGCTACTCTTTCGAAGCTTCGAGGTTATTAGTGTAAGGTCGTCACGTTTGTGGAGGGATATGGAGAACATACGTCGGATGGATGTTGGCAGATGCCATTCCAACCAACAGGGCGGCGATGAAGACGCTGTATTTCATAGTTGCTGGAGATTGTTTGTAGATGGTAGCAGAAACATCTAAGCATTCGCGGAGTCCAATGGCTCAAGGATTTAACTCATGTGCTAGTGGCGAGCTGAGTGACGCAAGATCAACAATGTTAACGCCGAGCTCTCGATGACAAAGGTGTCCTCCTCCGCGTGCAATCTCTCGTTAAAATGATATGGTAGTCGTTGCCGAGTGCAGAGTTGGCGCACGTGCTGTACGAAAATGACCGGTTTGCCCTCGTCATTTGGCGACCAATTCTGAAGTGGCGATTAAGGGCTGAGATCAATGAAAAAAAGGCTTCCGCAATTCTGAGTCGGCGACGACCTGAGTCGGACTTGGCCAGCGACAAATTTGCGGAGCCTCACAATGTCTTCTTTTCTGCCTCCCAACTTAGTCGTACACTCGGCATCACGTGGTGGTTGGACCAACATAGTACCGGCTGACTGAGCCTCATCCGGGACCTTCCAGACCGCCGGTCTCAGCGTCAAGCCAATTTGACAAGTCCAAAAGACCTCCGTCAACGGGATCCCACCACCCGGTCAGAGCCTTGTCGTCAAAATCGGTGTTCGAAGGCGCCACTTCTCTGTCGAGAGCTTGATCCAGTTGCTGTATAAGCGTTTTGTAAAGCGTAGTGTATAGTGAAACCCATGAGGTGCCAGGAAGAGCACGTTTGATATCTTCGAGTGAGTTGACCAACATCCGCATCTTCATAGCCACTTGTGCCACGCAGTCGTGAGGTGTACCTAGTTTTGCAGCCTGGAGGATCTGATTAGCGAATGCGCCTACAACCTCGGGCATCACTGAACACACTTGTATGACTTCGGTAGGCATGTGACATAACATAACCAGCTGTGGATTGATGCATCCAACCATGAGCTTAGAAATGGCCGGGTTAAACAGGATCAGGTCCATCATTCGATCGATAACCTCGATGCTTCTTTGATAGATGGTTCTCAACTCTGCCGAGTCGTCCACCATGCCTAGTCCGACAAGATCCCGCAAGGCGTAAGAGTTGATCAGTACCAGGGAATAGTCCAAGTAAAACGACAAGATCGCATTGGCAGGGCACATCGGTGGGGCAGATGCGTCAGTAGCGGAGCAACGAGAAATTCGGAGGTGCGATACAGCGGCAAAGTTGTCAACTTGCCATGCGAGAATGGAGGCCTTGGTCCTGGACGAAGTTTGGCGGGCCTCGAATGCTTTGACCTACGCAGAATGTCATGAGACTTCGTTACAGCTAACAGTGAAATTTTCCATGACACTTACCACGATGAGTCTCATTTCCGTCACACCGCATATGAGACGATCGGCAGGTGAGGTGCCTTTGTTGCGCCACCAATTACCGACATCTGGCGGGAGTTCTCGCCAGGAAACGCACATGGGTCGTCCGGTGGCGATCCCGAAACTCTTGTCGGCGACGAACACACATAACCATGTGCGCTCGTAGCTGCGCAGTCGTCGTTCTCTAGACTCGCCAGAGAGTCCCGGGATGGCATCGACTTTCTGTAAGATCACTTCGGGGCGGTTGATGCCCATTTCTCGACCAGTCTGTGCTGCCTGTGTTTCAAGGATGTCAGTCAGATGCCCGCAGCTCGAGTGGCAATTGTTTGACGTCTTACATGTGTTAATCGCAGCCAATAGGGATCATCGCATTGACGTTCAGACAGTGGAGCCCAGTAAGTCATGTTTATGATTGCTTGAATGGTCTCAATGGTCCTCACAGAGGCCGCTATCGACCATTTGATGTTGCCTTCGGCCAACGCTATTAATGCAGAGCAAAGTAGTTTGTCTCGTTGCCGGTCGGACATGGCGCAACCCAGAGCACAAATCACCGAGAAGAGGGTGAACGATGTCGAACGAACGAATTGAGGCGTGTGCAAGAGCGGATCGAGAATGCCAATCCATGGGTTGCGATATTGGTAGAAGCTGGAAGTACAAAGGTCAGTGCCGAGACTCCAGAGAGTTCGAAGAGGGCGTCTTGTTCTCACTCACAGGTCGAAGTAAAGTAGTGCATCGTCCGAATTGATGAGCCTCGAGTTGATGGGATCATGTAGCGCTGATTGTAGTTGCAATGTACTATCAGCCGGCTGTAGCGCTAATACTTGCCAGTCTGTCTGTTCTTGAGTTCGAGGCGCTGTTCCGATCTTTGTTAGCTGATCGAGAATCATGGTTCGGGATGACTGTGCATACTGAAATAAAGCTCTACCGCCTTTTCGCTGGCGAGTGCTTCTGGTGAGACCGGCATGCTTTGCATTGCAGGAAGTAAAGACGATCCAATGGCATCAGTTTGCTGCCGGAAGTCTGGTGCAGACGCACTATTTATGGCAATCGGATGCTTCTTCATAACCACAGCCGCTGCAAGGATCTCAAGTGGCGAGTATGCTGGCTGGTGGCAATCCAGATATCCTACGACTTTGTCATGGTGAGGCCTGAATTGTTCGTTGGGGCTTTGTGTTGATGGCTGCGATGCGGTTGTCGGCGAAGGCGATGGCACTCCGGCATTCGCACTTAGAGCGGCCATGACTTCTCCTCGAAAAGTGCTGTTCTTCAGTCGAGACAGTATCTTCTCGGCAGTTTCGGGCTTGCTGTATCATGATTAGCCATACTCGACAATGACTTGTCACCAATGTGTTTACTTGGTGCTTCCGCGTTTCCTCCCACGATTGGATTTCAGTGGGTAGCGACAGCGATATGAATTCGCCAAACAACGCTGACTGGAAGGCCGTTAGCACATTTTTGGAGCAAAGACATGACCATGCTCACCATGGGTTCCCTTTACTGCATTTCTGCTTTGCTTCACGGCAGGCCAAGCATGCAGCCTGCTGCCGACTCACGCTATGCGGTCCTGGGCTATCCACTGTGCTGGCTGGGTCACTGAGTGCAACCCCATCATCTGGCATATTGACTAACATGCGACATCGGTTTTGTAATCTGGTCGGCGGCGGGCGATGTTGTAGAATAAAAAGGAAGGCGAAAAGATGTGAACGCCGAAAGCTATGGTGTTCGCTTCGGCGGCGTCTAGATCTGTCCTCCGGCTCTGAGTACAGCCGACTAGCACACGCCCTGCAGGTCCTGTCCATCGACAAACCATCACTTCTCCGCTCGAGCGGGCCAGGTTACTCCCTTCGGTGACTATTATGCTCTCAACAATGGCCGAGATACTTTCAACACGACGAGCGGGTCCATATTGGAGCCGTCAAGTGGTGTTGCCTCTTATAGCTCTTTTCTTCTAAGAGATCGCCAACGCCATGGACTCTTGTTATATTGCTCTCGTCTTGGACCTCTTTTGATACTCGTTGGCACTAATCTACTGCGAACACACAATGTCGACTGCCAATGCCACCCCCGAAGAGAAGACTTTACCGTCAAACACACCAACCGTTCACCCCCTTGAAGGCCCCGAGCCGCGAATCGAGGCGGCTTGCGAGTCTGCCCCCGATGAGCCACCTGATGGGGGTTATGGCTGGGTGGTAGTCGTCGCCATTGTCTTCATGAATGCCGCCACATGGGGTTCGTCCGCCGACAAGTGAACACGGCATATCAATTGGCTAATCATCTCAGGATTTAACACATCGTTCGGGGTGTATCTCGCCCACTTCGAAGCCAACTCCACCTTTCCTGGTACCAGCCCGCTCAAGTACTCTCTAGTTGGCAGTCTTTCAGTCGCAATGGCTCTGTTGTCTGCGCCATTGGCCAACATACTGACCAAGAGGTTTGGCCATCGGATGCCGATGCTTGCTGGTGAGTCAAGCCCATCGACAGAACAAGAAACATAGCTAAAGGATCCCACAGGTATGCTTGCATGTAGTCTAGGCCAGTGTATGGCCGGTCTATGTCGTAGCTTCGGAGCTTATATCGCATGCCAGGGACTAGTCTTCGGAATTGGTATGCACACAAAGAAATCTACTATAGCCAAACAGAAGCTGACATGATCAGGTCTCGGACTTGTAAGTCATTCCAAGAGCTACCAAACCGGTGAACACGGACTGAGCATTGCCTTACACAGACTTTGGTCCCATCACAGCCACTGCTAGCACACTGGTTCAAACGACGATTAAGTCTAGCACAAGTGAGTCCTTCGGCATCACGGATGCAAAAGACAGAAGCTAACTGTGTAACTCAGGGAATTGCAAATGGCGGATCCGGTCTGGGTGGGCTGATCTTCGCAAATACGACTCGAGTCCTTATCGAAAGATTGTCGGTCAAGTACTCTTTGATTGTCAACGGCGCCATCTCGGCGGGAGTTCTTGTGCCTTGCATACTACTGATGAAGCCTCGACTTCAGAGTCGCGGCGCACGCACTGAACCTTTGCAGGCATCATGGATAATCCACCGCGGCTTCATCTGGGTCTGGATATGGGGCGGATTCGCAAGTACGCCTCCCAACACCTTTCTTGGACAGTGAGGTAGACACTCTGTTGCTGACTACAAGACAGTGATGTCGTTCTACATCACGCTCTACAGCATTGCCGTCTATGCCACCGATGGGCTTGGCCTGTCCCAGGCACAAGGAGCTATCGTGCAGTCTCTACTTGCAGCAGGCGTTATGGTAGGAAGACCTCTTGCAGGCTTCGTACTCGACAAGTTTGGTCGAGTAAACATGACGATCTTACTCAGTCTACTGAACGGCATAGCCTGCTGGGCTCTCTGGCTCACTTCGCGAAGCTTCGCAGCAATTGCCGTATACGCTATTGTCCAAGGCTGTGCCGGAGGCGCTGTTTGGAGTGCAGCTGCGCCAGTTGCAGCCTCAGTGGTTGGTGTGAAGCACCTTGGTTCTGCAATGTCCATGTTCTGGCTCACTCTCGTGATACCATCCTTCGTCGGCAATCCACTTGCTGTGCTGCTCCAGCAGTACTCACGCGAGCACCTAGGCAGGAGTGGGCCAGATGCCTACGCCATATCTATTGGGTTCTGCGGCGGACTGTCTGCGGCAGCAGGCTTGTGCCTTTACGGATCCAAGTGGTACCTACAAGGATCGCCTAAGCTGTTGCGCAAGACATGACGAGTGCTTGGACTCCCACTGGGACTGGACCTCTACCACCTTCCTCATGACAGGTGCAGTATGATCAGGGCAAATTTATCTCAGGGTAATGTTTGTCAGGTGTCCTTGTCCGAAAGTTTTTGCTAACAGGTTACAGGTGGGCTACACACCGGGGAGCGCGGGTGTTCAAATGGCCAAAACCATAAGCGAGATTGACGATAGCTCTATCCATTACGTCTTTATATCAAGCCAATCGAAGTGGAGCTAAAAGCCGTCTGACGGACATGCCAGCCCAAATGCACGGCGCTAAACATTCCATGTCCGGTCCAAAGATGTGCGTCTCAAGTTCGGATGCAGTGCCCGGTCGAGTCCATACCATGCTTACACGCCTTTTTACCAATTCTATGAGAACTGTCAGCTGATCTGCGGTGTTTCCGACAACGACTCGAGACACTTACACTCCCTGGTGGACTTTGCCCTTGTTGTTCTTCGCATACTTGTTCTTTGCATTCTTGGGTTTGGGACCCGCAAGAGCGACGCTCGTGAAGAGCACCATCATGGCGACGAGGAGGATGGCGAATCTCATTTTGATCGATTTGGTGATACAGGTAAGACTTCTGGTCGAATGAATTGAGGTGTTTATTGGAAGAGTTGCCAACGTCAACCGTGAGCCAGGCCAGCTAGTTGCGATATGGTCGGTGTCAGAGACAATAGTAAGCTGCTGGCTTTCATGTTGAACAAAGCATTTTGCTTCCTACAAATGTGAGCGGCGTGGCAGCAGCTATAGCGCATTCAAAGCGAAGATCAAACAAAGGGGAGTTCCTGTCATCGTTGGCAAAGATACCGAAAATAATTTACATTTCAGTCTAGTGTCCATTTAGCAGAGAGCAGACGTCAAGGGACCGAACAGGGATCGTCATGGACTTCCAGGCCATCGCCCAGTTTACAAAAGATACATTTCTACCAACCGCCGCCGCACACATCATCATAGCATCGTCACTGGCTTTCATCTCACCGTACAACACCAGCACCAGGCTTGCAGCATCAGCGATCACCGCTGCCCTCTGTTTCGAAGCTATCCGGCGATGCAACAGGAGCACCTCCGAAGAGTCCTCGTACGCGGACTACATGTTTGGGCTGGCATTCCACACCAACTGCTATCTGGTGTTACTCAATCTCAGTCCACCCTCTGACTTAAAGACCGCATGGCAAAGACTGCAATGGGGAACGAACGCTCTTTTCTCCCCGAGGATGGGAACGAAACCCTATCGAAGAGATCCGCCGAACACCACCCAGAGAGAGTTCCTGATGAGACGGATGACTGTGGCAATCGCCATTGGAACCCTCTGGCTATACATCCGCGACGGCCATCGTTTTTATCCGCCAGATATCGGACCAAGCGATTGGCATCCGACGAAAAAGCACTTGACTCCCCAGATCATCAACGGGACATTGACTTTCCGAGATCTTTGGTTCAGAGTTGTAATCGCCTTCTACGCCTACAGCGGATCCGCACTCACCATCTGCGGTGCACACACTATTTGCGCGCTCATTGCAGTGGGGATCTTTGACTCTCCTCTACAAGGCTGGCCGCCTCTTTTCGGGGACATAACTCAGGCTTACACCCTGCGGAGATGGTATAGCCACTTTTGGCACAAAGCAATGCGCAAAGCTTTTACCATACACGCCGTTGTTATCACGGAGAAGGCCTTCGGTCTCCGGAAACACACCATACCCGGGAGATCGGTGATTGTGCTGTTGTCTTTCTTGTTCTCGGGCATTATGCATTCCGTGACAGGCTGGCAATCAGGGCCATGCAGTGACCACTTCGCACCAATCTGGTCTTTCACGCAATTCGGGCTCTTCATTTTGTTGGAGCAAGCCGTCCAGTCTGCTTATCTGGAAGCTCATCAGAGGTTGCGAATCTCTTGGACGAAGTTGGAGCTGGTCTTCTGGCGTCTGTTCGGTCATTGCTGGGTGGTTTTCTTTCTGCTGGAGTTCACTATCAGTAGCGCCTACACGAATCTAGACTGTGTATGGCAGCTTGACGAGGCATGATGTGTTGGTATTGCATGACTACCTATACTACGGGAACCTACAATTCCTAGGCAAAGCTCAAGCCTGCAAGTTTCCGAAATGTATTACGAAGTATTCCAGCGGTGCCCAAACGCCAACCTGACCAATCTATCGCCCATGAGTCGCAATCCATTCTAACATCCTTCATCGATCAAAGTAGAGTTACTGTTACTGACTGGCTGACCAACCAGTGAACCCGATCCTGATCCACCATGGGGGAATTTGGGCCGCGTGCCGCCACTAGGCTTATCTATTCTATCACGACGTCTCTCCATCAGAATGCGTTCAGGGTGAAGAACACGTTGTCAAAAGAGATACTCGTCGTTGATCCAGTTCCGGTGCAACTCCCGTACAGGTAGAAATACGTCGAGCCCTGAGTCAGAGTCTGAGATACGTCGACATGGTAGAACTGCGATGTTCCAACTGTCGGAGAGGTCCAAGCGACGGGAGATCCACCATTGATCTGCGCGACACACGTTGTGCCAGAGTTAGGGATGTTGATCCACACATCCGCTTGGATTCTGACGTTTTGACCATCTTCAGATGGCTTGTTAAGGGTCTGCATTATCCAAGAGGGTGATGTGTACCGGACGTCGATTCGACTGTAAGTGATGACCGCTCTACCAGAGACAACGTTGAAGTCCATGCGTCCTGTTGTGCTACTGGTAGTCCAAGGCGACAGAGTGCCGCTATCAAAGTTGTTGTTGATTATTCCTTCGGCAGAAACAGGTCGAATGGGACTGGTTCCGGCCAACGGACCGTACACCGATAGCTGCACATCATCAAACGAAGCCCAAATATCAGTCGGGCTTCCGCTGTAGTCAGAGCAACTGACTGTAAGCTCCAAATTAGAAGGTGCGGCGTTGAAAATGCCGCTGGTATTGACCGAGCCGTACTGTGCACTCATGTCGTAATTGTAACTGAAAAGAATCTCAGAGCCGGCGTTGAAGTAAACATCACAATAACCTTGGCTGGTCTTCGCTGGGAGGTTGAGTTGAGTCGTAAAGAAGTAGGCTTGCCCGGCAGTGGCGCCAGTGAAAGTCTGCGACAGAGCCGCGCTGTCGTAAGCGTCCCCCCACCACATGTCTCCGCTCTTGGACAGTGGCAGCGAAATATAGCTGACAAAAGTTAGCGGAAAGCTCAGCCTGCGGAAATCTCGACAGCATCCTTACGCTTTTCCGTTGTCCCACACAAAGCTGTTTCCTTGTTGAGTCTGTCGAGATGTTGTCCACGAAGACAAATCGACTGCAAAATCGCCGTTGGTGATCAGGCGAGACGAAGGGGACCCAGCGCAGGCCCAGTCATGCGTATAGCACTATCCACCGTGAAGCCCTGGTAGGGCGATGGTAACATCTTCCTCTTGAGGAAGCAATTCCCATCTCTTTCATCCCAGCTTACACCTACGCACGCCGTTCCTTGATACATGCAGAGATCGACGCATGACGAGAAGTTCCTCGCCGCCACGGGGTTGATTCCAACTATGTTGTTGCCAACATGGTCTTGGCCACAGACAATCATGAACTGCGATCCGTCGTCGTTGGTGTAGGTCTGAGTATCGTTCGCGGGACACGATGGAGTTGCTCGCACGCTTGGCGTAGGCGTTGCTGATGACGATGTTTCAACGGTGCTTGAACTTGTTGTCGATGACTCAGTCGCTGACTCCGAGGAGCTCGAAGTAGTTAAGTCCGCTGTAGTTGATGTGGATGACGGTCCTGGCTCGGAAGTTGATGAGGCAGTCGACGCGCTCGAGGTTGTCTCGGGTTCTGTAGCCATTTCAGGATTGACTGTGAGGTAGGCGTTGTCAAAGGCAACAGTAGCCGGGCCTGTGCACTGTGTATACACATAGATGAAGCTGGCTCCTAGGGGTAATTCTCGTCGGACATCGACTGAGTATTGTTCCGTTTTAATAGTTTCCA
>Ga0265798_10010231_pt1 | contig 11607 bp, 9 predicted proteins | sample P3T30metagenome_FD_192430 | JGI IMG/M metagenome (GOLD analysis project Ga0265798, IMG submission 192430) | Plant litter microbial communities from East Loma Ridge, Irvine, California - P3 T30 | ecosystem: Environmental > Terrestrial > Plant litter > Unclassified | place: USA: California... | reverse complement strand
CTGAATGGAAACCAGGGGGCCTGGTCCAAAAGGCTGTTGCAGTACCATCCGAACGATGGGCGGCATGGAAAGCCGCTGCAGGGAGTGATCTTATAATGAAAACGGGCCGTCGAAGACAGCCCGTTTGCAAGACGGTGGTCGGAGTACAAGGATTCGAACCTTGGACCCCCTGGTCCCAAACCAGGTGCGCTACCGGGCTGCGCTACACTCCGAGTGAGAGGATCATAACCCGCCGGACCCGAAGCGTCAACGCGCCTACGAGCACCTGACAAAACCTCCATGGCTGCGTTGCATCGTCTGGCCGTACTAGCGTACTGTCTTCGACGATGCGCCTTGCCCTGGAGGCTCTGTCAGGCGCCCTCAAGGGCTTCACACCTCGAAACGCGCGGCGATGCGCTTGGCCATGCTTTCCGCCAGGCCGGCTTCCTTGGCTTCGACCATCACGCGCACCAGCGGTTCGGTGCCCGACGGACGGATCAGCACGCGGCCCTTGTCGCCGAGTTCGCGCTCGACCGCTTCTTTTTCCGCCACGATGGCCTCGTGCTCGGTCCACTTGAAGCCCGGGGCGATGCGCACGTTGATCAGGGTCTGCGGATACAGCTTCAGGCCGGCGCAGCATTCCGCCAGGCTCTGCTTGCCGCGCTTGAGCGCGGTCAGGACCTGCAGGGCCGAGACGATGCCGTCGCCGGTGGTGTGCTTGTCCAGCGCCAGCAGGTGGCCGGAACCTTCGCCGCCGAGCAGCCAGCCGCGTTCCTGCAACAGTTCCAGCACGTAGCGGTCGCCGACCTTGGCGCGCGCGAAGCCGATGCCCATTTCCTTGAACGCGACTTCGAGCGCCATGTTGGTCATCAGGGTGCCGACGGCGCCCGCCACCGGGCCGGTCGCCATGCGCGCGCGCACCATCACGTACAGCAGTTCGTCGCCGTTGTAGAGGCGGCCGGTGGCGTCGCACATGATCAGGCGGTCGGCGTCGCCGTCCAGCGCGATGCCGAGGTCGGCCTTGTGCTCGACCACGGCCTGTGCCATCGCCTTGGGGGCGGTGGCGCCGACGCCGGCGTTGATGTTGAAGCCGTCCGGCTTGGTGCCCAGCTCGATCACTTCGGCGCCCAGTTCGTGGAATACGTGGGGGGCGATGTTGTAGGCGGCGCCGTGGGCGCAGTCGACCACGATCTTCAGGCCGCGCAGGTCCAGTTCGTTGGGGAAGCTGCCCTTGCAGAACTCGATGTAGCGGCCCTGGGCGTCGCGCAGGCGGGTGGCGCGGCCCAGTTTTTCGGAGGCCACGCAAGCCATCGGCTGGTCGATGACGTCTTCGATTTCCAGCTCGACCGCGTCCGGCAGCTTGGTGCCGTGTTCGGAGAAGAACTTGATGCCGTTATCCTGGAACGGGTTGTGCGAGGCCGAGATCACGACGCCGGCCTGCAGGCGCAGCGCGCGCGTCAGGTAGGCGATGGCCGGGGTCGGCATCGGGCCGGCCAGCATCACGTCCACGCCGGCGGCCGAGAAGCCCGCTTCCAGCGCGGCCTCCAGCATGTAGCCGGAGATGCGCGTGTCCTTGCCGATCAGCACAGTCGGGCGCCCGCGTGGGCCGGTACTGCCCTTGGCCAGCACTTTGCCGGCCGCATAGCCGAGACGCATCACGAAGTCCGGGGTGATGGGGGCTTCGCCGACCAGGCCGCGTACGCCATCCGTACCAAAATATTTACGTGCCATTCAATTCTCGCTTGTCATTTCATTATTCGTCATGGCCGCCTGCCACACCTTCAGCGCGTCCACCGTCTCTGCCACATCATGGACCCGCACGATACGCGCGCCCTGCGCTACCGCAGCCAGCGCGCCGGCCAGGCTGCCGGCCAGGCGCTGCTCGACCGGACGGCCGGTCACGGCACTGAGCATCGACTTGCGCGACAGTCCGGCCAGGACCGGCGAGCCCAGTTCTTTTTGCATTTTAGAAATGCCGCGAAGCAAAGCGTAATTATGCTCGACAGTCTTGCCAAAACCAAATCCCGGGTCAATCGTGACGCGCTCGCCCGCGATGCCGGCCGCCAGCAGCGCGTCGATCCGCGCGCGCAGGAAGGCGCTCACCTCGCCCACCACATCGGCATAATCGGGCTGGGACTGCATGTCCTGCGGCGTGCCCTGCATGTGCATCAGGCACAGGCCGCAATCGCTGTCGCGCACCGCCTCCACGGCGCCGGGCGCGCGGAAACCGTTGATGTCGTTGATCATGTCGGCGCCGGCGATGATGGCTTCGCGCATGACGTCCGGCTTGCAGGTGTCGATCGAGAGCGGCACGCCCAGTTCGCGCAAGGCGTAGATCACCGGCATCACGCGCTGCAGTTCTTCCTCGACCGGCACGCTGGGCGAACCCGGCCGGGTCGATTCGCCGCCGATGTCGATGATGTCGACCCCGTCCCGGATCATGCGCTCGGCGCCCTCCAGCGCGAATTCGAGCGCATGGTGGCGGCCGCCGTCGGAAAAGGAATCGGGGGTGACGTTGAGGATGCCCATGACCAGCGGACGCTTGGCCAGGTCGAAGCCGAAGCGGCCGCATTGAAAATACTGACGTTTCATGACAACAGCTAATAAAAAGACAATGAGTCGATAATAAAAAAGGCACCCGCTGGGTGCCTTTTCGTGGTGCTCGTGCTGTGCGGCAGCCGGTGAATCAGCGCTCGGGATCGAACGCGGATCAGGCCGGTGCCGGGGCGTTGGTCGCCACGCCGCCCGAACCGTCGCCGCTGGACGGACGCTTGGTCAGCTGGACCGACTTCGGCGGCGTCGGCTGGCGGCCGGCCATGATGTCGTTGATCTGGTCGGCGTCGATGGTTTCCCATTCCAGCAGGGCCTTGGTCATGATTTCGACCTTGTCGCGGTTTTCTTCGAGCAGGCGGCGCGACAGTGCGTACTGGGTGTCGAGGATGCTGCGGATCTCGGCATCGACCTTTTGCTGCGTCGCTTCGGAGATCGTCTTGACCGAACCGCCGAAGAAGCCTTCGTTCGGATCGTCCTCATAGACCATCACGCCCATGCTGTCGGACATGCCGAAGCGAGTCACCATCGAGCGGGCCAGCTTGGTGGCGCGGGCGAAGTCGTTCGAGGCGCCGGTCGACATCTGGCCGACGAAGATCTCCTCGGCGATGCGGCCGCCGAACAGGATCGAGATCTCTTCCAGCATCTTGTCCTTGTAGCCGGACAGGCTGTCGTGTTCCGGCAGCTGCCAGGTCAGGCCCAGCGCATAGCCGCGCGGCATGATCGTGACCTTGTGCACGGGATCGGCCTTCGGCAACAGCTTGGCGATGACGGCGTGGCCCGACTCGTGGTAAGCCGTGTTGCGGCGCTCTTCCTCGCGCATCACCATCGACTTGCGCTCCGGACCCATGTAGATCTTGTCCTTGGCATCCTCGAAGTCGATCATCTCGACCAGGCGCTTGCTGCGGCGCGCGGCGAACAGCGCGGCTTCGTTGACCAGGTTGGCGAGATCCGCGCCCGAGAAGCCCGGGGTGCCGCGCGCCAGGATGTCGGCTTTCACGTCGGTGCCGATCGGCACTTTACGCATGTGCACGTTCAGGATCTGCTCGCGGCCGCGGATGTCCGGCAGGCCGACCATCACCTGGCGGTCGAAACGGCCCGGACGCAGCAGCGCCTTGTCCAGCACGTCGGCGCGGTTGGTGGCGGCGATCACGATCACGCCGGAAGACGCTTCGAAACCGTCCATCTCGACCAGCAGCTGGTTCAGCGTCTGTTCGCGCTCGTCGTTGCCGCCGCCCATGCCGGCGCCGCGGTGGCGGCCGACGGCGTCGATCTCGTCGATGAAGATGATGCAGGGCGAGTGTTTCTTGGCATTCTCGAACATGTCGCGGACACGGGAGGCGCCCACGCCGACGAACATCTCGACGAAGTCGGAACCCGAGATCGAGAAGAACGGCACTTTCGCTTCGCCGGCGATGGCGCGCGCCAGCAGGGTTTTACCGGTACCCGGGGGACCGACCATCAGCACGCCGCGCGGAATGCGGCCGCCCAGTTTCTGGAACTTGGTCGGGTCCTTCAGGAAGTCGACGATCTCGCCGACTTCTTCCTTGGCCTCGTCGCAGCCGGCGACGTCGGAGAAGGTCACGGTGTTGTTGGTTTCATCCATCATGCGCGCCTTCGATTTGCCGAACGAGAACGCCCCGCCCTTGCCGCCGCCTTGCATCTGGCGCATGAAGAAGACCCAGACGCCGATCAGGAGCAGCATCGGGAACCAGGAAATGAAGACTTGTTGCAGGAACGACGGCTCTTCCGGCGGTTTGACGTCGAAGCGGACGTTGTTGTCGCGCAGGTCGCCGATCAGGCCGCGGTCCAGCATGGTCGCGGTGGTGCGGACCTTGGAGTCGTCGGTGCGGGTCGCGGTGATGCTCGACCCCTCGATGACGACATCCTTGATTTTCTTGGCCTTGACGTCATCGAGCAGCTCGGAATAAGCAATGGTCTTGCTGCCGCCCGCGGTGCTGTGGCTGTCGAACTGCTTGAACAGCATGAACAACAGCAGCGCGACCACCACCCAGATGGCGGATTTGGAAAACATATTATTCACGAAAACTCCTCTGATGCGGATGCATCTTTTCCCATTTTTTCAAAGGCGGATTTTACCGCAAAAGCGGGCCGTGCCTCGCACACCCACTTATGATGCCTAGCCGACACTATAACGGGTTTTGATGACTACCGCGCACGAAACGCACCGAAACGTTGCCGGTGCCCGCGATGGGCCTGTATTCACCCATTGCCCTCCGCTGATGTGCGGTTGCGCTCCCAAATATCAAGGGTGGGAAACGGATGTTTCCGCTTGTTTCGGCGTTTTTTATTGCGCTGGATTCTTCAGACCACGCCCGAGCAAAAAGATTTCCGAAGATTTGTCGCGGCTTGCTTTCGGCTTGATCTGTTTGACAACCTTGAACTCGGTACGGAAACGCTCAAGGATCTGCGTGAATCCCATGTCCTTGAAGCATTTCACTAACAATGCGCCGGACGGCTTGAGATGCATTTGAGAAAACTCAATGGCGAGATCGATCAAATTCTCCATGCGCGCCGCATCCGCCGACGGGATGCCGGACAGGTTGGGCGCCATGTCGGACAGCACCAGGTCGGCCATCCGCCCTTCCAGGATCCCGCTCAGTTCATCGAGCACGCTCTCTTCGCGGAAATCGCCCTGGATAAAGTGCATGTCTGCGATCGGTTCCATCGGCAACATGTCCAGGCCGATCATCGTGCCCTTGATGCCGCCTTCGTCGCCGCCGGCCAGCTTGCGCCGCGTGTACTGGCCCCAGCTGCCCGGCGTGCAGCCGAGGTCGACGATGACCTGGCCGGGCTTGATCAGCTTTTCGGCCTCGTCGATTTCCTTGAGTTTGTAGGCCGCACGGGCCCGGTACCCCTCTTTCTGTGCCAATTTGACATAGGGGTCGTTAATGTGGTCGTGTATCCAGTTTTTGTTGAATTTGTTCTTGGCCATTCGCGTAGAATACTGCTTTTATAGGTACATCTAAAATTATTATGATCAAGTTAACACCGGCCGAGCGTGCCGCTTTGCGTGCGGAAGCCCACGGACTCAACCCTGTCGTCATGATCGGCGAAGCCGGCCTGACCGAGGCCGTCATGAAAGAAATCGCGTCCAGCCTCGACGCGCACGGCCTGATCAAGGTCCGTGTGTTCGGCGACGACCGCGAAGCGCGCATCGCGATCTACGAACGCGTCTGCGAAGAGCTCGAAGCGGCGCCGGTGCAGCATATCGGCAAACTGCTGGTGCTGTACCGTCCCAAGAAGGACGCCGTCAAGGAACGCTCCACCAAGACCGGCAAGGGCATGCGCGAAGTCACCATCGTCAAGCCCAGCCCGAGCGGCACCAAGAAGCCGAGCGTTACCAAGGTACTGCTGAAGGGGAACGAGCGCGTGACCCAGGGCGGCAACATCAAGCGTGCCAAGACGCGCCAGGCCAGCACCAAGAAGACCGCACTGAAATAAATCGGCGCGCTTCAAAAAACAACCGGGGCCGATGCCCCGGTTTTTTTTGCCCCTGCATTGTGCACAACTCAGCGGCTCTTGATCACGAGAACCGCACCCAGCACGGTCTCGATCAGGTACAGCAGCTGCGACACCCCGTGCAGGGCCGCGAAGGTGCCCCACTGCGGCGAAGCCCTCACCCCGCCCAGCCCGGCCGCTGCGCGAATCGCCGCCATCATCGGCTGCAGGCCCAGGTAGACCGCCAGGCTGCACGCCAGCATCCCGACGATGCAGATCCACAGCCAGCGCCGGCGCTTCGCGTCGAGGTCGGTCGAGCGCGCCACCAGGCATGCCAGCAGCACGGCCAGCGCGACGGCGAGCCAGGCTTCGCGGGTCAGCATGACGGCGACCACGTTGCCGGCCCCGGTGCTGTCCAGCACGGCGAACGCGCTGGGCGCGGCCAGGTAGCTGACCGCCCACACGCTGCCGGCCCACAGGGCGGCCAGCAGCAGGCGCAAGTTGGGAACCAGACGCGTCAGCGACATGCGCTCAGACGTAGCGGACTTCCAGGATTTCGTATTCGCGCGGACCGGACGGGGCCTGGACTTCGACCACGTCGCCGGCGTACTTGCCGATCAGGGCGCGTGCGATCGGCGAGGTCACCGACACCTTGTTCTGCTTGAGGTCGGCTTCGTCCATGCCGACGATCTGGTAAGTGACCTTCTGCGCCGACTCCAGGTCTTCGAGGTCGACGGTGGAAGCGAACACCACGCGGCCTTCGGCGTCCAGCGTGGTCGGATCGATGACCTGGGAGGTGCTCAGCTTCGATTCCAGTTCCGCGATGCGGCCCTCGACGAAGGCCTGGCGCTCCTTGGCGGCATCGTATTCTGCGTTTTCGGACAGATCGCCATGCGAACGCGCTTCGGCGATCGCGTCGATCACGTTACGGCGCTCCTTGGTCTTGAGCTGGTGCAGTTCCTCTTTCAGGAGTTCGGCGCCATGTTTGGTCAATGGAGTGTTCATGGTTGGTCTTTTGAGTGCAAAAGTGAAAACCACAGAGCCGCACGGCGCCAGCCGCGCGAACTCTGTGGTCCGAGGTTACTGCTTGAGCCTTAGTTTAAGGTTTTATGCAGGCCTTGTAAATCATACACACGCAACTCGTCCAGGTGACGCATGCCCTGCACCGCCGCCTCGGCGCCGGCGATGGTCGTGTAGGTCACGACGCGTGCCTGCAACGCCGAGGTGCGGATGGTGCGCGAGTCGGCGATCGCATTGCGCTTTTCCTCGACCGTGTTCACCACCATCGCGATCTCGTGGTTCTTGACCATGTCGACGATGTGCGGACGGCCCTCGACCACCTTGTTCACCGGCGAGACCGGGATGCCGGCGGCGGAAATCACCGCGGCGGTGCCCTTGGTCGCCACCAGTGTGAAGCCCAGCTCGACCAGGTCGCGCGCCAGCTTGACGGTGCGCGGCTTGTCGGACGACTTCACCGACAGGAACACGCGGCCCGAGGACGGCAGGTTGATGCTGGCCGCCAGCTGCGACTTGACGAAGGCTTCGCCGAAGGTGGTGCCCACGCCCATGACTTCGCCGGTCGACTTCATTTCCGGGCCGAGGATGGTGTCCACGCCCGGGAATTTCACGAAGGGGAACACGGCTTCCTTGACGCTGTAGAACGGCGGCACGACCTCTTTCGTGATGCCCTGCGAGGCCAGGGGCTGGCCGACCATGCAGCGCGCCGCGATCTTGGCCAGCTGCAGGCCGGTCGCCTTGGACACGAAGGGCACGGTACGCGAGGCGCGCGGGTTCACTTCCAGCACATACACGGTATCGACCGTCTTGCCGTCGACTTCCTGCTGCTGGATCGCGAACTGCACGTTCATCAGGCCGACCACGTCCAGGCCCTTCGCCATCAGCGAGGTCTGGCGCTTCAGCTCATCGATGGTCTCCTGCGACAGCGAGTACGGCGGCAGCGAGCAGGCCGAGTCGCCCGAGTGCACGCCGGCCTGTTCGATGTGTTCCATCACGCCGCCGATGAAGGTGGTCTCGCCGTCGGAGATGCAGTCGACGTCGACTTCGATGGCGTCGTTCAGGAAGCGGTCCAGCAGCACCGGCGAATCGTTCGACACCTTGACCGCTTCGCGCATGTAGCGCTCGAGGTCGCGCTGCTCGTGGACGATCTCCATCGCGCGGCCGCCCAGCACGTACGAAGGACGCACGACCAGCGGGTAGCCGATCTCGGTGGCCAGGGCCAGTGCCTCGGCTTCGGTGCGCGCGGTGCGGTTCGGCGGCTGGCGCAGGCCCAGGTCCTGCAGCAGCTTCTGGAAGCGCTCGCGGTCTTCGGCGGCGTCGATCATGTCCGGCGAGGTGCCGACGATGGGCACGCCGTTGGCTTCGAGGTCCAGCGCCAGCTTCAGCGGGGTCTGGCCGCCGTACTGCACGATCACGCCGACCGGCTTTTCGATCTCGACGATCTCGAGCACGTCTTCCAGCGTCAGCGATTCGAAGTACAGGCGGTCCGAGGTGTCGTAGTCGGTCGACACGGTCTCGGGATTGCAGTTGACCATGATGGTCTCGTAGCCATCTTCGCGCATCGCGAGGGCCGCGTGCACGCAGCAGTAGTCGAATTCGATACCCTGGCCGATCCGGTTCGGGCCGCCGCCCAGCACCATGATCTTCTTCTTGTCGGTCGGGTTCGACTCGCATTCCTCGTCGTACGTGGAATACATGTAGGCGGTGTTGGTCGAGAACTCGGCGGCGCAGGTGTCGACGCGCTTGTACACCGGGCGGATGCCCAGCGCGTGACGGCGCTCGCGCACCGCGGCTTGCGTGGTGTGCATCAGGAAGGCGAGGCGGCGGTCCGAGAAGCCCTTCTGCTTCAGTTTATACAGCGTCGGCTTGTCGAGCGACTCCAGCTTCTGGTGATCCAGCCACAGTTCGATGTCGACGATTTCCTTGATCTGGATGAGGAACCACGGATCGATCTTGGTCAGGCCGTGCACTTCTTCCAGCGTGAAGCCTTGCGCGAAGGCGTCGCCCACGTACCAGATGCGTTCCGGACCCGGCTCGCCCAGCTCCTCTTCGATGACTTCGCGGTCGCGCGTCTTTTCGTTCAGGCCGTCCACGCCCACTTCCAGGCCACGCAGCGCCTTCTGGAAGGATTCCTGGAAGGTGCGACCGATGGCCATGACTTCGCCGACCGATTTCATCTGGGTGGTCAGGTGCTTGTCCGCGGCCGGGAATTTCTCGAAGGCGAAGCGCGGGATCTTCACGACCACGTAGTCGATCGAAGGCTCGAACGAGGCCGGGGTCGCGCCGCCGGTGATCTCGTTGCGCAGCTCGTCCAGCGTGAAGCCGACCGCCAGTTTCGCCGCCACTTTCGCGATCGGGAAGCCGGTGGCTTTCGAGGCCAGCGCCGAGGAACGCGACACGCGCGGGTTCATCTCGATGACGATCATGCGGCCGTCCTGCGGGTTGATCGCGAACTGCACGTTCGAGCCGCCGGTGTCGACGCCGATCTCGCGCAGCACCGCGATCGAGGCGTTGCGCATGATCTGGTATTCCTTGTCGGTCAGCGTCTGCGCCGGCGCGACGGTGATCGAGTCGCCGGTGTGGACGCCCATCGGATCCAGGTTTTCGATCGAGCAGATGATGATGCAGTTGTCCGCCTTGTCGCGCACCACTTCCATCTCGTACTCTTTCCAGCCCAGCAGCGACTCTTCGATCAGCAGTTCCGAAGTCGGCGAGGCTTCCAGGCCGCGCTTGCAGATCGCTTCGAATTCCTCTTCGTTGTAGGCGATGCCGCCGCCCGAACCACCCATCGTGAACGAGGGACGGATGATGACCGGGAAACCGAGCCCGCGCTGAACCGCGCGCGATTCGTCCATCGTATGGGCCACGCCGGACTTCGCCGAACCGAGGCCGATCTTGGTCATCGCATCCTTGAACTTGGAGCGGTCCTCGGCCTTGTCGATGGCTTCCGGCGACGCGCCGATCAGCTCGACCTCGTACTTGTCCAGCACGCCGTGGCGGTGCAGGTCGAGCGCGCAGTTCAGCGCGGTCTGGCCGCCCATGGTCGGCAGGATCGCGTCCGGACGCTCCTTGGCGATGATGCGCTCGACCACCTTCCAGGTGATCGGCTCGATGTAGGTGACGTCGGCCGTTTCCGGGTCGGTCATGATGGTCGCCGGGTTCGAGTTGACCAGGATGACCTTGTAGCCCTCTTCGCGCAGGGCCTTGCAGGCCTGGGCGCCGGAGTAGTCGAACTCCACCGCCTGGCCGATGACGATCGGGCCCGCGCCGATGATCAGGATGCTTTTGATATCACTACGTTTTGGCATTTATTTTTCTCCGCGGGCGGCACTCACGTGCTTGTTCATGTTGCTGATAAAACGGTCGAACAGGTAGGACACGTCGGTCGGCCCCGGCGAGGCTTCCGGGTGGCCCTGGAAGCAGAACGCCGGCTTGTCGGTACGCTCGAAGCCCTGCAGCGAGCCGTCGAACAGCGAGACGTGGGTCACGCGACAGTTGTCCGGCAGGGTCGCCTGGTCCACCGCGAAGCCGTGGTTCTGGGACGTGATCAGGACCTGCCTGCTGTCCAGGTCCTGCACCGGGTGGTTGGCGCCGTGGTGGCCGAACTTCATCTTGACGGTCTTCGCGCCCGAGGCCAGCGCCATGATCTGGTGGCCGAGGCAGATGCCGAAGGTCGGGATGCCGGTCTCGATCAGTTCGCGCGTCGCGTCGATCGCGTAGTCGCAGGCGGCCGGGTCGCCGGGGCCGTTGGCCAGGAAGATGCCGTCCGGGTTCAGTGCCAGTGCGTCGGCTGCCTTGGCCTGGGCCGGCAGCACCGTGATCTTGCAACCGCGCTCGGCCAGCATGCGCAGGATGTTGCGCTTGACGCCATAGTCGAAGGCGACCACGTGGAATTGCGGGTTGTCCTGCTTGCCGAAGCCTTCGCCGAGCTTCCACTCGGTCTGATCGAATTCATAGGACTCCTTGACCGACACGACCTTGGCCAGGTCCATGCCGTTCAGGCCCGGGAAGGAGCGCGCCAGTTCCAGCGCCTGCGCTTCCGAGGGTTCGTTGCCCTGGGTGCCGGTCAGGATCGCGCCGTTCTGTGCACCCTTCTCGCGCAGGATGCGGGTCAGCTTGCGCGTGTCGATGCCGGCGATGGCCACCGTGCCTTCCGACTTCAGGTAGTCCGACAGCGATTGGGTCGAGCGGAAATTCGACGCCAGCAGCGGCAGGTCGCGGATGATCAGGCCGGCGGCGTGGACTTTCGAGGCTTCCACGTCGGCCGGGTTCACGCCCTGGTTACCGATGTGCGGGTAGGTCAGCGTGACGATCTGGCGCGAGTAGCTGGGGTCGGTCAGGATTTCCTGGTAGCCGGTGATGGCGGTGTTGAACACCACCTCCCCGATCGTGTGACCGGCGGCGCCAATCGAATATCCTTTGAAAATGGTTCCGTCTGCGAGGGCCAGGATGGCTGGAACAGCTGGGCCGGAAAAAAATGGCGGCAAGGGCAACTCCCGTTAAAGTTGCCGTAGCTGCGCCACGTCAGACCGGCCTTAACGAGTGTGGGTGTGGGGACGCCCAGGGTGTTACAGGTCGTTAAGAAAGAGGAATGGGTGG
>Ga0265798_10010230_pt1 | contig 11608 bp, 5 predicted proteins | sample P3T30metagenome_FD_192430 | JGI IMG/M metagenome (GOLD analysis project Ga0265798, IMG submission 192430) | Plant litter microbial communities from East Loma Ridge, Irvine, California - P3 T30 | ecosystem: Environmental > Terrestrial > Plant litter > Unclassified | place: USA: California... | reverse complement strand
TTGTTCCAACTGCATCATTCAGAAGCTCGTTGGAAAGTTTAGTTGCTTGCAGGCTTTTCATATCAGCCAGCCAAAGTTCCACGCCTTTCAGGTCATTATTACTAAAAGCGATGTAATTTCCATCCGGGCTCCACTTAATGTTCGTGATGCGGTACTTTGCAGGCAAGCCGCTGAGCCGGGATTCTTTGCCAGTTTTCACATCTTTGATGATGATATTTTCGAAAACACCCGAAGCTTCTGCAGCAGTCGAGTTATTGTTTGGCGTCACCTTCAGACCGGCAACACCGATCACCGGTTGGGAAATATCTTCAATGGATGCGAATCCTGGCGACTGCAGGATGAGCATGATATTACCTGTTTTGTTAAACTGGATAACTGGATTGGATGGTGCATCGACTAAATCGACGATGCTTTTTGGCGGGAGCTGATATTTCAGGTTCTCTTGTGCAGTGACGGTGTAAGTCAATCCGCCGATTAGGAACAAGCCTAATAGTTTTGCTTTCATAATTGTATTCGGTTTTGTTCGGTATTATAGGGTTTTATTAATTACTAAGGTTTGAGCCTCTTAAGATATCTCTTGATGCTTAAGATCTGGGCTTCGCCAGCCTATTTGTTTTTATATAACTCGTTAAACAACAGTTTAAAGGTGCCATGAGCTTGTGCACGGAAGGTAATTTCCGGTCCATAGGCGAACAGCTTGCCTTTACCTACCGGTGCAACAAAAGCCGCTACACCTTTCTTCAGGTATTGCTGTCCCCATGCCCATCCACTACGAAGGGCATCATCTTCGCCATACCAGGCAAGTGGCTTAATCTGTTGCTTTGCGGCTTCATCGGTTAAGCGGAAAACCGGGCTTTGATCGAAAACAACATCTGCAACGCTTTCCATACCCCAGGTACTTGGCTGCGTGTTGTCTACGTTTACTTTCAGGATGCTGCCTGGAATGTAGAACTTATCGCCCGGCAAAGGGACTTCTTTGTCGCCCTTAACCTCAGCCAGTGCATTTTGAACTGGTAAGCCAAGGTGATAAACAAGGTTGGTGCTTGTACCCACCGCAACGATGTTCCCACCCTTTTCAAGGAAGCTTTTAAGCTGGGGAATAGATTGTTGCGCAGTAATGTTTCCAAGCATTTTATGGTATGCTGCGGGAATCTCTTCCGGTTTTGGCTGCTGGTTCCTAGGATTTGTTCCGGTATCCCCCAAGGCCGGTATTCCGCCATCGATAAACAAGATCACGTCGTACTTTGCATTAAGATCCCCTGCATCGATATCCTTCGGAAAGATCACTTCAAATGGATAATGGAATTGCTCCATAATCCAACGTACCCAGCCTGAAGGCATGGACCCGCCATATTGATCAAAGAGTGCAATGCGGCTCGCGGCTATGTTCTTAGTGCCTGAGGGTTTACGTTTTGCGGGAGTAGCGACAATCCCAAATTTTGATCCTGCTTGCTTCAGTACCTCAAATCCCTTCGCAGGGATGTAGAATGATCCTGCCGGAATGTTGTTGTCCGACTTGCTTGTTCTAGAAACCGGAATTCCTGCTTTCAACAGGTCGTTCACCGCGAGGAAGGAGTTGTTTGCCGCTGGGCTGAGAAAATAGCCATTCTGCGAAGCGCTTAATTGTTGCGCTAAAGGATTCTGTATTTTGCCAGCTTCCATGCGCTGTAAGGGCGCTTCGAAACCTTCCAGAATGCGATCGAACTTCACACCCATTTGGAATGCCAATGTCCATCCTGCCATGTCATAAGGTCTTATCGGTGGGCCACCAGGGTACTGAAAGTCGTTTGGATGGTCCTGCGGCTCGAACATATCCAGTACATGTGGGCGGAATGCCTGATCGGTCTTCACCACATAGGAGCCCTTTGGATAGTTTTTACCTGCAATGCTGAAGTTTGAACTGGCCTGATGCACAAGGATTCCTGAGCGTACCAGGGCGTTGATGAACTTCACCGCTGTTGGGAAATCCGGCTGATCTGCAGGTAAGACATAAGCCCTGGCATCACGAAGTTCGGGGTTCTTATATACTGCGTCATAATGCTCCATTGGAACTGCCGCGGATCTTGCGGCTGGAGCTGAACCTTCAGTGGTTCCTGCTGCTGCAGTCTTTTGTTCTGCCTGTGCCGCGGCCTTAATACTGGCTGCGCCCTTTGGTGATAGGGTCCAATTGTCCTGCTGTCCACGTACAATTGAGTTCTTACCCATCTTGTAAAAGTTAAACAGTAGGTTTTGCGATTCATTCACCGCATGGTTTAAGACGGCATAATTGAGGGAAACAGAATAGTCTATAGACTGGCGGAAGTGCCAGGCCTGAGGTTTTATCGGGTTCGGTGTAGCGTCATTAGGGATAAGGCGATCGGGCACCAGCGGGATTGTGGCTGGTGTTGGGCTGCCGATGATCTCTGTTAGAATTCCAATCATGTTGTGGAAGTAAGGTGTGGTGCGAAGGCCACCGTTCCACCAGGTTGAATATACCGATCCGGCGCGTCGTGTATAGCCTGGTTTATCTTCCGCATTGAGGCGGCTGATCATAGCTGCACCAATTCCATCAAGGCTAGTGATTACCAATGGATCGTAGTTGAAGTTAAAGGGATCCCGGTAAGGCGGACCAGCAACTACAGTTCCTGCGGGGCCCGTCTGATGGTGATTGTAGACGATCTGCGGCATCCATTCAACATATTGCTGGCGACTCATGTTCTGCGTTTCCTTCATGTTCATCATGTAGAAATCCCGGTTGTTATCATGACCAATGTATTTCTGGTATAATACAGGAACACGGGTGTCACGCTTCTGAACATCCGGGTTCTGCATGTACCAGTTGGATACCAACTCTTGGCCGTCTGGGTTACAATGTACCAGCAGAATGATGGTGTTGTCCAGGATGCGCATGGTTTCGGGATCTGTGCGACTTACCAGCTGGTAAGCGGTTTCGATCAGCTGGTGTGCGCCGACCGTTTCTGTTGCATGCAGTCCGCCATCAATCCAGACCACTGGCTTGCCTTGTGCTGCCAAGGCCCTGGCCTGCTCGTCAGACATGTTTTCGGCACGTGCCAGTTGCTGCGAGATCTTCTTATACTGATCCAGCTTTTTGATGTTCTCCGGAGAAGACACCACCAGCATGTACTGGTGGCGGCCTTGTTCGGTCATTCCGATATCGACGAGTTTGGTTCGGTTTGACGTAGCAAGCTTTTGAAAATAGGCTTCTGTTTGTGTATAAGTCGCCAGCTTGTAATCGTCGCCGATGTTAAATCCAAAGTGTTCTCTTGGACTGGTAACCACCGACTGTGCCTGGGCAAAGGTGCTTACTGCTGTGAAGACCAGTCCGAAGATGATGTTTTTAGCAATCATTTTAGTTTGTTTAATTATTCTCAATCAGTTTATTCAGCAACAATTCATCACTTGGAATTGGGAAAATGTAATTCGGTGAGGATGGCGAGGCTGCTGGTACCGAATGCGCAGGTTTAGCCGGTATATCCAGTTGTAGTCGCATAATGTCCGCATTGCGGATACCTTCACCTAGAAATTCAATATGTCTTTCCTTGATGATTGCAGAAATGAGTGCTGCATTATCTGCAAAGCTTGCAGTCGTATAGCTTGTTGTTTTATCCGAACGGTTCCGCACTGCGGATAACAAGGCCACCGCACGCGCATCTACACCACCGGTTGTTCTTGCCAAGGCTTCTGAAAGGTTCAGTAGTACTTCGGCGTAACGGATCACGGGAACATAATCCAGGTATGGTGACGCTTGCTTAAACTTCGTTAACCAAAGTCTGCCAGTTCTGGTACCGGTGAGTAGAAATTGCCGACGATCATCCGCTGTAGTCCAGCTTGGATCTGCCGGTAAGCCATTCGGATTGAGGTTAAGGTTTCCGGCGCCATTGCTGGTTGGCGAACCACCATCGCCGGTACCTGGCAGAAAGTACCCACCTAGGGAACTTCCAGGCGCATCATTACTGCTGAAAGGCATAGAGAAGATGGACTCGGTACTGGTATACGGGGGATTGAACACCGTAAGCACACTCGGGTTTAAAGCATGTGCGACCCGTGCAGACGATGTGAAGGGAGCTGCAACAGAAACGATTTTGTTTGCTTCTACAATAACATTCTGGTAATCCTGCATGCTTAAATATACTTTAGTTTTCAGCGCAATTGCGGTATTCTTATGTGCTCGTGTGGTGTTCAGCGCTGCAGAACTGTAGTTGTCTGGTAGGTTCTGTTCCGCAAAGTTGAGGTCCTCCAGGATTTGATCGTAAGTTTCGTTGACGGTGCTTCTTTTCAGATCATAGCTTCCGCTGTTGTTGTTGCCGGTAAGCCGGAGTGGCAATCCTGGTCTAGATCCTGCCCCATTTGCGTAGGGTTGTGCATACAACTGCAAAAGGTAGTAATACGCAACGGCACGAACCAGTCTCGCTTCGGCAATGTAATTGCTGGCAATGGCCTCGCCCACTACAGTTTTTCCACCATTGTTCATGCCGTCGATGAAGACGTTTGCTGCATTAATGGCCTGGTAGCCATCTTCCCAGATCTCTTGTACTTCTTCCGTAGTCGTAACGGTAAGCAGCTGGTAGGTGGTCGCTGCGGCGGCAGCGTTCAAGTTTGTGGAGATGAAATCTCCGGCACGGGCCTCACTGGCAACGAAGTAAAAGGAGCCCAGGAAATCGCCCGCTTTCAACCTGAAATAAATGCCGTTTACTTGCGCCTGAATACGCTCTGCTGTAGAGAAAGCATCCACATCGGTAATCAAGGTTGAAGGTTGTGGGTTCAGGTACTCACTCCGCTTACATGCGGGTAAAAGGGTTAACCCGGTACCTGCAAGGAGTAGGAATCGCAGGCTATATCTATATAGAAATGATCTCTTAATCATCTTGTTTTTATTTTGGTGTTTGAAATTCATGTTTACAGGAAAGCGTTTAGAATCCGAAGTTTAAACCGACTACGATGGTCCTGGCATTCGGGCTTTGATTCTTGTCAATCCCCTGCCCAATCGCGCTGTTCGCATTGGTTGTTACCTCTGGATCTATCCCGGAGTACTTGGTTAATAACCATAGGTTTTGCCCGCTTACAAATACCCTCGTGTTCGTTAGCTTGAATTTGCTGATGAAAGTTGAAGGCAGGTTGTAGGACAACTGTGCACTCTTTAATCGCAGGAAGTCCGTTGAACTCACATTGATATCAAGCGGCATCGTGTTACCATTGGAAACATTATCACCATTGATCACCTTAGGAATATCTGTTTGCTGTCCTGGCTGTTGCCATCTACGTAGCATGCCTACTTCATTATTCCAAAAGCGGTTATCGCGTAAGGAAGCCTGGGTGCCATTGATCATGTACCCACCTAGTTGATAGGTTAGTAAAATATTCAATTCGAACCCTTTGTAGTTGAACACGTTAGACAAACCACCGAACACTTTAGGCGCAGACTGCTGATAGATCACGGCGTCAGAGGACGGTGTGATCGCTGGTGCCTGCGTATTATCTTCGTAAGACCATTGGTAAGGTGATGGCGCTCCTGCTCCGGCAACATGCTGGTAGTAAACCTTTCTTCCTGATTTATCCAGGAAGATCCTGCGACCTGTAGCAGCGTCTACGCCACCTGTACGAACTGCGTATAACATACCTGCAGAATACCCCGGCAGGGTAATCGTCAGTGCATCGTTTGTTCCAGTGATAATACTTGGAACACCCTCCGCAAGCTCTAGCACCTGGTTCTTGTTGGTTGTTAGGTTAAAGTTTGCGTTCCAGCTGAAGTTTTCTTTGCGAATGGGCGCACCTCCAATTGAGAATTCAACTCCCTGGTTGTACATCCTACCCACATTTTGCATGATGGAGTTGTTGTTTGAGTTAGGAATACCCACTGATGGAGGAAGCGGTACGCCAAAAATTAAGCCGTCAATATTGTTCCTGTAGTAAGCCAGCTCACCTGTGATCTTGTTCCCGAACAAGCCGAAGTTTACCCCAAAATCTGTTTTCTTGCTGGTTTCCCAACGCAGGTCTGAGTTCCCGGTCGCCGAGTAGATCAACCCTGATTGTCCACCATATAATGCTGCAGAATAGGTGTTGATGGCGCCAAAATCGCTTAACCCACCTACATTCCCTACTTTACCATAGCTTGCCCTAAACTTTAGGCTGTTAACCACATTTTCTAAGCCAGCCTGAGACCAGAAGCTTTCTTTGGCAACATCCCACCCGGCAGAAAATCCCCAGAAAGTTCCTCTCTTGTTGTTAGCGCCTAATGCAGAATACTCATCAACACGGTAGTTACCGGTTAAGAAGTATCGCTGCTGGTAGTTGTATTGCAAACGCGTGAAAAGCGAGAACAGGTAATTATCAAACACGCTGTTTGCTGTATTATTAAGAAATACGTTCTGCCATCCCCCCTGGGTATTGGTGTATAATGGATCGGTCTGGCCAGTTACACGAACACCAAATTGATTCCCATTGGTTTTCTGTTCCTCCTCACCCAGTAAGAAATTGAAGCTGTGATCACCAAAGCGCTTGTCAGCAGACAAGGTATTGGTCCAAACCCAGCGTTCACGCCTTGACTGCACACTTGCACTTGCTCCATTGGTAGAAATGGCTTCACCGGTAAGCGGACTAAAGTAGTTCTCGAACGTTACATAGCGATAATCAATGCCGTAGATGGACTTAAAGGATAACCAAGATAGTGGCTTGATTTCTACGTAGGCATTAGATTGTATACTGTTCACCCGGTTATCCGAGGAGTTATAATCCATCGAAAGTACTGGATTATAGAAGCCAAGACGAGATTGACCAGACAAATGACTAGCATTGTCCTGAAGTCCCAGGAATCCGGCTGTAGTGGTGTTGTATGTACCGTCTGCATTGAATGGCCCCACGATTGGTGCACTAATCAAAGCCACCCTCGACATACCTCCGGAAGCCGACTGGTTACCACGTGAACCGTTCGACATTGCAGAAGCATTCAGCTCATTGTTATAGTTGATTTTAGCGCCTATACTTAACCAGTTGGTGGTTTTATTGTCGATATTAAAAAGGGCTGACTTACGGCTGAAGTCGGTTTTACGGAAGATGCCTTCCTGGTCGGTGTAGCCCACAGAAGCGTAGTATTTGGTAGATTCTGTTGCACCTGAAATATTAACGTTATTGAACGTGGATAGCCCTGTGCGGTATATATGATCGTACCAGCGTGTATCAACACGGTTGCCATTTGCATCCAGGGAATAGTCGTAGTAATTGGTAGCCGGATTGAACGTGCCTTCATTGCGCAGACCTTCATTCTTAAGTTCAATATACTGCTCGGCGTTCAGCAGCTTCGGCAGATTAGCTGCAGTATTGAAGTTCAGCGTGCTGGAGAAATTTACCTTCGCTTTTCCCATACGACCCTTTTTTGTGGTTACGAAAACCACGCCATTGGCCGCACGGCTACCATAAATACTGGTTGCTGCGGCATCTTTGGCGATATCGATACTCTCAATATCTGCAGGATTGATGGAGGAAAGTGGGTTGTTTGATGCATTTCCAATGCCCGATTCTTCTTCGCCTGTGAAGCTTGGCACCCCGTCAATAACGACGAGCGGATAAGAACTAAGGGAGAGCGAGTTTGTACCCCGGATTCGGAAAACTGGTGGTTCATTCAGGTTTCCAGAGTTTACAGTTACGTTTACACCGGAAGCTCTTCCGCCGAGGGCGCCTTCAAAGCTCGTTACCGGTTGTTCGGCAAGTGCACTTCCTTTTACACTGGAAATACTTCCTGTTACCTCCGACTTACGTTGCGTACCGTATCCAATTACTGTTACTTCCGCAAGATCGGATTTATTAGGTTGCAAAGAGATGTTTACAGTGGCCGCGGCTTTGACCTCCCTCGAATCATAGCCTACAAAGGAAATCACCAAAACCGCATCGGAACTCACGCCTTTGAGGCTAAAGCTACCATTGCTGTCGGTCATGGTGCCTTGCGGGCTACCTTTAACCTTTACAGAAGCACCCGGAAGCGGCGTTCCCTTCTCATCAAGCACACGGCCACGAATGTCTATCGGCGGCTTAGCAGGTTTGATCTTCGATGACGAATCTATCGTTGTAAGCGGCGCAGGAAAGATATGGTTTCCTATACTTGCATTTACACTTGGTATTCCAATATTAATCGGACTTGCATAGGCATTAGCCTGTAGGATAGTAAAAGTTAAAGCAAATAGTAGTTTGTTTTTAGATAATTTAAGTTTAAAGGTGGGCGTTAAAGTTTTGTTCTTGAGACAACAGTTCAACCTTTTGTAAGGCACATTAAGATTCATACTTCATGTAGGTTTAGGGGATTAATGATTTACGTGGTTTATTGAAGAGGCATTAATTGTGTGTGCTTATTCTTCATCTTGAATCTTTACATAGGCAATCATATTTCTGTTAACAAAATCATTCTTGCAAAACCCAGCCTGGCACAATCTCTAATCCTTTTTCAGCAGGTGTTACCAATATTTTCAGAAAAATATGGGCAGTCTTCTTCCTTTCCGACTATTTTCATAAACTGTCGGCATAAATACTAGATCAAATTCCTGGAATGGGTGCTTTTGCTTAACTGAAATGTAAAATAGAAAGATTTACCATAACATTTCCATAATAATTTCGTTACGAAAAGTTAATTTCCTAACATCAACCCATTTTTGATAGAATATTATCAAGAATATAAGAGCAATCCTGCCATTTTCACCATAATCAAGCGGTCATTAAGACCTGAGCCTAAACGTTACTTAATACAAAAGCGCCTGTCATGTTAATTGACAGGCGCTTTCTCCATGTATTATATCTTATTTCTTTTTAGGTACGGTCCAGAAGTACAATGTCGCACCATCTACCGTTTCTGTCTTTTCTGGCGCCCAGTCGCCCATGTCAAACGCGTGAGATACGATCCGGGTTCCGGGCCGCAACTTTAATATTTTTGGTCGAAGTTCCATGTTAACAGTTGGTAGCAGATACATGGTGATTACTGTAGCTTTACTGAGGTCTGTATCAAACAAGTTGGCATTTACGAACTTCACTTTATCGGTTACCCCTGCAGCCTTCGCATTTGCATTAGCCTCTGCAATCCTTTCCGGATCGATGTCGTAGCCTACAGCAGTCACACCGAATTGTTTGGCAGCAGCAACCACAATCCGGCCGTCACCGCAGCCGAGATCGTAAAGTACATCACCTTTTTTCAGATTTGCCATTTTCAACATGCCATTTACCACAGCGGGTTTAGTAGGCACATATGGTACGTCAAGTTGGGGCTTTTTCACAGATTGTTGTGCAAAGACAGGGTTAGCGGCCGCAGCTGCGACGAATAAGACGAGTAATACTTTTACTGCTTTCATGATTGTTTAATTTAGGTTAGATATTTGGTTGATTTAATTCCAACGTTGGTACCGCCTGAAAGAACATTTGCAAAAGGAAACCCAGGATTAGCACACCAATACCAACCAAGGCACCAACACCTGTATACATCAAGCTGGAGTATAACAAATAAGCGCTGCTTAGACAGAAAATTGCGGGTAGAACAGGATATAACGGAACCTTGAATGGCCGGTGGACCTCTGGTGCCTTTCTCCGGAGTACAAACAGCGATATGCCTACCAATAGAAAAAAGAACCAGAAAACGGGTGCGGTATATTCAACAATCGTCTCAAAGCCACTCCTGGTAACCAAACCCAAACTAATCAAAGCCAGTGAAATCAGCCCTTGCACCAAAAAAGCATTTACCGGACCAGCAGCCTGGCTATTCCATTTACCAAGCATAGAGAACAGCTTGAAATCCCTGCCCAAGGCATAGTTCGTTCTGGCACCAGTGAAGATCGTTGCATTTACCGACGTTAAAGCAGAGAACGCTACCAATATCCCAATAAGCCAAACACCTGTTGGCCCCCATACCTGCCTGAGCAGGTCCACTCCTACTGCATCCGAAGTCGCCATTGCGGTGTGCCCCAAGGCCCGACTGAAAGCCAGATTTACAAGCAGGTAAATTACCGTGATGATCAGAATACTAATGATCAATACGCGCACCATGCCACGTTTACCCGATTTCAACTCTGCAGAAATGTAGGCGGCTTCATTCCATCCTCCGAAAGTGAGCAACACAAACACCATAGCCAGTCCTAAAAAACTACTTGCATCGGCGGGTGCTGCTTCCAATGGCGCTGCAGATGCTACAGCACCGACCTCTGAAGCAGCAGGTGCTATAAAGAGGCCTACAATAACCACCAGGAGTGCACCAGCCACCTCTGTGGTTGTGAATATCTTTTGTGCCAATGTACTCATGCGGATTCCTGCGATATTAATGCCTGTTAATATAATCACGATCAGCGCGGCATAAATCACAGAAGAGTAGGTTCCAAGGCTGAAAACCTGTGAGAGGTAATCACCGAAGATATAAGCCAGAACCGCAATAGAGCCTGTCTGGATAATGCTCATCCTTGCCCAGGCAAAAAGGAAAGCCAGACGTTTACCATAGGCACGACTCAGGAAGTGGTAATCTCCGCCTGTATTCGGAAATGTTGTGCTCAGCTCAGCATAACACAGTGCGCCAATTAGAGACACCAGGCCACCGAGAACCCAGGCCAGCAGGAACATGGTTTCGGAGCTGGTGTTTGCTGCAACCAATGATGGCGTGCGAAAAATGCCCGCCCCAATGACAATACCAACAATAATGGCAACAGCATCAATTACGCTGAGTTGCTGTGCAGGCCGCTGTTGCGGTGTAACATTGTCTCCCATGGTAACCAGGTTAGGTTATCGTTCTTAAATAAAGTTAATCATTATGAAATAAAAATCATCATTCAATCTGATTAACAATAACTTATGGAATAGATATTTTAGATTCAGGTATATTCCGACATACTGCCATCCACTGCAGGGCTTGCTGTAATAAAAAAGCGCTTGCTCCAAATAAATGGAACAAGCGCTCTATATTAAGATCAGATCTGTTGCTACTACATGCGTTCTGGAACAGTAATGCCAAGGAGGCGCATACCTGCTTTTAGAATATGTGCTACAACAGCGCTCAGGTTTAACCGCAATTGTCTCATCGCTGCATCCTCTTCTTTGATGATCGGTGGAACTTCGTGATAGAACTTATTGAACATCTTTGCAACTTCGTAAAGGTAATTAGCGAGGCTTGCAGGACTGAATCCTCTTGCGGCAATCGCAATTTCATTTGGATATTTCGCCAGCAGCATGATCATTTCCAGTTCTGTTTTCGAGATCGAAAGATCAGCAGCAGTTGTAGCAGCCGCTGAATAACCCGCCTTACTTAATAACGATTTAATCCTTGCATGGGTGTACTGTATAAAAGGACCCGTGTTGCCCTGGAAATCGATAGACTCTGCAGGATCAAAAAGTAGGCGCTTTTTAGGCTCTACTTTCAACAGGAAATATTTCAGAGCACCAAGCCCAATGTTATGGTACAGGGTTTCTTTCTCTTCCGCCGAGAAGTCATTGATTTTACCCAGTGCCTCTGTCTTCTGCTTCGCAGTTTCAATCATCTCTTTTACCAGATCATCGGCATCTACAACTGTTCCTTCCCTCGATTTCATCTTGCCATTCGGCAGATCCACCATTCCATAAGACAAATGGTGCAGTCCCGTAGCCCAAGTTTTCCCAA
>Ga0265798_10010229_pt1 | contig 11608 bp, 10 predicted proteins | sample P3T30metagenome_FD_192430 | JGI IMG/M metagenome (GOLD analysis project Ga0265798, IMG submission 192430) | Plant litter microbial communities from East Loma Ridge, Irvine, California - P3 T30 | ecosystem: Environmental > Terrestrial > Plant litter > Unclassified | place: USA: California... | reverse complement strand
CGGCCGTCGCTGAGCTCGGTGAGGGGCTTGGGGAGGCTGCGTCCGAGACGGCTGCCCATGCCTGCCGCCAGGATGACTACCTGGGTGGTCATGTGTTCTCCGTTCGATGCGGGGTGCGGAGTCCGACCGGGATCCCTCCGACGTCGAGGGTTCGCCGGGACTTCACCCGCGTGTTTCCTGTTCGACACGCCGTCATGCCTCCTCCACCTTAGGCCGCAGGTGGGGAAATGCGGGGGATCGGCGGGTCGGTCGTGTCCCTTTCGTGACGTCCGGCCGCGTCGGGGCGCGATGTCGACGTCCTCCTCATCGCGGCTCGGGACCGCGTCGCTCCGTCGTGCGAGGACGCGCGGGCGGGCACGGAGGGTGGCCTTGCTAACGTGGGCGCGTGACCGACGCCCCCGACGAGACGACCTCATCCGACGCCGCGTCCGAGCGGGACGCCGTGCCCCTCGAGGGTGCCCCCGGCACCCCCTCCGCGCCCGACGCGCGCCCCGCGCAGCGGGCCGATGCGGAAGCCGCGCCCGCGCCGCGCCCCGGGCCGCGCGTGCCCCGCCGGGCCATCGCCCCGTCTCCTCGGACGGCTCCCGCCGTGGTCGTCACGCCCACCGCGCCGCGCGTCACGACCGCGCGTGCCACCCCGGCACCTCGCCCCGCCGACGACGAGGAGCGGACGCCGTCGTCGACCAGCGCGTCCGCCCGATCGCCGCGCGTGCGGAAGCGGACGCGCGTCCAGCGTCCGGCCGGCGCGACCGCCGCGGACGCGCCGACGCCGGTCGACCCTGTGGCCCCGGATGCCGCCGCCGCGACGACCGGGCAGGAGCCCGTCGCGGGAGCAGGCGCGGCGCCGGCGCCGGCATCCGCCCCCACCTCGACCTCGCACGACGACGCCGTCGCCGAGCTGCGCGGTCTCCTCGACGCCGCCGAGCAGGCCCATGCCACCCGGCTGGAGCGCGAGGACGACGCTCGCGGGGACTCCCTCGCCGAGGCGGCGCACGCGGAGGGCGACACCGACGGCGGATCCGCCCCCGCTCCCGTCGCGGAGGCAGAGGCCACCGATGCCCCGCACGCCCAGGAGGACTCGACGGAGGAGGCCGCCACCGAGGCCGTCGACGTCGAGGACGCACGACCGGTGGACGGGGCCGACTCCGTGGTCGATGCCGTGGAGACGGAGCCGCCGGCGACCGCCGACGCACCCGCGCCTCGCACCGAGCAGGAGAGCGAGGGCCCCGCCGCCGTGGCGGCCGCGGAGATCCTCCCGGACGACTCCGAGGACTCGCGCGCGGCGGCCGCGGATGACGCGCCGGTCGGGCCCGTCGAGCGCGGTGACGAGGCGGCGACGCCGGAGGAGGCCGACGAGGACACCGCCGCGCAGGTCGAGACGGCTCCCGAGCCGGAGGTCGAACCCGCTGCCGAGACGGAGTCCGCCCCCGCGCCGGCGCCCCCGCCCGAGCCCGCGCGCGTGGTCACGGTCCGCACGGACAGCCTCACCGCGCCGCGATCCCCCCGAGCCGGCCTCGCCGGCGTCGACGAGACCGCCCTCACCCCCTCCGTGCGGGGTGAACGGGCCGCCGCGCCCGAGCTCGGCGACGAGGTCCTCGTGATCGCCGGGCTCACCAAGCGCTTCGACGAGAAGGTGGCCGTCGACGACGTCGCGCTCACGGTCCGCGCGGGGTCCTTCTACGGCATCGTCGGGCCGAACGGCGCGGGCAAGACCACGACCATGTCGATGGTCACCGGCCTCCTCCGTCCGGATGCGGGCACCGTCACCGTGAACGGGATCGACGTCTGGCGCGACCCGCTCACGGCCAAGCGCAGCATCGGCGTCCTCCCCGACCGGCTCCGTCTCTTCGACCGCCTCACGGGCGCGCAGCTGCTGCACTACTCCGGCGCCCTCCGGGGTCTCGACGCCGAGGAGATCCGCCGCCGTTCGGCCGACCTCGTCGCCGCGTTCGGGCTGGAGGACGCCGTCGGCCGTCTCGTCACCGACTACTCGGCGGGCATGGCCAAGAAGGTGGCGCTCGCGTGCGCGATGATCCACTCGCCGCGCCTCCTGGTGCTCGACGAGCCCTTCGAGTCGGTCGACCCGGTGTCGGCCGCGAACGTGGTGGAGATCCTGCAGGACTACGTGGCGCACGGCGGCACCGTCGTGCTCTCGAGCCACGGCATGGACTTCATCCAGCGGATCTGCGACCACGTCGCGATCATCGTCAACGGACGCGTGCTCGCCGCCGGCACCATGGACGAGGTCCGCGCCGGCCGCACGCTCGAGGAGCGCTTCGTGGCGCTGGCCGGCGGACGACGCACGGCGGAGGGGTTCTCGTGGTTGCACTCGTTCTCCGACTGAGGCTCGCGCTCCTCGCCAACGCGTTCCGCCGCAGCCCGTGGCAGGTGCTCGGGCTCGTCGCGGCGGCCGTGTACGGGATCCTCGTCACGGTGCTCGCGATCGGCGCTCTCGCCGGCCTGCGGGACGCGGACGTCGACTCGGCCCGCGACATCGTGGTGGCCGGGGGAGCGCTCGTGGTCCTCGGCGCGCTCGTGGTGCCGCTCGTGCTCGGATCCGACGATGCCCTCGACCCCCGGCGGTTCGCGCCGTACGGCATCGAGCCCCGACGGCTCGCCCTGGCCCTCGGCGTGGCCGCCCTCGTCAGCGCTCCCGGCGCGGCCCTCGTCGTGGTGGCCCTCGCCACCGTCGTCACCTGGGCCCGGGATCCCGCCACGGCGCTCCTGGCGGTCCTCGCCGCGGTCGCGGCCGTCGTCACCTGCGTGCTCGTCGCCCGGCTCAGCACCGTCGCCGCCTCGGTGCTCCTCAGCACCCGCCGCGCCCGCGAGACGACGGGCCTCGTGGCGGGTCTCGTGGCGGTCCTGCTGGTGCCGGTGGTCGTCGCGCTCGCGCAGGCCGACCTGCTCGACGACGGGCTCCGGCCGATCCGCAGGCTCCTGGGCGCCCTCTCCTGGACGCCGCTCGGCGCCGCCTGGGCCGCACCCGCCGCCGCCGTCGCGGGTGACGCGGGAGGGGCGCTCGGCATGCTCGTCGTCGCCCTCGCCTCGGCCGCGCTGCTCGCCCTCCTCTGGACCCGTGCCGTCCCCTGGGCCATCACGGCCCCCGACAGGGCGCGCGGCGGGCGCACGCAGACGGGCCTCGGCTGGTTCGGCCGCTTCGGGGCCACTCCCGCGGGCGCGGTCGCCGCCCGGAGCGTGACGTACTGGATCCGCGACCCCCGCTACCGCGCCACGCTCGTCCTCATCCCGGTGCTCCCGCTCGTGCTGCTCGTGCCGCTGGTCATCGTGGACGTCGACGCGCACGTCCTCGCGCTCGTGCCGCTGCCGGTGATGGCGCTGTTCCTCGGCTGGAGCGTCCACAACGACACCGCGCACGACCACACCGCGGTGTGGCTGCACGTGGTCTCCGGCATCCGTGGCACGGCCGACCGCCTCGGCCGCGTCGTGCCGGTGCTCGCCATCGGCGTCCCCCTGGTCGCGATCGGGGCGCCCCTCAGCGCGCTCGGGTTCGGCGACACCTCCGTGCTGCCGTCGGTGATCGGTGTGAGCGGCGGCGTGCTGCTCGCCGGCGTCGGGCTGGCGTCCTTCTTCTCCGCGCGGTTCCCGTATCCGGCGTCGCGCCCCGGCGACAGCCCGTTCCACGCGCCGCAGACGGTCGGCGCGGGGGCGTCCACGGTGCCGACGCTCACCTTCATCGCGACGGTCGTGCTCGCCCTCCCCTCGGTGGGGCTGGCCGGCATGGGGCTCGCCCACGGCGGGGCGTACCCGGCATGGTCCCTCGTCGTGGGCCTCGGGATCGGCGTGGTCGCGTTCGTCGGCGGCGTGCTCGGCGGAGGTCGCGTCTTCGAGCGCCGCGGACCCGAGCTGCTCGCGTTCGCGCAGCGCCACTGACGACGAGCGGATCCGTCCGGTCGAGCGGATCCGTCGTCGCGGTGGCCGCCGTCCGCAGGGCCCGGAGAGCGGGGAAAAGTACACTGGGGGGATGGTCAACCTCAGCATCGAACAGTCCCCCGGGAGCCCCACGCAGGGCGGCGGCACCGACACGCTCGACCGCGAGCTCGAGGAGCTCCTCGAGCAGGAGACGATCGAGCCCGGCGATCACGAGCGGTTCTCGCACTACGTGAAGAAGGACAAGATCCTCGAGTCCGCGATCAGCGGGAAGCCCGTCAAGGCGCTCTGCGGCAAGAAGTGGCTGCCCGGCCGCGATCCCGAGAAGTTCCCGGTGTGCCCGGACTGCAAGCGCATCTACGAGGGCATGAAGCCCGAGTAGAGGCGGATCGACGCGCGCGGCGTCAGGCGGGCGCGCCCTCCTCGGTCGGGATCGCCGGGTCGCCCGCGCGGAGGCGGAACGCCTGCACCGGGAGGTCGCGAATCACGCGGGAGTGGTGCGCACGCGCGGCTGCCGTGCCCTCGGCGCCGAGCCAGCGGGGGTCCGGCTCCCCGCCCTCGACGAGGGTGACGATGAGGTCGCGGTCGCCCGGGCGCGGATCCGGGTGCGGCCCGACCGTGACGAGCTCCGACGTCGCCGTCCCCGAGGCGTCGTGCCGGCGGAGCGCGCCCTTCAGGCCCCCGCGGCTCTGCTTCCCGGTGGAGCGCTTGGCGACGGCCACCCACTCGCCGCGGCCGTCCGCCTCACGGTGGGCCACCAGCTTGAACACCATGCCCGCGGCGGGGGCGCCGGATCCGGTGACGAGCGAGGTGCCGACGCCGTACGAGTCGACGGGGGAGGCCGCGAGGCCCGCGATGCCGTGCTCGTCGAGGTCGTTCGTCACGGTGATCCGCGTGCCCGTCGCCCCCAGCGCGTCGAGCTGGGTGCGCACCTCGCCGACCAGCACCGGCAGGTCGCCGGAGTCGAGCCGCACGGCGCCCAGGCCCGTGCCCGCGACGCGGACGGCGGTCTCGACGCCCTGTCGGACGTCGTACGTGTCGACGAGGAGGGTGGTCCCGGCGCCGAGCGCGTCGACCTGCGCGCGGAACGCCTGTTCCTCGGTGTCGTGCAGGAGGGTGAAGGAGTGGGCGGCCGTCCCCATGGTCGGCACGCCCCAGGTGCGTCCCGCCTCGAGGTTCGACGTGGCGCTGAAGCCCGCGATGAAGGCGGCGCGCGCGGCAGCGACGGCCGAGCGCTCGCCCGTGCGGCGCGATCCCATCTCGGCGAGCGGACGCCCGCCCGCGACCTGGACCATGCGGGCGGCGGCGCTCGCGACCGCGGAGTCGTAGTTGAGGACGCTGAGCACGAGGGTCTCGAGGATCACGCCGTCGGCGAAGGGCGCCTCGACCGTGAGGAGCGGCGAGCCGGGGAAGTAGGCCTCGCCCTCCCGGTAGCCCGTGATGCGGCCGCGGAAGCGGTAGTCGGCGAGCCAGGCGAGGGCGTCCTCGCCCACGACGCGCTCGGCGCGCAGGTACTCCAGCTCGGCGTCGCCGAAGCGGAAGTCGCGGATCAGCTCGAGGAGGCGTCCGGTGCCGGCGACGACGCCGAAGCGGCGGCCGTTCGGCAGGCGCCTCGCGAAGCACTCGAACACGCACTCGCGGTCGTGGGTGCCCGCCTTCAGCGCTGCGTCGAGCATCGTGAGCTCGTACCGGTCGGTGAGGAGGGAGGTCGCCTGGGTCACCCGCCCAGCCTAGGGCGGCGCCCCGGGCGGACGTCGCGCCGACCGACGGGGGGATCCGCCTGGCGCACCCGTCCAGGCGATGACGGGGGTCCGGCCTAGGTTCGATCCATGGAGCGCACGCGATGGATCCTCGCCGACCAGCTGGGCGACCACTTCGACGACGGCGGGCCGATCCTGCTCATCGAGTCGCGCGGTCTGCTGGCCCGACGGCCGTACCACCGGGCGAAGGCGCACCTCATCCTCTCGGGCATCCGGCATCGGGCCCGCGCCCTCGGCGACCGGGTCGAGTTCCACCAGGTGGACCACTACCGCGACGTGGTCACGGGCCGCGACGACCTCGAGGTGGTCGACCCCACGTCCCGCGGGCTCCGCCGGCTCGTCGCCGAGATCGGCGCGCAGGTGCTGCCGAGCCGCGGCTTCGTCACGAGCGAGCAGGAGTTCGCCGAGTGGATGGCGGGCCGCACGTCGAACCGGCTCGTGATGGAGGACTTCTACCGCTGGTCGCGCGCCCGCACGGGCATCCTCATGGACGGCGACGACCCGGTCGGCGGCCGCTGGAACTACGACCACGACAACCGCGAGCGGCCCCCGAAGGGCGCGACGAGCCTCGGCCTCCCCGAGCCCTGGTGGCCCGAGGAGGACGACATCGACGAGGAGGTCCGCTCCGACCTCGACGAGTGGGAGCGGAGGGGGCTGATGCGGTTCGCGGGCGAGGACGGCCCGCGGCGCTTCGCCGTGACGCCGGAGGAGGGCCGCCTGGCCCTCGAGGACTTCGTCGCGACCCGGCTCAACGACTTCGGCCCGTTCGAGGACGCCGCGCTCGCGGGCGACTGGACCATGGCGCATTCGCTCCTGAGCGCGACGATGAACATGGGCGTGCTGGATCCAGCGGACGTCGTCGACCGCATCGTCGCCGAGCACGCGGCGGGCCGCGCGCCCATCGCGAGCGTCGAGGGCGTCGTCCGGCAGATCATGGGCTGGCGCGACTACGTGTGGCACCTGTACTGGGCCTTCGAGGACGACTACACGTCCCAGAACCGGCTCGACGCTCGGCGGGGCGTGCCCACCGCGCTGCTCGAGCTCGATCCGTCCGGCATCGAGGCCGCGTGCCTCGCGCACGTGGTCGACAAGGTGCGCACGCACGGGTGGGCGCACCACATCGAGCGGCTCATGATCCTCGGCAACCTGGCGCTGCAGCGCGGCTACGACCCGTCCGCCATGAACGACTGGTTCATCGACTCCTTCGTCGACGGCACCCCGTGGGTGATGCCCGCGAACGTCGTCGGGATGGCGCTGCACGCGGACGGCGGCCGCATGGCCACGAAGCCGTACGCCGCCGGCGGGGCGTACATCGACCGCATGACGGACCACTGCGGCGGGTGCCCCTTCGACCCGAAGGTGCGCGTCGGGCCCACCGCCTGCCCGTACACCGCGGGCTACTGGTGGTTCCTCGACCGCACGCAGGACCGGCTCCGCGGCAACGCGCGCATGGCGCAGCCGCTCGCCGGGCTGAAGCGGCTGACGGACCTCCCGGAGCTCGTGGCGCAGGAGGACGCGCGGCGATCCATGTGAGCGGCGGCTCGTCCGGGCCCCTCGCACCGCCGGCTGGCGGGCGGCCCGCCGGTAGGCTGGCGGGATGAGCGACGCGCCGATCGGGATCTTCGACTCCGGCGTCGGCGGACTCACGGTCGCCCGCGCGGTGACGACGCTCCTGCCGCGTGAGTCGATCATCTACATCGGCGACACGGCGCACACGCCCTACGGCGACAAGCCCATCGCGGACGTCCGCCGCTACGCCCTCGCGGTGCTCGACGACCTCGTCGAGCGCGGTGTGAAGCTCCTCGTCATCGCGTGCAACACCGCGTCCGCCGCCATGCTGCGGGACGCCCGCGAGCGGTACGACATCCCGGTCGTCGAGGTCATCCAGCCGGCCGTCCGCACCGCCGTGAGCGTCACCCGCAACCACCGCGTCGGCGTGATCGCCACGCACGCCACCGTCACGAGCCGCGCCTACGACGACGCCTTCGCCGCCGCCCCGCACCTGGAGCTCACGAGCGCCGAGGCGCCGCTCTTCGTCCGGTTCGTCGAGCGCGGCGAGACCTCCGGGCCCGAGCTCATGGCCGCGGCCGAGGGGTACCTGGCGCCGCTGAAGGCCGCGGGCGTCGACACGCTCGTGCTCGGCTGCACGCACTACCCGTTCCTCGAGGGCGCGATCTCGCTCCTCATGGGCCCTGACGTGACCCTCGTCTCCAGCGACACCGAGACCGCCAAGGACGTCTACCGCGAGCTCGTGTCCGCGGGCCTCGAACGCCGCTCCGACGCGCCCCCGGTGATCCGCTACGAGGCGACCGGCGGCAGCGCGTCCGACTTCGAGAACCTCGCGCACCGGATGCTCGGCACGGGCGTCACGCACGTCGAGCTCGTCGAGACCGGCGCCATCCAGCTGCCCCGCCCGCCCCGTCCGGATGCGGCGACGCCTCCGACCGCGGACGGCATCCGCCCACCCACCCCCGACACGAGCCGAGGCCGCACATGACCGACGACACCCCCCGCCACGACGGCCGCAGCGCCGACCAGCTCCGCGAGATCACGATCGAGCGGAACTGGAGCGAGCAGGCCGAGGGATCCGCCCTCATCTCCTTCGGGCGCACCCGCGTGCTCTGCACCGCCTCGTTCACGAACCGCGTCCCGCGCTGGAAGGCCGGCAGCGGCCAGGGCTGGGTCACGGCCGAGTACGCGATGCTGCCCCGCGCCACGAACGAGCGCATGGACCGCGAGGCCGTCAAGGGCAAGGTCGGCGGACGCACGCACGAGATCTCGCGCCTCATCGGCCGCAGCCTCCGGGCGGTCGTCGACATGAAGGCGCTCGGCGAGAACACCATCGTCATCGACTGCGACGTGCTCCAGGCCGACGGCGGCACCCGCACCGCGGCGATCACGGGTGCGTACGTCGCCCTCGCCGACGCGCTCGAATGGGGCCGCGAGCGGAAGTTCATCGCGCAGCGCGCCACGCCGCTGAAGGACAGCGTCGCCGCGGTCTCGGTCGGCATCGTCGACGGGAAGCCGCTGCTCGACCTCGCCTACGTCGAGGACGTGCGCGCCGAGACCGACATGAACGTCGTGATGACCGGCAGCGGCTCGTTCGTCGAGGTCCAGGGCACGGCCGAGGGCGCGCCCTTCGACCGCGCCGAGCTCGACGCCCTCCTCGACCTCGCGCTCGGCGGTGGCACCACGCTCACCGCGCTGCAGGCGCAGGCGCTCGGCCGCTGAGGCGCACGACCGTGATCCCGCTCGTCCTGGCCACCCACAACGCCCACAAGGTCGAGGAGCTGCGCCGGATCCTCGGCGCCCGCCTCGACGGGATCGACCTCGTGGCCTACGACGGGCCCGAGCCCGTGGAGGACGGCACGACCTTCGAGGAGAACGCGCTCATCAAGGCGCGCGCGGCCGCGATCCACACGGGGTACGCGGCCCTGGCGGACGACTCGGGGATCGGCGTGGACATCCTGGGCGGGTCGCCGGGCATCTTCTCCGCGCGCTGGGCGGGCCCCGCGCGCGACAACCGCGCCAACCTCGAGCTGCTCCTCGGGCAGCTGGGCGACGTGCCGGACGCCCACCGGGGCGCCCGCTTCACGTGCGCGGCGGCCCTCGTCGTCCCGACCGCCGACGGCCTCGTCGAGCGCACCGCGGTCGGCGTGTGGGAGGGATCCGTGCTCCGCGAGGTCGCGGGCAGCGGCGGGTTCGGCTACGACCCGATCTTCCGTCCGGCCACGGGCGGCGCGAGCGCGGCGGCCCTGACCGCCGAGGAGAAGAACCGCGTCAGCCACCGCGCGCTGGCGTTCGACGCGATCATGCCGGTGGTGCGTCGGGAGCTCCTCGGCGAGGCCTGACACCGCCACCCGGAGCTGCTGAGAGCGGGAGTCGTTCCCGACTGCGCCACCGGGTGGATCCGCATGGGCACGGGCCCGTACGGTGGACGCATGGCACCCGGATCGCACGACCACGGCGCGGCCACGACCGATCGCCGGCGCCTCGTCGTCGCGATCGCCATCACCGCCTCCGTGCTCGTCGTCGAGGTCGGCGGCGCCCTCGTCTCGGGGTCGCTCGCCCTCCTCGCGGACGCCGGGCACATGACGAGCGACCTGCTCGGCCTCGGGATCGCGCTGGTCGCCACCATCGTCGCGGCCCGTCCCGCGACCGACCGCCACACGTTCGGCTTCCAGCGCGGCGAGGTGCTCGGCGCGCTCGTCAACGGCCTGATCCTCGCGGTGGTCGCCGTCTACGTCGCGGTGCAGGGCGTCCAGCGGCTGCTCGCGCCGGAGGGCCCGGAGATCGAGCCCGGCGTGATGCTCGCCGCCGCGGGGATCGGACTGGTCGCGAACGTGGCGGCGCTCCTGGTCCTCCGCGGGGGAGCGGACCGGTCCATCAACCTGCGCGGCGCCTACCTCGAGGTGCTCGGCGACGCGTTCGGCTCCGTCGCGACCATCGTCGCCGGCGTCGTCATCGTGCTCACCGGCTTCGGCCGCGCTGACGCGATCGCCTCCCTCGTCATCGCCGCGCTCATCGTGCCGCGCGCCGTGGTCCTGCTGCGGGACGTGCTGCGGGTGCTCGCCGAGTCGACGCCCGTGGGCACCGAGCCCGAGCGGATCCGCGCCCACCTGCTCGAGACGCCCGGCGTCACGGCGGTGCACGACGTGCACGTGTGGGCCATCACCTCGGGGTCGCCCGTCTTCACCGCCCACGTCGTCGTGGAGCAGGAGGTGTTCCGCGAGGGCCGCACGGGCGAGCTGCTCGACCGGCTGGCCGGCTGCCTCGACGACCACTTCGACGTCGAGCACAGCACGTTCCAGCTGGAGCCCGCGGAGCACGCGGGGCACGAGCACCACCACCACGTCTGATCCAGGCGGACAAGCGGATCACGTCCGGCGGTCGCCGCCGCTCAGCCCGGAGGAGCAGCCGCCGTCAGGGAGCGCCTCAGCGCCGGGGGTCGTTCGAGGGGTCCTGGTCGAAGGCCTCGGGCGCGAGCGCGAGGTCCTCGCCGTCCTGCGCGACGCCGGCGGCCTCCGCGTCGCGCGCGTGCTTGCGGGCGCGGAGGAAGTGGATGGCGGTCGGCACGAGCGTGATGACGACGGCGCCGAGGAGCACGTAGTCGATGTAGTGCGTGACGAAGTCGCGGATGGGCGGGAAGCCGTTGAGGAGGTGGCCGAGGAACGTGAGGCCGGCGCCCCAGATGAGCGCGCCGATCGCGTTGTAGAACGAGTACTTGCGGTAGTCCATGTGGCCGACGCCCGCGGCGATGGGCGCGAACGTGCGGACGATGGGCACGAAGCGCGCCGCGATGACCGCGAGGCCGCCGAAGCGCGCGAAGAACGCGTTCGTGCGCACGACGTTCTGGCGGCTGAAGATGCCGGAGTCCTTGCGCTCGAAGACCCTCGGCCCCGCCTTGTGCCCGATGAGGTAGCCCACCTCGCCGCCCGCGAACGCGGCGAAGGCGATGGCGAGGCATACCCACCAGATGGGGATGCCCGTGATCCCGGGCAGCGTCAGCCCCGCGATGACCAGCAGGGTGTCGCCCGGGAAGAGGAAGCCGAAGAGGAGTCCCGTCTCGGCGAAGATGATGAGGCAGATCCCGACGAGGGCGAATCCCCCGAACGACTCGATGAGCGTCGCCGAGTCGAGGAAGTCGAAGAGCTGGGGATGCACGTGTGGGGCTCCAGTCGTGGTGGGTCGCGACGTGAGCGGAGCGACCTGTGGCAGAGCACAGGATATCGGCCCCGACCGCCCGCGCGCCGAGTCCGCGACACCCCCCCGGTGGAGGGGCGCGGCTCCGGCGTCCGCCGACCGGCGATCCCCGCGGCGCGGGTGATCGAGGAGTGCGGGAGAAGGGACTTGAACCCTCACGCTCGAAAGCACAGGAACCTAAATCCTGCGTGTCTACCGATTCCACCACTCCCGCGGGTGCCCGACCAGCTTAGGACGCCCCCTAATATGTTGATCGT